>Ga0209515_10010750_pt1 | contig 10118 bp, 10 predicted proteins | sample Subgroupgradi54m_FD_187454 | JGI IMG/M metagenome (GOLD analysis project Ga0209515, IMG submission 187454) | Subsurface groundwater microbial communities from S. Glens Falls, New York, USA - GMW60B uncontaminated upgradient, 5.4 m (SPAdes)... ...
GAATCTTCCAACGATAAATCTCCCTCTTCCAGCTTGTGTACAACCTCTTCCAACTTCTTGAGAGAGGTTTCAAATTTTTCTGTTTTAGCTGCTGACATGAAAGCGCAAGCTAGCTTGGAGGAACTTGTGAGTCAATCGGTTTGGATAAAGAATAATTTCGCAAACGCAACCTAAATTCCGCAGTTGAAATTACCCTAAAATCTCCCCTCCCTTGATGGGAGGGGATGAAGGGGAGGGTGAGGATGAAAAATGGGTTCACCCAACTTGCCACCTCCCCCTCACCCCAACCCTCTCCCACAAAGGGAGAGGGAGAAGAGCTGCGGAATTTAGGTCTCTATTTTTCTGACCATGCAAGGTTATAACTCACATTACGTCCTTTCCCTTGATTGGGAATCAGGACTCTTTTTGCCACGAGATCCGACATTTTCCGATAAGCTGTGGCTCGGCTAACCTTGGTCATAGAAGTATATTTTCGTGTCGTCAGTCCCCCTTCAAAACCTTCGACCCCAGCATCCAGAAGTCGGTTAGTGACTTTGCGTTGGGAGTGGGTCATGGGCGTCTGAGCATGGCGCTTCCAAAACTCAGTTTTGGCAAGAGTCTTAGCGATCAATGTCTCCGAGCTTTCAATGGCCCGAGCAAGACAACCAAGAAACCAAAGAAGCCATTCGGTAATATCCACCTTCCCTTTCTGGGATCGTTCTAACACATCATAATAGCTTTCTCGCTCAGACATAATCTGATTGGAAAAGCTATAGTATCTCCTGATCAAACCATCATCCTGAGCCAAAGCCATGTCGGTTAAAGCACGCGCCACACGACCATTTCCATCTTCAAAAGGATGGATCGTCACAAAATAAAAATGAGCGATACCCGCTCGAATGAGTCCTTCTGTTTTGCCAAAACTCGAAGACCACCAGTTTAAAAAGTTTTTAATTTCAGTAGAAACTTTTTGATAGGGAGGGGCTTTAAAATGGATGCGCTCACGCCCAATCGGTCCAGAGACAACGTTCATGGGTGCTGGACCGCGCCATTTTCCAGAACGAATTTTCTGCAGGCCTGAAAAACTAGTTGGAAATAAGGCAGCCTGCCATGCCTTCATTCTCTTTGCTGTGAGTGGTTTTTGATGATGAGTGGTTGCATCCAAAAGGATTTCAACGAGTCCATCAATAGGCCTGGTGGTTGATGGTAACCCTGCGAGAGAAAGACCAAGGTGTTTGGCCACTGAAGATCGGACAGAATCCGGATTTAATTTTTCTCCTTCAATGGCAGCTGTTTTGAGGGCTTCTTGTAGAAGGATTTCCGCTTCGGCTTCCTGCCCTTCTTTGAATCCCAGTGATGTGACCTTGCTGATCAATTGCCCCTGACGAAGGCGTGTTTGTCCAATAGAGGACATCAACGCCCGGGCATCCCATCTCAAGTGAGGCCAATCGGGTTGTTGCCAAATATATATTAATCGCTTCATAATTTGAATTGATTATAGGGGTGAATCGCTTCAGATGTAAAGGTTCAATTGTATAACCCGGAGGAACTCGCTTTTTTAAGTTATCAACATGCAATCCCCATACGAAAAAAGGCGGTATTTCTCGCGGATGGCTTCCTGGTAGGCTGATAAGACAAGTTCACGTTCCGCAAAGGTGCTCACCATCACTAAAACTGTCGAACGAGGGCGGTGGAAATTGGTCAGCATCCCATCGACAATTTTAAATGGATAACCTGGCAAAATAAACAGATGTGTATTGCCAACAACAGCAGGATTCTCCTTCTGGCTCCTGCGGAACTCGCGGCTTTCGCCGCTCAGACAGTCCTCGGATCCGCCAGGAAAATCCTGCTGTTGTTGGTGAGTTGCCCATGATTCTAGTGCTCTTACGGAAGTCGTACCCACAGCAATGACGCGTCGGCCTTCTTGTTTGGCTTGTGCGACCAACTGTTGAGTGTTTTCTGGAATCTCAAAAGATTCACCGTGCATGGGATGTTCCAAAATATTTTCAGATCGAATGGGTTTGTACGTGTCATAGCTGATGTGAAGGGTGACAAAAGCAATTTGAATCCCTTTACTTTTTATTTTTTGGAGCATCTCTTCTGAAAAATGAAACCCTGCGGTAGGCGCTGCCTTGGAGCCTGGTTTTTTTGCGTAGATGGTTCGGTAGCGATTTGCATCTTCTTCTGTAAAGTCACTGGCTTTTTTTCGCTTAATATAAGGGGGAAGCGGTGGAACCAGTTTCCCCTCCATTTCAATAAAATCAGCTTGTGCATCATTCATCACCAAGACATCTCCGGATTTTAAAAAATCCAGAATATCTGGGAATTTTTTGTGGTCCCAACTTTTTTTCTCGCGGTTCAAAACCATCATGCGCGCATCTTCTCGTTGAACCGGTGGATGTTGCGCTATAAGCTCTTTGGGAAAATCATAATTAAAAAGTGAAAGAGGAAGAGAGGTCATGAAAAAAATTAAGGATTTTTGGGAAGACTTTCAATGAGCCATTCGACTCCATTTTGGTGCCTTCTTTTTCCTTTTTTAATAGGCTCTTTGTTTGATTCGTCTTGCTCCAACTCTGATGGAGGAGGTATACTCTCCATCACTTCCACTTCTTTTTGAGGTTTCCTTTGTGATCGAATCTGAGATTCGGGATAATAAAACTCCAAAATTTCTCGATAAGATTTACCTTCGTCCCCCATGCCTTTAGCGCCCCATTGACACAGACCCACACCATGTCCGGAGCCTTTTCCAGAAAAAACAAAAGGATCTTCGGTGGAAGTGATTTCAAACAAGGTGCTCTTGATATTGGCAGGACCCAAAAGATCACGAAAATCTTTTCCCGTCAGAACTAAGTTGTTTCCAGGAATAATAGAGATTTCCTGTACACGCCCCTGGTCATCGCGTTGACTCACTTCCAGAGACCAGTTGGAAGATTTTTCGAGGTTATTTTTTTCGTGCAAGATTTTACCCAAATTTTCTCGAGAGATCGAGTAATCCCAGTGAGCAGAAGGAGCATTGCTGCAATAGGGATCTTTGTGAAGAGATTCTAAAGGAGAAACATCATTTGTTTTCCACACATGATCGGCCGTCTCGCTCACTCCCCCACAACAGCTATGAAAAAAGGATTCAAAAATTTTACCTTCATACTCTAAAATTTCCCCTTCCGTTTCATGAACAGCTTGTTCAATAGAAGGAGAATAGTGGCGTTTTTTTTCGAACACTTGATCGGAAGTATCTGCAGCCACATCAAAACGATTATCCCGTGGATGCTCTTTGCGATAGAGCACATAAGTTCGTGAGGCCACTGCCTGGGCTTTTAAAGTTTCGAGTGGCCAGTCATTAGGGACTTCTTTGGATAAGACGCCCATGACGTAAGTTTCCAGGGGGATTTCATGCACGCGAGTGTTTGAGATTGAGACTCGAATGGTGGGTTCTTTATTAACTTTGTTTAAGGCACACCCCAAACCAGAGGATATTATAAGAAAAACGGTAAGAGAAAAAATATGTTTCATAGTATGTGTCATCGCGAGCCCAAAGGGCGTGGCGATCTCCCGATTGAATCCGTGAGATGGCCACGCTGCGCCAGCCTCTGGCTGGCTACGCTCGCCATGACAAAATGAGATGCTACTCCCTGAATCATAATTGACCATAATTCATCTATATGGAATAGTCGAAAAATGCATTACGGTTTGATTTCCATCTTATTCGTTTTTGTCCTTATTTCTGTTTTATTTCTGGTTCTTTTCTGGTGGTTTGTAGATCGTCCTACCCGAGAACTTATTCGTATTGTGGAATCAGCTCCTGCAAAAGATTTTCTTATTCGTGCTCCGGTTCGTCGGGGAGTTATTATTGGACGTTTATCTCAGAGTTTCAATCGTCTTTTGGAACAAATCACAACCTTGGATGCTTTTAAGTTAGAGTCGGAACGCCGGTTGATTGTTGCAGAACAAAAACTGAAATATAAGGAAGAGCTTGAGCAAAAAAGCCGGATCATCGAAAATACCAACCTTCAGCTGGAAGCTCGCCTTAAAGAGTTATTGGTGTTGTATAATTTTTCCCAAGAAGTGAGTGCCACTCTTGAGCTGGATGAGCTTTATCATGTGATTGAACGTTTTATTGGAGAACGTCTTGGTTTTCAGGAATTTGCTTTTTTAGTTTACGAAGAAGAAAATAAAAGTTTGGTAGTGAAAGCTACTTATGGTTTTCCGGATGAATCCCATGTCCATGGTATGAGTTTTCGTGAAGGCGAGGGCATTACAGGCCGGGTGCTTTTAAAAAAGGAACCTATCTATATTCCGGATACACGAAAGGAACCTGAGTATAGGCATTACAAAGGTGAAAATAAAGAAGACGGTTCGTTTTTGTCGATCCCTCTTATTTTTAGAAAAAAAATTGTCGGTGTCCTTAACATGTTTCGAACGGATCAGGATTCTTTTTCCCAACAGGAAATACAGTTTTTATCAACGTTAGGTGGGGAGCTGGCCATTGCCTTGGTGAATGCCAAACTTTATTCGCGTACTCGTGAATTGTCAGTACGGGATGAACTGACTCAACTCTATAATCGGAGATATTTTCAAGAAGTTCTGCCACTGGAAATTAAAAGAGCCCAGCGTTTTGACAAAACACTCACTCTGATCATGATGGACATCGATTTTTTTAAAAATGTGAATGATCATTATGGTCATCTAATGGGAGATGCCGTGCTGAAAGAGATTGTGGCTTTAATCAGTGCCAAGATTCGGGAAGTTGATTTCTTTGCCCGCTTTGGAGGGGAGGAGTTTGTTCTGATTCTTCCGAATACACCGAAAGAAGATGGTGTGAATGTCGCTGAAAAAATTCGTCAGCTTGTTGAAAACCATCGTTTTCTAGCCATAGCCATAAAAGATAAATTAACCATCAGCATGGGAGTGGCTTCTTATCCCCAAGACGGACAGACGATGGAAGATTTGTTGGATTCTGCGGACACGGCGCTTTATGAAGCAAAAAACCAAGGACGTAACCGCGTAATTGGTTTCGAATCTCCAGAGAAGATTCATGAAATTAAGACGAAGAAGAATTCTTCAGGAACTCAATAACCTTCTTTAAATCTTCCCAGCACGGTTTTTTCATATTGGGATTTCTCAGCAAAAAAGCCGGATGATAAGTGGGCATGAGAGTAGTGCCATGAAACTCGCGGAAAGTACCATGCAAGGCGGTAATGCCCGTTTTCGTCTCCAAGAGAGTTTGGGTGGCGAGGTTTCCTAAAGAGACAATTATTTTTGGTTTTACCGCATCAATTTGCTGGAGCAAGAAAGGGTAGCAGGTTTTAGATTCGTCCGGTTCCGGATAGCGATTGTCGGGAGGTCGGCATTTTACGATATTTGCAATGTAGACATGAGAGCGTTTATAGCCCATCGCTTCAATCATCTTCGTTAAAAGCTGGCCAGCACGGCCGACAAATGGTTCTCCCTTGATATCTTCATCATGTCCGGGAGCCTCACCAATAAACATCAGCTGCGCGTGGGGATCTCCTGTGCCAAAAACAATGTTGGTTCTTTTTTCGTGGAGTTGGCACCGTGTACAATCTCCGATGTCTTCACGAATTTTTTCGAGAGACAGAATGATGTCGGGTTCTCGTGCCACCCGACGTGAGCCCTTTATTTCAGTAATCCCCATCTCTTGAATGCGCTCAAGATGTTTTTTAACTTGTCGATGGAGTTCGGTTGATTCTAATTGCTTCTCAGTCATGGTATCCTTACTATCTTGCTAAGATGATTTTCTTTATCTTATTTTTTGTTTTTTTCTTTCTTCCTCATTCTGCATGGGCTTGGGGCCCCATTGCTCATCTGGATTATGCCAGTGAAGCTCTCTCGAACGTAGCGGCGTATGGCGGAGCGGTCAAGCTGCTTCTGGAAAAATTTCCCTACGATTTTCTCTATGGCACTCTGGCTGCAGACATTACGCTCGGAAAAGATTATGTGGATTATGTTTACAACTGTCATAATTGGCGCGTGGGTTTTTTGATTCTGAATGAAGCCAAAGACGATCGTCAGAAAGCAGCGGCACTCGGATATTTATCGCATCTTGCGGTGGACATTATTTCCCACAATTATTTTGTACCTTATAAAACCATTCGCAGTTATTCCACACGCACGCTCGGCCATGTTTATTGGGAAGTGCGTTTTGATGCGAATCTCTCCAAAACCAGTTGGAACTTGGCTCAAAAAATGAGCCGCATGAAATTTCCCCATGATGATGAGTTGTTCGAAAAAATGGTGACGCGCACGATTTTTTCTTTTCGAACCAACAAACGCATTTTTCGGAGCGTTCTCAATTTACACCGTTTGGGTCAGTGGAAACGCATGATACAAAAAGTGCACGACGTGTCTCGTTTTTCGTTATCCAGGAAAGATATTGAGGATTACCGATCACTGGCCATTGAGTCGGTCCTAAAATTTTTAAAGAATCCCGATGATGCGCCTTGCACACGTGTGGATCCTACAGGTGCCGACAAGCTTCGTTATGCCGATGAAATGAGGAAGGAACTGAAGACTCTTTCAAAAAAGAAAATCATTACGACCGAAATAGCGGAGAAGTTTTTAAAAGCAGTCAAACCCGCCTTGCGAGAGACAATTTATCACTCGGGAGAACTTCCCGTTATCAGTGATTTTTTATAATAATTTCTAAAATTTTCGAGGCGAGTTCCTTTTTAGTCATACGAGGGAATTCTTTTTGACCTTCAGACCAAAGAATGACGGCTTTGTTCTGATCGGTTGCAAATCCACTGGTCTGTTGTCCCACTTGATTAGCCACAATGAAGTCGAGGTTCTTTTTGTGTAATTTAGAAAGAGCGTTCTTAACAAGATTCTGTGTTTCTGCCGCAAATCCCACCAGGATTTGTCCCTTTTTCTTTTTTCTCCCCAGAGTGGCCAGAATGTCAGGGTTGGGGACAAGCGCCAACTTCATTGCTTTGCCCGTTTTTTTCATTTTATGAGAGAGCTTTTTTTCAGGACGATAATCAGAAACAGCGGCCGTCATAATAACTATATTGGCCTTGGGAGTAGTTTGCATGACCCTTTGATACATTTCCTGAGCCGAAGTCACATGGATCACAACTGCTTTTTTAGGAGGATCCAGATTTGTCGGTCCAGAAATCAGAATGACCCGAGCTCCTTTTTTCAAAGCGGCTTCGGCGAGCGCGTAACCCATTTTACCCGTGGAAGGGTTAGAAAGAAAACGGACAGGATCAAAAAATTCACGGGTGGGGCCAGCTGTGACAACCACTATGAGTCCTCTTAATGTTTTCACTTTCGAACCGATTTTAAAATTTTTTCGATTTCTTTTATCAGGCATTCGGGGTCGGGAAGACGTCCTTTACCGGTATAACCACAGGCCAGAGAACCTGAGTCCGGTTCCACAATTTTAAATCCTAATTTTTTAAGCTTTTGAACATTTTCTTGAGTGATGGGATTCTCCCACATATGAACGTTCATGGAAGGTGCCAACAAGACAGGGGCCTGTGTGGCACAGAGGACAGTCGTGATGAGATCATCACAAATCCCATGGGCTGTTTTAGCGATAATATCAGCCGAGGCCGGAGCGATAACAATCAAATCTGCCTTATCGGCTATAGCAATGTGACTGATTTCTTGTTCCTGCGTGAGGCTGAAAAGTTCCGTGTGTACCGGATGTCCACTCAATGTTTGAAGGGTGAGGGGAGTGATAAATTGTTGGGCCGAACGGGTCATGATTACATGAACTTCGGCACCAACCTCGACTAAACGACGTGTCAGGTCCGCGGTTTTATAAGCGGCAATTCCACCCGTTATTCCTAAAACTATCGTTTTATGCTTGAGCATCATAAAAAGTTATAGCAAAGAGTATAACCCATGACAACACGAGACCGTCTTTTGAAAACCAAAGAATTTTTGGTGATCCAGGCCTACTATGTCGGGGTTTATTTTATCATTGCAGAATTGACCCGATTTCGTACGGATATTCATCATCTTGCGCTTCCCTTTGAAAAGAACATTCCTCTGTTACCAGCCCTCATCTTCGCTTATTTTATGAATTTTTGCGTTTTGGCTTTTGCTTATATTTTTGTTGAAGACTTGGCCTTTTTCCGAAAAATGGTCAAAGCCTTTTTCATAGGGACCACCATCCATTTCATTATTTTTTTGGCTTTCCCGGTTGAATATAACCTTCGTCCTGTGGTGAACCCGGATCAGGGTTGGGCTTATTTCCTTGTCTACTTTTACTACTGGATGGATCCTCCTTATAACTGTTTTCCCTCCATGCATGTTTCCAACTGTTTTTTAGTGGCTTTCCTTATGCATCGTTATCGGTCTTGGCTGAGCTGGATACTCCATCCGATCGCCATCTCTGTGGCTGTTTCTGTGGTGTTGGTGAAACAACACTACGTGGTGGATGTCGTAGCCGGTTTTTTAGTTGCCTGGGGTGTTAATGCTTGGGTGTTTAGAAAGGAAACGGTTGGATTAGCTATTAGTGAAAATGATTCCCTGAAAGCTGAAAGATTGTCTGGATTAATCCAAGAATGAGTTTTATTTAAAACCGTAATTATTGAACAATTATTTCCACGGACTGGCACCCACTTCGAGGACTTTATTGAGTGCCTGGATGTTTTGAACCCCTCTGTCGGATAACCAGTCCTCAAGCGCTTTGACGCCGGATTTGGCATAGACGGGAATGCCTTCCTTCCAAGTAGCCCGACCGCAAAGAACGCCATTGTATTTTACTCCGGCTTCGGTAGCCAGCTCGAGACTTTCACGAAACTCTTCGTCCGAGACACCGGCTGAAAGATAAATGAAAGGTTTTTTGGTGACAGCCGCGGTTGCGCGGTAGAGATCCTTGGCTTTTTCTTTGTCGTAAGCGGACTCGCCCTTACAGGTTTTTGCCCCTTTGACAAACTGCGTATTTACCGGAATCTCAACCTTCAAAACATCCACACGGTACTTGTCTTTAGAGAACTCTTCCATGCTCTTGCGAACAACTTCAGGTTTCTTTTTGGCGAACTCGAGTCCTTTTTCATCTTCTCCCTGCGTGGGGTAACCCACAAATTCAAGGAAGTAAGGAATATCATGAGCGGCACACTCAGCACCGATACGTTCTACCCACGCATGTTTGATGTCATTTACTTTGGGATCTTCAAAAGGAGAATAATAAAGAAGGATTTTGATAGCATTCGCACCTTCGGCAATGGATTTGGAAACCGTCCAGTTGGGAATTAAAAGTGGAATCCGTCCTGGAGACGTCTGGTCATATCCTGTGGATTCATAAGCAAGCAAAAGACCGGCATTGGAGGAACGATTTCGCGCTGCTTCTAACCCAAACTCAGGATCCAGAAGAATGGCAGTGGCATATGGAGTTAAAACTTTTGTCACAGTGGTCTTGAATTCAGACATCATCTGGAAAGTCACTTGAGAAGGATCGCAGCCTTTTTCTTTGGCAATGGACTTTTTCAAAGAACCTCTTTGATCCATAGCGGCTGCGGCAATGATGCCTTTTTTGTTGGCAAGTTTTTCAATATTTTTTATTTTTCCCAGTGTTGTAGGTGTCATATGTTTTTTTCTCCCTCTCATGAGATGAGGTTGTTCCTAAGATAATCTTTCAAGGGAAGGCAAGGATTTTGTTGTTCAAGAGAGTGCTTTTGCTTGCCGGACAAGTGCAAGAAGTTTTTCTTTATCGTCTGTCACACGGGGTCAAGTCTTTACATTCATCAGGATAATTAAAACTTAGGGGACGTTAAATCAGTGACAGGCACGCGTTGAAAGTTAGGAAAATAAAGTCATGAATCTTCCCAACAGATCAGTTTAAAATCTTTTAGTTTTCTAATTTCCTCAAAATCATCCCGATTAAGGGTAATGACAACCGCTCCCATGCTTCTTGCGGAAAGGGCAATCAGGCAATCAAAATGAAGATTCCTTACCTTCTCAGGAGAGTATCCTTTTTTTTCAGACAGCCGAGATAAAAGCTTTCCTGATTCTCGCCATACTTTCTCAGTGGGTGTGACCAGTGGAGTTTGATTGGCTAACTCTTCAATGACATGCCTCTCTTCTTGAGTGCGACATCCACGGGTGAGCTCCGCGATCACTACGGAAGAATTACGAATCAAGTAGGGAAGTTGGCTCAGTTCACTTCGGTA
>Ga0209515_10010752_pt1 | contig 10117 bp, 6 predicted proteins | sample Subgroupgradi54m_FD_187454 | JGI IMG/M metagenome (GOLD analysis project Ga0209515, IMG submission 187454) | Subsurface groundwater microbial communities from S. Glens Falls, New York, USA - GMW60B uncontaminated upgradient, 5.4 m (SPAdes)... ...
GCGGCGAGAAATAAATTTGCATTCAGCAGAGATTTTCGGCATTGAATATTCTACGACTATTTTCTGCTTAGAGTGTATCCAAGATAAAGAAAGCTGAATTGCTCCAGCTCACAAATTAAAGGTTTTTTCTAATGGGTACTAATTCTATTGTCCGAATCTGGATCGTGACTATCGTCCTTTTTGTCGCTGCGTAAGTAGTCTTCGTCTGAAAGGGGTTCGGGCATATGCAACAGCGCAATCTCAAGAACTTGATCAATCCACTTTACTGGTTTTATCTCAAGATCTGCTTTGATATTTTCAGGAATCTCCTTCAAATCGCGCTCGTTTTCCTGAGGGATGATAACGGTTTTAATTCCGCCACGATGTGCTGCTAAAAGTTTTTCCTTTAAACCACCAATCGGTAAAACTTGTCCGCGCAGAGTAATTTCACCCGTCATCGCTACATCAGACCGCACTGCAATATTGGTGAACACTGACACTAGCGCTGTGCACATGCCGATGCCAGCACTGGGACCATCTTTAGGCGTAGCACCTTCGGGTACGTGTACATGCAGATCATATTTTTCATGAAAATTTGCGGTGATTCCCAGCACTTGAGCACGACTTCTGACAACGGTAAGAGCCGCTTGAATAGACTCCAGCATAACATCGCCGAGGGACCCAGTTTTTATTACCCGCCCTTTACCTGGCGTTGCTACCGCTTCAATTGTCAGTAACTCACCACCAACCTGTGTCCAAGCAAGTCCTGTAACTTGTCCGACCTTACTTTCTTCTTCAGCTTTGCCAAAACTACATTTGCGTACGCCCGAATAATGCTCCAGCAGTTCAGGAGTTACTAAAACTCGCGTATCTTCTTTACCTGACAGGGCGCTTTCTTTCACCACTTTACGACAGACCTTTGCCACTTCACGCTCAAGCCCACGCACTCCAGCCTCTCGTGTGTAATAACGAATCAGGTCCCGGATCGTATCTTCGGCAATATCGATTTCTTCATCTTTCAGGCCGTTATATTTTTTCTGCTTCGGTACTAAATAACGTTTCGCAATGTTGACCTTTTCATCTTCGGTATAGCCAGGAATGCGGATCACTTCCATCCTGTCCAGCAGAGGTAAAGGGATATTCATAGAGTTTGAGGTACAGACGAACATTACATCGGAAAGATCATAATCAACTTCTAGATAGTGATCATTAAAAGTATTGTTCTGTTCTGGGTCTAAAACTTCAAGCAGCGCAGAGGCAGGATCGCCGCGGTGATCCATACCCATCTTATCGATTTCATCCAGTAGAAACAGCGGATTTTTCACTCCAACCTTCGCCATCTTCTGCACTAACTTACCTGGCATTGAACCAATGTAAGTTCTTCGATGCCCTCTAATTTCTGCTTCATCACGCACACCACCTAAAGCCATGCGAACAAATTTTCTATTGGTGGCACGAGCGATGGATTCGCCTAAAGACGTTTTTCCAACGCCAGGAGGCCCTACTAAACAGAGCACGGGTCCTTTAACTGTTTTTACGCGATGTTGAACGGCTAAGTATTCTAGAATTCGTTCTTTGACTTCTTCTAAGCCATAGTGGTCTTCGTCAAGTATTTCCCGCGCCCTGGGCAGGTCATGCCGGACTTTGCTCCGCTTTTTCCACGGAACATTAACCATCCAATCTATATAACTCCGTACCACGGATGCTTCGGCTGACATGGGCGACATCATTTTCAATTTGCTCAATTCAGCTTTACTCTTATCTTCAGCTTCTTTGGGCATGCCAGCTTCTTTAATCTTGTTATCAAGATCTTCTATTTCATTGGGCGCATCATCAAGTTCACCGAGTTCCTTTTGAATAGCTTTCATTTGCTCATTCAAATAGTATTCTCGCTGACTTTTCTCCATCTGTTTTTTTACACGGCCACGGATCTTTTTCTCTACCTGAAAGAGATCAATCTCAGATTCCATAATGCCCATGAGCGATTCAAGTCTTTCGTGAATCACCACCATTTCGAGTATCTTCTGCTTTTGATCTAACTCAAGCGACATATGAGCGGCGATGGTATCGGCAAGTCGTCCCGGCTCCTCGATTCCAGTTAATGAGGTCAGCACTTCGGAGGGTACTTTTTTACTAAGATTTACATATTGCTCGAACTGACTTACAGCTGAGCGAACTAAAACTTCCGACTCTCTTTCTGGCACAGGTTCACTGTGTAAAGTTGTCACCACTGCACGGAAAAATTCTCCGGCATCTTCAATTAAATCGACGCTCGCGCGGCAACCACCTTCAACTAACACCTTTACAGTACCATCAGGCAGTTTTAGTAATTGTAATATGGTTGATACCGTGCCAACTCGATAGATATCTTTAATATCAGGCAGATCATCAGACGCATTTTTTTGCGCTACCAAAAGCACCTTTTTATCGGTGGTCATAGCAGATTCTAATGCTCTTATTGATTTTTCCCTGCCAACAAACAGGGGGATCACCATGTGTGGATATACCACCACATCTCTGAGTGGGAGAAGAGGAAGATCGACCAATTCAACGTTCGCGGTAGTTTCGTTATGCTCCATAACACCAGGAGGCCCCCGTACCTATTATTTAGTCACAATTAGAAAGTCACAATATTAAGTTACAATGACTTGAGATGTTTGTATCAGATGAATCTAATGAAAAAAGACTACACAAGAAAAATATTATGTCTCTCTAAAGATGGGGCTAAACTGTGTTAATTACAAGTTTATAATACAAATATTGCGACGAAATTTCGAAATGGCTTTGCTTTGTGAACATTGTTTTGAAAGGGCCATACGGCCCTGTATATTAAAACATTTCCAAATTAATTTAGCAGTTGCAGCACTCAACAGATAGAACGATCTATTCGTCGGGAGCAACCTTTTGCTCGAGGTTTTCATACACTAATAAAGGAGGTGAATCACCATTAATGACCGCTTCATCGATGACAACTTTAGTCACATTTTCAGTCGACGGAATATCATACATGGTATCGAGCAACACCGACTCTAAAATAGAACGGAGACCGCGTGCACCAGTTTTTCTTTCCATCGCTTTTATCGCGACAGCCTTTAGGCCATCCTCACGGAAATCGACTTCAACGCCTTCCATTTCAAACAATTTGCTGTATTGCTTGGTAAGCGCATTACGCGGTTCAGTTAATATCTGTATCAACGCTGCTTCATCTAACTCATCGAGCGTGGCAATTACGGGTAATCGCCCAACAAACTCAGGAATCAAACCATAGCGAACTAGATCTTCTGGCTCGAGGTCTTTTAAGGTTTGCCCGAAATTTTTCTTGTCGACTTTACTTTTAACTTCTGCGTTAAAACCGATACCACTTTTATCAGATCTATCTCGAATAACTTTATCCAGACCCGCGAATGCGCCACCGCAGATAAATAAAATATTTGAGGTATCAACCTGTAAAAATTCTTGCTGCGGATGTTTTCTTCCACCTTGTGGAGGTACCGACGCGATTGTGCCTTCAATCAGTTTAAGAAGCGCCTGCTGAACACCTTCGCCAGAGACATCTCGAGTGATCGATGGATTATCGGATTTGCGGGAAATCTTATCGATCTCGTCGATATAAACAATACCTTTTTGGGCTTTTTCGACGTCGTAGTCACATTTCTGCAAGAGTTTTTGAATAATGTTTTCTACATCTTCACCAACGTAACCCGCTTCAGTGAGCGTCGTTGCATCTGCAATCGTGAACGGGACATCGAGTAAACGAGCTAAGGTTTCAGCAAGTAATGTCTTGCCGCTACCTGTAGGCCCAACTAACAAAATATTACTCTTGCCAAGTTCGACGTCTTCTTTTTTCTTACTACTGTAATTCAATCGCTTATAGTGATTGTACACCGCTACCGCGAGCACTCTTTTAGCTCTCGCTTGACCAATTACATATTCATCAAGAATCGCATTAACTTCTCGAGGGGTTGGAAGCTTTTCACCGCCGCTTTCAGAAGCGCTTTCCTGCACTTCTTCGCGGATAATATCATTGCAAAGATCCACACATTCATCACAAATAAACACGGAAGGACCAGCAATTAACTTGCGTACTTCGTGCTGGCTTTTTCCACAAAAGGAGCAATAGAGCAGCTTCCCGCTGTCATCTCCCTTGCTGTTGGTATCATCGGTCATTCAAGCATCCTAAAATTTCAACCACTAAATTTCAACCACTCCAAATACAGAAGATGCAGACATTTAAGCTATTTTTCAAGCCCTCATGTCTGCATTTTTATTATATAACCGCATTAAACTATTTTTTATCAGTTGAATTCGATCTACGATCGAGTACTGAATCAACCAATCCGTATTCCACTGATTGCTGAGCACTCATAAAATTATCACGCTCAGTATCTTTCTCTATTCTTTCTACAGTTTGACCTGTGTGATGGGCCATCAATTCGTTCAAACGTTGTCTAATCTTTAATATCTCTTGTGCTTGGATATGAATATCTGACGCCTGCCCCTGAGCACCACCACTAGGTTGATGAATCATGGTTCTTGAATTAGGCAGCGCATAACGTTTACCTTTCGTACCACCAGCAAGCAAGAAGGCGCCCATCGACGCAGCCTGGCCAATTACCATGGTGCTGATATCTGGCTTGATAAACTGCATTGTATCGTAGATTGAGAGTCCTGCTGTAACAGACCCGCCGGGAGAATTAATGTAGAGGCTGATATCTTTGTCGGGATTTTCTGACTCTAGAAACAACAACTGAGCCACGATCAAATTCGCCATGTGGTCTTCTACTTGCCCAACTAAAAAAATGACTCTTTCTTTGAGCAGTCGCGAGTAAATATCGTAAGCTCGCTCACCGCGAGCTGATTGCTCTATAACCGTTGGAACAAGCGTATAACTGGTAGTGTCTTTGATTTCACGATCATCGTAAAGTATGGTCATTGATTGAAATCCTTGTAACTAATTTCTAGATTGGCCCACGACTGGATTTAGCATTAAAAACCAACAGCGGCCATATATAATCACTCTTCCTAAGTGTAGTCGTTGAAGATAAGTTTGGCTTTATTTATTCGTCAGTATTTTCCGTTTCATCCGAAGATTCGCGATTTTGTGCTGCCGGTTTGATCGCTTCTTCGTAACTAACATTACTTATCGTCACATTCGCCTGACTCAAAATAAAATCTACCACTGCATCTTCAAGAACAGCAGATTGAATCGACGCTAATTGCTGTTCATTGCCATAATAATAATTAATGACTTCTTCAGGGTCTTGATATGTTGACGCCATATCTTCGACCATTTCGCGCACTTTTTCTTTATCGGCTTCGAGTTGATTCTGCTTGATAACTTCATTAAGAACCAACCCCAATGAAACACGTCTTTTGGCCTGCGCGGAAAACATCTCAGCGGGCAGTAAATTAGGATCAAGTTTAGCACCACCGCCAAATTGCGTTATAGCTTGGCGACGCAACTGATCTATTTCCATGTCGATCAACGCTTTTGGAACATCGAGTTGCTGCAGTTCTAGTAGCGCATCCATTATCTGCGTTTTAATTTTATTTTTAATCGAAGACTTAACTTCCCGTTGCATGTTAGTTTTTACATCATCACGAAATTGCTGGGCATCGGCAGCATCAACGCCAAACATTTTATAAAATTCTTCGTTAAGCTCTGGGAGTTTAGGCTCACTCACCGAGTTAACTTTTATTTTGAATTCGACCGCAGCGCCTTTTAATTCTTCAGCATGGTAATTCTCTGGGAAAGAAATATTCAGAACTTTTTCTGCGCCAGCATTCATGCCGACAATACCGTCTTCAAATCCAGGGATCATGCGTCCGCTGCCCAATACCAGGTCGGAGCCTTCAGCAGTACCACCCTGAAATGCAACCCCTTCCTTTGTGCCTAGATAGTCGATATTCACTTTATCTTCATTGGCTGCTGCACGCTCTACAATTGCCCAGCCCTGATTCTGTTTGCGCAAAATATCTATCATTTTGTCGACATCAGCTTCTGTGATCTCTGCAGCATATTTTTCAACCTTGATAACTGAAAAATCCGCCAAGGCTATCTCGGGGAAAACTTCAAATGTGGCTACATACTCGAAGTCTTCACCTTCTTCCATTTTTGAAGGCTCAATGTTAGGTCGGCCCGCGGGATTAACAGATTGTTGCTGAATCGCTTCCATAAACGTTTCGTTTACAATCTCGCCTAGAACTTCTTGCCGGATGCTTGAACCGATACGTTGCTTCACCACACGCATGGGAACTTTTCCGGTTCTAAAACCGTTTATGCGGATAGTTTTCGCAGCTTTTTGTAAACGGACATTTATCTCGTCTTCAATCCGTTTCGCCGGAATGCCGACGGTAAGACGACGTTCCAATCCAGAAGTCGTTTCTAGAGAAACCTGCATGGGGTTTTCCTCACTAAATGGTCCGATAGAATTTGCTATTTATACTCGGGGTCTCGATTAGACCTATATATTATGTCTATTTCACCCCAATGGTGTGCTTCTAATAGAGTTATATCAATTTGAAAATATTATTTGAATCTACCTTGGGATTTGACGCTTGTCTTTTAATAAGTGGATATCAATTGAACCTAGAAAAAATCAGCTGGCTTTCTAACCGACTAACCGAGCTTTCCAACTGACCTGCTGAATTTGTCTGCCTAGAACTCTAGCTAAACTTTTCAGCAAAAATTTAAACAATCTTCTCAGGGAAATTTTTCAACTAGACTCAGCGACATTCAAATTAAATAACGCAAATTACATAACGCCACAATGGATAAAAGCACAACAATTGTGTCTACTTCATTGACAAAATTCCCAGATAATCATGGTGCGAAAGGAGAGACTCGAACTCTCACATCTTGCGACACTGGAACCTAAATCCAGCGCGTCTACCAATTCCGCCACTTTCGCATACTCTTCAGGGATTAATATCAAAGCCAAGGAACTGCTTTGATATTTTTAGCTTAAGTAGATTGAACTCGCCACTTAAACCAATCAGCCTAGGAAACAATTGCCTTTAAAAACAATCCGTCTTCTAAATAAGCCTCTGTCCGCAGAGCGCGAATTCTGCCATAGAGAGTCGTTGCGTTCAACTCTTGTTTGGCTCCGTAAAAGTAGTAGAACGAGGTGTTTTTGAGATTACAATTTATTCAAAATATACCCTTTGGACTTTAATTGAGCGACTATTCCTTTATTACCCACCAGATGTCCCAATCCAACCAGAAAAAAAGATTCTCCAGGTTGTTGAAGAAGTTCTTCTGCTCGTCGTGTCATCACGTTGTTTCGATCGACAATGATCTGCTGATACATATTCTCCATACCTAGACCGAATCCCATCGCGCCACGGAGTAAAAGCTCCTCGATAAACTGTTCATCACCGCTTTTCCATGCCTCAAAAAGTTGGTGCAGCATTTTTGGGCTACTAGAAAAATCAGTTAGACTTTGCGCGAGAAAAGCTTCTTGTTCTTCTGAGCTGAAAGAGGCTAACAAATTCAGCTGTGATTCCATTGTTTCTAATTCAATGATTCTTTTTTTAGCCATAGTCGCCTCAGCGAGAAAAAAACGATCGATACCATATGCTTCTTGATAGCCTGACACTATTAATTGATTTGTGATCAACTGCATTGCTACTAGCCAAGGCTTCATGGCATTGAAGCTTTCCGCACTTCCACCCATCTGCGAGCTTACATGTTCCAATTGTTCCCAGGTTTTATTCGCAATAGATGAGCGAAGATCTTGTTTACCTTTGGAGTAGGTTCCCAGCTTTGCAAAAATTATTTGGATCTGTGTAGGATCAATTCGCGTGATATCCAATTCCACCGCCAGCTGGTTAGAGGAGTTAAATTTTTCCATGATAGTTGCTGGCAAGGGATACATAGACTGGTCGCCAAAATGAATGGAACCCATGAGATAAAGACGATGCAGTGTATTGTTTTTATCGTTGTTGACTTCCCAGATCAAGGGCTTAATCGTGCCGTCGCCAAAGGCGAGATTGATTTGCAGAAAAAATGTAGCCAATAAAAATATGAGTTTTTTTATTTGCTTTACTGCCTGCATTACGATTAAAGCCTCAGTCACAATTTAGGTATCGCAATCAAACATAATGACGCTTGGTCTGGCTGCAAATTAATTAATTCTCTGTTACAGACCAGCTGACCGATTAAGCTCGCTTCTTCATTAATTAAAACTAACTCACCACCAATCTCAATTCGACCTTCCACCACCATAACAATCATATAACCTCGATTAAAAGCTGGCGAATATCTTTGAGCAGAATTTATTTTTACACGATGCACTTCAAAATCATCGAAATCGACAATGCGTTCCACATAAGCACATTCATCATCATTGAGTACGGCAAAACTATTGTCGAGCTTGCTGGTGATATGCGCCATGCGCAATCCCTGCTGAGTATTCCAATGATCCTGCGTCAGTACTTTCTGGCAAAATGATAAAATCTGCCGTTCATAAACTGGAGTCTGAAACTCCACTGTTCTCACACCATGTTGCAAGGCATGGGGAACGTAACAGGGAACCCGAACGACATCACCTTGTTGCAATGGTAGCATTTGCGTAAAGCTGTCCATTTGTGCGCGCAATAAAATCTCAGACTCGACCAACTTCGCAGGAAGATTTTTTTGCCATTCCTTTAATGTCGATACCGCAACAGGTTCATTCAATGCAAAGCCTTGCTTATTTCTTTCTATATCGAAATATCCATCTATCTCACGTCGAATTTTCTCATAATTTTTTACGGCCCGCAGATACGCTGATTTAAAATCCTCTTCATCAGCATAGCAGTCAAATTTCTCCGCCGAAAAGCCAAATCGAATAGCACCCTTGCCGTCCGGCCAGCTAGTTGCCGCAACATTCGTTACAACATAGACTTCCTGTTTTTTTTGATGCAACTCAAAATAGAGATCGCCGAATACCGGTTCAGGTAAGGGATCGAGAATTTTCAACAACGTCAGTTTCGTCTCATGGGTGCCCATAATATGCGTGAACCCACAAGCAAGAAAAAACGGCAAGTCGAGAGTCGAGCCATTCTGACTTATTTGAGAAACTCCACGTTGCTCAATGCCGGTATACCAGATCTCCTGTCCCCAAGGCTTAGCAATAGCGACCGTTTCCAATCTAACAGGGGAGGTTAACGCAATAAATGCCAAACTCAATTGGGTACGCAACGCAGACAAACCACAATCTGGCATTAGTAAAAGGGCTTCTGCCTTCTCTACCTGATCAGTAATCGCAAAGCTAACTACAATATTGTGCTGCCTTGGTTCTAGGTGATAAAAAACGATTCGATCTTGTTGCGATTGCTCTTGTTGAGTAAGCTGCGGCAGCCAATAGGACGTAAATGGTCGTTTTACTGCAAACATAATTGGGGATGACTGAGCGGAACATTCAACAATATAGTCCGCCAGCAACTTATCTGTTAATTGATTGAGGGCTGCTTCCGATAAGCACTCGCTGGTTGCGGTCTGTTTAAGATCAATGAGTGATATCACCAACTTTATCCTTTTAGTCAGAATGGTTGCATTATAGAGAAGATAGTTCTATGAATGAAGCAGACTAATAGCCAAAGGCCAAATCTCACCCCTCAATCAAGTGAGAAGCGTGCGCACTTCAATACTACAGTTTTTTCCAGTTCTCACCATCACCAATTCTCGCCATCAATAGTCGATGAATCAGATTTTTAAACACAATCGAAATATGCATACGCTTCGACAAGATAAAAATTGTTCGGTTATACGAAATCTAGATTTAAAAAATGCTCAAATGACTATTTCGTATTTCCACTACTAGGGCGCTTACCTACACTCAATTAAGGAATCGTGAAAGCGATGGTGCTTGTGTTGTGGAAAAAAAACTTCTCAATACCAGCGCATGAGTCTCAAAAGTGCAGCAGTAGCGAGTTACATCGCTAAATACCATTCAACTCTTGATGCTTGGCTCTCACATCCAAACCAACCGAAACACTGACTGTAGTTAGTAGTATGGAGTAGCAGTGCCATGATGAATAAATCCCTTAAACCCCTATTTTTAGGAATTTTACTGGTCCTATCCGGCTGCGGTGGCGGCGGAGGAAGTGATGGCGATAGTATCGTCCAGGACATAATAGATGAAGTAGAAGATGT
>Ga0209515_10010756_pt1 | contig 10115 bp, 9 predicted proteins | sample Subgroupgradi54m_FD_187454 | JGI IMG/M metagenome (GOLD analysis project Ga0209515, IMG submission 187454) | Subsurface groundwater microbial communities from S. Glens Falls, New York, USA - GMW60B uncontaminated upgradient, 5.4 m (SPAdes)... ...
GAAGCACCTCCGTCCGCCTTTATGACCGCGACGCATAGCCTCCAGGCCGGCGGCGATCGGCTTCGCACGCTCCCCTTTCCGAAGCTCCAGCCCGCGCGCTCGGGACAATCCGCCGGGGCCTCGGACACGGCGAATCCGATGCCTCCAGAGCCAGGCCCATCCATACAGCGTCACCAGTTGACGCCTGCCTGCAGCGAGACCAGCCGTAACCGCGCCGCAGCCAGCCCGGTGTCGGGAATCAGAGTTCCAGCCCCCCGACATCCCAGCCGGCCCCGCAATACCTCACTGGCGAAGGTCACGGGGATCTGTGCCGCCCTTGTCTCGCGACGGATTCGACGCGTTAGATGACAGACCAAACGATTCATTCACAGCAGGTTACGCCGTTATCTACAAACAAGCGGTAATTCACCCAGTATCCATTGCCCTTCGAGTGGCGACTCCATAACTCTCCACACTTGCGACGCTGACAACACTGGGGAATCGGTCGCTGCCGTCCCCTGACGCGTGTTGATCACGCGATCAGCAGATGGGGTGTATCCGTGAAGAGAACCAAGAGAATGTTCGTCGCGGCAGTAGTCTCCTTGACTGCCTCGTTCATCGTGATGTCCGCGCTTTCCGTGGGGCATACCCAGACCCTTCCCGCTCCAGTCGTCGACCGTGTCGGGTTCCCCTTCGGCTACCGGGACACGTACAAGCAGTTCTACGTGTTCGACAACTATCAGAACCGGCAAATCCGGTCTGTCTATGGCAACAACACGGCGGCGTCCGTGAATCCAGCGGAACCGTTCAACTTTCCGTACGGTTCGATCATTCTCTTCGAGAGTTACACCGTGCTGGAGGACCCCAGCGGCGAGCCCCTCCTGGACAAGAACGGCCGCTTCGTCCCGAACGCGCTGACCACGATCTTCATGATGCGAAAAGAGCGCGGTTTCGGAGCGGACTACAAAGAGCTTCGCAATGGCGAATGGGAATACGTCGCATACAGACCCGACGGTACGTATGCAACCCAACCGTCGGGCACCGGGGCCTGTGCGCTCTGCCATCTCACGGGCGGCGGCTTGACGCTCACGCCGCAATCCAGGAACATCGGCGCGCAGTGGGACTACGTGTTTCGCCCCGATCTGTACTTTGCCGGCGGCACGGGGGCTGTCCCTAGCGGCGTTCTGCAACACTACGTGTTCGTTCCGTCCACGATTCACGCCCGTCCCGGCGAAACCGTCACTGTGTACAACTCCGATCAACTCCTGCACCACGTCGTGGCCGACGACGGCAGCTTCGATACGGGCGTCATGACACCGGGCAGCAGTTTCACGGTCAAGGCCGGCGACCTCGGTAAGGTCATTGCGTACCACTGCGTCATTCACTCCAGAATGAAGGGGCAGGTCATCGCGGACGTGGCTGCGGATCACCGGACGCTTCCGGTCACGCCTCAGCGGGTTCTGCCACTTTATCCGCCCAAGGCCGGGTCGCCGCAATGAAGGAACTCGATGCGTTCCACAAAAGGAGAGTCATGACGCGGAGTGTCCTTGGAATCGTGGCGGCTTGTACGTTGTTGGTGGCGACGCCGCTAGTGGCTCAAGAGAATCGCGCGTGGCCCGAGCGGGCCTTCGTCACCTTCGACGTGCCATTGCAGCCGTTGAACAATAATTTCTCTGAGTCTCTGACGTTCGCCGACACTGTGCGGAAAGCCGAGAGCGTGAATTTCGTGGCGGACTACGCGTCGACGCGAGGCGCGCTGTTTGACGTCGGAGCCGGTCTTCGGCTGGCGAAGAACCTCGGGGCCGGTGTCGCGGTGTCGCGGTTCCAGCGCGCCGGGTCGGGGTCATTCGACCTGACGGTGCCGAATCCGATCGTTGCCAATAAGCCGCTTGATTTGACGGGCTCGATCTCCGGACTGCGTCGCAACGAGCTGGGCATTCACTTCCAGGTCTTGCGGGCGTTTCCGCTCGGCGACAGGGCGCGCGTGATGTTGGCGGGTGGTCCGTCCGTTTTCCAGATCAGACAGGATCTTGTGAGAAGCGTCCAGTTCGACATCATGCCTGGATTCACCGCACTGACCTTCGACCGGGCGTTCATCGCGACGGCTGAGCGAACGGTCGTCGGCTTCAACGTGAGTGGGGACATCACCTGGGCGCTCGCCCGGCATCTCGGCATCGGCACCGTCACGCGGTACTCGCGGGCAAAGGCCACGCTGGATCCCGGCTCACAAGCCGGCGTGAGTCGTGCGATCGAGACGCACGCAGGCGGTCTGCACGTCGGTGGCGGTATCCGGGTGCTGTTCTGATGGGCGTCCGCGGCTCGGTGGCGTGGAGGCTTGCCACGGCCGGCGGGCTCGCGCTGATCGTGGTGGGGTGTGGAAGCGGAAGCAGCGAGGGTAGCGCATCGTCACCGACGCCGCCGTCGACCGGCGGGACTGGGGCGAGCCCGATCACGGTGACGATTGCGAACAACGCCGCGAGCCCACAGGCCGTCACGGTTTCGCGCGGCAGCCGCGTGACGTTCGTCAACAACGACAACCGGCCGCACGAGATAGACTCCGATCCGCACCCCACCCACACCGACTGCCCGGAGATCAATCAGGTCGGCGTGCTGACCTCAGGCCAGAGCCATCAGACGGCCATTCTGAACACCGCGCGCGCCTGCGGCTACCACGACCACGAGCAGGCGGACACCAAATCTCTGCAGGGCACGATCACGATTCAGTGAAACGATGCCGCCTGACGCGCGGTCGGCTCGATGACGAAGAGTTCCGACAGCACCCGGCGATAGTTGAAGACGAGCGTCCGCGCGTCCGGCGAGATCATCACTTTGGTGATCGCGTTGACGCCGAGTGTGTCGGTGGGGCTCAAATCCCGCCAGGGTTCCAGGCGGCCGTCGAGCAGGTGCAGTCGCGACACGCGCGTCGGAATCTGTGTATACGCCCCGATGTGTTGAACGTAGAGCCAGTCCCCTGAAGTCCACAGCAGTGGCGCGAGGGGTTGTGTCGTTGCGATTTCACGGCCGGTCCCAGCACCGTTGACCGTCGGATAGATGACGAGCTTCCCTGCCGCCGACAACACCGCGACATGCTCCCCATCGGGAGACACCGCGACGTTGCGCACGACGATCGGTGGAGTGATCGGAAAGGGTTTACTGTCGAGCGGCTGGACGTACAGGCGCAGCGGTCGATCCGGCTCGTTGGCCAGCGCCAGGAGTCGCTTGCCGTCCGGAAAATAACGGGCCCACTGGTACTCGAGGCCGGTTGCGGGAAGTTCCACCGCCGCCCCGGCAGCGACCTCCGCCAGCGGGACGAGGCGGAAGCGGGTTCTTGGTTCCATTCCGAGTGTCAGCGCGAACTTGCCGTCGGGCGATAGCGCCATGGCGCGGCCTTCTCCGAGACGGACCGTCGAATGATTGTCACGGCGATGAAGATAGACCATGTAGCGGGCGCCCGCGGCGACGCCGCTCTCGTCGAAGAGGATTAGGTGGCCGTCATCCGAGATATCCGCGACGCGAGACCAGTCCAGCCACGACAGGTTCCGCTGACCCGATTCCCCTGCCACCACCTCGACCATTTCGAGCTGCTCAGTTTCACGAGTCGTGAGCGCCCGACCATCGGGCGCGATGTCCCGAAGCGTCATGGTCCCGGCAATCTGGGCCACTGACCTGACGTCGCCCGAACGCGTCGCCGCCCACAGCGATTTCGGTTCGCCCTCGCGGGACGCCGTGAACCAGACTTCGTCGAGGCGAGGGTGCCAGGCGAGGCCACCGGCGTTGGCCCACTCCGCCGACAACGAGCGCGCCGGCCGATTCGGCTCCACGAACTTGACGATGCCACGATTGTCGTGACGGACCGCGTGCTCGATAAACACGATCCGATCATCGCCCGGTGCGAGACGCATGCTGCTGATCCAGCCAGCCGTCTTGTGAAGAACTCGGCCAATCGGAAATTCAAGCTGGTTGACGCCGTCGATGGCCCGGACGACCGCAAGACGTCCATCCGACGACCAGTCGGCGGTCATGATGTTGCGATCGACGATCGATGGCGCTCCGCCGTTCATCGGAACGCGTGAGAGCGTACCTCCACTGATCGGTCCCGTGCCATCCGTTGACAACAGCGCGAGCTCGCCGGACCTCGAGACCGCGACGAGTCTGACGTCGTCGAGGCCCAGGTCACGCGACTCCGGGCTGTACGGATTCGTCAGATAGAGGTGCCGCGACCCGTTGTCCCAGTTCGCGGTGTACAGAATGGCGTGGCCATCCGGCGCGAAACGTGCGCCGCCTACTTGACCGTGGCGGAATGTCACCTGGCGAAACTGGAATCCCGATGGAGGCGGATGCCGGAACGCCATCACGGTGACCGAAACGGCCAGCGCAAGACCTGCGGCGCCTGTCGCGGCGATTGCCGGAGATCGCCGCCAGAATGCAGTGGCCGGCGATTTAGGCTCGACGCGTGACAGCTCCGGTTCCACGGCGTCGACTGGCGCAATGAAGCGATAGCCGGTACGCGCGAGTGTTTCGACGTAGCGGGGGCTCTCCGCGGAGTCTCCAAGGGCGATTCGCAGTCGATTGGCCGCCGTGTTCAGGCCGCTTTCGACATCGACGAAGACGCCAGACGGCCACAGCCGCTGCCGCAATTCCTCTCTCGTGACCACTTGGCCGGGCTGCTCCAGCAGCGCCTGCAGCAGCCGAAACGCCTTGCCCTGCAGCTTCAACCTGACGCCCTGCTTGCGCAGTTCGCCCGTCTGGAGATCGAGTTCGAATACACCGAAGCGAGAAATCTTCGCCACCTTCACATCCTCGCAATACAACTAACATCTCGATGCCCGACTATCAATCCATTCCAGGGCTCATTGGTGTCGACGATCGGCCTGACTCGCGTGCTTGGATCACGATCCAAGATAATGGGTGTCAGCCGTCGCTCCAGCGCGCGCGGGAATGAGCACGGCGTTCAACACTCGCTCATGCGTGCCATCGGTGCCTCGGCGGAGGACGTCATCCCAACCGCCTTACCACAGAAAAGTTCTCCTATTGGCACACGCGGTCTACGATCTTCGACTCCAAATCATCGAGCGGCTCGGCTTCAAGAACCGCAGCAGCCGCCCGGGCCGAATGGGCGATGGCCTCGATCTGTCGCCGGAACGCCTGACAATTCCTACACATGGCCAAATGCAGCTGTGCAGCCAATCGCCGCGTGATCGGCGCGTCAGACAGCCTGCCGGTCGAGATGAGTGTCGAAACGTCATTGCACGTCATCATCGCGACCGGCCCAAGCCTTCTCCTCGAGACACGCGCGCAGCTTCGTCCGCGCTCGGTGGAGCAGCACACGGATGTGAGTGATCGTCAGCCCCACAAGCTTACTGACCTCGGCAGCCGATAGCTCTTCGATTTCGGGAAACTGGAAGACCTCCCGCTGGACCGGCGACGGACCCCCAGGCACTGGCTGATCGCCTCCCCCGCTTCTCTGGCGTCGACATACCGATCGGGCGCAGTGGGCGTCCCGATCCAGCTGCCTCGCGCATCGAACTGCGATTCGAAGACCTGATCCACCGAGGTCGCCGACGCGCCCTTCGCGCGTCCGCATGGATCCCTGATGGCTACATCGGGGCAGCGCTCTACCGTCTCGTCGTGGTGTTGCTGATCGCGCCGGCTGGTCAGCGTAGGGGCGGACACACGGGTCCGCCCCTACGGATGCAGCTCGCGCTGCACGCGAGCGAAAACGGCGATATCAACGTCAAGGACGTGCACGACAGGGCTAAGGTCGGGGCGTTCTGCACCTACTGTGTGTTCGCGACTGCCACCGCGCCACTCTTGTTGTGGCTGATCTGGCGCTTGCGATGAATGGATCTGGCTCAGAACGTATAGCGAGCGCCGGCGTTGGTCGGCATCTTCACGAGCACGACGTTCGATCGTTCTTTCACCGGCGATCCGCTGCCATCCACGCGGCCGCGGCAATCGCCTGCGCAGACGAAGAATCCAATCGTCTCGCCCACCGCCGGCTGATGCGTGGTCATCGGCGCCCAGCGGCCTGGATTGTAGAACCAGTTCAAGGCGTACTCCGACGGCGGCCCGCCCGACTGATCGAGGCCGAACCAAAATTGGATCGGCGCCGCCGCGAACCACTGCCCGCCGATGTTCAGCGCCATCCCCAGGCTGTACTGCAGCGCGCCGTCCCAGCCCGGAGGCGTCCAGTCCGGCCAGCGGCCGGGGCCGCTCTGCTTCGAGAACTCGACGTGAATACCGTTCGGGCGCAGCTCCAGGACGCGGATGGCGGTCGTGATCGGCCAACTCGCGAGGTACACCGGTGAATCGCGGATGATCGCCTGCTGGAAGTTGATCATGTCGAGCGAGGGCGCCGGAGTGGGCGGTGTCGGCGCGGGAGTCGGCGTCGCCCCGGTGGACGCCAGGCGCAGCGTCTCCGAGCCTTGTACCGGCCCCAGGCACGTCGTCCCGGTGTAGTCGATGCGAAGCGTGTCGGCGGAAAGCGGCGTGCCGGGTCCGCTCAGCGAGAACGCACACGTGGAGCCGTCCTGGGTCGCGACGCCGATAAACGTCACCGGAATGATCGCGCCCCCGAGCTGACCTGTCAGCGTCCCGTCGACGACGAGATTGCCCGGGCAGACGGCTGTGAAACGACCCGAGGCCTGCGTCGCGGTCTGGCTCGTCAGCTGCCACTGGAAGTTGCCGCAGGTGGAAAGGCTGGGCAGCCCCGTGATCGCGGCGGTCGACATCGTGCGGGCGGACACCCAGGTGCCGAGCAGCGACGGCGCGGCGACGTTGGTCGCGACGCGCGCGGCCACACCGGCCGAACTCGGCGCGACGACGCTGGTTTGACGGTCGGAACCGCACGCCGTCGTGAGAGCGAGAATGGAAACGGCCGCGCTCAGTTCTCTCGATATCCTCTTCATAGATGGCTTTCTTGAATCACAGATCCGTCAGCCCACGAATGGTCTTGTACGCGCAGCCGCATGAAAATCTCAGAAGTGCCTGAAGGAAACGGCAGCCAAAACCGTCGAACCCATCGAGCGAGAGGAAATGCGAATTACCGCTGAGATCGGGCGAGCGTCAGAATCTGACGCCCACGCCGATGCCCGCGCGGTTGACCGTGATAGCCGTGTCCGTGGAGATGCGGCCGTACTGGTACTGGAGGTCAACAATAATCTGGCGCCACGCCGGCCACACGACACCGCCGCCCAGGGTGAACATCATCTTCGTCTCGTCACCCGAGATGTCGGTGCCGACGGTGACGTACTGCGCGAGCGAGCTCGTCGTGTCGGCGCCGCCGATGAGGAACTTGACGTCCTTCGTGACGGTCGCAACCCCCACGCCACCGAGAATATACGGCTTAAGCATCATCGTCGACGGGATGCGATATCGCACGCCGCCGACAAAGAAGGTGACCGGCTCCTTGACGGAATAGCTGACGGCGCCCGGCTGCAGCCGCGCCAGATCGAGCGCGATTATCTGCGCTGAGGCACCGATCTCCGTCGTCGCCACGTCCCGAACCTTGCCGAACGAACCGAACACCTGCAGACTCGGCCGAACGGTGACGCCGATCTCCGCGCCGATCGACTGACTCGTGACGTTGCCGAACGCCGACTGCGCGACGGCTTCCATGTAACCACGGTCCGGTTCCGCCGCCGCCGGCGTTTGCGCGTTGGCCGCGGTCGCCACCGTCAACATCCCGATCGCCAGCGCCACAGTGAATGGCATGCCGTTCGTCCGACTCACTGAATCCGTCCAGTCGACCGCGAGCCGAGGCTCGTATCGCGCCAGGGCTGAACGATGATGTTCGACCGCTCGTCTACCGTGCGCTTGACGGGACCGTTTCGCGCCACGGACGAGACCATGAAGCCCACGAGCTCACCGACCTGCGGCACCCAGCTGCTGAACGGCGGTCCGAATCCGGCGTCGGGGCCGATCGTCCGCGTGCCCTGTCCGGCCTTACAGGACGATGCGCCGCGGTAGATCCACTCACCTGCGCCGCCATACCAGGTCCCGCCGATGCGCGCGAAGTACCACTGGTTGGCGTAGACACCGAAATCGGGATCGGCCCCGCCGAACGGCCAGTGCGAATCGGGCCAGCCCGGATCGGTATAGCTCATGCACACCGGACCGTCACCGGCCCCGTCCTGTTCCACGAGCGAGAGCGTCGCGGTCTGCGGCCAGCTCGACACGTCGGGGCTGTTTAGGTACACGACCTTCTTGAGATCGATCGCGAGCGATGTCACGAACGAGGCCGACAGACTCGTCGGGCCCGTCACGCCGTTCGCCGCGTCGCTCACCGTCGTCCGCCAGAAGATCGTCGTCTCTGCCGGCAAATCGGTCGGCGGCGTGTACGAAGTCCGCGACGTACCCTCGTTCACGTTCGCCGTAATCAGCGCCGGGCTGAACCCGGCGTTCGTTGCGATTTCGAACTTGTAGGTGAGCGGACCGATCGGGCCGGATCGTGTCGCATTCGTCACGGTGAACGTCGGCCGCGCGCCGGTCGCCGCCCCGCTGATCGGGCTGACCAGCGTCGCCGTGTCGATGACGATGGCCGGTCCGATCGTGAGCTTTCGCGCCGCGCTGAACGGTCCGGTCGTCCCGCCGCCCTCGGCGCGCGCGTGCCAGTAGTAGTCGGTGCCTGCGCCGATCTTGTCGATCGTCAGGCTCGTCTGGCCGCCTGAACCGGCGGGCACGCCGGTTTTTGTGTAGGCCTTGCTCGCAAAGCCGGCGTCGGTCGAGACCTCGAACGTGTAGGTGGCGGTCGCGGAAAGCGTGATCACCGCGTTGCCGACAACCAGCGTGACCGGCTGATCGACGTTGCGGATGGCGGCGCCGGCCGCCGGCGAAGTCGGTCGCGGAACGGTGACCGACGAAGTCGCCGCCTCGCCGTCAGGCGTGGCTACGGCGGTCGCCGTGGGCTGTGCGGGGCTGCTGCTCTTGGAGCATGCCGTGGCCGCGAGGCACACGACGAACCCCGCAGCCAGTCGAGAACCGGATTTCAACATGAGCGTTCATGCTAACGGATGGATCCGTTCGAGTCAACGCGTCGGGCCACACACACCCGTCGGCGCACAATAACTAAAACGAAAAACTTCGCCCCGACGCGGACGGGAACGACACGATCACGACGTTCGACCGCTCCCTCACGCCGCTCGGTCCGTTGTTGCGCGCGTCGCCCGACGTGACGAGGAACCCGACCTGCTCACCCACCGCCGGCTGATGCCCGGTCATCGGCGCCCAGCGGATCGGATCGAAGTACCAGTTCAGCGCGTACTGATTCACCGGCCCGCCGTTCTCGTAGAGGCCGCGCCAGTACTCGATGCAGCCCGACGCGTGCCACTGCCCGTTGATGTTCAGCACGATCCAGAGCGTGTATTGCAGTCCGCCGGCCCAGCCCGGCGGCACGACCTCGGGCCACGAGCTCTGCTTGCTGAACTCGACGTGCGCGCCGCTCGGCATGAGGTCCAGACGTGTCAGCGTGGTGGTGACGGGCCAGTTGGGCACGTCGCTCGGTGAGTTGTGGATGATCGCCTGACTCAGGTTGATTCCGTCGCCGGGCGCGGGCCCGCCAGGCGTCGGGCTTGGGCCCGGGTTGAAGACGGGTGGAGCCACGGTGACCATCTGGAACGCCTGCGTCGGCGACCACGGCCCGAGCGTCGTCGGATCGTAGGCGCGCACGTGCCAGTAGTACACCTTGCCGGAGATCAGATCGACCGGCGAGGTGAGCACGGTCTGGTTCGGCGTTTCCGCGGCGGTCCACGTCGCCGCCTTGTTCGTGAAGGCGTCGCCGTCCGCCACTTCGATCAGATACGTAATGGCGCCAACCGGTCCGGACCGCGGCGCGTCGCTGATCGTGAACGTTGGACGCAGGTTCAGCACTGTTGTATTGGGTGCCGGCGACATCAATCCCGGCACGTCGATCACGATCGGCGTGAAGACGTCGAAGGCCACCGGGGCCGCGTAGGGCCCCGTGTTGGCGCCGTCCTGCGCGCGCGCGCGCCAGTAGTACGTCCGGCCGCTCGCGAGCGCGTCCGACAGACGCAGGCTGGTGCGGCCCGCGTCGCCCTGCGCGATGCCCTCGCGCGAGAAGACCTTGTTGTTGAACGCGGCGTCGATCGCGATGTCGAACGAGTAGGTCAGCGGTCGGA
>Ga0209515_10010760_pt1 | contig 10111 bp, 10 predicted proteins | sample Subgroupgradi54m_FD_187454 | JGI IMG/M metagenome (GOLD analysis project Ga0209515, IMG submission 187454) | Subsurface groundwater microbial communities from S. Glens Falls, New York, USA - GMW60B uncontaminated upgradient, 5.4 m (SPAdes)... ...
AGGGGTAATTTAAGATTAAGCGAAGGATTGTCTGGAAACGATAATCCTTCGCGTCGTGAAGTAAGATAGCCAAATAGCAAGTCGTCTGCGTAGCAGCGACGAAGCGTAACAAAAAATTGGAAGCTTACCCGGGATTTAGTGGAGGAGGAGAAGGGGTAATTTAAGATTAAGCGAAGGATTGTCTGGAAACGATAATCCTTCGCGTCGTGAAGTAAGATAGCCAAATAGCAAGTCGTCTGCGTAGCAGCGACGAAGCGTAACAAAAAATTGGAAGCTTATCCGGGATTTAGTGGGTCAGGAGAGAATATTATTTAACTTTTATGCAAAAACCAGTTATAATTTTAATCTATGGCAAAAGAATTTAAAAATGTAGATGATTTCGAGTTATTCCTGAATCAGAATAATGTGTTTGATTTGCTTGGTGTGGATAATATTGGTGTCTTTGGTTCTTTTGCCAGAGGTGAAACAGCAAATGATATAGATTTATTGCTGGACGATGTTGCTAACAAAAATAAATTAATTGAAATAAAGGAAGACTTAGAAAAAAAAATTGGAAAAACAATTGATATAGTAATAGTTCACTATGCTAATCCAATAATTTTACATAGAGCTAAGAAAGATCTAATTTATGTTAAAAAGTATAAAAAATGATCTTTTATACCTTCTTGGAATACTTAGTGCTATAGCAAAAATTAAAAAATATTCTGAAGCTTATAAGAGTCCAGAAAAGCTTTTTGAGGCAAATGAGCAGCTCAATTACAACGCATGTTTAAACTTACTATCATTTATTGGAGAAAATGCTAATAAACTAAGTGACAAATTAAAAAGCACATATAAAGAAATTGAATGGGATAAGATAATAAATTTTAGAAATCGAGTGGTTCATGATTATCAAGGACTAGACGTTTTTCTTGTTTATCAAATAATTAGTGAAAATCTTTATAAGCTGGAAATCAGTGTATGTAAGATTATAGAGAATGAACTACAATCTGGAAATTTTGATAAAACTGAATACACAATAGCAAAAGATGATGAATACTATAAATTCATTGATTTTAGCAAGTTTAAATTTTAGATTTTTCTGACAATATGAATAAAAATAATATACAAATAATTCTAGACGATGAAAAAATAAAAAGTGTTCTTAAAATAAAAGATGTAATTAATGTTGTAGAAGAAGGATTCAGAAAAAAAGGACTTGGGCTGATTAATCTTCCGCCAAAAATGGGTCCGAAGTTAAACGTAGAAGGTGCATTCGCTGAAGCGATGCCAGTCTCCATATTTGCAGGCGGGGGTGCGCACCCCCGCCTGCAGCGGTTTGGAATCAAATGGCAGAGTGCATATAAAAGTAATTTGAAAAAAGGACTGCCGTATTTAAATAACCTTATCATTTTAAATGAACCTGAATGTGGCATGCCTATTGCTATTTTAAAAGGAAACTGGATTACAGCTATTAGAACTAGTGGAGTAAGTGCTGTCTGTGCAAAATATTTAGCACCAAAGAAAAAGCATCTGACTATAGGAATATTTGGGCTTGGACTTCAGGCTTATGTGCATGTTCTGGCATTTAAATCAATTTTTAAAAATCCAAGGTTTGTTTTGTATAACCATGATGAAAAAGAATTAGCAGGATTTTTAAAGAAATATCCAAAAGAAAAATTTATTGTTTTAAAAGATTTCCATGAAGTAGTAAAAAAATCAGATATAATTTTATCTGCCACGACATTTCCACCGAAAATCACCCCGTATATTTTTAAATCAGATTTAAAAGATGATGTTTTAATTCTTCCGCTTGAATATGGGACTAGAATAGAACCTGGTCTCTATAAACATTTGGATGAGATCTATACAGATGATATTCCACAGTATGAATTAAAAAGTAAATTAAAACATTATTTCCCAAATACAAGACCAAAAATAAAAAAAGAAATTGGAGAGCTAGTCTCAAAGAAATATAAAAGAAAAAATGTGCCAAAAAGAATTCTTGTGTTTAATTTAGGCATTGCACTCTTTGATATTTTGACTGCAGAATTGTTTTTAAAGAAATTTAAAGGTTAAGGGAGGTGAGGATAATTATCCTCGCTTATGGCAAATTTCATTGATTTACCACAATGTTTTTATATAAGGTTAAGTATCTTAACCTTCTTGGGCAAAATATGAATTACAAATCTAAAGTTAGTATGAAGATAGTTGAAATTCCCTATAGTTACAGTGCTAGAATCACATTGTATGAAGTTCGTAAAGTGGTCTTTCAGTTAATAATTCAAGAACTTTATTTAGATTAAAAATAAATAACGACAAATCAATGGCGATAAGGTCGAAAAAAATAGTTAAAGATAATCCTGGTGCTTGCAAGTCAAGAGGCCGGGATTTTCTTTTTATTGTTGATTTAATTTCATTGATTTGTAGAAGTAATTATGCTCACTGGATTAATAGTTTCTTCAAGTTCAACTTTGTGTTTCCAGCAAAGTTGAACGCCAGAGAGGATCTGCACAGAAATAGCGAAATAATCTGCGTTAGCAGTTATTTCGCGTTATAGATAAATAAAACAGGATTATTCAAAGGAGAATAAGACTTGATTGCTGCCAGAAAAACTGACCCTCCACAAAATAACCCTAGGTTTTTTAGTGGCATGTTAGGTAATGTTTCAAAGGATAATTCTGCTGAGACAAGAGAGCCACCATCAACTTCTCCCATTTCTACTAGAGCTGAAGAAAGAACAATTCCTAAAGTAGAAAAACCAGGTATAGTAGCAGTATTAAAAAAATTAACTGGTGCTGAAGTAGAAAATCCTGCTTATATTCATTCAATGTCATATGTAAAAAAGCTGGATGGAATTACAGATGAAGAAGAAAGAAAGAGAGTAATAATTGAAAATGCACAATGGGTTATTGATGAATCTCGGGAAGTCGTAGAATTAGGACAAGGAAACTTTAATGCTGAGAGAGACCTATGGCATGGATTAGTGGAGGGTAGAGGATTACCTATTTCCTCAAGACTGAGTTCTCTAAATGGCAATGCTAGAAAGCAACAATATACTCAGAATGCGTTTGAAAATCATTTTGCAAAGGCAGTAATAGCAACTAAGGAGTATGATGCTGAAATAAGGATTATTCTTGATATAGATGGCACTGTTGAAGACAAAAGACGACCTCATGCTACAGAAATGGCTCAGTCACTTCCGCAGCTTTATGAACTTAATAAAATAGTTCATGCAGCATCAAAACTTGGAATAAGAATTATTGTTAATACGAACAGACCACCCCATGAAGTAGCAAATGCTGTTAGAGGTTTTGGGCTTGATACCAAATCAGTCAAAAGTGTTCATACAAGCCCTTATCAAGCATTTGGAGGACTCTCTAGAAAAAATCAGATTGAGGTTTCAAAAAAGATTAGTGTTACTGCAGGAAGTACAGCATATAGGCATGTTCCCGGCGAAGATACAAAATTTTCATATCAAACTTTAATGGTTGCTGACTTCTTTAGAAAATTTCAGAGTGAAATAGATAAGCATATTGAAGAGTTAGATGAAAAATATGAACCAGTTGTTATTGAACCAAAATGTTTTTACCGCTTTTCGCTTGATAATCTAAGAATAAGTAATGCAGAGAAAGGAATTCCTGATGCTAATGAAGCTGATAAAACTGTATATGATCCCTGGATATTTCAAATAATTGATTTTAAAGAAGAGTGTGTAGGTGATGAAGAAGATCCTGTTCGTTTAAGAGAAAAATATCAAGACTTTAAGCAAAAACTACTTGCTCATCTTGAAGAAGGTGATGATAAAATTCCTGAATATCAAGGACAAAAAGTAGAAATAGAACAAAGAATTGGTGAATTAGAAAGAGTAAATCATGACAGTGTAAATGATAAGGAAAGAAAAAATGCTAAGGATAAGTTACGTGAAATAAATATAAAAATAAAATCATATGTAAGACTCATTGGTTATGGCAATGATAAAGATACTTATTTTACTTATGAAAACTCTGCTGGTAATAAACAGTACTGTTTTAATTATTACAAATATCTAATTAACGATCCGCAGGGATTTTTTGAAGAAGCTACAAGAGGTGAGTTGCAAGCATATTGCATACATAACAAAGATCCGAGAAATCTTCCTCATCCAGAGTTTGTCGAATATGAAATTAGTTTCTGGGAGGGAATTGAGAATCTAAAAGGTGCCAGAAAACAGATTCGACGTGGACACTATAATAAAGCTCAAGAATACATAAAAAAAGATAATGAAGTAGATGATAAGTTATTGCGTGAAAATAAGTTATTGCGTGAAAATAATTTAAAGCATGAGCTTGATCAAAGGAAGGCTATTAATTACTATGTAAATGATGGTAGAAAAATTTTAGAAGAAGAAGGCAGAATAGAGTATTTAAACTGGCGTTTGTGTAGGTATATTGAGTTACATTGTGAAAAAGAAAAGCTATTAAATAGCACAATATTTGAAAATAAAATTCATCAAGAAAGTAAAAGACATACTCTAGTATTTAAGGCTGATTTTTTACAGAAGCTTAAGGCAAATAGTGGAGGTGACTTAAGTAAATATGTTGAACAATTAAAACAAGAATTGGCTAAAACAAGTGGAGAAGAAAAGAGATTTGCCAGGTTTGTTGAGTCAGCATTTAATAAAGAGTATTTAGCTGATATTAGCTCAGGTAATTCAGATTGTGTTAGTGAAGCCTTATTTCCGGATTGGTTATTTTGTGTTAATGATACACTTAAATATACAAGTCAGACAGAACTTATACCTACTCATGTGCCTCTTAATTCAATTGAAGATAAGAGAACAGCGCTAAAGCCTTGGGGAGCAGACCCATATGTTGAAAAAAAGCAATGTATACCAAAATCTAGTGATCTTGCAACTCTTGGGGAAAGCCGGGAAGGAAAAATTATACAGTTTTATTTTGGTGATAGCCCAACCGATCTTCCACCTAAAAACCGTGTAGAGCATTGTAGCTTTAAAATCAATGGTGAGTGGATGAGTGGTGGTGTAGTTAAGGTAGGTAACAAAGTTAGTAAGGATGATCATATAAAAAGAGCTATATCTAAACGCTTAAGGAATGTAACAGAAGCAATTGAAGGAAGATATAACGGTAATTTTTCAATAGATTATGAAGAAGCTGGTATTTATGGACTAGAAAAAACAAATGGTGGTTATAGAAAAGTAAAAGATATAAAAGATAAAAACCCGAAATACCTTGATGACAAAGTTTATTCAGAACAAGAAATTAAAAAAGAAATCTGGAAGTTTCTTGCTCCTAGAATTTATGAACGAGAAAATGTGACTGAAAATATCCGTGGTTTGGTAGAGGCACTTGCTAGACTTACTGGTGAAGATATTACCTTTGATGAAAAGGAGCTTGAGAAGGCAAAAGAATTAAAAGGAAAAGGAAATTTAACTATTGAACAAAATAACCTGGTTAAAAAATATGAATTGTCAATTGATGAGTTGGAAAGAAGCAAATATTTACCTACAGGAATGCCACATAATTCTGTTTATTACGAGTATTATGATTCTTCATCTGGTGAACAATACTATAGAATGGACTCAAATAAAACCCTTGAAACTAGAGACGGAAAGCGTTTTATAGGAAATGAAAAGACTTTAACAAAAAGAGCAATTATAAGAACTGCTATAGGTGATGAGTATGGAGTTTATGTCTATGAAGGGACTAACAAGAAAGAACGGTTTAATGATCCTAAATTTTTAAATAAATGTTTAATTGAGCAAAAATTTTTGCCAAGTTCTTCTCCCATAAAAGGCATCTTTGCAAATAAACTTATTATGGGGGTTTTAGGAGAAAATAATTTAAGAAAATTAATAACCAAACTACCAAATATTTTTAGTACTACACTTGCTATGTGTGGAGGGCTTTTATCTCTTGGTGGAGTCCTAAGATTAGGGAGTAAATTACTTGGCGGAGATGGTGATTCTTCTGCCTATTCTTTTGGGTACTGGATGTCACAGACTGTTAGAGCAGGTTCTGCTTTTGCAGGAGCTTGCAGAGGACTTTTAAACGTTAATAAATATTATTCAATTACATTCGGTGAATTTATAAACATATTTTCTGCATTGTTTTTAAATAATGGTGCAAAACATACTGGATTTGCTTTTGGAAATATTTTCTTATTAACTGGTAGAGGTATTCAAAATTCGCAGAGAGCATTAAGCTCAAATATACTCCCCAAAGAAGAAGTTGAAAAAAATGATTATATTAAAGGGAATCTAGATCCTAGACCATTTCAAGTTGATGTAACTAGATTTAACAGTGAAAAAATAATGTTACCTATTAAAAGAGCTATTGAAAAGACCAGGATACCTGCTTTCATAGGAAATTTTGTAGGCAGTACAGCTGGTTCAGTTTTAACTACTTTTCATATGATGGAACAAATTATACAGAATCCAAAACTTATTTTTCAAGTTAAAAAGAGAGTTTCTGATAAGTCTGGAAATGCATGTTACTCAATTCCAAGTGTTGGTCATCTATTTGCATTGAGTGGTGTTTTGGGAGGTATAGGTGCAATAGCAGCGACAACATTTGGAAAGGCAGAAAGATTTGGTGATATTGCTGAGAATGGATTTAATAAAATTGGAAGATTTGCAACATCATTTGGAATGGCAATTCAAGCATTGCCAATTATTGAAAATGGTTTAGAAATTGCTGCAAACCAGAATGGTTTACCCAGAGAAACAAGAGGATTGGATGGGAGAACTATAAAATATAGCCCTGAGAGAGCTGGATATGGACAGGTGTTTGCTGGTGTTATGTATGGAATTTTCTCTTGGTTTGATCTCTCAAAAGATTGGGCAGCATCTTTATTAGATGCTCTAGCGATTGGTCCGTACTTTGGATTCCCTGGAATGAGAGTTAGTGTTGCAGAAGAAGAAAAGATGAATTCACTTGAATTAGCTGAGAATATGTTATTTGAAAGTGACAAGTTCTTTATGAAAGGTAAGAAAGAAGAAATAATTGTTCCTGTTGCTAAAGGAGCGGCTGTCAGTCGAGCTGCATAATTTAATTTAGTTTTGCGCCTAAACCTTCCCTACTATTTGTTCTTCATTTCGTTTTGAGAATTTAAGCCAGCTAACTATAGGATGAAATAATGCTGCAATAGTTAGTATTGGTTTTTTTTGAAGTAGGTTATATACGCGATCTATTGTTTGTTTCATGCCTTCTTTACGGGCACGGTTTTTAATTTCTTTTTTAAGTTGTTTAAACTCAATCTTTTTTTCTTTTTCTTCTTCGAATATTGGATTATAAATCATGGCTTTTACCTCTTTGTAAAATTTAGGATTGAGTTTTTAGGATTGTGGATTGAGTAAAAAAACTCATTATAAATTTTGTTCTCAATGCTCAATCCTCAATCCTTGATCCTGATGTCGGTAACTCCGGGACTCCCCTGAACGCGAGATTAATTAATCTCGCCTTCTTGGTCTATACCCATAATATAGAACTTCATAGTTATCAAACAGTTAAGTTTCCTAATATTTCTTTAGGACTGAACCTATATAACGCGAAATAACTGCTACGCAGATTATTTCGCTATTTCTATGCAAATTTCCTTTGGCATTCAGGTTTGCCATATGCAAACCTTCACTTGAATAATTGCTTATTCCGTTGAGTATAGAAACAGATTTCTGACAGTTAGAATATTTTTGTCAGGTATTGTCATTGCGAGCCCGCCTCAGGCGGGCGAAGCAATCCCGATCGCTTTTACGTAAATCCTTCGGGATTGCTTCGTCGCTGTGCTTCTCGCAATGACATTTTGTTTACTGCTAAAATGGCTTTGATATATATGCCAAGACCGGATAAACGTAAAAATGATGAGCTTAGACCACTGGTTTTCAAGCCGGACTTTGCACCAAATTCAGATGGTTCTATTTTAGTAGAGCTTGGTCAAACGAAGGTTCTGGTTACTGCAATGATTGATGAAAAAGTACCCCATTTTCTTGAAGGGACAAACAAAGGTTGGCTTACTGCAGAATACTCACTACTACCGGGTTCTACAAGACCACGAAATCAAAGAGAGGTTACAAAAGGAAGACCTTCAGGAAGAACAAATGAGATTCAAAGACTTATCGGAAGAAGTTTGAGAGCAGCGTTTAATTTAAATGAACTTGGACCAAGAACAGTTGCTATTGATGCAGATGTAATAAATGCAGATGCTTCTACAAGAGTTGCAAGTATATGTGGTGGGTATATAGCTGTTTATAAAGCACTTTCCAGATTGAAAGAAAAAGGACTGATTACAAAAATACCTCTTATAGAACCGGTTGCTGCTGTCAGTGTTGGCATAGTAAATGGAGACCTTTTACTTGATCTTTCATATGTTGAAGATTCAAAAGCAGAAGTTGACTGTAATGTAGTTATGAATAAATCCGGTCAGATTATAGAGATGCAGATGACTGCTGAAGGGAAGCCCTTTAGTCAAAGTGTAGTTAATCAAATGATTGAGCTTGCTTATAAAGGAATCCTGGAGATTATTAAAAAACAGACTGAAATCACGGGATAACCGTTATTGTCTACCGCCTTCCTTGCTCATTCTTCGCTTGTCGGGCTTTGCAAAGTTTTACGGACTATTTCTCTTTCCATTTTACAGGTTTTGCCAAACAAGTTGGACAAAACCTTTCTTTGCAAGTCAGTCAAATTCATTTATTAACATAACTAGATAGTAATGGCTAACCCTTAAATATTTTTTAAAGATCTAGTACAAAAGTTCGATACCTCAATTAGAGGACTTGATAATATATGGGCTGGTATATTAGGCTATCTTTGGCTTTATTTGTTGGGATTTTATTATCTTTAAATCCATGTTTTGCTGATACAAAAGGAATTAAATATTCAATGCCTCCAACTTGCAGGGAAGGCAATGTAGTCTGCGGAGAGAATGAAGAAGCGGTTTGTTTAAATCCCAATGATCCTAAAGACATATCATATGTTTCTTTAACTCCATGTGATGGAGAGCCTAAATGTGTTGGGAAAGACGGGCTTCCTGCACCTGGTATTGTCCTTGATTGTGTTGAATTTGCACAATGCCAGAATGATATAGCACATTGCTCAGATGGTAAAACAGCAAAGTGTCTTGGAAATGATAATGAATGTAAGTGCTCAGAGCAAATTTGTGATTATACTTGGGAAATAAGCAACGCTGGATCTTACCAGTAATGGCGTAGCATGCTACGTCACTACATTAACCCAATACCTTTATCAAAATATTCTTTCATCTTTTTATAACGGCTCGTCACATCTTCGGTCTTTTTATTTCTTACTTGAGGAACTACGATGATTCCTTGCCTATTTTTATTCATAACTTAACGTCGCTCAGATTTTCGCTTCGGAAAATCTTTGCTTGGAATCTATGCAAGTAAGTTTATATGAGAAAAGCTTTTATAATCCCGCAGACAAGTTCCCGTACTACATTAACCCAATACCTTTATCAAAATATTCTTTCATCCACGTTTTAACTTTTTCTTTTTGTTCATCTGTGGTTGCACGTTCTAAGCACCAGACATAAGCAGTTCTTGGGCTGACGCTTCTTGTGGCACAGAACTTATCTATTTCCATCTCGCCTTTTAAAACCAGATCAATATCTCCGCCCATGAATTTTCTTCTGGATGTCATTTAAGCTGTTTTTTGAGTTAACTTTCGTTTCAGGCTTTCCTTATTTATTAACTGAAGTGACTCATAAAACTCAAGTGTCCACTTTCCACGACTTTTTCTGGCTATTTTTCTCCTCTTGTCTCTTATGGTCAGTACTTGTTTATCTGACCATTTTGCAAAATCACCCAGCTTTTTTTTGCTGTCTTTGTATAATTTAATGGTTTTCTTTACTGCATTTGACATTTGTATACCTCTTTTTCTGTATGTAAATTATTATATAACATATGTCGTTAACTTTAGAGCTTGCCTATCTTTACCCAAAACTCCTGAATATTTATGGTGATAGGGGGAATGTATTAACTTTGTCTTTTAGATGTCAAGCTAGAGGAATTAATTTAAATGTGACACCAATTGGTCTTGGGGAGGATTTAAAGAGTAAAGAATTTGATATTTTTTTTATTGGTGGCGGGCAGGATCAACAACAAATTTTAGTATCC
>Ga0209515_10010761_pt1 | contig 10110 bp, 12 predicted proteins | sample Subgroupgradi54m_FD_187454 | JGI IMG/M metagenome (GOLD analysis project Ga0209515, IMG submission 187454) | Subsurface groundwater microbial communities from S. Glens Falls, New York, USA - GMW60B uncontaminated upgradient, 5.4 m (SPAdes)... ...
GTCCTCGCTCGATACCCCACTCGCTGCGGGCGGGCGGGCCTGCCTGCCGCGCCACCCGCCCGGCTCCCCGCGGTGCCCTTCGTGAATACTGCGCGTTAGCGACGCACCGCTTCGCCATTCTCGGAATCTTGGCTCGCCTCGCCTTCGGCTGCGGCTCGCACGGCAATCGCGGCGCTGGCCATACGGAACGCTTGCCTTCGGCTCGCATCATTCCTCCAAGATCCTGGGCACCCGGAAGAAATCGTCGCGGCGGTCCGGAGCGTTGACGAGCATCTCCTCCCGCGGGAAGCAGGGCCGCGGCTCGTCCTCGCGCATGACGTTCACCAGGGCCACCGCGTGCGACGTCGGCTCCACGTCCGTGGTGTCGAGCTGGCGCAGCTTGTCGATGTAGCCGAGGATCCGGTCGAGCTGCTCCCGCATCCGCTCCTTCTCCTCGCCCGAGAGCGTGAGGCGCGCCAGGCGGGCGACGTGCTCGACCTGGGTGGTGTCGATCCGGCCGCTCATCCGTTCAGATCTCCTCGAGGTGCGCGTACTGCAGCGACAGGCGCTTGCGCCCGACGCTCGCGAACCCCACCGTGACGATCACGTCCTCGCCTTCCCGCTCGATCCCCACCAGGAGCCCCTCGCCCCACCGCGCGTGGCGCACGCGGGCGCCGACCCTGAACGGCAGGTCCTCGGGCACCTCCGCGGGCTCGGCGACCGGCTCCGCGCGCGAGTCCCCGCGGCCCGCGTTGAGCAGCCGCACCTGGTCCTCCGGGATCTCCAGCAGGAAGCGCGAGGGCTCGCCGAGCCCGTAGCCGTGAAGCCGGCGGTGGAGCGCGTAGGACAGGAAGAGCCGCTGCTCGGCGCGCGTGAAGCCGACGTAGCAGAGCCGGCGCTCCTCCTCGATCTCCTCGGCGTCCCCCATCGAGCGGGAGTGGGGGAAGACCCCTTCCTCCATGCCCGTCATGAACACCGCGGGGAACTCCAGCCCCTTGGCCGAGTGCAGCGTCATCATCGTCACGCCCCGTACGTCCGCGCCCAGCTCGTCCACGTCGCTGACGAGGGTGACCGCGTCGAGGAACCCCTCCACCGAGGGCTCCTCGGCCGAGAGCTGGTAGTCCTCGGCCGCCGAGATCAGCTCCTCCAGGTTCTCGAGGCGCCCCTCGGCCTCGGCGCTCCGCTCCTGCCGGAGCGCCTCCCGGTAGCCGGAGGCGCTCAGCACCTCGTCGATGAACGCGGGAACGGGCAAGCCCGCGCGCTTGTCGGCCAGCGCGGCGATCAGGCTCCTGAACTCCTCGAGCGCCCGGCGCGGCTTGCCCGTGACGTCGGCGGGCACCATCGCACATTGCTCCAGCAGCGAGCGCCGGCCGCGGGCCGCCTCCGGCTCGAGGCGGACCAGGCTCGTGCGGCCGATCCCCCGCGACGGCGCGGCGACGGCGCGGCGAAACGCCACGTCGTCGCTCGGGTTGATCACCAGGCGCACGTAGGCGAGAACGTCCTTGATCTCCTTGCGCTCGTAGAAGCGGACGGCGCCGACCAGGACGTAGGGGATGCCCGCCCGGCGCAGTGCGTCCTCGAGCACGCGCGACTGGGCGTTGGTGCGGTAGAACACGGCGACGTCGGCGTACTCGGCGCCCTCGTCCCGCAGCCGCCGGATCGTCTGGGCGACGAAGTTCGCCTCCTCGTGCTCGTCCCAGGCGCGGTAGATCTCCGGCGGGTCGCCCTCGACGTTCTCCGTCCAGAGCGTCTTCTCCTTCCGCGCCACGTTGTTGGCGATGACGGCGGAGGCCACGGCCAGGATGCGCCTGGTCGAGCGGTAGTTCTGCTCCAGGCGCACGACGCGGGTGCCCGGGTAGTCCCGCTCCCAGTCGAGGATGTTGCGGAGGTCCGCTCCCCGCCAACGATAGACCGACTGGTCGGGATCGCCGACGACGCAGATGTTCCGGTGGACGCCGGTGAGCTGGCGGATGATGAGGTACTGGGCCCGGTTCGTGTCCTGGTACTCGTCGACCAGCACGTACTTCCAGAGGCCCCGGTACCAGTCGCGCACCTCCGGCACGCGCTCGAAGAGCCGCACCGTGAGGAGGAGCAGGTCGTCGAAGTCGACGGCGCCCGACTCCGCCAGCCGCTCCTGGTAGCGCCGGTAGACCGCGGCGATCTGCTCCTCGCGCGGGCCCCGGGCCGCCTGCTCCACGTCCTCGGCGGAGAGCATCTGATTCTTGGCGTGACTGATCCGGTACGCGATCGCCGAGGGCGTCAGCGCGCGCTCGTCCATGTCCTGCTCGCGCATGCACTCCTTCACCACGGCCAGCCGGTCGTCCTCGTCGTAGATGACGAAGTGCGGCTTGTACCCGATGTGCCGGATGTGCTCGCGGAGGATCCGGACGCAGGTGGAGTGGAAGGTGGCGATGAGCGGCGCCCGCAGCCCGGCGGGCGCCAGCAGCACGTCCACGCGCCGGCGCATCTCCTCGGCCGCCTTGTTGGTGAACGTCATGGCGAGGACGTTCCGCGGGTGCACGCCCCGGACGCCGAGCAGGTAGGCGATCCGGTGGGCGATGACGCGGGTCTTGCCGCTGCCGGCGCCGGCCAGGACGAGGACGGGCCCCTCCGCCGCGGTCACCGCGTCCCGCTGGGGCGGATTGAGGTGCGTCAGGATCGATGGGGCGTCGAGCACGCGGCTACTTCTGGCGGAACTCGGGGGGGAGCAGCCTCCACTGGTACACGCCGACGTTCAACTGGTCGAGGCCCCACCGCTGCGGGTAGAGGTACCCCGTCGTCGTCTCGGTCACCCAGTAGCCCGGGATCGTGACGACCTGGGGCGCCAGCTCGAACGGCGCGGTCTCCGCCTGCCCGGCTACGGGCAACTCGACCACGACCTGCTGCGACGGCACCTCGATGTAGCCGACCGCCTGCCCGTGCAGCTCGGGCCGCGTCGTCGGGTTCCACGGCATCGTGGGATACGGGAAGTTGCTCGGGTTATTGAGGATGTTCGCCGGCGTGGCGGGGACGTTCCCGCCCGACGGCGCCGGCATCTGGGCGAGCGCGGCCGCGGGCAGCAGCAGAAGGCAGATCGACACGACCCACGCGCGCATGGGCGAATTCTAGCACGGGCGCGCGCGCCGGGGACGGCCCGCCGGGCGCGCTCGACTCGGCTGGGGACGAGCGAGTACATTGCGGCCCCACCTAGGAGTTCCTGGGTTGGAGGCTTTAGGTTTGACTTCGGCCGCTCCTCCGGGAATCGCCCTGTGTGACCCCGGCCCGCGTCTTCGAGCATGCCTGCCGTCTACGCGTCAGCTCACGTGACCGCCGGAGGACGGCAAGGACTGCCAGGCCGGCGGCGCCCGAACGAACCGCGGCGATCTCGAGGTCGTCTTCGACCTGTACGCGGCGTGCCTGAGGACCGCGATGTGTCCGCGGAGATGCTGGTCCGCGTCCATTCCCACGCGGCATGACATCCTGATGCCACTCGGGCGGGGTCATCGCCACCACGCAGGCGACCGTGCGCCGCAGGAAGTCGCTGGGCTCGAGGTCGCCGGCGAGCTCCTTGAGCCGGGCCAGCGCGGCGGGGCTCAGGCGGAGGTTTCGCTTCTCCGTGGGGGCGCCGGCCACCGTCGTCTTCACGACCGTGTCGCGGTCCTCGGCGTCCAAGCTCCCGATGACCATCTCCACCAGGTCGCTGCGTGACTGGCCGCGGTGTTCGGCGATGCGGTCGAGCGCGTGTGCAAGCTCCACGGTGAAGCGGACGGAGAACGAGGGCCTTCTCATCAATCGTGTCCTCCCTCAAGCCATTCGGTGACGAGAGTGGCATCCGCCGGCGGATGGCACGTTGCACAGACCACCTGCCACAGCCTCGACGAGCCAGAGCGCCGTTTGTCCGCGGAGCGGGGGGGTGAGAGGGAAGAACAGGCGAACGCCGGAACCACGTGCAGCGTCCTCAATGCTGAACAACCGTCGCTCCGTCATTCCCGCCGCTCCTTGCTGGCACGCGCCAGCGTTTAGCGCTACCCTACTCGGACGATGCGGGCGACGTCACTCGGCCCAGACATTTCGAGGACGGAATTCCTGGAGGGCTCATGAGCAGCGCCCGCCTCACGCCGGCCGCGCTCCGGCGCCGCGAATGGGCGCAGCCCTGGAGCGAGCGAGTCCCTCAGGAGTTGCTGGTGCTCGGGCGCGCGTACCGTTACGCGATCCGCCTCCTGCGCGCCGGGAACGGCCCAAGACACGACGCGGCAGTCGACTGGGAGACGCTCTACCGGCTTCCGTCTTCAGAGGTGTCTAGACGAATTCTTGCCGTTCTCATGCCAGGCGCGGCTAACACCGGGGCCGTGTCGTTCGCCGGGCTAGTGGACGAGGCAGAGATGGACCGCTGGCTACGCGAATTCGTTCGAGGCATCACGCGCGCGATGAATCATCCCGAGTCCATTTCCCGCGCAGCGGGTGAGCAGGCCGCGAAGTATATCGAGCGGACACTCCCCCAATACCGCGTGGAGGTGCGCGCAGCCCTGGACAACGTTGCTGCCCTCGCCTTCTGCCGAGTCCCGCTCGCGCTACTCGTGGAGCAAGCCCAGCAGGGCGATCTGGACGCGCTTGAGGCGCTCTTGCGGATCAACGCCGCGCCGGAAACCCGGCGGTGGCTTCGCGACCTCATGGGCAGGGCGGTGAGTACGGGAGGGGCTCAGGCCGGCGCGCGGTTCCATGCGGCTTTCTCGCAGGGGCTCAGCGTTCGCCAGAACAAGCTGCTGGAGCTCGGGGCGCTTCTCCTCCTGCTCTGGCCGTGGTTAGGACGGCTGACGACGAATCAGCGGCGCAGATTTCTCAAGAGCCTCGGCGTGCCCAACGTGCCCAGCAAGGAAGCGCTGCGTGAATACGAGCGTTGTCTCGGGGTGAAAGACCTCTACGAAGGGTGGGCTCGGGGAGACGAACGAAAGCGCCCCGGCTGAGCGCGCCGAGGTATCGGCGGCGGCCTGCGACGCCGGCGCTCGCCGCGCGCGGTCACGGCGGATAGCCAAAAACCTCCGAAAGAAAGGCCGCGGAAATCTGCGATATTTCGGAGCCGTCGCGAGGGATGCGAGCCGAGGCTACAAACAAATCCTTTCGCCCCAGCGCCAGCGAGTGTCGGCGGCACAGCCCTCTTCGCTCGCCCCCCTGGCATCCCTGGGGTATTCTGACCTCATTATGACTGTTGCCCTCGACTCCCACCTGGGTGTCTGTCCTTGGCGGGACTGACATGGCGCATTCCCATCTTCAGCGGGGAAAGTGCTGAACATAATGGCTTTCCCTACCTCTAATATGGCTGGCCATGCACGCCTCCACGATCGTGTCATGACCGCCCTCAACCGCTGTCTGGAATCGCAAGATGTCGATTTCAAGGAATCTGCCCCTTGGCCTGATTTGCGGTATCGAATCGTCAAAACAGCAATGGCGATGGGCAATCTCCGTGACGGCGGCATCATCGTCGTTGGAGCATCAGAGCGAAATGACATCTGGGAGCTCACCGGCATATCTGAGAGTCATCTAGCTACATATCAGGCCGATGACGTCATCGAACAGGTAAACGCCTTCGCGTCGCCATATCTCGAGCTCGACGTCGTCTTGGTAACGGATCCAAGCGGAAAGACATTCTTGGCAATCGAGGCGCACGAATTCGCAGAGACACCGATTGTGTGCAAGAAGTCTGCCACCGCCAAAGACACGGGGCGAATTGTGCTCGAGGCCGGGGCTCTCTACATACGACCACCTGGTGTCGCTCAGACCGTCAAAGTTGACGGCGCCAGACAAATGCACGACTTACTCGAACTCGCGGCTGAAAAACGCGCGCGGCGGATGCTCGAGGCCGCCCGGCGGATTGGCCTCGTTCCGGGTGCAGGCACTACGACCCCTTTAGAACCACGCGACCGCGAACTGTTCGATCAAGAGTTAAGTGGCCTCTAAATGCACGAGCCCGAGTCCCTTCCGGTTTCCGTAGTCGACTTGCCGCACTGGCGTGTGAACTTTCGGCCGCTCCAATATGACGCTGAGAGGATTTCATCACCCAGTGCTTGTCTCGACCTCATTGAAAGGACGAAAGTCAGGCTGAGAGGGTGGGACTATCCGCATCTTAGCAACCGTACCAACCAACGGGAAAGGCGCCAAAACTGGGTGGCGTCTTGGAGTGATTTTTGGGGGCACGTCGAATATTGGCGATTCTACCAGAGTGGCCAGTTCCTTCATCTATTCTCGATCCGCGAAATGACGGAGACGGCTTGGCGGAGTAGGCTAGAGGCGGCGACGAGGAGTCATCTCGAACTTACTGATATAAAGTTTTCCTCAATTCGGGGATTCATCGACATGATCAACTTTCTCTACAGTATGACGGAGATCTTCGAATTCGCCGCGCGTCTGACTCAGGCTGGTGTCTATGACGGTTCAGTGACGATCACGATTGCGCTTAAGAGAATACAAGGCTTCGTCTTAACGGCTGACTGGGACAGGGGTTGGGATATCGAGTTCGTCGTCAGCGACGAGAATCTCGGCCACTCCTGGACTTTGGCTACTGATGTGCTGATCGCCGATGCTGCCGCTCATTCACTGCAGGCCGTAGTGTGGTTCTTTGAGCGGTTGGGGTGGACTCATCCATCTGTTGAGATACTCAGACGCGACCAGGAGGCCTTTCTGAGCGGTCGCCGCTAGAGCCCGTGGCAAACAGACTACCGAAGGCGCTGCCGCGAAAAGATTACCTTTCGGACCTCGATCTACCCCACGTCGCGTGCGCGCCGTTTTCGCGCACTTCTACGACGCCGTTTCGAAGGGGTCGGGACCGCCCGCGCATCGGAGGCGAGTTGGACAGCACACGGGTTATGTGACACCCCGTGCACCGGGGAGGAGGCCGTGAGCGTGTCGAGCTGGACGAGGACGGTGGGCCGTTGCATTTAGACGGTCCGGGGGCCCTTCTGAACCTCCTCTTCTCGCTCGTGCTCGCGGGCGCGACGGTCTTCCTGTGGGTCAGTACGCGGGCCGCAGTGTACGGTCCCACCCGTGCTTCTGACGAGAGATCTCTTATCGACTTTCACCACGGACTGCTCTAACCTGTGAGAGAGCTACTGCCTGATATTCGTGTTGCCATTCGCGAGGCGCCGCTTTCCGTCCTCCGGCGTCTTAGGGCCATTGCTCGCAAGCATGGCTGGCCGGCAAAGGTGGAGTCTCGGGGCGTTACCTCCGGCCGCGGTCAGATGTTGGTGGTGGCTCCAGCGGTGGAGTTGCCGCACCAGGAACTTCGGGGCCAGGTTATCGCGGAGACGGACAGTGTTCGCCGACTTCGCGTGGAAATTCGCGCGTCGAGTTGGCATCCTGATCCCCCCACATACGAGGCTTACGTCGCGGCGGCCAAGTCAGTGATGAGGCCCCTCTTGGGAATGTATGCCCGGCAGTACGGTGAGCCATACCGCTTGGGCATCGGACGTCGCCGACGCACTGGCCGACGCCTGCCACCGTCCGCGCAAAGCGTATTCGAGTCGTTCGTGTCCGAGGCAAACAAGACCGTGCTCCACACGCTAGACTGGGAGCAGTTCTATGTCTTGATCCGCCACTTTAGTCAGCACCGGGTCCATTGCAATCCGGACCATCTTAAGCGGCTTCTTCTCAGCGTAGGGTTCCGCGAAGGGTACGCAGATGAATTGGCCGGAATCTATCTCCACGGCCGTTGGCTGCTCAAAGCCTTTTCGCGAAGGAGCCCGGATTGGTAGATCGCATATCATGCCGCTGCTGCCGACGACGGAATTCTTCGCCCGCAGGCCGCGCGCCAGCGTTATGGTACGCCGATGTTTAAGATATTCAGGCGAAAACGACGGCTTCGCCGGGACGACCTCATCGCGCTGCTGTACCGCTTAGTGCTCGATTCTGGAGTATCGACGCAAATCTTTCGCGACCTTACGCCAGAGCTGCGCAATCGCCTCGGTTCGCCGTCCAGGATTGAAACGCAACTGCTTGACCTCTGGCTGGTACATGAAGCGCTCATTCATTCCTCACGCCTGCTCTCCGACGCTCAACTTCGAACCCTGATAGACAGCTATCATCTGGAGGTATACAAGCGGCTCCTATCATCCGGGTACGCTGATAGCGACTTGGTGGAGCTTCAGGGTCGCGTTCAGACGAGATACCGAGAGTACACGGAAGCGGTATCCGAAGTACTCGCCGGGAAGGGGCCATTTCGCTTTTGCCGCGTTGTGACGCACAACCTCTTCAAGGCTGAGATCGATGACCCATCGGTCGCGCTACGAGTTGCTCTCCGCGTGAGCGCGATGCTGTTCGCGACTGTCGATGCGCTGAAGGAAGCCATTGCTCATGCGGATTTCAGGTGACTCGCTACGTCGAGGATGCTGCATTTGGGCGTGCCGCCTAACCGAGGCAACGCCGGGGCATCAGACCGAGCGCCTCCATCAGAGCGGATAAGGCGATGTCCACAGCTCCTTCGAAAAGACGCCTGGGTGTCGTCGCCGGAACGCGCTCACGTCGAGGGTCCGAAGCGCCATCAGGTATTCCGGGTCGGTCTGCTGCAACCGGTTTATCTCGTCGATCGCGTCTGCGCGGTTCCAATCCCTAGCCAAGATGACTTCTCGTAGGGAACGCAAGCGCGATTCTGCTTCTCGATATAGATGGTCGTCTCGATCTGCGAAGGCGGCCAGCCTGCCGATGGCCTTGTCTGTCCACACGATGAGACCGAGCCGGGGCTGGCCGTCCATCGCCTTCGCGATCGCTAGGGCGGAGCGTCGGGCGCTATCCTCGCCCGTGAAGGCGTACACCTTCGCGGCGCTTGTAAAGCACTCGTCAGTTCTTCTCCCATACTCTTTTCGGAGGACGTTGTCGGTTAAGCCTGAGAGTAGCCTTCCGAAGAACCCCATTGCTGACCTCGTTTCCCAAACACTGCTGCTCGCCCGCTGAGTATCTCAAAATCACCCTTCTGACCCGCCAGTACATCCTTCCGGCAGGCCAGCTACCTCAGCCGGTCTCGTCGGCGGGCTCGCTTCCTCGCCTCGCGGTCCCGACGACGCATCTCTGCGATGGGGCTGGCTCTGGCGCGAGCTTTGCCGCCGTGCCCGATCCTGTACTTGCAGTTCGTACAGGTCTGAGTCTTCGTCGCCCTCCGAGCCTGCCGTGTCCAACAGCTCGGGCATATGATCAACGGTTCTTCCGGGTTCTCCGTGGGTAGTTAAAGGGTGCGTTCTCCCGGTTCAGGTGGTGGACTGACGATGCCAGCTGACTCCCCTCAGGGGCAGCCTGTGCGGCTAGTGGATCTCCTGGGGCCCGGAAAGGGCCTGAACATGCGGGAAATCGTGCGGCCCGGCTTCCCGCCCCACGGACGCTGCCGCCACCCGCGGAACAGCGCCCTGAGGCATGGTCGAGGCTTCCGTCACGGCCACGGGCCGACGACCGCCACGGGATTCTAGAGGTGTACCCACGGAGAACCCGGAAGAACCTGATCAACTTTGTCTGCCGATCTTCCATGCGCACAGGGTAACCCGCTTTTCGCCGCCGCGCACCGCGGGCCCTCGCAACCAGGCCAACCGAGGTTAGGCGACGAAGGCAATGCGGGGCCGATCGTAGAGTTTAGGAACAGCCGTCCAGCCTTTTATTGACCTTTCACCACCCAATGGATACACCGTGCTCCCGCTGCGCGAGAGCGCCGGCGTAGGCAGGGTTCGTACCCATTCGGAAGTGAAAGGTCAATAAGAGCCCCGGATCGACTCTCACGCCGCGGTCGCGACCCCGCGGATCTCGAATGTGAGGGACTGTGTCAACGATGGTGGTGGCCCCAACGGGATTCGAACCCGTGTTTAGTCCCGGTGACCTTTCCGAAGTACCGGGCTCCCTCGGCGCCCGAACGGGGCGAAGGCGTTCACCGCAGGGCGGAGTCCGGGCCAGCGTTGGCCAGCAGATATCCAACCCGCGCTTGCTGGGCAGCCGGAGGTGCGCCGGACCCACCGTCTCGGCCCGGATCGTCCAAACTCGAGCCCGAGCCTCAGTAATCCCCACTTTCCGCAGGTCGGCCGCGCAATTTCCGCCCCCACTGCCCCGACCGAGTTCACGTGTTCAAGAAGGCCTTGGGGGAGACACCGAGGAAAGAGAGAAGCGTGCGCTGCAACCGCGTGAGGG
>Ga0209515_10010764_pt1 | contig 10109 bp, 12 predicted proteins | sample Subgroupgradi54m_FD_187454 | JGI IMG/M metagenome (GOLD analysis project Ga0209515, IMG submission 187454) | Subsurface groundwater microbial communities from S. Glens Falls, New York, USA - GMW60B uncontaminated upgradient, 5.4 m (SPAdes)... ...
CCGCTCAGAAATTACCATCATGGTAATTTCTTCACTCGTTTCGGCGCTGCTCCGCCATCCATGGCTGCGCTACGCGCCTCAAACGTGCCCTAAAACAATCGGTTTCTCCTCATCGCGACCTAGCACAACCCGGTAAGCAGAACTGTTCACTGTTCGACACTGTTATGCGTAGCGCTTCTGGTGGTTGCCGGAGGCGCGTTGAATGAAACGTGCGTAGCGCAGGATGCGCGGAGCCGTTTCATTCACGAACGGAGTAAATGCCTTGGATGGCATTTACGCAGTGGCGCCGCAGGTAACCGCCAGAAGCGCTACGCAGATACGATTAGTCTATGAGGCGAGGTGGAAGCTGAGGGTAAAAGTCGTGCCGCGGCCGGGTTCGCTGGTTACGCTGATGAGTCCGCGGTGTGCGTCGACGATGGATTTGGTTATAGCAAGCCCGAGGCCGGTTCCTTCGCCGCGGGGTTTGGTGGTGAAAAAAGGTTCGAATACTTTATGAATTTTATCGTTTGGAATGCCCGCGCCGGTATCGTGAATTTCGCAAATAAGCGCCGTTTCGTTTAAACGAAACATGTCTGCCGCACGCGAGCCCACCCCGTTTCCTTTTTTGTCGAAAACTTTTGTATGACAACGAATATTAAGCTCGCCGCCGCTTGGCATCGCATACACGGCATTTTGAAAAAGATTATTGAAAACTTGCGTGAGCTGATCTTGGTCAAGCATAGCCTTGGGCAAGCCGTCCGGAATTTCGAAACTGACTTTAACTTGCTCCAACAGCGTATGCGTGCGTAAAAGCGTCAGCGCTTTTTTCACTATAGGCTCGATGCTAAGGCTTTCCAGGCGCAGCTCAACGGGCCGCGAAAAATCCAAGAGCCCGCGCACCAATTTATCCGCCCTTGCTACGGCATCGTTCATGATCTGGAGCGTCTCTTCGGCATCGATTTTGCCTGACTTGAAATTATCTTTCAAATAACCAATCCCGTGAAGAATCACACTGAGGGGATTTTTCACCTCGTGGGCAATGCCGCTGGCAAGCTGGCCCACCGCTGCCATTTTCTCGGATTGAATTAAATCCCTCTGGACCACCTTAAGCGCATCGTAGGCTCTCTTTGCTTCTTCTTCGGCACCTTTTCTCGCGGTAATGTCGCGAATAATGGCCGTAAAAAAATCGGCGCCGGCGACTTTCCAGGCCGACAGCGAAAGCTCGAGCGGAAATTCCATCCCGTCTTTTTTACGCCCCCATAATTCTACGGTTTGCCCAATCACTTTCGGCTGCTGCGTAACCAAATATCGTTTCATGCCTTGACTATGCGCTTCTCTAAATCGCTCAGGCATAATTATGGTAAGCGGCTTGCCGACAACTTCCTGAACCGAATATCCGAAAAAATCTTCTGCCCTTTGATTCCAATAAATAATCTTGCCGCTGGCATCGGCGGAAATCACGGCATCCTGAGCATTTTCCAACGCGGTGCGAAGCTGTGCCTGGCTGGCTTCAAGAGCCCGGGTGCGTTCGACTACTTTTTGCTCAAGTACTTTCGTAACATCCAAAAGCAAATTTTCGTTGTCTTCTTTTTCCTTTACCTTCGCCTGAAATATACGGAATACAAAACCGTACAGAATCGGTGAAATAAGAACCAAAAGAAAGAGCGCGCGAATGAAGGCTCTAAATACGATCGGTAAATCAGGAAAGGGTTTAAGAACCAAGGTGCTAAAAATTTCCGCGAGACTTATTAAAAAGAAAGCGGCGGTGAAATGCGCCCACGGCGAATTCCAGAGGTTTTTTGATTTAAACGTATCTGAGGGAAGAGGATTTTTTGAAGAGTCGGCATCCGCTGCCTGAAGTGGATCATCCATGATGATGGGTAATGCTAAAAGCCTCCTTTCATTAGCGAACGCGGCAGTGAAATATAACCTACCACGATCCTGCCGGCGTATCGAGGGCCTTCGCCTTTCCTCAGCCCCTCTTTTTCACACGCAAGCGTCACGGTAATATTCGCCCGGACCGCGGCGCCCATGACTTCGCCGGTATCGGCATTCAGTCCAGAGGGAACATCGATACTGACAATTGTTGTACCGCCGGATGAAAGTGTATTAATCTTCTCGATCGCGGATGCGTAAGGCTCTCCTACATTCTTGGAAAGTCCTATCCCGAAAATCGCATCAACGATAAGATCGGCACGTTCCCAACGCAAGCGTACCACATTATCGTAGACATGGACAGGAATGCCCATTTTCTGAGCAATTTCAAGGTTTACAAGGGCATCCCCTTTTACATCCGCCTTGGCACTGATCAGGGTAATTTCGAGCTCTCTGCCGTGATTGTGGAGGTGACGGGCAGCCACAAATCCATCCCCGCCGTTGTTGCCTTTTCCGCAAACGACCACGATTTTCTCGGCGCCGGTTTTTAAAATTTCCTCGGCCACACTCCGCCCGGCATTCTCCATCAAAAGAAGACTGGGAATTTTAAATTCGTTCGTAGCCCGCGCATCTAAGCGGCGCATTTCTTCGCTACGAACGGTTCGCTGCGGTTCTGTCATTCCGATCAGGGGTAAACGTGGGTGGGATAACCGAGCGATTCCATTTTCTTGGCCTCTCCTTCGGCTTCTTTCCGTGAGAGAAATTCGCCGACAAGAACGTGGTAAAGAGGATTCTCATTTTTTTGGATCGTTTGAATATAGGGTTGGAATCCTTTGGCCTCAAGCTCAGTCTTTAGAATTTCCGCATTGTTCAGATCGGTGAACGAACCGACTTGAACGCCGAAGTGGGAAACTTTTTTGGTAAAGCCATGCCGCGCGTTGGATGCTTCCGAGCTGAGCGGCGCGTTGATTTGCAGCAATTTGAGATAACTATCGGCCTGATCAAATTGGCCGAGGCGCTGGCAAATGAGGGCGCTTTGTTCGTACGCATGCGCGAGGCCGGAGGAATCCGGATATTTCGTCATGATGTCCTGGTAGCGCTTGAGGGCAATATCGGGAGCGCCTTCGGCCAAAAAGGAATCGGCCATGCGCAGTTCCACCTGATCGCGAAATTTAATTTTCGGCTTATGCTGAATAATGTGCGAGAGCATATCCCGGCCTTCGCTATACCGGCCTACTTTAATAAGACTGACGCCGATGAAATAAACCGATTCAAGCGCAGCCGCCCCGCCCTCGTCGATATCGATATATTGCATACGTTCGATGACATGATCGTACTCGCCCTTTAGAAAAAATTGCCGGATGGTTTCGAGCTCCGGCGTAACGCGGGCGTAGCTAAGAGATGCATTGAAAAATAGAACGGCTAGAAAAAGGACAAAGGTTTTATTTATTTTGTTTCGCATAACTCACCATAAAATGTTTCGTTCTCAAGTTTGTTCAGACGGACGCGCTTAACCTTGCCCAGAAAAGACTCGGGCGCGCGGACGCTCACTTTTCTGCGGTTCTGCGTCTCGCCGTTTAAATAGCCATCATTATAACGGCTGCGTCCAGCGAAAAGGCAGTCCAGCTCCTTACCCAGCCAGGATTCGTTGATTTTACGCGCAATTTCCTTTTGCATCTTCAGTAAAATTTGATGCCGCTCTTCTTTAACGGATAGCGGCACATTGTCGGAGAGCCGCTCGGCCGGCGTACCTTCGCGAAGCGAATATTTGAATAGAAAAGCGCCGTCAAATTTACATTCTTCCATAACGCGGCAGGTTTCGTTGAATTCCTCATCCGTTTCATCGGAAAATCCGACAATGACATCGGTCGTAACGGCCGCATCGGGAATCAATTCGCGGATAAGGGAAAGCTTCTCGCGAAATTCTTCGATCGAATATTCCCTACCCATGCGTTTTAGGATCCGATTGCTGCCGGATTGAACGGGAAGATGGAACCAATGCGTGACTTTCGGGTAATCGCGCATCACTTCGAATAATTCCCGCGAAGCATCTTTCGGGTGGGACGTCATCCAACTTACGCGTTCGATTCCGGGAATTTGCGCAACGGCGGCCACCAATTCCGGAAAAGCATTCGGCTCTCTGCGAGTCCGGTAGCTTTCGTCCTCGCCCACATAGCGGCGTCCGTACGAATTTACGTTTTGCCCGAGAAGCTGAATTTCCCGGTAGCCCTGATCGACCAATTTCTTCACCTGATCGACCACTTTCCCGCCCCGCATGGAAACTTCCCGCCCGCGCGTCTTCGGAACAATGCAGTAGGTGCATAAATTATCACAGCCGGTCATAATAGGAAGGAACGCCCGCACGCCGTCGTCTTTGCGGACAGTTTCGGCATAATCCTCCCACCAGCCTTCTTTACTAATCGCCGAAACTTGCTTCCGCTTTTTTTCAACGGCATGAACAAGATTGACGATATCCATTACATTTCTTGTTCCCGCCACAAAATCAAGCTGGGGAAAATCCTTAAGCAGCTTTTCTTTATAATTATCCGCCATACAACCCATGAGCCCGAGAATAAGACCGGCGCGTCCGTCCTTTTTCTCATGCGAGAGCACATGAAGTTTATTGAACGCTTTATTCTCCGCATGCTCGCGCACACTGCAGGTATTTAGAATCACCACATCCGCCGCGTCTTCCGATTCCGCCAAGGCATAGCCCTGCTTCTCAAGCTGCGTCGCCACAACTTCGCTATCGTATTCATTCATCTGACAGCCAAACGTGGTAATCGCTACGGTTAACTGCTTCTGCTTACTAACTGTCATCTCTACCACTCAATTTGTCCGTAAGCAGTCCCCGAGGCGGAACGCGCCGAGGGACAGCCGAATGTCTGCAAAAAAACTTTAGGTTTTTGTCTCATTCCGATGTTTTTCATTTTAAGGCATTTGTGTTAAATATTGTTGTGAAAGCTGTTCGATATCAATCCAATCGGTTGTTAACTTGATGAGATTTAATAGGTCAGTTATATCGTGATTTTCCCATTTTCGTAAATAGTGACTTTCATCATTTCCGAGCCACAGAGCCCGTTTAGCAACCGCTTGTATTCGCCTGTCAGATATATATTTGTCAATTACCTCACCGGAAAAACTTTTTTCAATTTCTTTCTTTTCCCCCGGATCTAAGGTTTTTGCATAATCTTTTATAAGAAATTCAAAGGCTTTTCGATAGCCAGGTCCAGCAATTTGATTTAAACCAAGACTATTCGCTTCTTCTGATTCTTTATAAATAGAAAGAAATTGCGGAGAAATTTTTAATATTGCCTCAGGAAACTGTCTTATATTGGGCTTTTGAGGAATCAGTGTCTTCCATTGGCTTCGATTGGTATCTTCCTTAGGTGGGTAGTAGCCAATGAAAAATTTTTTACATTCAGGAAAAACGCATTGGAAAATTATTTGGACTTCCCGAGTTTCTGGATGCTCAAAGTTATTTGCAATTTGAGTATCACCAAAGCGATGGCATATTGGACATTCGTCAGGCACGTCAATTTGATAACTATGACTTCGAATAGTAATCGATTTTTTCATTTAGATCCTTTCTCATCGATAAATCCTTAGGTACCCCTTCTAAATGTGCGGACTTCATTTAAACACTGTACTTTTGGAAGGGGTACGTTTTCGCGTTTCAACAAGAGCCCTATTTATAACTTCCGAGACTGTTTTCTTGGTGATTCGGCGTTTCTTGCAATAATCAGATTCGAGCCAATCGGAAAGCTTCTTAGTGCCTTTGCTCGAATTGCACGAGAAACAGCATCTGGCAATATTTCCCCGATTGATTATTCTCGCGTCGTTAACGATATGTTCCCATGTTGCTATCGACTTTCTCGTCTTTCTGGATGACCCAAATTTAATGTGACAGTAGACGCAGCTCCTGTCGCGATCCTTAACCTCTCTTTCTAGCCAATCAGGAATATTCCATTTATTCATTTCACGCCATCTCGTATTTGTTTACTCAATTACCAGATTACTGAATGATCTTTTTTTCATTTCGAATGTTCGGAAATAAATTCGTCAGAATTCCCTAAAGCTGAAAATGCGACCCTTCTGCATCGATCGCTTCCAGAATTTCACCGGCTACCGACACACATCTCTGCGATGGCCGATGTCGATGACTATTAGGATTAACACGGTCCTATGTATTGGCCGGTGAGTTCGATGTTGGCATCGCCTGTCGAGGAATGAGACATAATAGAACCGCTCATCGAATCGCCTTCGTACGTCACCTGGCCTGTGGATTGACCGTTTGCACAGACCGTCTCGAAATTGACGGTATTGCCATTGATAGTATGCGTCTGCCGGCAACCTTCTTCGGCTGGCGGAACCGGATCCGCATTGGTTATGCATTTTTCGATTGTTGTAGTGATTCCCTCAGCTCCCATGCCCATCCCCATTCCGCCCATCATTTGCTGCATCATTGCTTGCTCTTGCGGCGACATATTCTGCATGGCAGCCTGCGCTTCTGCGGCCGCTGCACCCATGCCTGCTGCTTTCGTAACGATGGTCATGAACCACTTTCCCTCCCTCACATCAGCGCTTGCGTTAGAGATTCCTAAAACACACACGCTGAACACGGCGATAGCGGTAAAAACTATTTTTTTCATATTATTACTCTCCTATGTAAAGTTATTGCTTCTGATGCTTTCGATTTTGAGTACTTAGGTACCCTTTCTAAATGTGCGGACTTCATTTAAACCCTGCGCTTTTGGAAGGGGTACGGGAAGTCTTACTGCACCATTTTCCCTTTCCCACCAAGAAACGCACCGAATCTGTGTTGCCTATGCATTTAGACGGTCTATTTGTAAAGTATGATTTCTAACCTGATTCTTGCCTGTTGTACCTGGTACCACTCTTCAAGAACAGGTACTAAGATTCTAAGATTACAGGATGTTTAAGTCAATCCGCTGTCCGGTGATTTGAGCCAGTTTTTTCAGAAAATCGATGGTGATTTTTTCGCGGCCCGTCTCAATGCCGGAAATAAACTGCTGACTGTAGTCCATAAATTGAGCGAGCTCCTTTTGAGACATCGCTGCCGCTTTTCTGCACTGAATCACCTTTTCAACCAGGGCGCGATCGAAAGCATCCAATTCGATGACTTCCGGTTTTCGAATTTTCTCCCCTTTTTCTTGCATTTCCTTCGCCAAGCGAAGATAGGTGACCTTCCAAAAGGCGGCCTTTTCTTTGGTCCATTCGTCCGACTTAATCTCTCGCTCAATGGCAATCCAACGTCTGCAAAATGCAGCAGGCGCCATGAGTTTGAAAACCTCTTCGGGGTCATCAACGCGTGAGAGCAGCGTCCCGGCAATTTTCACAAACCGCGGATCATCTTCCCGCATCAGAATTTTTTTTATTTTGGGCTCGGGCAAATTAAGGTCCCAATACCAGTTTTTTCTCATCATAGGCTGACGTACTTCCGGTTAAGGTTATGAATAATTTCATCGTCCAAGTGTTTAAAAACAGCTTTCGTGTCACATCCCGGAATCAAGTCCATAAGCTCAAGTGCCGTTTTCTGCTTAGGGGTGCTTAAATGCCAGGCGGCAAGCCGCTCATAAGCAGAGCGGTCAAAGTACCTTGGAAACCATTCGCTGAGCGGCCTGGCATGGGTCGATAAATAAAAAACATCGAAAAGATCTTTGGTTTTCTGTCTTCCGCCCGCAAGCGCTCTACCCACACTCGATTCATCGGCCTTCCATCCAACAACCGTCAAAACTTTGCGGTAATACAGATCATCAATCGACGCAATTCCGTTTTTCCCGCGCGGGTGAATCAACTCCGTAACATCACGCACAAAATCTACTTTCAAAACTAATCCTTTCACTACTTTAAACTCATAAACCGCCATCGGCAAATATTTCTTCCGCTTCTCCTCATCAACCAGACTAAATTCATAGCCGGTCTTACTTTTGATGTACCCTGCAATGTCTTTATGGAGCTCTCGCGTATATTCTTGGGTAAAAAAATCCAGATCCTCTGAAAAGCGGTGCTCGTAGAGCAAACTTATCGCTGTTCCGCCACAAGATAGACCTCCGGGTACTTCTCAGCTACAAGCTTAAGAATCTGCTTCTGTACTTTTAGAATCGCTGGATTATTCATATTAAATACTAGTTATAGCTAGTATTTTATATCTAACTCATTTAATGTCAATGTATAATTTAAATAATACCAGTATAGCAGGTAATTTTTTAGGCGCGGTTTTTAGAGATAAAGTTTGCGGAGGATTTCACACAAATGATCTTCTTCATTTAAATTTTGAATGCTCGGAAATAAATTCGTCGAACGAAGGTTCGGGAAGCCGGAAAACTTCCGCGATATTATACCTCTTTTCCAAGGCGCGATTCTCCAATGTATTTATTTCCGTCAGCGGATGGGAAAGGATCTCGCTCACCGCCTTCTCTTCGGCCGGTCCGCTAAAAGGAATGTCGAGCGCGCGGTCCGAGGCATAAAACTGGTGCTGGTTGGCGTTCTTATTGATGTAAACGTAGGGAAATTCTGATTTGAGCGAATTGTAGAGAATCTTTCCGAATTCTACGCCGTTGCCGATCGCCCAAAATCCGAGCACGCCGTCCGGTTTCAAATGTTCCTTAAAAATACGGAAATAATCCGCCGTATAAAGCGGCGAAGAATAGACAATGCTTACTTCCTCGATATCCACGATGATGGCGTCGTATCGTTCATCCGTTTGCCGGATAAAGGCGGCGCCGTCTGCGACACGAAGATGCGTGGAAGGTTTTGTCAATACGTGCGCGGTTTCGTTTTGAAAAAATCGTTCGGCGGCTTCGACGATGATGGGATTAATTTCGGCAATATCCAATCGGGCTAATGTAGCGGCATCGGTGACGGCTGCCGCGGTGAAACCGCAGCCGAGCCCTATATTAAGCGCGTGGGCGGCTTTGGGTAAATGCGCGCCGACAAGACGTCCCAACCGTTCTTCCGACACATGCTGGGCGCTGTTACACATATCGCGGTAGTTTACAAACAGGGATTTGCTTCCCTTGAAATGTAAAGTTTGCTCCCCCACCGTAACGACTCCAAAAGGCGAGGGTTCCTGGAAAAGAATATTTCCAAAGCGAGGCTCGTAGGGCAGCCAAACTTTACGCTGCGATTCGCTCAAATGACTTTCTAGAAAAAGGAAGGCACAGCCAGCGGCGAGAAAGAGTAAAAATCCGATTCTTTTGGGCCAGCTCCACAAAAGCACAAATACGATACCGCTGTTAATCAAAAGCGGGAACCAAAGCGCGTGCGCAAGGCCGATATGGGGCACAAGCCAAAATCCCGCTAACAAAGCGCCGACGATAGCCCCGCACGTGTCCCAAAAATATACGAGACCTGTATCCTGTACTCCTTGTTTGACATTCCGTAAAAAAAGTCCGGCCAATATGGGAAACGAACCCCCGATAAAAAATGCCGGAATAAAAAGATAGAACCATACGAAAGCAATTCTAAGAAAAGCTTGGACGGCGGGGGCAGAGGGAACCCAAGACGAGAGCGCATCGAGTATCTGAGGAACCCATATGTAATATTTCCTTAAAAAAAGAAACACATAGGCAATCAGCGCGATCTGCATAAAGCTGAGTACTTTTCGGATATTGGTCCGGTCGGGCCGTATGCGCCGGGAAAAGAAAAGGCTTGAAAACGCCAACCCGGCTAAAAAAGAAGAAAGAGTAATAGAAACGGCGTGAATTGTTTCGGGGAAATAAAGGAAAAGAACTTTTACGCTGAAGATTTCATAAACAAGCGAAGTGAGCCCCGTCCAAAAAGCGAGATGCAGACATAAATTTTTTTTCATAACGGTCAAGATACTACCAGACGATCAAAAATATCGAGCGCAGTTTCGGTGTTTTTGGGATTGCGATGGAACCCGCCGTGATCACTCTGAGGGTCTTCGATAGCCAGATCCACGATACCGCCGTATTTTTGTATCCACGCTCCCGCCTCGCGCATGCCGGCAATACCGTCGCGGTCGGGGTTCGGATCTTTAGCGCCGGCGAACGTGACCCAGTGCGAACCGGCAAGCGGTTGATCCCCAAAGCGCCCCTGCTCAACATCGTGTACCGGCGGATAATCCGAATTGGCCTTGCCGGCATTGGCGATAAAGAGCGCGAAATAATTATTTTTCAAACTTCTGTCCAGCGCAGCAACGGCGTATATGTTCGCCGATCCACGGCTGAAGCCGTGTAAGAGCGCCGTGCCGGGCTTCACGTGCAGCT
>Ga0209515_10010765_pt1 | contig 10108 bp, 8 predicted proteins | sample Subgroupgradi54m_FD_187454 | JGI IMG/M metagenome (GOLD analysis project Ga0209515, IMG submission 187454) | Subsurface groundwater microbial communities from S. Glens Falls, New York, USA - GMW60B uncontaminated upgradient, 5.4 m (SPAdes)... ...
TACTGACAACCCATATCTTCTTACAAATTCAAAGCAAATAGACGTAATTGTTGAGTCAACAGGCGAAGTTGAATTCGGTGCGCAAGTAGTTGTGAGCGCAATCGGAAACAAAAAACATGTAGTTTTAATTAATGCCGAGCTCGACTCCACGCTTGGCCCAATCCTCAAAGTGAAAGCGGATGAAAAGGGAGTTATGTATACACAAGCGGACGGCGATCAGCCAGCAGCTCTGATGAACCTATATCGTCAGGCGATTGCTTGGGGATTTAAGCCAGTAATGGTAGGCAATATTAAAAGCCTTATCGATGTCAGGCGTACGCCCGAAACGCAAGCAAAATTTGCACGCAATCACTTTCAAAGGCCCAAAATGATTACTTCGTTTGCAGACGGTACCAAAATTGGGGCAGAAATGGCAACCATTGCCAACGCCACAGGTTTTCCTGTTTCAAAACGAGGTATGGAAGGTCCAGAGTGTGATCGGGTTGAAAATGCCTATAAGTTGTTTGATCTTCAAAAATTAAAAAAGACAGGACTCACCGATTATATTTTAGGTGCTGAGCCGAGCTTTGGTGTGTTCGTCCTAGCAACGTGCGATCAACCAATTCGCGCCCGATATATGGATGTATACAAGATGGGCAAAGGTCCTCTTTACACTTTTTATACTCCATATCACCTAAGCCCCTTAGAAGCAACAAACAGTGTTGCTCGCGCGGCAATTTTTGGTGACGCGGCTCTTGTCCCGCTTGGCTCGCCTGTTTGCGATGTCGTAACTCTTGCCAAAAGGGATATTAAAAAAGGCGAAAAACTTGACGGTATTGGCGGGTTTTTAACATACGGGACAATTGACAATTACAATGTTTCTCTACAGAACAAGCTTCTCCCGATTGGCCTTGCTGATGGATGCATAGCCAAGAGAGATATTAAAGTTGACACCGCAATTACTTACAAGGACGTCGAGCTTCCGAAAGGTCGCTTAGCAGATAAATTACGAAAGGAGCAAAATGAAAAATTCTTCAAGTAAAAAAATGATCACCATCAATCTACGAAAAGCTATCGGAGAAAAATTATTCGGAAATGCAGTCTCTGAAAATACAAGCCAGATGGAATCATTCCTTAAACAAAAGGATAAGATTATTGATTTAGGTGCTGGTACCTGTCTTTTTACTAAGTTACTTAAAGATAAAGGTTACTATGTTCAACCAGTAGATATTAAGAACCGTAGTTATTACCCTGAGATAGAAGTTTATGTTTACGACGGAGAACATTTACCATTTAAGGATAATGAGTTTGATGTATGCCTTTTAAGATCAATACTACATCATACGCCAAATCCAGAAGTAGTTCTTAAGGAGGCGGTTAGAGTTTCTAAAAAATTAATTATTCATGAAAACACAGTTACTAATATTTTTCAAAGATACTATACCTACCTTATTGACTGCATTCTGAATAAAGAACTGGTAGAACCACATACCAATAAGACAGATAAGGAGTGGAAGCACTTGTTTAAGAAATTAGAACTCGATTTGGTAAATGTTAAAGATGAAAAAGCATTGTTCTTTTTGCAAGATAAAATATATTTTTTAACAAAAATATGAAAAGAAAGCAATTAAGTTTAACTGTTGGTATAACCACATGTTACGGAGATATATCAATCCTTGATACTGTCAAATCAATCCGTGCTTCAAAAGGTGTCGGCAAATTTGATTTCATTATTATTGCGGACAACGTGCCTATTATCGATAAAATAAAAAAATATTTAAAAAAATACAATGTACGGTTGATTGAGAATAAAAAAGAGTCAGGACAGGTGGCAAAACAGAAACAAATTTTTAAAATGTCGAAGAGTGATCTGGTAGTTCTTACCCAGGACGACGTCTTACTAGACCCCAAAGCATTGGCAATCGTTGTTAATGAGTTTACTAAAAATCCAGAAATAACAATGGTAAGCATATTGAATAAGCCAATTAAAGCCACTAATTTTTTTGAAGACGTGATCAGTGTTGGAACATATATTGCTAACAAAACAGCAAAATTTTGGAACGGTGGAGATAACTATTTATCGGTTATCGGAAGGTTTATGGCATTCGACAAGAGGCTTGTAAATAGTAAGTTTAGACTACCAGTGGAGGTTACTACTTCAGATTCGTATTATTATTTTGAAAACAAAAGAGTTGGGGGAATATATAAATACTTACCAGAAGTTTATGTTAATTTTAAAAATCCGCAAAACATGAAGGAACACTTAAGAAAAAGCAGCCGCTTTCAATATTCACAACAAGAAATGTCACATTATTTTGGAGATATTAAAAAAGAATATTCTGTTCCGAAACCATCAACGTTAAAAGCCTTAATTAATCAAATCATCCAAAATCCAACGAAAACAATTTTATATTTTTTAATTTTCTTTTACACAAGAATATTAAAAATGAAATCTACCGCTGTTTTAAATCCTATTTGGGAAGTTGATCTTTCAACAAAAAAAGTAAGAACAAACTAGTAATTGATTTATGAAAAGTAAAAAACTTACCGTAACAATTGGCATACCGGCATTTAATGAAGAAGCAAATATTGGCTTTTTATTAAAGGACGTTTTAATGCAAAAAACAAATAGTTTTAAATTGACAAACATTCTTGTTTCATCCGACGGCAGCACAGACAAAACCAAGTTCATAGTTGAAGCATTTAAGGACAAAAGAATCAAATTGTTAGCAAATATTGAAAGAAAAGGTCAATCATATCGTCAAAACCAAATAATGAATATTTCCAAAACAGACATTTTGGTGCTTATTAATGCAGACATTGCGTTAAAAGATAAGGATTTTCTTGAAAAACTAATCAAGGTTTTTAAAAGTAAAAATGCAGATTTAGTGTCTTCCAATTTAGTGGCGACTTATCCAAGGACCTTCACAGAAAAAGTACTGGGTATAAGTCAGCTTTTTAAAAATAGTATTTTTGAGCATTATAGATTTGGTGACAATCTATACACATGCCATGGTGCTGTAAGAGCATTTTCAAAAAATCTTTATAAAACTATGAGATTTAAACAAAGTATCGCAGAAGATGCATACTCATACTTATTTGTTAAAAAAAATAATCTTAACTATCAATACGCAAAGAACGCGGTTGCTTATTATAAGCTACCTGAAAACATTTCAGATCATAAAAAACAAAGTGCGAGATTTTTTCATTCAAAGAAGTTTTTGTATTTAGAGTTTGGAAAAAAATTTACGGACACTGAATATAAGTTACCTTTTAAAAAAATGCTTAAAACTTATTTAACATTCTTTGTCAGAAGCCCAATAGAAATGATAATTTATTCTGCTATTGTCATAGTTATGAGGCTAGAATCTTTTCTTGCAAAAGACATTAGTAATACTTGGGATGTTGCACAAAGCTCAAAAGCGATCAGGAGTATATAGCTGTATGAAAATCTTTTTTATAATTTTAGTTTTTATAAGAAGGATCGTGTATTTCTTTTTTTATAATATTGACATCTACGTTTTAAAAAGAAAAAGCCTTATCACTATCTTTTGTTACCATAGTATCGAAAACAACAATTGGAAATTCACTGTAAGACCAGATGAATTTATTAAACAAATTAACTTTTTAAATGCATCTGGCTATGATTTTATTACCCTAAGCGATCTAAAAAATTATTTGGATAATAAAAAAAACATTACCAAGCCATCTATATTGATTACATTCGATGATGGTTACAAAGGCCTGATAGAAATAGCAGGATTCCTTAAAAGCAAAAAAATCTATCCATCGCTATTTGTACTTTCAAACAGGAAAAATCCCAACCGGGCAGAACTTGGCACAAACCAAATGCTATTAACTAAAAAAGATCTACTGCTTCTAGCCAATCGTTATAAGTGGGGCATTGGCAGTCACACTTCTACACATTCAAACCTTACAAAACTAAGCGCGCGGCAACTTCAGGCAGAAATTACGGAATCCAGAGAAATATTATCCAATGAAATTAAAAGTGAAATTTGGTCATTTGCGTATCCGCGGGGGAAATACAATGTCAACGCAATTGATCTAGTGAAAAGGTCTAACTATAAAATAGCGCTCACAATGAACGATGGGATGATAAGTAAAAATTCTGATCCATTATTGTTACCTAGAGTCGGCGTTGATGCTAGCCATTCATTTAATGAGTTCAAGATGCTTTTTTCTCCTTCTGTTATTTGGTTTAGAAGTCTATTAAAAATATTACATATAAATTTTGTCATATGAAAAATCAAAAGTTGACAAAGACAAAAGTTAATTCCTTGAGAATTCTAATTCCTAATGCAACAGGCCCAAGAAACATTGGAGATCAAGCAATGCTAGAAGTATTGATAGATTTGATAAAAGGCGTACATAAAGACGCTTCAATAACGGTACATAGCACAGATCCAAATATGTATAAAAATGGAAGCTATAAAACCAAGCACACACTTTATAGCTGGTCTGTATATAGAGAGACGGAAATCACGTCACGAATTACTAATGTATCAAAATTGGTAATTCAATATGCACTACTAAAACTAGGAATAAAAAGTTTACGTATTGATAAAGGATTAGATAATTTGATTAGAGATTATGAAAACGCAGACTTAATAGTATTTGTTGGCGGAGGATACTTAAGATCCAAAAAGGGAATAAAGCAAACTTTAAATCTGGCAATGCAACTTTTACTATTTAGATATGCAGAATTATTCTCAGCAAGAAAAATAGTAGCTCCAATTAGTATCGGTCCATTTGGATATAAATGGCTTGAAAAAATCGTGGCAAATGAGCTAAAGCAAATGGACTTAGTAGCCGTAAGAGAAGAATACTCATACAAGATATTAAAGAAGTACAAGCTAAAAAATATAATCCTTTCTTCAGATCATGCGCTTATGATAAAAAAAATTAACAAGAAAAGAACTGAGAGTAAGTTAACCTTTGGATTTACTATACGTGAATGGCTAAAAGGTGAAAAACATACAAACTTTGAGAACATTTTTACTGAAACAATTCATGAGTTTTCTCAATTTACCGGAGCTAAAATTCAACCAATTGTGCAAGTGGATGCATCCAAGTACGGAGAAGACGATGCTTTGACAACAAAAAGAGTAGTTGCAAAATTAAAAAGTAAAAATATATATGTTCTTAAGACAAAAACATTACATAATGTGAGAGATGCTTTAGGCGTTTATTCAACTGTCGATTTGCTTTTGGGAATGAGAATGCACTCAAATATTCTTGCAGCAATTCAAGGAACTCCTTTTGTAGCGATTTCTTACGAACACAAGACTGAAGGAATTGCTAAGCAGCTTAATATGGAAAAAAACTGTATTAAATATGAGAACGTTGATAGCAAGAATCTTTATAAATTACTAATTGACGCATATGAAAATAAACGTGACATAAAAAAACAACTATTACATTCAGTTAAAACTATTCAAGACAATGAAACTCAAAAGTGGAACCATTATTTATCACAAGATTAATTACTTTTAATGAAAATACAAAGCGTTAATTATTATCGGAAAAATAACAAAGTAAGATTATCTGCGCAGATTATCTTTAAAAGCGGTAAAACACATGAAGTTTACTTTGAAACAGACAGAGAGTTTGATGATTTCGCTTCAAAAGATGCGAGTCCCTTTTTAGCCGCAACTTTAGCGATCTGCATGAAGAACAAAGAAGATATAGAAATAGATGGAAATGTTTCTAGTGCGGTTTTAGGGAACTGCCAAAAAATTATGAAAAAAATAGAATTGTGGAACCTTGGTTTTATTCCAGTACAAATTAAGGCAAGTGCGGTAATAAACGACATGAATAAGCCAAAAGACATAGGATGTTTTTTTTCAGGTGGTGTTGATTCTTTTTACACATACTTAAAAAACAATCGGAAAATTAATAAATTAATATTTGTCCATGGATTTGACATAAATATTCACAACTTAAGTCTATACAATAAAATTAGAAGAAACATTGTAAATATTTCGAAAGAAGAAAACATCAACCTAATAGAGGTTAAAACCAACATAAGAGATATGTTGGACCAATATTTCCCATGGACTCTTTCCCATCCTTTTGCTCTTGCTAGCGTTTCGTTGTTTCTAAGAAATAACCTAAAAGAAATCTATATGTCATGTGGATTACCGAAAAAAAACACAGATCATCATTTCATGACTCCTGATCTAGACATATTATGGTCAACGGAAACCATGAATATTATGCATTTTGGTTGTGGTGCTGACAAGATTGACAAGATCAAATATATTTCAAAGTTTGATATTGTGCTGAAAAACCTAAGAGTCTGTTGGGTAAATAAAAAAGGCGCTTACAACTGCTCTGAGTGCGAAAAATGCTTCAGAAACATGCTTGGTTTATATATTTCAGATTCCCTAGAAAAGTGTGTTACTTTTAATAAAAAAATAAACCTAGATAGACTTAGGAATATTAGAGTAGATGACTACTGCCTTAAATATTACAGAGCCTTGTTAAAAACTTTGATTTTAAAAAATGATCATTCAGACGTCAGATTTTCCTTGGAAGAAGCAATAAATGTAAATGAAAATCCTATGCTAAGAGAAAAATTAATCAGAAATACAAGGGACTCTATTGGGTATATAGATAAAAAATACAACAGCAATAGACTTTACTGGTTTTTTGTGAAAAAAGGATTGGTAAATTAGCGCCCTCATATTGGTACAATAAATATATGATAAAAAAAATTATTCAAATATTTTTATTATTTTTGTTTTGCGCAATTATTTTGAGTTTATCTCTTCGCGGAATTGCAGGAAATCCCACGAGTGAAACAGTCAATGACCCTTATTGGAAAGATAATGGGCCTTTGGAATTATCTCCAGACAGGGGAAGGTTTGCGTTAACCTATTCAGTCTTAGAGGACAAAAATGTCCACTTTTCCTTGCCTATTGCCAGGTTCGCAACGCCAGATCTTGGGTATATTAACGGCCAATACGTTTCTTTGTTTGCACCTGGTATTTCTTATTTGATCATGCCTGGTTATTTACTCGGAAAAACTCTAGGAATTTCCCAAGTAGGGGCTTTTGCTATCATTTCTCTTTTTGCAATAATAAACGTCGTTCTTTTAAGGTCAATTGCGATAAGGTTAGGAGCAAATTCTTTAGCAGCTACTATTGCATCTTTAATATTTATATTTGCCACTCCTGCATTTACATATGCTGTTACTCTTTATCAGCATCATATTTCAACATTCTTGATTCTGCTTTCTATTTATACTTTGATTCGCTGGAAAACTCTTTGGTCACTACTTCTAATTTGGTTTTTGTGCGCAGCTTCTATTCCTATTGACTACCCTAATCTTTTTTTAATGTTTCCAATAGGCCTCTATGCTCTCGGGAGACTCGTTATTTTTAAGAAACAAGAGAGTAAGCTCAATATTAGTATCAAATTTGCTGGTTTTATTACTTTTATCGCAGCGGTTTTACCGCTTTCTTTTTTCTTATGGTTTAATCAGATATCTTATGGTAACCCATTTCAATTATCTGGAACCGTGCCGTCAGTTAAAGCAATAGATGTTCAAGGTAATCCTACTGCTCCAGCTCTTGTTGGTACAGAAAATATTCAAAGATTTATAAACCCTGAGAAGCAAGATAAATCAGCAATTAGATTTTTTAAATCCAGAAATCTTTTATCCGGTTTAAGCATTCACTTCGCCAGTCTTGATCGGGGAATACTTGTCTACACGCCGGTCGTATTATTTGGAGTTTTGGGTATATTTATACTCTATAAAAGAAATCAACAAATACTCTCATTGCTACTTGGCATTATTGGCTTAAATTTCCTTTTGTACTCCATGTGGGGAGATCCGTATGGCGGTTGGGCTTTCGGTTCTCGTTATCTTATTCCCAGCTATGCAATTTTATCGATACTGATAGGCGTAACGCTTTCTTCTTTACGAAAGAACACTCTCTTCTTATTAATCTTCTTTGTCCTTGCCAGCTATTCAATTGCCGTCAATACTTTGGGAGCTATAACTACAAGTAGAATTCCTCCAAAGGTTGAAGCCATACCTCTTGAAAGAATTTCTGGAGTTGTGGAGAAATATACTTACACTCGCAATATTGATTACATTAAAAATAATCGCTCAAAATCATTCGTATTTCAAACTTATGCTTCAAAATACTTAACGGCTTGGCAATATTATCTAATCTTAACATCTATTATTATTGCTGTTTTAAGCGGACTTTTGATTTATCACAGATTGGAAAGGCAAAATGTTGGCGTTTAATTTTTCAAAGTTTACATTTCAGATATCTTTTAAAGAAAACACACTACAGAGTGTTAAAAAGTTCTTCGAAGAAAAAGCCATTATTCTAATAAGTGTAATTTTGACTATTATTTCAGTCTTGGCTTTTGTGACTTATTACCAAAACGGGCTTGGTCTTGCGTATAACGACGCCAGGTCACATTTAGACATTGGCAGGCGAGTGGTTGAAGGGTTAAAACCAGGCCTTGCGCAGCTTGGTTCTGTTTGGCTGCCACTACCTCACATTTTGATGATCCCCACTATCTGGAATGATTTTATGTGGCATTCAGGACTTTCTGGTGCTCTTGTTTCCATGATTTCTTTCGTTGGTACAGGTCTTATCATTTACCAATTTCTCAAACGACTTGGGGTCGGGATTTTGGGAAGATTAATTGGCGTTTTAGTCTTTGTTGCCAATATCAATATTTTATATTTGCAGTCAACAGCCATGACCGAGCTGCTTTTAATTTTCACTATGACTGCTGGAACTTATGAGCTGGTCATGTGGCACAAAGATGAAAAGATTTTGAGTCTTGTAAAAGCTGCTTTTTGGATCATGATGGCAAGTTTAGTGCGCTACGACGGATGGTTCCTGCTATTTTTTGCTGCGATTTTGATCATTTTTCATACTTTCAAAACTAAAGGTTACAAAGCTGCCGAAGGCACGTTTATTTTCTTTGCCACTCTTGCCGCTTTAGGTGTCTTTTTGTGGCTTGTCTGGAACCAGCTTATTTTTAAAGACGCTCTTTACTTTGCTTTTGGTCCCTATTCTGCCCGCGCCCAACAGCAACAGCTTGAACAAGCCGGCGTTTTGGCAACAAAAGGCAATATCGTGCTTTCTATCAAAGTCTATCTTTATGCCTTAATGTACAACACTGGCGCTTTTACTGCAGTTTTGGGAACACTCGGAATGGCTGCATTTTGGATAAACAAAAAAATAAGTTCGAGCGTTCGGGTAGCAAGTACGGCTCTTTTGGCACCGCTTCTTTTTAATATTATCGCGCTATACCTAGGGCATTCCGTACTTTTTATTCAGGGGATTTCCGGCGATACCTGGTTTAATGTCCGCTATGGCGCGATGATGATCCCTTCGTTTGCTATTTTTGTAGGTTACTTGGTAGACAGAGTCAGACCATTAAGAGCCACTATCATAGGCTTGTTTCTCTTTGTCACATTCTTTTCTTTTGCAAATATCGACGCGGTAACAATAGATGACGCCCGGGTTGGATCGAGTCAAAAAAATGTTGCCGAGGTTTCCGGATGGCTTGCCAAAAATGCTAAGGACGAAAAAGGATTTATTCTTATATCAGCCGCTTCCCATGATGCCATTATTTTTTCGTCCGGTCTTCCCATGGAAAGATTTATTCATGAAGGCACAGGCGCCTACTGGGAAAACGCAACTACCAGTCCCGATCTGTGGGCCCGCTGGATTGTCATGCGCACCAATGATACCAATGATGCCACCTTTAAACTCGTTCAAAAGTCCGGCCAACTGGGAAAATACGATCTGGTCAACTCATATCCGTTTGCTGACATTTACCAGCTTAAGAGTGATTACCTTACAAATCTAAATACTGAACCGGTTTTAGGTAAACAAAAATGACGACTGTAACCGTTATATAACGTGGTATAATGTGCCTATGTTAAAGCGATCAGAAAAAGTTGCCGAATACGAATTACCTATTAAAATTGAGCCACAAGAAGATGGTGGATATGTTGTAATGTGTCCGACATGGAAAGATTGTTATGCTCAAGGAGATTCTGTCGAGGAAGCGACCTTAGAAATAACCGCTGTTGCCCAATCTCTAATTGAACTTTATAAAGAAGAAG
>Ga0209515_10010766_pt1 | contig 10108 bp, 11 predicted proteins | sample Subgroupgradi54m_FD_187454 | JGI IMG/M metagenome (GOLD analysis project Ga0209515, IMG submission 187454) | Subsurface groundwater microbial communities from S. Glens Falls, New York, USA - GMW60B uncontaminated upgradient, 5.4 m (SPAdes)... ...
CGCTCGCAATGACGGTTGAGCATTAAACATACTGGATTTGTTTCAGAGACTCGCGAATGAGAGATTCCGCGGTCCATTTATGAGTTGATTTTGATTTCAATACTTTTTCGATTGCTGACTTGGCGCTTTGTTTTGTATAACCTAAAGAAACTAGCGCTCTTAGAGAATCTTGAACTAGGATTTCATCTTTCGAAGTCGCTGGCTCAATTTTACCATCTTCACCACGGCCTTCGACAACCACTTTTTCGCGAAGCTCAATAATAATTCTCTCGGCGGTCTTTTTGCCAATGCCTGAGATAGCGGTCAAATCTGGAACCGAACCGTTGACAATGGCCCGTTTCAATTCACCCATTCCCAAACCGGACAAGACGGTAATGGCTGATTTGGGACCAATTCCCGAAACGCTCAGCAACAATCTAAATAAGGACCTTTCTTCTTCTGTTCCAAAACCAAAGAGCAATTCGGCATCTTCGCGTACCACGTGATGAGTCAGCAGTTTTACTTTCTGCCCCACCGGCGGTAATTTTTGAGAGGTAGACAGCGGAACCATCAGTTGAAAACCAATGCCATTAACATCCACGGTGACGAGGGTTGGAAATTTCTCAGCTAAAATACCGGCAAGGTAACTATACATGACTCATCCCCCACCACTTTTCAGTTTTTTAAATTTATCTCTCTTGTAATCCATATATGTTAGTCCGTTTCATAGAAAAGTGGTGGGGGATCAACTGGTTTTTTAACCGTTCGAATTTATGACAATGAAAATGACACAGCGCAACCGCCAGCGCATCGGAAGAATCAGCCGTCAGCGGACCTTTAAAACCAAGCAGTTGACGGACCATATATTGAATTTGATCTTTGGTGGCGCGGCCATTGGAGCAAACAGATTGTTTTACCCGCGCGGGCGGATATTCAACCACTGGAATTCCGCTTAAGGCAGCAGCCAACATCGCAACAGCCCGTGCTTCGCCCACTTTTACGGCTGCCTTAAAATCTTTTTGAAAAAAAACATTTTCAATCGCTAGAACGGTCGGTTTCCATTCTTCAAACGTAATTTTAAGTTCGGTATAAATAATTTCAAGACGCGCGGCAATCGTTTTGGCGCGGTGGGCATGAATGGAACGCGAAAAAAGAACAGTGGGGCCTTTTCCATTGACCTCAATAATTCCAATGCCCGTTTCAATGGTTCCCGGATCTACTCCAGCAATCCGCATATTCTCCTTTAATTGTCATTCTGAGCAAAGCGAAGAATCTAGATCCTTCGTCACTTCGTTCCTCAGGATGACATCTCTTTCATGACCTCATCCGGAATATCACAATTGGCGTACACATTCTGAACGTCGTCATGATCTTCCAGTGCTTCAATTAAGGCTAAGACTTGGCGCGCATGGTTTACATCTACCACTACCAAATTTTTGGGAATCAATTGTAAATGCGCCAATTCATACGCAATCTTGGCGTCATCCAAAGCTTTCTTGACGGCTTCAAATTCGGATGGATGGGTTAAGATTTCAAATTGATCACCCGCTTTGGATAAATCTTCAGCTCCGGCATTCAGAACCAATTCCATTAACTGATCCTCAGTCGCTTTACTTTCATGCACGACGATCAAACCTTTTTTTTCAAACAGCCAGGCCACAGAACCGGCGCCGGCCATATTGCCTGATTTCTTTGAAAAAATATTTCGGATCTCAGAAGCCGTTCGATTTTTATTATCAGTCAAACACTGCACATATACCGCCACGCCTTCGGAACCATATCCTTCATAAAAGACTTCTTCATAATTAACGCCTTCCAAAGCGCCGGTGCCCTTCTTAACCGCTCTGTCAATATTATCGACGGGCATGTTGGCGCTTTTAGCGCTCGCAATGGCAGTCCTGAGTCTGGGGTTCGATCCTGGATCCCCGCCACCGGTTTTGGCAGCAACCGTAATTTCACGAATGAATTTGGTAAATACTTTCCCGCGTTTGGCATCCACCAACGCTTTTTTGTGTTTGATACTGGCCCATTTTGAATGACCGCTCATCCCCCACCACTTTCTACTAAAATTTGTCTTTGCTCATCATAACGTAAATCTAATTCAACTATTTTATACTGAAAAAATTTTTCTTTTAGAAAGTGGTGGGGGATCATAAAGAAACTCTTTTGGTAGAACTCGAATTCACAACAGCCTGCGTCACTGCTAAAGCTTCTTTAATCGCCCACACATCATGAACCCTGAAAATCCGGGCGCCACGTTCGTATGCCAAAACGCAAGCGGCCGTCGTTCCAAAGAGTCGTTTATCCGGAGCCATTTTGGTCACCGAATGAATGAAGGACTTTCGTGACGGGCCAATTAAAATCGGGCGGCCTAAACGTTTGAGTTCGCTCAACCGTTCCAGAATTTCCAAACTTTGTCCTGCTGTTTTTGAAAACCCAATGCCGGGATCGATCACGAGTTGATCGGGTAAAATTCCGTTTGATTCCGCGATTTCAATGCTTTCAGAAAGTTCACGAATCACATCTTCCACCAAATCTTTGTAATCGGTCAAAAGCTGCATCGTTTCAGGCGTGCCGCGCCGATGCATGAGCACAACTCCGGCGCCGAATTCCTGGACAACCTTCGCCATAGCGGGATCCTGTTTTAAGCCGCTGACATCATTAATAATATGAGCGCCGCACTCGAGTGCCCTCCGGGCTATTTGTGATTTGGTAGTATCAATTGAAATGGGAATTTGAAACTGACTTTTTATTTTTTCTAAAGCAGGCAGTAAGCGTTTGAGTTCTTCATCTTCTGAAATGGGTTTGGCATTTGGCCGGGTTGATTCAGCACCGAGATCCAAAATATCGGCGCCCTCTTGAATGATTTTGGCTGCCTGAGCAACGGTTTGGTCCGGATTTAAATACCGGCCGCCATCAGAGAAGGAATCTGGTGTAACATTCAGGATTCCCATCATCAAGGGACGATCAAAGGCAAGGGTTAGGGTTCTTATTTTCCAAACCATATTAATGAAGGATAACCGGTACTGCTATAAACCTAAATTTGGCTGCTTCAGCGGACCATTGTCAACTGCAGGCGAATCCGCTTTTGGAAGGTGATTCGTGATCCCGACAATGAGCTTTACTTCTTCACTATCTAAAACTTCTTTCTCTAAAAGTTTTGCTGATAACTTTTTGAGTTTGTCTAAATTTTCTTGCAGCGTACTTCTTGCGCGAATGTAACATTCATCCACAATTCGACGAACTTCTTGATCGATGACCACGGCCGTTGTTTCGGAATAATTTTTATCACGCATCAAATCGCGGCCTAAAAATACTTCGTGGTCCTTGCTTCCAAAGGTCAAATGACCCAAACGCTTGCTCATTCCGTATTCACACACCATCCGATGAGCATAACCCGTTGCGACTTCCAAATCATTGTGAGCGCCGGTAGTAATTTGATCAAAAACAAGTTCTTCGGCAACGCGGCCGCCGAGCAAAACCGTAATTTTATCTAGAATTTCTTTTTCACGGACCAAATACCGATCTTCAAGCGGAAGATGAAGGGTATACCCTAACGCGGCATGACCGCGAGGAATAATGGAAACTTTGTGAAGTTGGTCGGTTGCACCCATGACCAACAAAGTCAGAATGGCATGACCTGATTCGTGAACCGCAACGATTTCTTTTTCTTCTTTTGAAATCACACGCGATTTGCGTTCTGGGCCGGCCATGACACGCTCAATTGAACTTTCAAGTTCCGGTTGGTTGACTTCAGATTTTCCGTAACGCGATGAGATAAGTGCCGCTTCGTTCACCAAATTGGCAAGATCAGCTCCTGAAAAACCAGGCGTTTGCCGGGCCAGTTTATTTAAATTTGCATCTTTGGAAAGTTTGATGTTCCGGGTATGAATTTTTAAAATTTCTTCGCGGCCTTTGATGTCCGGCCGGTCCACCACAATCTGGCGATCAAAACGTCCGGGGCGAAGAAGTGCCGGATCCAGCACGTCGGGCCGGTTTGTGGCGCCAATGAGAATAACGCCCGCTTGAGTATTGAAACCGTCCATTTCGACGAGCAAAGCGTTAAGCGTCTGCTCGCGCTCATCATGTCCGCCGCCAATTCCAGCAAAACGCTGACGGCCAACCGCATCAATTTCATCAATGAAAATAATCGCCCCACGGCCGCTTGTTTTGCCGGCGCGCTTGCCTTGTTCGAAAAGATCGCGAACGCGGGCAGCACCGACCCCGACAAACATTTCAACAAAATCAGAACCGCTAATCGAATAAAACGGGACGTCCGCCTCGCCAGCAACGGCTTTGGCTAAAAGCGTTTTTCCCGTCCCTGGAGGACCAAGAAGAAGAACGCCTTTTGGAATTTTTCCGCCGAGCCGCGTAAATTTGCTCGGGTCTTTTAAAAATTCAATGATCTCCTGAAGTTCTTCCTTGGCTTCATCAACGCCGGCCACATCTTTAAAGGTTACTGGTTCATAATCTCCGGATAATTTGGCTCTGGATTTTCCAAAGGAAAAAATTTTTCCGCCGCCCTGCTGGACACCCCGATAGACAAAAAACCAAAAGAAACCGATTAACAGGAGAACGGGCAGAACCGAATAAATCAAATTCCGCCAAAATACTTGAGGTGGATTGACATTAAAATTTTGAACATTCCGTCTTAGAAGCGGAATGAGTTCCAAATCATTATCCGGAATATTAACTTGAAAATAGGTTCCATTTTTTAATTTTCCGCGAACGGTATTCTCAACCATCTCGGCAGATTCAATTTCTTGGGTATTCGCATTTTTAGTTAATAGTTCATAAAAGGCGCTGTAGGATAACTGTTTCATTTCCATCTTGGGGAGGACAAAAATTTGAAGCAACACAAAGAAAATCAAAGGGATCACCAGAAAAGCGACGAGTCTGCGGCGTTCCGAATCCGGACCTTTTTGAGAGGAGTTGGGCCGCTTCGGAAGAGGTGGACGCGTCCCTGGAGTACCTTCTTTAAAAGAGTTAATTTTATTGGGTTTCGGTTCTTTCATAGCTTGTGATTTTAACAGTAAAGACAGGGGCGGGCAAGCAATTTGTAACCTTTTGAAACAATTAGGTTTAACTAATTTTAAGTCGAACAAAACGTTTGGTTTGAGAAGTCACTTTAAAGGGATCCGCCATCATCACGTTCCCTACCCACGCAATTTGACGGCCTGAGACAACGATCGGCAAACGGTCTCTCTTCTCAACGGGAATGCGGCGGTTAATCAAGAAGCTTTTTAATTTCATGGTTTTTTTCTGTCCCAGCGGCCAAAACCGGTCTCCTGCCTTCCGATTTCGGATGGTGAGCGGAAAAGAAAATGAATCGCCGTCAAAAATTTCAAAACTCTGATCTGTTTTCTTGACCTGTTTTGGTTTTCCGGAAAGCTCCTCGCATGATACGGTTTGACCCAGTTCCGGAATATATACGGACTCGCTCAATTCCGAGGAATGCAAAAATGAAACGGGAATTTGTTTGGCGTGTCTGATTTTCAAATGATCCACAGTCACCACGGCAATTAAATCTTTTGGAAATTGATATTTAAAATTCCGTTCGGTCATGAGCAATCCCAAAAATTGATTCCAATGATCAAAATCCAAATCAGCTTTCCCCAATGCATCAAGCGCGCGCGAGATCAAACGATATTGAATGGCGGGTTTCAAATTAAGAAAAGCCTTCTTCGGAAATAAAATTTGTTCCTTACCCTCGCGAACGGCCAGCCGCTGATAACAGCCTTGGGCTGTTTCATCCAAAAAACTCAAATCGACATCGAGTAAATGAGGAAGCCGCGCCAACGCTTTTTTGACTTGCGGATTGAATTTTCGTTCCATCAAGGGAATGAGTTTCAAGCGAATTTTATTTCGGACGAACTGAAGAGATTGGTTGGTTTTATCTTCCCGAAATGCAATCCGCTTTTCTTTGGCAAACGCGCGAATATGACGCCGGGAAACTTCAATCAACGGCCGAATTAAATAAGCATCGTTTAATTTTCGTCTGGGCCGAATGGCTTGAAGACCTTGAAGACCGGTGCCGCTCATGATGCGCATCAAGACCGTCTCAGCTTGGTCATCTAACGTATGGGCTAAGACTAATTTTTGGGCGCCTTTTGCTTGGATGATTCGTTCAAAAAAATCATAACGCGCTGTTCGAGCGGCTTCTTCAAGAGACATTTTCCGGTCTCGCGCTAAGGCTTGAACCGAAATGCGAGTCACAAAAAAAGGGAGATGATGTTTTTTGGCCAAGGCACGAACAAAAGCTTCATCTTGATCGGATGCTTTGGCTCTTAACTGATGATTTACATGAAGCACAGCTAATTTTAATTTCCAGGAGGGCGCCAAATCCAGAAGCAAATGAAGCAGAACGGTGGAATCACACCCGCCCGAAACGGCGACAAAAAGTGTGTCGCCTTTTTCGATCATTCTAAATTTTCGGATGGTTTTGATGAGTGAATCTTTAATCATGGAGGACATTATACACAAAATTGAGGGAGGATTAGAGCTCACTAAAACCGATCGTTTTGGAGCACTTTTTCCCGTCAAAAACGGAAAAAAGTATGGCGGCACTGATTTTCGTTAAATGTCTAATAACCACTCATTCGAAATCAGTACTGTCATTTTACTTTTCAAACGAAAAGTAAAATGGCGGCGAGAGGACTCGGCGCCTTCGCCTTCGGCTACGGTCGGCCACTCGCACCGTTACAAACGCTCCTAATAGTCGCGTTTACGGTGCTCACTTCGAGCCCTCCGCAGTCAAATTGATTTTCAAAAGAAAATTAATTTGGCGGCGAGAGGACTCGAACCTCTGACCCAGGGCTTATGAGTCCCTTGCTCTACCACCTGAGCTACGCCGCCTTGAAATGATAAAAGCGAAAAATTGTATCCTATTTGGTAAATGTAATCAATGAGCCGGATTAATCCTTCGCCCCGTGCGCAACGCGCCACCGGTTATGCATCCAGAGCCAATGCGCCGGCTGTTTTCTAATTTTTTCTTCAATCCGGTTCATAAAATTTTGAGCATTGACCTGAATGTCTTTTCTAAAATCGCCGGTTCTGATGATCGGAACAGGACCTTCCACTTTCATTTCATAACGCAGATTGGGAGTTCGGTATAAAAAATTATAAAAGATGGGCGTTCCCAATCTGAGCGCAGCCACAATAGGAAGACTGGTTGTCAGCGCCGGACGTCCAAAAAAATTAGTTTCCACACTGCCTTCGCTGATTCGCTGATCAATTAAGATACAAACAACCGCATTTTCTTTTTTGAGTCGGTCAAAGGTTTCCCGAACGCCGCCAGACTTATCAATCGTCTGCAAATTTTGTCCGGCCCGGAGTTTCACAGCGTGCTGATAAAGATGCGGATTTTTAAGCGGCCGGGCCACCGCATAAACTTGAGAGCCAAACGATTTGATTAAGCTGCCCATAATCAGTGCCGTCACTTCCTGATTTGCGCTGTGGGTCACCAAAACAATAGCGCCTTTTTTCTTTTTCAGTTCACTTCGAATTTTTTCTCCTTCGGGGACTGCTTCGATTAAATATCGTTTTGGATGTTTAATCATTTGAGGCAGCATGAGCCATTCGATTCCAAATTCGGCCAGGTAAATGAAAGATCCTTTTGCAATCGCCGTAATTTCTTTCTCACTTTTTTCCGGAAACGCGTGTTTCAAATTTTGAATGGCCATTTGCCGGTGGCGTTTTAAGACTAAAAATAAAAAAGCGCCGATCGGCTTTGCGGTACCCAATGCCCAGCGAAATGGGATCACGGTGATCAGCCAGGAAATAATTCTGATGAATCCGTATTCGATGAAATACTTAAGATTGTTCAAGGGTTGAGTGTTGTTTTTGATTGGGTTTTGGAAAATGGATTTTCAAGACGGTTCCAACACCTCGGACAAACAATATTTGATTTTGTAAAATCCGGCGGAACTTTAATTTTAAGGCCGCAGACGCACGTTAGAAATGCAAAACGATTGACCGCGCGGTTCAGATCCCCGATTTCCCGCATTTGTTCTTTTGCGGATTTCGGTTTCTCCGGCGGTTCTGAAATTACTTTTTTAACTGGAACCGTTTCATCATTGAGCGCAGCGGCAGGAATCAGCGATGCTTTTCCGGTCACCGAGGAATACGCACTTTGATAACTTTTATAATCTGCACTGTGCATCATTGCTCTGAGGATTTGAATTCGTTTTTCAATAGGCGGATGCGTACTAGTTAATCCGATAAAACGCTCGGCGGGTTCTCGGAATGGATTAACAATATATAAAGGTGCTGTCACTTGATTGGCAAAGTTGAGTTCCACATTGCTGCTTGAGATTTTTTCAAGAGCACTGGCCAAACCTTCCGGATAACGCGTAAGCCGGACGCCGGATGCATCGGCCAAATATTCCCGGTTTCTTGAAATGGCAAAATATAAAAGCCGCGCCAGAAGCGGAGCCAGAATAGCAAAGACCAAAGCAATCAACAGAAAAACAGCTTGGCCATTATTGCCTTCGCTTTCAGAGGACCGATATCTTCTTGAAGAACCGGTTGAATACCGGCCGCCTCTCAAAAATACGTCTGAGATCAGAACAATGCTGCCCAACATGATTCCGGAAAAGGTCATGAAAAAAACATCGCGATTGACGACATGGGACATTTCGTGAGCAATCACGCCCTGAAGTTCATCTCGATTGAGTCTGGATAAAAGGCCTGTGGTAACAGCAATCGCACTTCTTTCTGGTTTTCTGCCCGTCGCAAAGGCATTGGGTGCGGATTCATCCATCACATAAATCTTGGGCATGGCATTTAAATTGGCCGCGATTTTCATTTCCTCAACGATATTGAATAGCTGCGGATGAATATCCCGTGAAATTTCCTGGGCATGACTGACCGACAACAAAATTTGATCACCGGAAAAATATCCAACCATGGAAAGGACGAGCCAAATTGCTCCGGCGGTGAGAATTCCGTAGAAAGCACCGCCTTCGCCGAAGAAAGTGATTCCAATCATATAGCCAAGGAGTATGAGGCAGGCGCCCATGGCTATAAATAGCGTTAATGATTTTTGTTTATTTCGTTCGATCAGTTCCCACATCAGAATTGAATTGCGAGCGAGGTTTACGAAAAATTAACTTTCGGAAGTTCTTTTTGGCTCTTATCTTCCAATTCAAAAAAGGATTCCGGTTTAAAATGAAAAACACCGGCAATCACATTGGATGGAAACATATTGATTTTATTGTTGAGCGCAAGGACTTGATCGTTATAACTTTGACGGGAAAAAGCAATTTTGTTTTCGGTTGATGTCAATTCTTCTTGCAAGGCTAAAAAATTTTGATTCGCCTTCAGATCCGGATAATTTTCAACCACCGCCATAAACCGGCCGATCGCATTGCTGAGTGTATTCTCCGCCTGAGATTTCTGAGCCACGCTTTGAGCGTCCACCGCTTGAGTGCGCGCACGCGTCAGCGTTTCCAACGTTCCCTTTTCGTGCTGCATATAACCTTTGACGGTTTCGATTAAATTCGGAATCAAATCATGCCTTCTCTTCAGCTGCACATCAATCTGAGACCAGCTGTTTCCGGCTTGGTTTCTCAGCGCGATCAATGAATTATAGGTTCCGATGATGAATAAAATAATGACTGCAACGACGCCTAAGATAATCAATACAACGGCCATTGATTCCTCCTTTTACCCCGTTAGAGCTATTAGTGCATTACATTTACTTGTTCAGCATGAAAAAAGTTATCAATCTAAAAAACATTCCTCGCCGAGTTACGGAAACGCCCTTGGCGTTTCCTAGCTCTAACGGGGTTAATTAGCTGTTTTCAGAAAAATATCTTTGAGCCACGTAGACACTTTTCTGTGGCTGCTGAAAAACTCGGTCTTTAGAATTTGGCTCAGTTCCCCCGCATCAAACCAGAAGCCATCCTGGTTTGGGCACTGGTCAATATGAACTTCCGCAGCAGGCCCGCAAATTATCTGCTCCATTTTTTTTAAGCAAATAGGGCATTTTCGTTTCTTTGATTTTTTTTGCTCGCACATTTTAAATGAAGAAAGAACATGTGTGCGGTCCTCATTTTTTTCCGTAAGCAGCTCAAGTTCACCTCGGTCGAGCCAAACGCCTTTGCATAAGGGACAATGATCCACTTCA
>Ga0209515_10010769_pt1 | contig 10106 bp, 3 predicted proteins | sample Subgroupgradi54m_FD_187454 | JGI IMG/M metagenome (GOLD analysis project Ga0209515, IMG submission 187454) | Subsurface groundwater microbial communities from S. Glens Falls, New York, USA - GMW60B uncontaminated upgradient, 5.4 m (SPAdes)... ...
AATATAATCTTTTTTAATTCATTAAGTGCAGCGTCTGGGCTTGCTTGTCCAGCTTCAGAAATTGTGCCAACCGATCGGGATTGCTTCGCACCTTCGGTGCTCGCAATGACATCACCAAAATCAAATTCATAAGAAGAAATCGTTGCATTTTTAGTAAAGCTTTTATCCCCAATCATGAAATTAACTGCAAGTGGAACATTCCCGATAGTTGTAGATGGCACAATGTCAAGTGCTACAAACTCTGGTTTATCAATTATTGAAATAGTACCTGCTTTAGAGCTCCATGTTTCAGAGTATCCGTTTTGCCATATAGCAGTAACAGTTAATTCAGGATGATAATCTACTTTGTCTTTATTTATGTCACTTTGTTTGTAAGTATGAAGTGGGTTAGGTTGGCTTTCTTCTTCCGATCGGGATTGCGGAGCCTGCCCCGAGCCAAGCGTGGGGGTCGCTTCGCTCCTCGCAATGACATCGCCGAAGTCCCATCTGTAGAGTATATTCTTCGGCTGCTTATTTCCTCTAAGTTGAACATTTGACATAAAGTTAATTTTTACTTTTCCTTCACTGTCATATTCAAATGCCTGGTTATTTGGATTATCAAAACCGCCGTGTACTAAAAGCTTTTGGCTTGGCAGAGTTACCTGAACTGTTTCACTTTGTGTTGAGTCAGAATTATTATTTCTGTCAAAGACAGTCAGCTTAGTGTAGTAAGTCCCTGGATTTAAAATGTTTCCAGTGATAAATGATTTCCCGCTATTTTTAACTTCATTTCCAATAACAGAGAGATCTTCAGCGTTAACCAATTGGTTTGAAATGCCGTCTCTGTATTTAAATAGTTTCCAGATGTTTTGTTCTGGGATGGTTTTATCAAGCGCGCCGTTAAAACCTGTAATTTCATCATTTGGATCATAGCTTTTATCCAGGAATCCACTCATAAACGGAGCATCCCCTTGGTATTCATAGTTTTCTGTATCGATAATGGCAACTGCAACAGGAGGGAGATCTTTGTAGACAGTAAGTCCTGTTTGTTTACTTCCGATTTCAATTCCGTTTAAGAAAACCTTTGCTGTTATGTTAAAGTATTGGTTTTTAGTATTTGCCGGGAGTTTGTAAGTGTGTTTTATCGATTGGGATTGCCACGCCTCACTCTGTTCGGCTCGCAATGACGAATCACCGCTCGCAATGACAGTTCCATCGCCAAAGTTCACATTAACAGTTATTGCTGATGAGTCAGTTACATTTCCTTTCAGGTCAACACCAAGAGAAACTTCCTGATTTTCCTGAATTGTATTTGTTTCATTGATGAGGGAAACCCCGTTTAACTTAAGTGTTGGCACACTGTAGTTTCCAATTTCAAATGTTGTTTTATGAGAGTTTGGAATTAAAGCAAGCCTTGACTTAAAATCATTTTCATCTTTTCCGCCTGGGGTGGATCCACCTTTGGCGGGTACTTTTTTCTCGAGTAAATCATCAAATAATTTCTTTACAATATAGCTTGAATAATCATTAACACTTGCATTGGTATTTGTATTTTTTCTTGTCAGTAAACTAACTACATGATATTTCCCGCCAGTAAGATTATATGCAAGGGTAAAGGAAGTAACCGGAGTGTTTGTTTTTCCTTCATAATAGGGCTCTTTAACTATCTTTCCATCTTTATCAAATACTCCAATATATGCAGTATCAGAGTTATTTGTAGTATTTAAATTAACTTTAAGATTTCCATTTGGACCGACTTGACTAAAGGTATATGTTGCAGTTGTTGAATTAATCTCTAGCTTTGAAGTTATACCAATTGATATGTTTTCAGATTTTTCATTTGACTCAGTATTTAACACTTGAACTTGTAAATAGTTTTGACTTGATGAGAGTTTTAGATCAACTGGCAATTTAACTTCAATCTTTTTTCCTGCGGTACCTTCGGTACCTTCAGTAATTGTAGTTGTACTTAAAAGTTCACCATTTTCACCGTTCTCACCATTGTTTTCACCATTGTTCTCACCATGTAAAAATACTTTTGGATTTTTTCCAAAGTTTGTACCAGTGAGTGTGATTGTTCTGTCGGATTTATTAGGCGGGTAAATAGAGGTAGGAGAAGTAGAAACAATTTTTGGTCTTATAACCTCACTAAAGTTAAGTTTAAACTTACTAAGAACAAAGATAGTTTTATTAGACAAATCCGGAATTGAAAGCCTGATTGTATGAGAGCCGGGAGGTAATTTCCCAAGGTTTATTTCCCAACCTTTACTTTTTGTACTACTAGCACCTTCTTTTGAATAAGCTTTGTCACTTACTAAGGAAGTAACTAATTTATTATTGTGGTAGAGATTAATAAGTGGATTTTGGTTTGAAGAAACAATAGAACCAATTACTTCAAGATTTAAGTTTGATTCATTTGAAATTACAAATGGAAGGGTGATATCACCTGCATCTTTAAAGGTAGTAGTTGTGTTGTCTATATAGATATTCCCACCGGATCTAAGAAGTGTTTCATCATTTCCAAAGACTTCTTTATCAATTCTCGTTAAAGTATTAAAGTCTAAAAATCTTTTATCATTTGGCTTAGGTAGAACTTCAAAGTTTAAAACATTTGAGAAGTAAGAGTTCCCGTCTTTTTGTTTTTTAACTTGTATTTTTACAACTTTACTATCAAAGGTAAATGTGGCAGGAACATATGCAATAAGTTTATGAGGGTCTTTGTAATTAGTTTCAAGTTTATTTCCATCCCAAAGTATATAACTTGTTTCATTAAACATGGAGCCTGTAACTTTTAAATTAAATGCTCCAAGTCCGCGTCCTCTTGAAGTTACTTCAAGGGAGTCAATAGCTGGAGGTTTTATATTATTTGTTTCTTCTAAATCAAGCTGCAGGGTGCTTGTACTTCCAATTGGATTTCCATAAGAGTCTTGAGGGGTAAGTGAAATAGTTGGGTTTTCAATTTCTTTTATCCTCTCGTTATATATCGAGCAATCTCTCCCAGCTGCACAACTTATTGTAATAGTTTTTTCAATTTGTGGGTTTGTACTTGGTGCGGTAGCACTTGGTGCGGTAGCACTTGGTGTGGTAGCACTTGGTGAAACACTAATTTGAACACTAGAAAAGTTTTTTGCATTATTGCTATTTACTACTGTCATCAAGCTTACATCTATATATGGAGTACTAGTTTGCGAGGTCATAACTGAGGAAACAGTTGGACTAACACTAGTTACATAACTCATAACAGAAGGAGTGCCGTAGGCAGGTGGTCTGCCAACATTTACATTTGGAGTCAATACTCTTGCTTTTAAGTGCAGGGTGCGTGATGTGTCCAGCGTAACTGGTGAAAGAAATTCTTTTTCTTTTAAATATTTTTTTACAAGGGATACCTTTGTCTGGATTCCCGTTTTCACTGGAATGACATTGTCGTTCACTATCTCCCCATATCTCCGTGTTGCCAGTTTGCCATCTCTTTGTATCTCCGTATCGTTTTCTCTGTCTGCTGCCACAAGCTCAAGGAGTTTCTTTCTTTCTTCTTTAGTCTGTCCCTGCAGCACTTCATCAAGTTTAGAAATTACAGAGGCATCTGGTTTTTCATCCAGTTCTTTGCCACTGATAAGAACATTGCCAATCTCTTCAAGTCTTCCCCCATCAACTTTACCAACAACATTTACTTCACTGGAGACTATTTGATTTGAATCTATTTTTCCTAGCCAGTTGTCTGTTTTATCTTTAGCAAAAAGTAAGAGCTTGTATTTTCCAGGTGGTGTATTTTGTGGGACAAAAATATCTTTTATGTAGTCCACATTTGCCATGAACTCATCTATCTGATTATTTCCTGGTGCGCTTTCTAATTCTTCAAGAACTATGTTGTTACTTTCATCAAGGAGTTTGTATCCTACAGTTTCTACACTAATATCATCAGTAATATGAGCGCTGAGTGAAAGAGTCTCCCCTGCCTTTAGATCTGGATTTGATATTGAAAGTGATATTTGTGGCGGGGTGTTATCAATTGGTTTTTCTTCGTCTGATGAGAAGCTAAGTGTACTTTCACCGGCAGTTTCATCTGCCACTTGAAGTAGCAAGGTTTTTTCAGTATCAACAACTCGGGATTTCGGAGCCTGTGTATCACTACTTGCAGTAACTCTTACAGTATTAGCAAGAGCAGTTGATTTAAACCCTCGGTTATCCTGAATAGTTAATTTTGCATTGTATTCACCTGGTGTATTGTAAGTATGCTCCGGTGTAATTTCACTTGAAGTTTGTCCATCCCCAAATTCCCAAAAGTATGAAATTAAACTCCCGTCTGCTTTTGGATCGTAAGAGCTGCTTGCATCAAACATAACTGAGAGTAAGTCAGTTCCTTGTAATTTATCGCTTGTAATTTTTGCAATACTAACTGGTTCTTGTCCTGGGACAATTGTAATAGTTTCCCCGTTTACTTTAGATATCCTTCCATCTTCAGTTTTTACTTCAAGAACCGGTGTATATTGTCCGGGAACGATAAATGTGTATGAGAATTCTTCAGTGTTCGTACTTTGTACCTCACCCTTTGTACTTTCTGTCAATTGTTTGTTAATTACTTCAGAGATATCAAGTAGGTTTTTATCTTTATCGAGCTCATGTGCTATCCATGACCAGGAGTATGAGAGCATTTGATTAGATTCCACATCGGTACTTCCTTTAGCTGAGAGTTTAATCATCCCTTCATTTGGGATTCCAAGCTTTCCTCCTTCAAGGACTGAAATTATTCCAACTGGTCCGTTATTTTCATTTACTAAAATTGTTTTTGTATTTGTTTTTTTAATTCTGCCGTCACCAGTAGAAACTGTTAGTGTGGCAAGATATCCTCCTGGTTTTGAATAAGTATGAATTGGGTTAGTTTCTATGCTATCTTGTGTCCTATCTCCAAAGCTCCACTTAACAGAAATTAATCCGCCATCAAAATCTCTTGATCCTTGAGAGCTGAATTGTACTCTTAGAGGAGATTCCCCGCTTGTTTTATCAATTTCAGCGCTTGCTATTGGGTCTGGTTTTTTAACAGTTACTGTTTCTTCTTTTTCAACTGTTCTATTTCTATTGTCTGTAACAGCAAGTTTTACATTGTAAGTACCAGCTTGGGTAAACTCATATCTTACTTCTTCACCATTTCTAGTCTCTGATACCTGATTTCTTGTATCTAAAATTGTCCACTTATAGTTTTTAATTTGGCCGTCTTTATCAAAGCTGTCTTTTGCTGAAAGGTTTACTGTTAGTTTTGGAGTTAAGCTTTCATTTGAAAATGACAAATAACCTTCGCTTGGTAAAATACTTAAGATTGGTGTTGGCAGGATATTTGGGCCAAGGAAAGTAATCGGTTGAAGGTATTTTATAGTCTGTGCACCAAGCGAGTCAGTTACAGTAAGTTTTGAAATAAATGTGCCTTTCTTTGTAAATCTGTGTGTGAATGTTTTTTCTGTGGATGTACTTTCGTTGTCAATCTCCCACTTAAACGTTATGGGATCATTTTCTGTATCATATGACATTGAAGCATCAAGTGTAACTTCAAGGTAATCATCTGTTTCATTTGTTGTATAAGTCGCATCTACAATTGGTGCAAAGTTTTTCTCTCTGATTTCAATTTGTTTTATAACTATAGATGTTTTTCCATAAGCGTTTACTACATTTAAAGTAGCAGTATATTTACCGGATTTTTTGTAGGTATGAGATACGACTGGATCTTTTGAAGTATTTGGATTTTCATTTCCTTGTGGGTTTGATTCATCTCCTAAGTTCCAGTTATAGATAAGTGCTTGTCCAAAATATTTTGCCAGGAGATCTTCTGTATCTCGCCCGTCAAAAACCACTATCTGTGGTGCTACTCCAATACTTGGGCTTGCATTTATTTTTGCAATTGGTATAGGGTCTACTACCATTACATTAAAACCTTTACTGACGCCTCCTTCTGGGGGCGGGTTTGCTGCAAAAATTTCAAAGCTATTTTCTTTCTTTAAAAAGTTTGCCGGGATAGTAGCAATTAATTTTTTTTGTGAAATATATTTTGTCTGGATTTTTAATGTACCAATTGATGCTGCTGCATCCTTTACAAAATTATCTCCCTGTAAGCTAATGTCAATTGATTTATTGTCTTGTGAAATCGGAAGTAAATTTGGAGAAATAAGTTCTAAAATTGGTATGCCATTGTATATCTTGTAAGAAACACTGTCACTTAAGAGTTTAATAGCTTTACCAGTAAAAGAAGTTAGAGAATAGCTTACAGGAAGTGAAGTTAATTTGATTAAGCTGGCAGTCTGTGAAATTAAATAACTGACTGGATTTGATGAGAGCTTAATTGTAGAAACTAGATTTGTAGTGCTGAAACTTACAGGTAATGATGAAAGTTTGATTACAGATGCAAAATTTGTACTGCTAAAACTTACTAGTGATGAGCTTAGTTTAACTGCTGTAGGTAAGAGAGAAGTATCAAAACTTACTGGTAGAGACTGAAGTTTTACAAGATTAAAATTATCATTTATTGCTTGGGCTTTTGCCGGCATATATGAAAATGGATCAATCAACAAAAGTTTAAGACAAAGAAACAAAAGAAATATTTTTCTGAAACTGAATCCATATTTTTTGAAATATTTAGGCAGAAAGTATATTGACAGTGCAACTTTTCTGCCTAAAGTGATTATGATTTCAAGGTAAAAATATTTTTTCATGGTTCATTCCTATTAACCAAATAGCTTGTACCTGATAAAGTCAATATTTCTAGTCGTTATTGACTTTGCTCAATACGAGCACCCCATAAATAGACTTTCTGTCCTGCTGCTAAATTCTGTCCGTTTATCTGTCCGCTTATAAAAATGCTCTTATTGTAATTAGTAATATTTGCATTACTTATAACTGTAAACTTTTGCCATACAGGCGTTACACTAGCTGTTGTATACGAAAGTAATGGAGCATTTCCAAGCTGATCATTTTTAATATATTGATCATAGCCGCTTGCACTTGGTCCAATACCGACAAGCACATTTGCATTTCCCGAATCAGTTCTTAGCCAGATGCTAAACGTACTATTTTTCCCATTTAAATTAGGAACATCGTAGTAAATAACACTTGGAGGCTTAGTTGCAAAATCAATTTGTGTTGCATTAGAAATTGCATTATCTGGATCAACTACTGTAAAAGGTTTATGGTTCCACTGTACATTTGGATGTCTCCAGTTTGCCCAGGAAAAATTAAACCTAGATGCAGGTAGTATAAGGTTACCTGAAAGATTTACTGCATCTCTTGCAGGTGCTAGATTCTGTGGCTCCGGTAACAGCGCACCACTAGCTGTCTTTGGTTCAGAGCCTGGTAAATATACTCCTGGAGCAGGAATAAAAGGATCAGTTTCAGCTTTAATTACTTTTGTAGTTCCTGCTTCTATTTTTACAGGGATTGATGTAATGCCGCTTGTAAGTTTTCCGTTTCCGCTTGTTGCTGTAGTTGTTCCATCAGTGTTAATGCTTAAAAGTTTTATATTTGTTCCGTCTGGAATATTACTACCTTTTACCTCTACTGTTTGATCGCCACTAAATGTGTAATCAAGTTTTAAATCAGGTAGTGCAACATCTCCTTTTGGATTTTTAATTTCATTTCCTGCAATTTTTGTAATTGCAAGATTTGCTATTTTTACCAGTTCACTTGGTTTGTCATCATGGGTTATCAGATTAGTGACGGTTAAAATCCTGTTCTTTTCTGCTATGTATAAATTGTTGGCTTTGTCAACCAAAATTGAATTTGGAGATTGAAGAGAAATTCCTCTTGGAGCTTTAAGCTGACTGTAAGTCAATGTTTCACTTCCTCCACCTACTGCAGTGGTAATTAATCCACTGTCATTTAGGATTTTTCTTATTCTATTTGTAGAAATGTCAGCAAAATAAATATCACCGTTTTTATCTCCACAAAAACAATTTGCACCAGATATTCCTGCATATGCGCTTTTTGCCTGACCACCGTCTCCTATGTCAGATATACTTCCTGTGCCATCTCCTACAAATGCTTGTTCTGTAAAAGTTCCGTCGTTGTTTGAGCTGGGAACTAATTTTGTAATAGATGTCGACCAGACTGAGTTTACATAGTCACTTGTTCCTATATAGCGGGTACCATTGTGATCAAATGAAACACCGTTTAAACCAAAGTAAGTCAGATCATTATTCTGAGAACCTAGAATAATTTTTGGTGTAAAACCAAGAGTTCCAAGAGTTGTAGTTCCTGCATAGATTTCAATGCTGTTTGAAAGTGGATCAAATTTTAATACTACCTGGCTCGTAGCTGTACTATAATCCGAGTGCCATATGCCAAAACCTAGTAAAAGTGAAGTAATAGAACCAAAGAAATATATAAATCTGTCGTGATCATAACTTAAGCCAGCTAAATTAAATCTAAAATAATTTGGATTTAAGTACTGATCGAACATTGGGCGAAATTGATCATTTATACTTAGGACTTCTTTCACAGAATTATCTTTTAAAGATGCTTTTAGAATACTTGGCTCTCCTGGCTTATTGTGAATAAGAATATAAATATTTCCATATTTATCAAAAGTAAAATCAGTTAATGCTCCAAGGCTTGCATCGGCAAATTTAACAGGCGTTCTGTAATCTAGAACGGTACTGCTTTTTGGTTTCCCGATTACTTTATAGACTTTTCCATCCTGAATGTTGATTCTAGCTATTACTTTTAAAACAGTGTCATAAAAATAAATATTTTCTTCCTGCGGGTCCAGCTGGACAGATTTAAAACCACCTATATATGAATCTTCCTTCTTTAAACCAGTTGGATAAATAGTGTAGTAGTCACCAGTACCGGCTTTTGCAAAAAGAGAAACCACAGGGGTAATGGTGCTCTGGGCTACTGCACCAGGTGGTACTGAACTGAGTACAAGGATTAAGATTAGGATTATAGAAAAATATTTTTTAGCTTTCATTGAATTAACTCCTTTTAGGTTCTTGAAAAAAATCTTTTGACTTTGAAAGATAATTCAATCAAATGGTCTAGTCTTTCTGCAATAAGGGAAAAGTCTCTGGTGTGTAATCACAGGATATATCTGTCATAAGATTTTTTATTTGATAAAAACCTAATGTCTTTAATAGAAAAAATATTTTTTGCAAAAATCAAACAAAATCTTCTTAATTTGATCAGAGAGAAAACCTTAGAATGTAACCTTTGGTTACATGAATCTTTTTATTTTTTTAATAATTGAAAGGTATTTCTTGAAGAAATGTTTCGAACAATGTAACTGTGGGTTACATTTCTGTGAAAACAAAAATTGTAAAATGAAAATTATCAATGGTTTAAAACAATGACCACAAATGAATATATGAGGAACGTGAAAAATTTGAAATGGAAACCATTTGATGGAAAATTATGGCAGCGTAATTATTATGAACACATAATTCGCAATGAAAAGGCATTGTATAGAATTAGACAATATATTAAAAACAATCCGTTAGAACATTCATATAAAAATAATAATAATCTATGATAAGATATTTCCCATTATGTCAACCACCTCAAACAACATGATCAAAGTCTGTAAAACCAGCGAACTACCTCATGGGCAGTCGAAAGCTGTTCAGGCAAATGGTAAAGAAATCGTAGTCTTTAATATTAAAGGTAAATTTTTTGCTATCGATAATCTTTGTCTGCATGCAGGAGCACCTTTAACTGACGGTTCTGTGGATGAAGAAAAAGGTCAGGTAATATGCGGATGGCATGCATGGGGATATGATTTATCTACTGGGAAGTGTGTTACCCACCCTAAACAAGATGTTTTTACAGGGAGTTATAAAACTGAAATAAAGGGTGATGAGGTATTTGTAATGGTTTGATAGAGGCAGGTTTAAAACCTGCCTGTACAATTTTATAAGAGTAATCTTCTCTGTTATAGAATGTATTTATGTCTTTAGAAAATCTAAAAAAAATAGATCCTGAAATATCTTCTGCTGTTGAAAAAGAATTTAATCGCCAACAAAATAATATTGAATTAATAGCTAGCGAGAACTTTACAAGCCTTGCTGTTATGGAAGCTCAGGGCACAGTTCTTACAAATAAATATGCAGAGGGTCTGCCGGGGAAGAGATATTACGGCGGATGTGAGTATG
>Ga0209515_10010770_pt1 | contig 10106 bp, 10 predicted proteins | sample Subgroupgradi54m_FD_187454 | JGI IMG/M metagenome (GOLD analysis project Ga0209515, IMG submission 187454) | Subsurface groundwater microbial communities from S. Glens Falls, New York, USA - GMW60B uncontaminated upgradient, 5.4 m (SPAdes)... ...
TAGAACTGCTGGTAATGATAGTTAAATTGGATTGACAAGTAGGATTAGGAAAACAACTTCCCGGATTAAAAGTTAAATAAATTCCTGGTGGTAAGGGAGGAGTTGTGAAAGTGACATTTTGACTGGTTCCTTGCAGTAAATTAGCAGTAACAGTATTAAAGACAGTTCCACCCTGGTTGACACTAATATCACTGGGTTTAGATAAGTAATAGCTAAAAGGAGGGGTTGTTGGGGTAGGTATTGGAGTAGCGGTAGGAGCAGCACAGGCAGGGTGGTTAAGTGTGATGGGATTTGAGTCCGGGCTGTTTTGACCACTACTATTTGTGGCATAGATATTATATGTGTAACTGGTGTTGTTTACGATTGCTCCATCGTCCCAACTAAGTGCATTACCACTAACTTGTCCACCATCTGTACGATGAAGGGTATAGCTAACAGCTCCGCTTACACCAGGTGGCCAGGAAAGATGGTTAACCACAGTATTACAGTTTGAGTCAGTATATCCAGTTAAAGTAGGGGCTTGTGGGGGAGCAGTAGTTGGGACAGGAGTAGGTGCAGCACAACTGTTGACCACACCGCCGTTCGTATCTATCATGGGAGTCCCATATACAACTGCACTATTACTTCCAAAATATCCAACAACATCATGATAATAAAGTATACCCTGAGTCATTGTTTGGTTGCCAACTCCAGTATTTGTTCCAGGATCATACAGGGTTATGGAAGATGGGTAACCATTTTGCCAAGTTGAAACAGCAAGATACCATTCGGGGGCGCTATTAGGATTCGCATCATGATCTGATTTCTTCCATCTCCTTACTAATAGATGATCAGGATACGGATTTGTGGATATGCTTATGTCCACATTCATATTGATAGGGTAATTACAGTTTATGGTGTTTATGCTAACGTAAAATGTTCCCGATACTGCTTTCACTGAATTTTGGGAGGGGAGCAGGAAAAAGATTAGGAAGAAGATAAACAAAAAGGTAGCTAACTTTAAATGGGCAGGCTTCATATTATAAAAGGGTCTAATTAATAGACTAAGGCAGAATTGAGTTAAAAGTCAACCCCGATCCGATTGTTAACTTTGGCAATGCGGGAAAGATTGGGCAGTTAAATACCTTCCGGCCTGATTTTTTGATAAAGTTTGTTTGAAAGAGCCAGAAAAAGATTTTTCCCAAATATGAAGAGAAAAAGGCATTTAAGAATTCCTGTTCAGTATTGTTAAGAATCACGGTAATAGCCCCAGGCATGCAGTGCTTTTGTCCAAGCTTGTTTTACTTGTGGTTTCAGTTGAAGCCCGGGAAATATTTCGACAACCTCTTGAGGATTTAGATACTTCCAAACGTCACTATAGGTAGCACTTTCCAGGATGCGGGTAATTATTAAGCGCCTGGTTGTCTGATCAGACTCTTTCAATAGCCGCCGGACTTTTTTTTCGCTTAAATTATAATCCCAGAAAAAATAAGGTTTATTCATATTACAATTATATCACAATTTAAACCAGAATTGAACTACCCCGAGTTCTAAAAACGATTGCAACCCCGAACCGATTAACAGTCTGAACTGTACAGTGCATAAATACTTGATTGCATTCAAGTTTTTTTATGATATAATGTGAGTGGAGTCAAATTTATGGATACATTAATTGAAATATACCAAAGATTACTCAGAGAAACGGTACCTGCATATATACGCAAGTTTTATGCCGATTTCCGTATGGATAGCCGCGTTGTAGGAGTAATTGGCGCCAGGGGAGTCGGGAAAACAACCTTCCTCATTCATTACCTTCGTACTCACTATAAAGATAACCCGCAAGCATTATATGTTTCCGCTGATAATTTATATTTTGTAGAACATACCTTGATTGAAGTGGTTGATCTATTCGTCAAACAGTATAATGGCGCAATTATTTGTATTGACGAAATTCATAAGTATAAGAATTGGGATGCGCAGCTAAAAAATATTTATGATTCATATCCAAACCTTAAAATTATCTTTTCAGGAAGTTCAAGTATTGATTTGATTAAAGGTAAATCTGATATGTCAAGACGTGCAATTCTTAAAACAATGTATGGATTTTCTTTTCGTGAGTTTTTAGAGATTAATGAGAAAAAACCATATCCGGTGATTAGCTTTGAGGATATGATTAAAAATCATGGCGCCTACGAGAGAAAGATTTCAGCCACACCAAAATTACTTGGATATTTAAAAGAATATTTAAAAGAAGGCTATTACCCTACCAGATTTGAACTGGAAACGTTTGAGGCATATATACAAAGTCTTCGTAATATTGTTGATAAAATTATTTATGAGGATATTAGCAGTTTTTACTCTTTGAATACCCAAAATCTTGAAACTTTAAAAAAGATTCTTTACTATTTTGCCACTTCGCAACCAGGTAGTGTGAACACAAACAGCATTGCTAACAGCTTGAAAAAAGATCATACAACTATTGCCTATTATATTCAAATTCTCAGAGATGCCAGTGTCTTGCGATTCTTATTAACTAATAAGTCAACTAATAAGTCCGGGCATGCGCTTGTTCGCAACGCAGAAAAAATTTATCTGGATAACACCAACCTGCTTTATGCACTCAATGAAGAGATTGGGAAAGAACCCTTTACCGGAGTACTCAGAGAGTTATTTGTTATCAGTAATCTGCAAAATGCCGGCAGTCATGTATTTTATGCACAAAAAGGAGATATTACAGTAAGTGGTGTAACGCTTGAAATTGGTGGAGAGGGTAAGTCGTCTAAGCAGATCAAAAATGTAAAGAAAAGTTATATAGTAAAAGATGGCATTCTTCTTGGCGGGACAACGACTATTCCTCTCTATCTTTTCGGATTTTTATATTAACTAAGGTTTTGGTGCAGGAGGAGGGGGTAAGTAGGAAACTGAGGTGACTTGATATTGACTACCCGAAAGTTCCAGCATAACCAGCACTTGTTTATTTAAATCAATACTTTTTAAATCAGATGAGGCAGAGGCCTGAGGAGAAGTACCATTAAATTTGTATATTACTAATTTGGAGGAAACAGGTAAAGTAGCAGTGGCTCCTTTGTCATCCCTGACTAATAAGTTTTTACCGGAAACCTGGGTAATTACTCCCTGAAAAATAGCTGATTGAGATTTAAAAATAGGGTTTTGGGAAACCACTGATTGTTGTTGGCTGCCTGCTGGAGCCGGAGCCATAGAATAATTGGTTTTACCGGCACTGGCAGTGCCAAAGAGGAATCCTAATACTGCAGCAGCTACAATTAAAACTACACTAACTAAATTTCTGGCAGTCATGATTCATTATTGAAACATTTTGCTAAAGTTGTCAAGACCCAATATAGTCGCTTCGCTTCCTGTAACGCAAGCGTTATAATATCCTTCGTGAAACTTAATGCAAAACAGCTGAGGAGTCTACAGTCTACAGCTAACAGTCTACAGACAATAAAGAAAAATGAAATATATATAGTGTTGGATAATGTGTTGGATACTTATAATATCGGATCAATTTTCCGGCTGGCAGATGCAGTGGCGGCAAAAAAGATTTATCTTTGCGGAGAATCAGAGACTCCGCCCAATCACCGGATTAAAAAAGCTTCTATTAATACTATGGAAATAGTGGACTGGGAATATGCTTCGACAGCCGTCGAAGCAATTAAAAGTTTAAAGTTAAAAAAGAAAAATTTGCAAGTTATAGCAGTAGAACAGGCTGCTGGGTCAATCCAGTATGATAAGTTTGAGTATAAACTGCCAATCTGTTTAGTAGTCGGGCATGAGACAACCGGAGTATCAAGGGAAGTTTTGAAGCTGGTGGACGCTATAGTTGAGCTGCCGATGTTTGGTCTAAATACTTCACTTAACGTCATGGTCAGCTTGGGAATAGTGTTGTACAAAGTCATCAGTCATCAGTCATCAGTCATCAGTCAACAGTCTACAGGTAACAGACAAAAAATGTCTGTAGACTGAAACCTGTAACCTGAAGACTATTTTAGTTTTGCACCAGCGTATATCCTACCTTCTTGTGGCTTTCGATAATATGGCTGTCTAGAAAATACAAAATTGACCAATTTTGTGCTAGAATGAGCCTGTGGAAATAGAACCTACCGTTAATCAGATTAGTATGGACGAACTTAGTGTTTTGGAACTCAAGGTTCCTGCGGTCGACAATAAACCAATGACGTATCTGGAAGCATTGAGTTCTTTCCTTAAATTTTCAGATGAGGAAGCACTATTGTTAATTAATTTACCAGGGCATTTAGGAAACCGTCTCGCCAGAGAATCTGTTAGAGAATGGGTGCAGTTGCTCCAAAATAGATCAAGCTTACCAACAACTGAGGCATCACGCTTAGGACCGGATATACTATGGCAATTAGGGTACAAAATTCCTAAGTCATTTAAGACTTCTGGTTCAACGACAATAAGGACATTTTTAGCAATAGATCCTCACGATCGTCTAAGCGTTGTGAAATACTCTGACCAGGAGGGGTTTGAGGAGAACGGCATCCCCTGGTTACGTAAGGAGGCTGCTCGCATGGAAGAATATCGATTCTACTTAGGACATCACGTTCCCGCTGTATTTGATCGTGTTGAGGTTGCGGCACAGGATGATCGGGATTCCGCATTCTTTTATTCTATGGAATACCGTCCATTCGAAACGCTATCGGAGTATCTACTATACGATCCAGCTGCTACTGGGCAAGAATTTTTCCGTCGTCTTGATGTTGCGCTCAATCAGCAAGTTGAGATGTTATATGATCAGCCGGATACATGGATTAGTCCTAATCAGCAAGGTGAAAATTCCTACGTACAGACATTTTATCTTGATAAATTCAAACAACGATTGGCTTTACTTACAGATCCTATAAATCATACAGCTGCGATGTTTGCAAGCTTGATACATGCAGATACACTAACAATTAATGGAATACCTTATACAAATCTACCAAGGCTTCTAGAATTACTTGATATTCATAAAGATAGGATAAACCAAATTGAACCTAAATTGCTTGGTTTGGCTCACGGAGATGGTCATCTTGGAAATATGGGATTTGAGATTGGTAAGCCGATTGAAAATGGGCTTGTATTATTTGATCTTAGGGGTGTTGATCTCAGCACGCGCATGGATATTGCATATGATATAGGCAAACTTGCATTTTCGTTCTTGCATGCTCTTGTTGATCGGACTCACGCTTTGACAGTGCCAGTTCCGAGCCTTGAGGTTAATGAGGAAACAAAAGAAGTGAGTGCTCGTTTGGAGTTTGATGCTTCCCAAATAGACAAAATCATTTTACATATAGCATTACGTAACCAACTTGAGGGGTTTTTGCAAAATCATCAGCCACTTGTTGCTGTTTTGAGAAAAATGGGTGAGGAATCTGAAACATGGTTGGCTAGGGCTAAACTTACGGAAGCTATGCAGCTTTTAGGTATTGCTCCTGATCGGCTTGAAGATGATCCATCAGGCGGTACTGCAATGACCTATTATGTATTGTCAACACTCGTGCTTAATGGGTTCTTGAGATCAGTAGTTGGGGTTTTATGATTTGACGAAAAGCGACATGACTATGACGACAATCAGATCCACCGACGCTAATGTGTGTTAAACCGCCAACTTCAGAGCTAGCTACAAATAGCGAACCATCTTTTCCAACAACATCGTCCGTCCACTCCCAAGTATCTGCTTGGCCTAAATGAGGATATGAGCGATTGTCTAACACATTCAACACAATTTCCTGTGGCAAGCGTACTGTTGATGCATCTACCCCCAAAAAATCTGCAGTTGCACGATTTACGCTATTTCGTATCTCACTCACAGATAGGGCGAAGCGCGACGGGAGGGGGACAAATGCATAGTTGGGCATTATATCTATCGTACCACTTTGTCGAAGCTGCACGAGCAGTGGGTTAAGGGCATCGTCTTCGTGAAGCTGTCTTCCTCTGTTATAATCTGGACGAAAAATAGTATCAAATAGTATCCAATCTCCAGGAAGGGAAGCAGCATCCTGTGCAATTTCACCTTCGCTGATTTTTCTCCAGAATACGTCATTAGGTCTTACTTTCCATCCAGGAAAAGTTGCGTCTTGTGTAAATTGAACTCGTGGTAAATATATCGGTTCTAGCGTAGTAAAGTTGAACTCATAAGCTCTTGCCAAAGTATCCAAAAGCTCAAAAGAAGGTGTAGGCACTACTATCGGCTCGCCAAAAAAATCTATCCACGCAGTATTTTCCCTCACAGCCAGTTGATCCGCAGACGGGACAATTCTTCGTTCATCCGGAAAAAGTTTATTCTGTCTCCAATTCTCCAAAGACATATACTTAGCACATATATATAGGCTAAGTTATACTATTTGTCAAGCTATCCCACGTTCACAGTTAGCTTCTCTTAATAGAAGAAAGCATTACCTTTTGGTTTGTATTCTAAGTCACGTTCAGAATTACTAATATCCAAATAAGCACCGGTATTGGCAGAGATACCCCAGTAAACACCAAACGGAATATCTTCATGTTGTAGACTTAACTTAACCAACTGCGTTATATCACCATGACTAATCCAACTCTTTATATATTGTTCGCGTCTTGCTTCATGATGAGGATTATCTACATAGGTAATAGTTCCAATTCTTATACATATAGAAGGAAGACCGTACATACAATAGTATTGTCTTGCTATTAATTCGCCGAAGCCTTTACTAACTCCATAATAACCATCGGGTTTAACAGGATCATTAACAGTTATTTTTTTTCCATCTACCAGTTCTATATCTTCAGGATAACCTGGATACCCTCCAATTAAATGAGTGGTACTTGCGAAAATGACTTTTTTAACATGCTTGGACAAAGAGCATTCGTATAAGTTTTTTGTTCCTCTTATGTTATTTTTTTCTACAGAATCCCAAGTTGCGTCTTTTCGAGAATCAGCGCCCAAGTGTAATACATAATCTAGATGGGGAATATTTGCAAATGCTTCCTCCGTTGCCTTGTAGTCTGATAAGTCAACTCTTTGATGTGTGCCGGATTCTACACCAACTTGATCCATAGTATAAATATCATATTGGTCTGCCAGGGTTCTTCTTAAAACACGTCCTATGTTTCCTTCTGAACCTGTAATTAAAATTGTAGGTTTGTTTAAAACTTCCATTTTGATCCTGATTATATCAGAATGGCCTTACTTCTAGAAACCCCTTGTTGTTTTTTACGCATTTTGGCACAAGGGTAAACTCGTCAAGATGTTCAAGTAAAAATGGTAAATTTTCGTAAATATGTGGGGTATACAAACTACTTACGTATCTTGAAATTCTCTTTTTTGCCCGTATCCAATTAAATGATTTTTTCAAGAGCCTTTTTTCTATTAAATCTGCACAAATTTTATCTTCTTCAACATGTAAGCCCCGCTCTCCTGCCATAACAAGGTATACTATTTTTGCATTTTTGGCTAATAAATAATCAACTACGGCTTTCGAATTATGCAATGACCCTGCAATAACATCACCTTTTGCAATAAATGCGACTACTTTTTCAAAAACACGAGAACCATTTATGCTCATCCACAATATATTTTTACCAACAACATTCCCTTCGTACATATCTTTCAGTCTATTCGTAAATACAAATGAGTTATTTGGTAATATATCACTTTCTCCAATAAGTATTGTATTTTTATACGTTTGGCGAGCTTTACCTAAATTATCTTCGTTTACAATAAGCAGTCTTTTGGGAGATTTTGATAAAAGAATGGCCATATTGGCTGACGCTGCATAAGCATCAATAATGACAGCATATCCCTCCAATTGTTTAGGCATTTCATTAAACCAAATTTTCTTTATCTTCATATCAAAACAGTTATAAATTTTAAAAACTTAATACTTTTAAGTTTGGATTAGAGTATAACCTACTTTTTTGTGGCTTTCGATGATATAGCCTTGAGAAGACATAAATGGATGTTTTCGCAGTCTGTAGATCAGTGCATCTAAAGCCCAGTCTGTGGCACTATCATCATCTTCTCCCCATACTTCTTTAAAAATTTCATCTTTTGGTACGATTTCTCCCAGACTTGCCTTTAGTAACTTAAACAATGTATTCTCTTTGACTGGCAGTTTGGCTGGTAAGTTTGTTTTTATATAATCCTCTAAAAGAGGAGTGAATAGTTTGCCCTCTGGGATGATCATGCCAATACCCAGTAAATATTCATCTATATCATCAACTTTTTTACCTAAAGCTATTTTTTGAACTTGTTTACGCTCGGAGTAACTTAAATAGTCCATTAGTTCTTTAAGCTGCATTTTGACAAATTGATCCAGTAACAGTTCTTCTTTTTGGGAGCTAAGTAGAATATGCAGTAGCTGATTATGGCCGCCAGAAAGCTTAAGCAGCCTGTCTAAATTCTCCTGTGTTGTTAACCGGCCAGGATCAATTTCTAAAATTTCCTTTAGATCGGCAGTAGAGTACGGCTTGAAGTAGAGATTTTCCGAATAAAAGTTTAAATTTCCGCCGGATAAAGCCTCGGGCGTTATCTCTGTAAGCGGTTTGGTAGAGGTAAAAATCAGCACAATTTTATCCGGATCAATGGCATTTAAACTCTGAATGCGGGACAAGAAATTCTCATCGAATTGACTCTTAAGTTGATCAAATCTATTAAAAATGAGCACAATTTTTGGCTGTTTCACCAGTAAATCTTTAAGAATCTGCTTAGCATCCTGCAACAGCTGTTCATCAGTTTTTTTAGCTGGTTTTCCGCCCAGCTCTTCCAGTAGTAATTTAAAAAATTCATGTTGTGTTAAAGCAGGTAGTGAATACATATCAACATGAATGAAGTAAACTTCCTGCTTCGCAGTAAAATAAGCAAAATCCCTGGTTGCCAGGTATTTTAAAAAATAAGAGGCTCCTACTCCGGGCATGGAAATGGTCACAAAAGACAGCCCTCGGTTAATCAGGGTTTTAAACTCTGTCATTTTATCTTTGGCAAAGTTCGGCCCAAATTTGGCTTCTTTAAAATTGTACATGTATTTAGGCTCCTATACGTCAGTATTTTAACAGAATTATCTCAAGCAGTCAATAGGCCTATAAGCTAAACTGGTACTCAGGAGGTGAATATTTATGTCAGTGGAATTTAGAGAATTTGTATCAAGCTATGCTCAGCAGGAAATTGCTAAGTTAGCTGTAATAAAAACGGATAATAAGTATGTTGCAAAAAAGGAGCAATTTTATCCAAAGGGTGGAGGAACATCAATTAATAAAGGCAGAGCCGCAATTGGTGTTTGGAGGAAATAGGAGGAAGGGGTGCGTATAAGGCTAGATTCGTTAGGATTTAGTCAGGATTATATCAAGCACCCCTGAGCCTTTAGGAATATGATAGGTTCAGAAAGGAAATATATATATGGGAATTGAAGCAATTGGTGGAGCAGTTATGAGTGCAGGTCCGGCAATCGGAGGTGGGATTGGTGCAGGGTTGGAAGGGGGTTTGGGAGGAGCTGCTTTAGCTAGTGGACCAAGCATTAATTTTGGTGGACCATCTTTTGAGGCGGCTCCTTTTGAGCCCTCTTTTGGAAGTGTCATAGAAGGCCCGGTCAGGGGAGGATTGGAAGGATTTAGCAAAATGAACATTTTTGATATAGGAAAACCAAATAAAGGAGGAGTAACTGAATCTGTAGGATCAATTAATTTTGCCCCCGAACCTTTGAATGCAGCAGCCGCTATTTCCGCGGCTGAATCCATCATTGCTGAAACTAGAATTAATCCAGCTCCGAGTGGAGTAACTCAACCAGAGCAATTTCAGGATGCCACCCTTGGGGTGGAGCCTCAAATTGTTATTCCGAACACATTCACTCCGTTCAGTGCAAGCGAAGTGAGGAATCTTCCAACTGAATCAGTTATCCCAGCTTGGGAGATTGCCGCAGAACCAATTCCAGTCGAGGCAATTATAGCAACATCTCAGTCACAAACTGAGCCAGTGTTTGGCCAAGCTACAGCTGCCGAAACTGCTAAAGCAGTGGGTGCTAATCAATCATCTGATAGCAACCCTCCGTTGTACCAGGAGCAGATTATTGAAATCATAGTAAAGGAACAGCCTCAGCCAGTGCAGGAAAAAAGAGAGGAAGAAGATCCGGAAA
>Ga0209515_10010771_pt1 | contig 10105 bp, 9 predicted proteins | sample Subgroupgradi54m_FD_187454 | JGI IMG/M metagenome (GOLD analysis project Ga0209515, IMG submission 187454) | Subsurface groundwater microbial communities from S. Glens Falls, New York, USA - GMW60B uncontaminated upgradient, 5.4 m (SPAdes)... ...
AGCCGCGGACGAGTCCGCCGAACAGCCGTGCGTATGCCTGTTGATCCCGGCCGAGCGATGCAGCCGTCCGTTCGATTGAGCGCTCGACTATCGCCGCGGTTCCGTCATCGAAGGGATGCGCGATCGCCGCAGGCGGCTCGATCCATTCGAGGCCGTACTGGTGAAGCGGAAGCGTGCGCAGAAACGGCGAGGCGACGGCCGTCGCGTGTACGGCCGAACAGACATCGTGCACGAAGCCCGGCAGCGTGAGCTCCGCCGAACGCGCGCCGCCCCCGATCGTGGGCTCCGCCTCGAAGACAGTCACCTTCCACCCCGCCTGAGCCAGCGCGATCGCCGCGGCGAGACCATTCGGTCCCGAGCCGATCACGATCGCATCAGGTTGAGGCACGTCCTCGCATCCGATCTATATTCCGTCAAGTGGGCTATTGGTACTCGCGCATCCTGTTCGAGCGCGCGCTGGCAGCGATGTACCTCGTCGGCTTCGCTGTCGCAGCCAACCAGTTCGTGCCGCTGCTCGGCGAGCGCGGCCTGCTGCCCGTCTCCCGGTTCACTCAGTTTGTCCCGTTCCGCGCGTCCCCGAGCCTTTTCTTTTTCTCGCCGACCGATACCGCGTTTCGCATCGGCGCCTGGCTCGGCATCGGCCTGGCCGTCCTCGCGCTGAGCGGCTGGCCGCAGCAGCGCGGCGCCGTCGTGTCGGCCACGTCTTGGGCGTTGATGTGGGTGCTCTATCTGTCCTTCGTCAACGTCGGTCAGACGTTCTACGGCTTCGGATGGGAAACGTTGCTGCTCGAAGCCGGCTTCCTCGCAATCTTTCTCGGCGGCTGGACGACCACGCCGAGCATGTGGCTGGTGTGGATGTATCGCTGGCTCCTGTTCCGCCTGATGTTCGGCGCGGGGCTGATCAAGATCCGAGGCGACTCGTGCTGGCGCGACTTGACGTGCCTGAACTACTACTTCGAGACGCAGCCCATTCCCAATGCACTGAGCTGGTACTTCCACTGGCTGCCTGAAGGCGTGCACAGGGCCGGTGTCGCGATCAATCACTTCGTCGAGCTCGTGGTGCCGTTCGCGTACTTCGCGCCGCAGCCTGTCGCGGGCATCGCGGGCCTCATCACCATGGGGTTTCAGGGCGTGCTCATCGTCAGCGGAAACCTCTCGTGGCTGAATTGGCTGACGGTTGCGCTGTGCATCCCAACGCTCGACGATCGATTCCTCTCGTGGCTGCCGATATCGCCGCCCGCTCTTCACGACCCTGCGTTGATTCACCGCGGCGCGATGTACGCGCTGGCGGCCCTCGTGGGAATCCTCAGCGTGGCCCCGACGCTGAACATGCTGTCGGCATCGCAGGTGATGAACACGTCGTTCGAGCCGTTCCACCTCGTGAACACGTACGGAGCGTTCGGCAGCATCACGCGAACGCGGTATGAAATCGTGATCGAGGGGACCGACGAGCCGGCCGTGACCGGCAGCACCAGGTGGCACGAATACGAGTTCAAGGGCAAGCCGGGGGATCCGTCACGACGAGGCGCGCAGATCGCGCCCTACCATCTTCGTCTCGACTGGCTGATGTGGTTCGAGGCGTTCAACACGCAGCCACAGGACGAATGGTTTGTCTCGCTGCTGCAGCAGTTGCTTCGCGGTGACCGCGCGACGCTTTCGTTGCTGAAGACAAACCCGTTTCCGGATCATCCGCCGCAATATCTCCGCGCGCGTTACTACCGTTACTGGTTCACCACCGCGGACGAGCGCCGGCAGACGAGACGCTGGTGGAACCGGCAGCTGGTCAGCGAATACGTGCGGCCCATCACGCTCGCAGCGTTCGAGCGATAGCCTGCGCAGCCACCCAGGCTGACGACCACGCCCACTGGAAGTTGAAGCCGCCAATCCGGCCATCGACGTCCAGGATCTCACCTATTAAATAGAGTCCAGGACACAGGCGCGACTCCATCGTCGCGGGATCGATCTCGGAGAGCGGGATACCGCCGGCCGTCACCTCGGCGTAGTTGTAGCCCCGGCTGTCGCGCACGGCGACTGGCGTTTCGAGCAGCGCGGCAATCAGCCGGCGCCGATCGTCACGCGCGAGATGCGCCATGGTTGTAGACCCATCCACCCCGGCCGCCTCAATCCACACGTCCGCGACCGATGCCGGAAGACGCGAGGCGACGACAGTGCGAACGAGCGCGCGCGGATGATCCCGCTGCTGTTCCTGCATCCACGTGTCGAGCGACTCGAACGTGGCGTCCGGCAGCATGTTGAGGAAGACATCCACGTTGCGCTCCTCCACACGAGCGCGCAGCCAATGGCGCGACGCGTTCAGCATCACCGGGCCACTCGCGCCGAAATGCGTCCAGAGCATCGCGCCTTCGAGGTGAACGGGACGCGTGCCGTCGATTCGTACGGTCACGCCAACCGGATGCGCCACGCCGGCCAGTCTCGCGTGGTCGGAGTCGGCCAGCACGAGCGGCACCAGCGCGGGCGTCGTGTCGACGTATCCGTGACCGAGCGCGCGCGCGAACGCGTATCCGGTTCCATCGCTTCCCGTCTTTGGCAGCGAGCGTCCGCCGGTCGCGAGCACGACCACCGGTGCTGTGTACGAATCACCATCACTCGAATCGACAACAAATGCACGATCAGCTCGCCGAACGCTCGAGATGCGGCGCGCGACGTGGAGCTCTGCGTGGGCCTCGCTGACCGCGCGGATGAGCGCGTCGAGCACGGTGCGTGCGCGGTTGGTGTTGGGGAAATATTTGCCGTCTGGCTCCTCGTGCAGCGTTACACCGAGCTCGTCGAAAAACTCGACCGCGCGTGAAGGTGAGTACGCGCGAAGCACGTTACGGATGACGCGTCGATCGCCGCCCCAGAAATCCTGCTCGGTCACGACGCGATTGGTGACGTTGCAGCGCGCGCCGCCGCTCACGAGGATCTTTGCCCCAATCGTCTTCGCGCCGTCGGCACAGACGATGCGTTTCCCTGGTAAGGCTCGGGCGCAGAACACCGCGGCCGCGAGCCCGGCTGCCCCCGCGCCGACGATGACGACGTCTGCAGTATCGCGGCGCGGCATTCAGCAGAGCCGTCCAGATACGGACGCGGTCGGCAGGGGCATACAAGATGCAATTTAGCGCATCGGACGCGCGGCCACCTGAGTCCGCGACCGCAAGACATGACGCGAAGCAGGGAGGAAAGAGAATGAAACGGTTCACTTCAATCGCAGCCGCGGTCTTCACAGCGGCATTCCTGACGGCGGCGACCAGCGCCTCCGCACAGGATTCGAATATCAACCAGCGCACGATCCTCACGTTCAGCGGGCCCGTGCAGATGCCGGGCGTGACGCTGCCGGCAGGCAAGTACGTGTTCCGCCTCGCCGACACCGCGCTGCACAACGTGATGCAGGTGTTCGATGGTGAGGAGAAGCACATCATCGGGCAGTGGTTCTTCATCCCGAAGAACCGGACCACGCAGGAGGCCAACGCGGCCAATGGCAAGCCTGTCGTGATGTTCAAGGAGACGCCGGAGGGGTTCACGCCTGCGATCCAGTATTACTTCTACCCGACCGATTTGACCGGGAAGGAGTTCATCTATCCGAAGGCACAGGCGCTGAAGATCGCCGCGGCGACGCACGAGTCGGTACTTGCGACCGACACGGACGCGAACAAGGGCGGCGCGGCGCACGTGTTCCGGGTGGAGCCGAACGGAACGGAAGCGCAGTATGAGGCGAACGCGGCTGCCTCAAGCGAGCCCGCGGCGGCTTCAAATGACAACCAGGCGACGGCCACGTCTGGCGCCTACGATCAGAATCAGAACGCGGCGCCGCGTCAGCAGGCGTCGAACGAGCTGCCGAAGACAGCGAGCTTGTTCCCGCTCATCGGCCTGATCGGGCTGCTCTCGCTCGCGGCGGGCTTCGGCCTGCGGCTGGCGCGCAATACCTAGTCGTCGTACCCTGTGGAGACGGACAGTAGTGTCCGTCTCCACTCACGGGGGCATCGGCATGAGTCGGCGTGTGCGGCATCTCCTGCTTGCAGCGGCATTCTGCGCCGCGATTCCTCTCATTGCCCGCGCCGCCCAGGACGAGCAGGTCTTCAAAGCGGGCGCCGAGCTCGTCGTGCTCCACGTGAATGTGTTCAACGGCCGAAGCGATGCGGTGCCTGATCTGCCGAAAAACGTCTTCACCGTCTTCGAGGACGACAAACCCCAGGAGATCTCGTTTTTCAGCGCGGGCGACGTGCCGGTGACCGTCGGACTGGTCATCGACAACAGCACCAGCATGTTGACCGAGCGCGAGCTCGTCGTCGCCGGCACCAACTCGTTTGCGCAGTCGAGTCACCCGGAAGACGAAATGTTCGCGATCGTCTTCAACGAGCATGTCCGCCGCGGACTGCCCGACACGATCCAGTTCACGACCAACCGGCTCCAGCTGCAGGCATCGCTGCGGCGCTATCCACCCGGCGGCAAGACGGCCTTCTACGACGCCGTGATGGAAGGCCTCAATCATCTTGACCGGGGCATGTACCAGAAGCACGTGCTCGTCGTGCTCAGCGACGGCGGCGACAACGCCAGCCGCCACTCCGAGCAGGAGATGCTGGATCGCGCGGCGATGAGCAACGCGCTGGTCTATACCGTTGTCGATCCCGACGTGTTCACGCCCGGCGAGGGCGACAAGGGCGTCCTCAAGCGGCTCGCGAAGCTGTCCGGAGGCGTCGCCTACTTTCCGAGAAGCAGCAAAGAGCTCGTGAAGGATTTCGAGGAGATCGCCGGCAACATTCGCCGCGGCTACAGCATCGGCTACGTTCCGCCCTCGACGCAGCACGTTCACAACCAGACGCACCGCGTGAAGGTCCTCGTGCGCGCGCCTGGGCGCAAAGATCTGTCGGCGAGGGTACGCAGTGGCTACATGGAATCGGATTAGCCGGCGCTGGCTCGAACGCCTCCTGATTCTTGCCGGCGTGCTGTGTCTCGGCTACTTCCTCTACAGCTACGGCGAAACGCGTCTCTATCAATCGTTCGAGGACCAGCAGCTCGACGCGATTCTGAGCAGCGCGCCGCCCGCGGCCCCGTCGGCTCCGGCCCCGCGACGGCCTGCTCCGGCGCCGGGATCGACGATCGGCCGCATCGAGATTCCACGGCTCGGCGTGTCGGCGGTGATTCGCGCCGGCAGCGACGCGCGAACGCTGCGCCTCGCGGTCGGCTACATCCCGGGCACGGCGCTGCCCGGCGAAGGCGGCAACGTCGGACTCGCCGGACATCGCGACACGTTCTTCCGAAAGCTTCGCGACATCAATCCCGACGACGAGATCCGGGTGACGACCAGGGACGGCATCTATCACTACTACGTGCAGCGCACCGACATCGTGCAGCCGAAGGATGTGTGGGTGCTGAATGCGACGAGTTACCCGGCGCTGACGCTCGTCACGTGCTACCCATTCAGCTACGTCGGCTCCGCGCCGCAGCGATTCATCGTGCGCGCCGCGCTCGGCACGCCGAAAGCAAGGCCGCGTGCACAACGGGCCGAGCCGCGCCGGTATCGAGTCTGACGATCAGATCAGAAATCATCGGCGGCCTGACGACGTTTCTCACGATGTCGTACATCGTGATCGTCAACCCGTCCATCCTCGCCGGCAGCGGAACCGGCATGCCGTTCGCGGGCGTGCTGAGCGCCACCGTCCTGGTCGCATGCAGCATGACGCTGATGATGGGCCTCTACGCGCGGCTGCCCTTCGCCGTCGCGCCCGGCATGGGCCTCAACGCGTTCTTCGCCTACACGATCATTCTGCAGAACAAGGTGCCGTGGCAGACCGCGCTCGGCATTGTGTTCTGGGCCGGCGTGCTGTTCCTGCTCGTGTCCGCGACGCCGCTGCGTGCGCGCATCGCCACGGCGATCCCGTCGAACCTGCGGCTGGCCACCGCCGCCGGCATCGGGTTGCTGCTGACATTCATCGGCCTGCGCAATGCGGGGCTCATCGAGCCGGATCCGGCAACGATGGTCCGGCTCGGCACGCTCGACTATCGATCGGCGCTGCTGCTGCTCGGGCTCGTCGTGGCCGTCGTGCTGATGCGGCGGCACAGTCCCTTTGCGTTTCTCGCGTCGATCTTCGGCGTGACGCTGTTGGCGTGGGCGCTCGGCTACGCGAAGCCGCCGGAGCAGATTGTCAGCCTTCCTGATTTCTCGTCGGTGGCGCTCAAGCTCGACGTGCTCGGCGCGCTGCGGCTCAGCCTGCTGCCGGCGATGGTTTCGATTCTCTTCACGGATCTCTTCGATTCGCTGTCGACGTTCATTGGCGTCGCCACGGCCGCGGGACTCACCGAGCCCGATGGCCGGCCTCTCAACCTGCGGCGCGGGCTCATCGTCGACGCGTTCGCCACCTTCACCGCCGGACTCGCAGGCACCTCGTCCGGCACGGCATACGTCGAAAGCATCGCCGGCATTCGAATGGGCGGCCGCACGGGACTGGCGTCTGTCGTGACGGCGCTCTGTTTCGTTCCCTGCTTTTTCGTCGCGCCGCTCGCAGTGGCGGTGCCGACCTATGCGACCGCCCCGGTGCTGGTGCTCGTCGGCGTCGCCATGTTCCAGATGGTCGCGCAGATCGATTTCTCGTCGATAGAGGACGCATTGCCGGCGTTCGTGACGCTCGTACTCATCCCGCTGACCTTTTCGATTACGCAGGGCATCCTGTGCGGCTTCATCCTGCAGGCGCTGCTGTACGCGTGCGTCGGCCGCGGGCGCGAGGTGCCGGTCGCCTTATGGCTGCTCGCCGCCCTGTCGGCTGTGCTGCTCTTTCTTCGATAAAATTTCTGTCCTACTGAACCCCCTGAACCCATTGAACCCACTGAACCCAGCTGATCCCACCGTCTTATGGCGGATGACGCGCGGCCGCTCAACAGCGCACGCCACGATCATTCCGGGCGACGCGCAGACCACCATCACCTGGTTCTTTGACGAAGTGATGGATCGCGTGGAGAACTACGACTCGGTGGAGCTGGCGCTGGCGCGGGGGGAGGAAATTCGCGGAGTGCTGGAACGGGAGGGATGGGAACCGAGGCAGTAGGCACCCGTGAACCGTTGTCAACCGTTATGATGGTTCGAATGCCAGCATCAGCGAGGCTTCACAAGACCGTCGGCGTCAAAGTCGGCCGCGTCCTCGTCGGGGGCGGCGCACCGGTCGTCGTGCAGTCGATGACGCTGACCGACACGGCGGATGCCGCCGCGACCGCACGGCAGTGCATCGAGCTGGCGGAGGCCGGCTCCGAGATGGTTCGCGTCACCGTGAACGTCCCCGAAGCCGCGGCGGCGGTCCCCGAGATCAAGCAGCGGATGCTCGACGGGGGATGCGACGCGCCGCTCATCGGCGATTTCCATTACAACGGGCATCTCCTGCTGACGCGCTACCCCGATTGCGCCCGCGCGCTCGACAAGTACCGCATCAATCCCGGCAACGTCGGGACTGGGCGCCGCCGCGACGAACAGTTCGCCACCATCTGCAAGGTCGCGATCGATCACAACAGGCCGGTCCGCATCGGCGTCAACGGCGGCTCGCTGAACCAGGAGCTGGTCGTCTCGAAGATGCAGGAGAACACCGACCGCTCGCTCGGGCGGTCGTCGGAAGACATCCTCAACGAGTGCATGGTGATCTCGGCGGTGCAGTCCACCGAGCTGGCGATCGAGACCGGGATGCGGAAGGACCAGATCATCATCTCGTGCAAGGTCTCGCGCCCGCGCGATCTGATCGCGATTTATCGCGACCTCGCGCGGCAGACCGACCAGCCGCTGCATCTCGGGCTGACCGAGGCCGGCATGGGCACGAAGGGGCTTGTGTGGTCGGCGTCCGCGATGGGCGTGCTCCTGAGCGAAGGGATTGGCGACACGGTTCGCGTCTCGCTCACGCCGCGGCCGGGCGGCGACCGCCGCGAAGAAGTGTATGCCGCGTGCGAGCTGCTGCAGGCGCTTGGCCTTCGCTCGTTTTCGCCGAGTGTCACCGCGTGTCCGGGCTGCGGCCGGACGACGAGCTCGACGTTTCAGGAGCTGGCCGAGCGGACGCAGGACTACATCCGCAGCCGGATACCCGAGTGGAAGACGCGCTATGAAGGCGTGGAGACGCTGACGCTCGCGGTCATGGGCTGCGTCGTCAACGGACCGGGCGAATCAAAGGCCGCGAACATCGGCATCAGCCTGCCGGGCACGGGCGAAGCACCCAACTGTCCCGTGTTCATCGACGGCGAACACTTCACGACGCTGCGGGGCAACTACGACGAGTTGGCCGAAGGCTTCCGCGCGCTCGTCGACAACTACGTCGCGACGCACTACCCCGCCAGACAACCCGCAACCAAGTCGTAGAGGCGGACCTTCAGGTCCGCCTTCCGGCGAGACGCTCCGCTCGCTGGGCTCGGTGCGATGTCGCTCCGCGAACCGTGCAGACGGTTCGCTCCGGACATCTCCCCTCACCCACGCTCGCCACCGCGGGGCCTCTCGTAAGACGGACCACGACAGCCGACGTCCGGTTAGCAGCCCACCGCCCTTGCCGCGGCGAAGATCAGCCGTCAGCCTAGAATGAGAGATCGTGGCGTGGATACTGGATCACCTTGTCGCCGTCACGGTGCTGTGTATTGGCGTGACAGTCGTCCTCGCTGCTGCTGCTCTGTATGTTTCCTTTCAATTGTTTGGGAAGCATCCGATGGCCGCGTCCGTTGCCAGCGCTGCGGCATCAATCGTCATCGGGGCGATGTTCACGGTAGTGTTGAACCAACTGTGGGCGATGAGACGTGAACATGACGATCGCGTCTGGGTCTTACGCGGGCAACATCTTCAACGGCTGCACCCAATTCTTCAAACGGATGCGGGGAGACTGACGGACTTGGGCGGTATGTTAGTGAAATATGGCCGTCTATCCCCAACAGGTCCGGATTTGAAGGGGTCCGTTCAGGAGGGAGACAAGACGTTGAACCTACTGTATGGAGATGTCCTGAGCCACGACTTGAAGTCCCATTACTCGGAATACGACCAGCAGAAGGAAAAGGTTATTGAGCGTGTATCAGCACACGACCGACAATTTCTTGATATGGCCGAAGCCATTCGACAGGAATTGCGTATCCCGGGAGAAGCAGAAAAGCACCGACTTGAGATTGCGTTGGGCGTAATTGAACGGTGTATGCATCTCGGTCCTGGCATTACGATGACGCTGACGAGCGGAAGCTTCAATTACACATCGCCAATTTCCTCAAACGGCGGCAACAGTCCCCCGCCGCCAGACATTGTGGCCGCCAGAGACGGGTTCAACGCATATCATCCGAGTGCCAGGGTCAACTCGGCGTGTGAAGAATTGCGCTCTCAGGCGGACGGCTTGGGTAAGCAATTGACCGATCTTTCAGCTGAGGCGAGACGATTGGCAGAGCAAACGATTCTGCTTGGCGATTGCCCTTACGTCAGAATCGAGCCGTGATGTAGCGCGTCCGATATTTGTCCGCGTTTTGTCCGCAAGCAGTCATCGAACGGCACGGATTCGCGCCAATGAGAGAGTCGAAAATCCGCCGTTGCCGTTGGCGAGAATGGCGAGGGTTGGTGCCCCTCCCCGGCTTGAATAGCCTTGTTACCGGAGGTCTTCGACGTCTCGTGGACACACGCCACCCACCCCGCTCTGTCCGCCTCGCGTCCTCTGAGGCGAGCGGCGGCGAGGGGAGATGTCCGGAGCGAACCGTCTGCACGGTTCGCGGAGCGACATCGCACCGAGCCAACGCGAGCGAGGTAGGCCGACCTGCCCGCCTTCGCCAAGGCTACGGCGGGTCCGCCGAAGCTTAAGCGCAGGCGGACAGGTCGGCCTCTACGATCACAAAAAAGCCGCGTTCAGTCGCGTACGGAAAACATCTCTAGACAGCGCGGGCCGAGTCAGGTACAACCTCAAACGTTATGTGTGGAACCCGTCCTGTCCTCTGGGCGGCCGTCGTCTTCACGCTCGCCGCCCGCCTCGCCGCGCAGAACGCTCCGCAGAATCAACAGGGCCAGTACGACCAGGCGCAGATCGCCGCCGGAGCCATCCTCTATGGCGGGCAGTGCGTGGCGTGTCATGGCCCCAACGGCGACCAGATTGCCAACGTGGATGTGCGGCGCGGACAGTTTCCG
>Ga0209515_10010772_pt1 | contig 10104 bp, 9 predicted proteins | sample Subgroupgradi54m_FD_187454 | JGI IMG/M metagenome (GOLD analysis project Ga0209515, IMG submission 187454) | Subsurface groundwater microbial communities from S. Glens Falls, New York, USA - GMW60B uncontaminated upgradient, 5.4 m (SPAdes)... ...
CTAAATACCCAACTAAGTTAAAGTCCTGCTATAATTTCAATAGATATAAATTAAAATTAAAATGAATATAAAGAGTAGTATCGCTACCTCTGATAAATCAATAGTTAATCCAATTATTGTCAATGGCGAAATAGTAGGATATCTTCCGCTAGAAATCCCTGATGACACAGAAAAAATACTTAAAAAGGTGGAAGAGTCCAGAAGAAGGATGGAAGATAAATGGGATAAAGTTATCGATAGGAGAGAGAAAGCAAGAAATGGTAGAATACTTGCCTCAAAGGAAGATAAAAATCTCCATGCTATTAATCTAATAATCACTTACGCTGAGATGGCTAAAAGTCCTCAAAATTTAGAAAATGGGAATGACCCGACCACATTTACTATCCCTTATTACTATTTCAACTTCGAGGACTCAAAATTATTTACATTCTTCTTAGATAGTTTAAAAAACGCAGGCTGCTTTAAAACTTGGACAACAAATCCATTCAAAGATGCTGATAATATAGAGTTTATTTTTGGTGGTGTAAACTCGACTGCTTTAACTCAATTCAAAGAATCAATGGAAATTGTGAAATTTCCCACAGGAGAAACAGTAACATACCAAAACAATGTTTTATTCTTCAAATTGGGAGATGGGACACCTGACTCTATAGATTTAAAAACTGCTCACGAGTCCAGAAAAGTATTTGAGAGTTTATGGGAGTTAAGGAAGAGAAGACCAGGTAAAGCTGAATTCACACCCGCGGACATTCTAAGTATTTATACCGAACTACATAAAAGAACAGTCAATCGCTCTAAACTAACAGATGATATTACTCATCTTAAAGGGAAGATTAAGGCTGAACTTAAAGAAAGATTTATTCTTGATTTTATTAAAGATAAAGATATGTGGGGATTTGTAATTAGCTAAGTGTTAATAGCGTCACAACGCATTCTGCGACGCTTGCGACACTTCCCTCACAAATATTAGGCTCCATTTCCTCTATTGACTTTATTCCTGTCGCAAATAAATCGTCTTATTTAGAATGATTAATAAGAGATTTAAAACCTCCCCTTTATTTTCTACACCAGAGTTATCTTTGGCCGCAGCTCTAGTAGCTTGGGAATTCCCTCTTAATTCTTTAGACCGCACTAATCCTACTAAAATTGTTTTCCAATTTTTTAAAAATCCAAAACTGGAAGCAGCTGTACAAGCTTTTTGGGATAACACAGACACAGTTTACCCAAAAATTTACTTTAATGCCTTACGCGAAGTCAAATCCCGAATTTACGGAGGTCAGGAATGATACTACCAAAGGGAGCTGTACTAGAGTATCAGACTATTTATAAAAAGGTTTTTGGGAAAGATATTTCATACGCAGAAGCGGTAGAAAAAGGGACAGAGCTGATAAAGCTATTTCAGCTAATTTACAAACCGATTAAAAAAGAATGGGTCAAAGTATCTCCTAGATTCCAGCAGAGGAGGTCAAATAATGAACCTTCAATCTAAAATCCAAAAGGCCAAAACTGTACGCATTGAGGAACTTTATCCCTGGGAACTTAAACACTCCGGAGCTACGCTTATAGGGAAGTGTCCCCTGCATCTTGATAATCATCCTTCATTTGCAATATACAAAACGACTAACAGTTTTAATTGTTTTGCAGGATGCGGTGGTGGTGATTCGATAACCTTTTTAATGAAACTCTATTCAATTGATTTTAAAGAAGCCATTGAAAGGCTCATCAGATGAATAAGGCTCAAGAATATTTAAAAGAGCATGGAATTAATCAAGCAAGTGCAGTTAAGTTTGAATTAAGTGGTGACGATCTTAAACTTAATATACCTGTAAAAGATGCTGATGGTAAGCTCATTTTTGTTAAGGAAAGAAGATTTTATGGTGATATAAAATTCTTTATACCAAAAGGTAAAAAAACAATTCTTTTTAATTCCGATCTCCTCAAACAAAACCTAGATTATTTGGTAATTACTGCTGGGGAAATTGATTGCATCAGGGCTGATCATGAAGGTATACCAGCAGTTTCTTCTACTGGTGGAGAAGGAACTTTTAGTGATGATTGGGTCAGTCAGATTCTAGCTGCAAAAGTTGAAAATATTTATTTATGTGAGGACAATGATGGCAATAATGGGCCTAAATTAGCCAAAAGAATTGCTGCAAAATTTCCCAAAATTAAGATTATTCATTTTCCTGCTGGGGTCAAAGATACTTGCGAGTTTTTTAAATTCCATACTAAAGCAGACTTCATTAAATTGATGGAGGAAGCAGAAGAGTTTATCCCCGAACAAAAAAAAGAAAAAACCAAGTTCAAACCTGATCTAACTAAACTCCGATTTTTTCATCCAGCTTTGACAATAGATCGTGACAATCAAGAAGTGATGCTAGGTATCCCCAAACCAATACCAGGGTTTGATGATAAAGGCCGATATCAGCTAACCGAAGTTATAAAAATAGTATCCAATAAAGAAAAAAACTGGGATTTGGTACAAGTAGAGATTGAAGCACGAAATCTTTTCCCTAAAAGTATTCCATCATTTGGGGCAACAGAATCAACATGGTCAGATGAAGATATGGTCAGTTATCAAAATGAAGCTAAAAGTGACCAAGATGACCATACTGACCATCACCTAGGGGGTAATCCATACAAAGAAGTTTTTTTACCAATCAAGGAAGTTTTTGACAGATTCATTGATTTTTATAATCCTGATTATTCCACCCTACTAACTTTATGGATTATGGGAAGCTACATTTTCACAATCTTCGAAGCTTATCCCTACATTCATTTAACTGGCGGTCCAGGTACTGGTAAGTCAAAGGTGCTGGAAATACTTTGCTATTTGGCCTTTAATGCTATCGCTTGTGCTAATGCTTCACCATCATCACTATTTAGATCAGTAGAAAGTTCTTTAGCTACAATTGTATTGGATGAAGGGGAAACCCTTACTGGGAGGGAAGTAAACCCAGATCTAAGGCTATTATTTAATTCAGGTTATAAACAGACTGGCAGCGTAATCCGTACAAATCCGGAAACCTTAAAAGTTGACCACTTCACTACTTATTCTCCAAAGGCTATCGCTTCAATAAACCCTTTAGATAGTACAACAGCTTCCAGGTGTATTCAAATAATTATGTTAAAGACGGCCAATAAGTTGAAGGGGAAATTAAAAATAAATGAAAGAGCTTTAAATAAAAAGGTATTAAAAAATAGTTTATACCGCTGGTGCTTAGATCATGCCTTAGGGGTAGCAAAGATCTTTGATAAGGAGAATTTATCAGACTTAAATAATCGTTCAAATGAATTGTTCTCACCATTATTTGCTATTGCTTCTTATTTAGATGAATACATTCCTGAAAGTGAAACTAAGATCCTACCGGTAATGCAAAAATTAGCCGAGGAATGTATAGAGGAAGAGGATCTTTTAGATGATTGGAGTTTATGGGTACTTCAAGCAATAGATGAGGTTGTAATTGATTTTAGACCATACCAAGTTAAAGATGTGCGAATGGCAATTCTAAGAGGAAGGGTGGCAGCAAGTGAAGTTCTGGATGAAAAAATGTCGCATAGGTGGATTGGCAGTTGTCTAAAGAAATTTGGTTTTAAAAGAGGGAAACCAACGGAACAGGGTAAAACCTATCTCTTGAAAAGAGAACATATTGAGAGCCTAAAAGAGAGGTATGGGTTAATACCTCCTACCCCTGATTCTACGGTCAGTATGGTCAGCACAGACAGTTTTGAAGCTAAAAACACTCCTGACCATAATGGTGATTCTAAAACTAAGGGAAGTGATACCCTCTCTAAGTCAAACTCCGAAACACAAACCGATAAACCGGATGGTTGTTACCTATGTAAAGGCACATCTTTTTATAAGAACCCTTCTGGGGTTTTAACTTGCAGTCGTTGTCATCCATCAAGTGTACGTGAAAGTTCCGATTGACAAGTTTTGGGAGAAGATGAATAATAAAGATGAACTCAAATTTAGCCTTTCGGCTTTTTAATGGCCGCCTTGGACAAATCCGAAAGGTTTTGAGTTCAACCAGGGCGGCCTTTAATTATGAATAACAATCAAGTTTTAGACATTTACTGTAGAAAAAGCCAAGAGGAAGAAGATAGACAGGTACTATCCTTAGATGCTCAAGAAAAAGAGTGTAAGGAATATGCTGATAAGAATGGATTAGAAATAAGAAAAATTTGGAGGGAATCCTATTCTGCTAAAGCTCCAGGAAGAATACTTTTTAATCAAATGATGCAGGACCTTGCAGAAGGTAAGATTCAAGGAATATTAGCATGGCATCCTGATAGATTATCCAGAAATAGTGTAGACGGTGGCCTTATTATTTACCATTTAGACAAAGGGGTTATAAAGGATTTAGTCTTTCCTACCTACACTTTTGAAAATAGTCCACAAGGTAAATGGATGCTTAATATTCAGTTCGGACAGTCTAAATACTATGTTGATATGCTATCTGTAAACGTAAAGCGTGGCAATAGAATGAAGCTAGAGAATGGATGGAGGCCAAACATGGCTCCGGCCGGATACTTAAATAATAAAGAAGATAAGACTATTATGGCTGACCCAGACCGTTTCCCAATACTTCAAAGAGCTTTTAGAGAGGTAGCTGCAAGTCGTTTAACAGTTTTAGAGGCATTGAATAAACTCAATAACGAATGGGGATACAAAAGCCTCATGTTTAAGAAAAGAGGTGGTCAACCATTATCTCGTTCGTCAATTTACCATCTCTTAACCAACTCTTTTTATTGTGGGATCATCCAATATGATGGGAAGGAATATCAAGGCAAGCATCCAAAAATGCTAACTTTAGAAGAATTTGATAAATTACAAATTGTACTCGGTCAAAAAGGAAAACCAAGACAGCAAGTACACTCATTTCCTTTAACCACCATAATCCGTTGTGGTGAATGCGGATCAATGATTACAGCTGAGACAAAGACTAAATATTATCCTAAGACCAAAAACACAGCAGTTTATACTTACTATCGCTGTACTAAAAAGAATCCTAGCATTAAGTGCAGTCAGCCATATATTAGGGAGGAAGCTATTGAAGAACAAATTGACCAGTATTTATCAAAGATTACCATTCCGGAAGAATTTAAGGATTGGGCATTAAAATATCTGGATTATGTTAATGAACACGAAGCAAAAGTGGAACAAATCTCTTATAAAAACATTCATCAGCAAATTGAAGATACAAGGGAAGAATTGAGAGGTTTAACCAGGCTTCGGATTAGGAAACAGATTGATGATGAGTTGTTTGATGGGGAAAAGAAACGAATTGAAAAAGATATTGCCAGGTTAGGAGAATTACTACAAGAAACAAACAGGCAAGCCGACGAATGGGTTGAGCTAATGGATGAAACATTTAATTTCGCCTACTATGCTCAACTACACTTTGAATTTGGAGAAGACCCAATGAAACGCTATATTTTCTCTAAACTTGGCTCGAACTTCCTGTTAAAAGATAAGATTTTGGCTCTGGAACTGAAAAAAGAGTACTTTGCCTTTACTCCGGAGTACAAAAAACAAATTGAACCACTCGGACTAGACGATCAGCGCCTCTTTATGCTCCAAAAGAACAATTTAGTACCTGCTGATCTTAGTTGGCTGCGGGACTAGGAGTCGGACCTAGATTCACAGGTTCAGAGCCTGTTTGCCTACCATTAGCAGATCCCGCAAAATAAAGAAAACTACGTTTTTGTCGCAGACAAAAAGGCAAGGTTCTGCGAGCACGAAGTATAATATATCATATACTGAAGTGCGAAGCAGGTTCTTATATCAACTTTTGATCTGAGAAACTAATGCGGGAATTTGCGAAGGCCCCAACCGGAAATTATGGCCGATGCAGAAAAAATTGCCGTCAAGCCAATCGGGAAACCGGTTCGAGGTAGAGTCTGAACCCCGCCCTGAGCTTGATTGCGATTAACTATTCTGAGATATGCAGACGAGGAACTGGGAGTTGGTGTAACCAGGGTATTTCGTCCTAAAACCGTTGGAGTTGGAGCCGGAGTTACAGTTAGGGTTGGGGACTGAACTACTCTATTTGCTTGTGACTCAGTTCTGGTAGCGCTATTTGAAGATAGTCGCCCACTAAACAAAAAATAGCCTACTGCCAAAGCCATTAAAATTAATCCGATAGTTACCAGTCTTAGCCACCTAGGATCTTCCATGACCGCTACTATAACACAAACCTATAACATTTTCAAGCTACAAAAGATAAAGCCTCTTTCACCCTTTTGACAGTTTCTTCCTCTCCCAAGATTTTAATACTTTCAAAAAGAGGCGGAGTGACTAATTGTCCGGAAACAGCTACTCTAATCAGCTGAAACATGGCAGTGACAGATAAACCTAACTCCTCTGCCAATTTCCTGAAAGTTTCTTCAAAAACTTTTGCCTCCCAGGGCTTTTCCATTTTTTCCATATCCTCCAGAATCCCCTTAATCATACTTTTCAGCTTCGACTTTTCACTAATCACTTTTAAAAATACCTCTTGATCATATTCCGGCTTTTCAAAAAGAAAGTCAGTCAAGGGAACAAAATCCGATAATTTCTTAATTCTTTCTTTTATTAAAGGTACCACCGGCCCAATTTTGTCTTTTGAAGGATGGTCCACCAAAAATTCTTGCAGTTTATTTGTTAGCTCCTGATCTAACATTCTTCTGATATACTCCCCATTCATCCACTGTAGTTTAGTGATATCAAAAACCGCCGGGGAAACATTAACTTGAGATAAATCAAACTCAGCTGTCATTTCCTCCAAACTCAAAATTTCTTTACCTGAAGGCGGAGTCCAACCCAACAGCGCCAAATAGTTAAGCAAGGCCTCTTTCAAATACCCTTCTTTTTTAAAATCTAAAATGCCGACTGCACCGTGTCTTTTGGATAACTTAGATCTGTCTGTGGCCAAAATTACCGGAAAATGACCAAACTCGGGGAGTTGCCAACCAAAGGCAGTATAGAGCATTAACTGCTTTGGCGTAGAAGACATGATATCTTCTCCTCTTAAGACATGGGTTATACCCATTAAGTGATCATCTACCACATTGGCAAAGTGATAAACCGGAAAACCATTAGATTTATAAATTACAAAATCCTCAATTGTTCCATTTTCAAAAACAACTTCCTTTTTACCAATTAAGTCAATCCATTTAGTCTGACCGGTTTTATTGGTTTTAAGATAGGTGGCACCGTCCTGTTTATAAGCTATCTTCCTATCTAAAAGTATCTTTTCGCATTTCTTATAAATTCCGAGGCGGTCTGATTGAAGGATTGGCCCTTCATCCCAATCTAATCCTAACCACTTTAAGCTGTCATAAATTGCCTGATAGGATTCTTTAACTTCTCTCTCTTTATCAGTATCTTCAATCCGAAGAATCAATTTTCCTTTATTCTTACGGGCAAAAAGAAAGTTAAATAAAGCAGTCCTGACGCTGCCGACATGAAGATTGCCTGTTGGTGATGGCGGAAATCTAACCTTAACTTCCATGAAGGTATTATACCAGTTATAATACTGATATGACCCTTTCTCAAACTGCCACCCTAACAAAACAGATTATTACTATTTCTGTTTTGGCCCTAATTTTGGGAACAGTTTCATTTATAGGTTATAAGATCTGGTATGCTTATTATTTGGCACATCTGCCTGTAGTTGAGGAGGTGCCGGACACCAAGTTTGGACTGCTGCCGCAACCGGATTTTCCTTCATCTTCAGTTTCTTCATCCAATTTTTCTTATTCAATAGATACTGCCACCGGAGGATTACCTAAAGTCGGAATCGATCCTGGCTTTGAAAAAATAATTAAAGTTTATTTTGTCAATAAATCTTTTGCCACTCTTCTGTCACCGGAGAGGTCTCAAAACTTAGCAGAGAAGCTTGGCCTAAACCCAAACCCTCAAATCATATCTGAGGTCAATTACCGCTTTAAAGACAAAGCTAAAACTCTAAATGTCGATTTAGACAACGGCAATTTTAAGTTTACTAATGAGGCTACACCGTCAGGAGGACAGAGCCTGGATGATGACAATAAGTTGACAACTGATTTTAAAAACATCCTTAACAGCTTAGGGGTCTTGAAAGAAGAACTAACCAGAGGCAGAGCAAAAGTTAATTTATTCAGGCTTCAAGGCAATCAACTCATTCCCACCACAGTTCGAACAGAGGCCGGAGTAGCTCAAGTCTCTTTATGGCAGGGCTCTCCTGATAAAAAATTAATCTTTACTCCGGAATTTAATAAAGCGTTAGTTAATGCCACAGTTGTAAGGGGAGCAGATAACATAGATAACTACCTGTCGCTAAATTTTACCTATTATCCAATTGATACCACCACATTTGCTACCTATCCTCTAAAATCCACAGAGGTGGCGCTCGATAACCTAAAAGCTGGAAAAGGTATTGTGGTGATTGAACCAGCTAAGCCCCAAGTATCGATAACTTCCCTCTCCCTGGGATACTATTTGTCAGAAAACTATAATCCTTATCTTCTTCCTGTCTTTGTTTTTGAAGGCCCTGACTTTGTTGCATACGTTCCGGCTATTACTGAACAGTTTCAAAATCAGACCAGGTAAAATTTTGGTAAGCCCACTCAATTAGCTTGGTCGATTCCCCAAACCTATCATCAGACCCTAAAACTACGGTTAGAATTTGGTGTCCGTCCCGGTCCACCAAAGTGACCAGGTTTTCTTTCGCTTCCTCAGTATAGCCTGTTTTAACACCCAAAACTCCTTTAACTTGTGACAATAGTTTATTTAAATTAATCAGATTATGCTTATATTTTTTATCCAAAGACACAATGTTGGTTTCCTTGGTGGCAAAAATCCGAGCCAGTCTATAATTTTTTAAAGCCTCCTCGGTAATTGTCGATAGATCTTTGGCTGAAGAAAAATGCTTGGGAGAGTCAAACCCTGCCGGATTATCAAAGTGAGTATTAGCTAAATTTAGAGACGAGGCTTTTTTATTCATGGCGGAAACAAAGGCAACTGTACCTCCAGGATAATTTTCGGCAATGGTAAAGGCCGCATCATTTCCGGAGTTAAGAAGCATACCGTAAAGCATTGATATAAAACTTAAATTCTCACCGCCCACTAACCCTACCCTGGCACCGCTAATAGATGCTCCGTCCTGGACAGTCAAAACTGAGTTAGGTTTAAAATATTCAGATGCCACCAAAGCCGTCATAATTTTGGTGGTGGAGGCAATGGGAAGTGAGATTTCAGCATCTTTTTGATAAAGGATGGTACCGGTTGTTAAATCTTTTACAAAAATAGCCCGAGGGGAAAGAGCAGGCAGCGGTATATTTTTCGAAACCGGAGGGATGTTATAAATTTGCACCCCGGCAACATTGGCGCTATTTTGTGGAACCTGGAAACTGATTAGTTCGCTTTCAGCCAGCTCAACCACAATTGGCAGTGCTATCACAATGATAATCGCCAGTACAACTAAACCAGCGGAGTAAAGATAATATTTCACTTTTTACTTTTCACTTAATCTAATATCCACTCTTTCCATATCTCTTGGAAAAAGAGAAGCTTCTCTGATATTAGAAAGTTTAAGCAGATGCATTGTCATTCTTTCCAGACCAAATGAAAATCCACCCTCAGAAGGCATTCCATATTTAAAAGCCTGGAGATATATCTCAAAATTTTTGGGATCCATTCCTCTTTTCTTAATAGAATCCAAAAGCTTACTGTAATCATTAATTCTTTGAGATCCGCTCATCACTTCCAGCCCTCTAAATAAAAGATCATAGCTTAAAGAATACTCGGGATCTTTTGGATCTGGCATGGTATAAAAAGGTTTGGCTGAAGTTGGAAAATGAGTAATGGTGACCAGATCACTTTTATGATTTGATAGTGCCCATTTGCAAATATCTACTTCATCTTGCGGAGTTAAATCTTTTTCTTTTCTGTTATCCCGACCTGTTTCTTTAAAAATAATTTCTTGGGCCTCTCGAAGAGTCAGCCTGGGTATTTTGCCAAAGGAGATTTCTTCCAGATTCCAATCCTTAAGAATCTCTTTGCAATTATCCTGAGCATAATTTAGAGTTTCGGTCCCGACTTTTTCCAACAGATCCAGCAGTTCGCTAAATTCAACAAAT
>Ga0209515_10010773_pt1 | contig 10103 bp, 9 predicted proteins | sample Subgroupgradi54m_FD_187454 | JGI IMG/M metagenome (GOLD analysis project Ga0209515, IMG submission 187454) | Subsurface groundwater microbial communities from S. Glens Falls, New York, USA - GMW60B uncontaminated upgradient, 5.4 m (SPAdes)... ...
GATGTATACCCCTATTTTTAAGCTGTGGCAGTACATGTTTGATCATCCAATTTTTGTTTGATCCTTGACCAGCCACTTCACCTGGTAAACCATAAGGATGGGTCGTTGTAAAAATACCGGCTATTCTTTTAAGTTTTTTAAGATAGATTTTAGTCTGCTCTATCTTTTGCGGATCATCTCTTTCCTCAAATCCGATAGCCAAAAAAATTTTATCTTTAGGATAGTGACAATTTACAATTGCCTCAAAAGTAGGCCCAAGAATATAGAGCGCTTCTTTATAGGTTGGTATTAAAATTAAATGGTAGTATTTATCCCAAGTCTCGGGAAAATCTCTCTTTAGATCTTCAAGCCAATCCCTACTCTTTGCCCACTCCATTTTTTTATACCCGATAATGATAAAAATACTAATTCTTAAAGCAGAAAGTAGCCAGTACACATCGGCAATCAAAATTAGGTAGGCTACTGCATAAGGCAGAGCAAAGGAAAGCCAGATTGGTGAGGTGATAGCCAGCCAAGTTAAGGCCCCGGGTAAAATTTCTAAAAACCTTTCAAAACCATTTTCATGTTTTAAAACAAACTGTTGCTCCATTGTCTTAAAAAGAATAAATTTTCTTGACAGTAGATGGTGAGAGGTTATGCCTAAGCCCCCACCTATTAAAAAATAAGCGGTTAGAACATTTACTCCACCCTCAAGCAGTCCGCCCCCAAAAAAACCAACCAAAAACCCCAAAGCCACGAAAATAAATCCGATTAGACTGTATCTGATTTCTTTAATCAGTCTTTGAATAACTTCAGAGATATAAAAAAAGGACAGAAATCCGATAAAAAAGGTAAGTAAAATACGCATAAATTTTCTTAAAAATTAACAGTTTCTTATGTTTATTTTAAAGATTGAACATCATTTTAACATTTTTGGTACTTTGTGCACTAATTTCTGCAAAGGTGACTCCTTTTAGGTTCGCAATAAATTTTGCAACCTCGATAAGATTAGCTGGTTCATTGCGCTGGCCGCGTTTACTTTGTGGAGGTAAAAAAGGGCAATCAGTTTCTAAAACCATTTTATTAAGGGGCAAAACTTTGGCAGCTTCTCGCAAGTATTCATTTTTAGGGTAAGTAACAGTGGCAGCAAAAGAAACCAGGAAGTTGGTTGTTTGTAGTAGGTAGTGGGTAGTATTAGGCAGGCCAGAGTAGCAATGATAAATCCCAAAATGATTTTTGGTCATGTTAATTACCTCATTCCAAGCCTCACTACTTTCTGGATTGTTTAATCGATCATCACGGCAGTGAACAATTAAAGGTAAATTTAATTTTTTAGCCAGATCAATTTGAGCTTGAAAAAGTTTTCTTTGTAAATCTTTTTGCTCTTTGATTGATAGAGAAGAAGGATTATGGTCTGGGTTATTATCAAAGAAAAAATCCAGACCGCATTCACCAACAGCCACTACTTTTGCTGTATTAGAAAGATATATTTGTTCTAATTGATCGATATCTTTTTGTAGGGATGCATCAGAATATTTAATGGATTCGTGAGGATGGATGCCAATAGTGGAATAGCTAGACAGTCCACTAAATTTAGATAATTCTTCTTGGGCTTGTTCTAGTGCAATTTTACTTTTTTCTATATCAACTCCGACATTGATTATGATATTAACCCCGCTATCTAAAGCACGCTGGATAACCTGATCTAGATCTTTTTTATAATCTTCCCAATAAAGATGAGCATGGGTATCAATTAGCATGGTTTAACCCTAAAATTGTAGCAAATCTAAAATCTGCTATAGCTTGGTCAACAGCCTTTCTATGAGAGAAATAATCGGCTGATTCATATGTACAAATTTTTATGTTTTCAATATTTTTCTTTAATAATCCACAACCAATAAGCTGGTTTTCTGCATCAGCCCAAATATCTATTGGATAGTGGCAAGGTCCAATTGATGGGCCAAGTTGAACTAATAAATCCGAGGGCTTAGTTTGGTAATTTTTATTCATTAATCTAATTGCTTTTTTGATAATACCTAAGCTTAAACCTTTTCTACCGGCATGAATTAAACCAATAGCAATATTTTTAGGATCGAATAAAGCAATTTGAAGGCAATCAGCAGCTTTAATGATCAAGAATAAATTAGGTTCGTTAGTGATCATTGCATCAGCCTCGACTATATCTTTATTGGGGAATGCGCCAACTCCTCCAAAGTGTTTGTTTACAATTAGCACCTTTTTGCTATGTATTTGTTTTAAAGAAACTGTTGATTTTGGATTGATCTTCAAAGAAGATAGAAATTTATTTCTATTACTTAAAGCATCCATTGGATCACCTAAAACAAAAGACATATTCCCATCTTTAATTTTAGATCTGGCAAATACTACATTAGGGTGTTTTTTAAAAATCATATTCTGGGAAAAAGCGGATCTTGGGATTTAATTTTTCCAGAAAACTGTTTTAAGATTTTTTCAGAAGTTGCTGGTAGGAAAGGTTGAAATAGTTTAACTGTTGCAATTAGTCCCTGCACGTAATAATCCAAATTTTGTTTTAATTCTTCATTATTAGAAATATTCCAAGGCCTTTCTTTATTTAGTTTTACATCGTGATCTTTAATATAATGATTTGCTATTCCAATTGCATTAAAGAAATTTAAATCTGTAATTGCTTGATCGAAATCTGGAGCATTATGTTTTAATTTTTTTTGTTCTTCACTAACAACATAGTTACATCTTTCGCATAATTTTGCTATCCTAGCAATATAGTTACCTAAACCATTAGCTAGATCTGCATTATAGATTTTATCGAATTCTTCCCAGGAAAAATCTCCATCTTCACCAAAGGGGAATGCCGCAAGTAGAATATATCTTGTTCCATCGACCCCGTACCTTTCTACTAATTGATCAGGATTAATTACATTACCTAAAGTCTTGGACATCTTTTGTCCATTGATTGTAAAAAATCCATGAGCAAAAATTTTCTCTGGTAGCTTTTCTCCGATAGCATGTAATATAACTGGCCAAATGACAGCATGAAACCAGAGAATGTCTTTTCCAACTAAATGTAGATTGGCTGGCCAAAAATCATTCTGTGAACCATACGTATAATAATTAATGAGAGCTTCTATCCAAACATAGGCGGTGTGAGATTTATCAAAAGGTAAAGGTATACCCCATTCTAGGTTAGCCCGAGAAATTGAAATATCCTCTAAGCCTTGTTTAATTTTACCTAATATTTCATTTTTTCTCGATTCAGGTTTTATCTCTAATTTACCAGATTCTATTACATCTTTTAACCAATCTTGATAATCAGTTAATTTTAAGTAGTAGTTTTCTTCAGAGTGTTCTATTGGTTTAGTTTTGTGATCTGGACAGACTCCATCTACTAATTCTTCTGGAGACATAAATTTTTCATGACCAACACAGTAGAGACCCGTATAAAGTCTTGGTTTTGGATCTATTGCACCTTTATCATAAAGTTTTTGAAGAAATTCTTGGGCTATTTTTATATGATCTTCATCAGTGGTTCGAATAAATCTTACATAATCTATATTTAAATTTTTCCAGGCCTTTTTAAATTCTTCAGAAATTTGATCTGCATATTCTTTGGGTTTTTGGTCATGTTGTTTTGCTGCTTCTGCAATTTTTGCACCATGCTCGTCTGTACCAGTTAATAATCTGGCATCGTACCCTTTTAATCTCCAGTAGCGGGTTATAACATCTGCTGCAACTGTAGGATAAGCATGACCAATGTGTGCGATATCGTTTACATAATAAATGGGCGTTGTTGCAAAATATTTATTCATGCGTGGATTATACCTTAATCCTTCTAATTCCTCTAACTCTTTTATTTTCTTTTTTGGATTTTCTAAAATAACTAACCAATAGACCAACCGAGGCTAAAGTTAAAATTATAGTTACTAAATTAAAAGAATCTAATGCTTTAAGAATAAGTAAAAAAATTAAGCCTAAAGAAATAGCAGAAGATATAAAAATATTTTTCAAAAAAATATTAAGTGTATAGATAAGAACCAGATATAAAGAGATAAAAAAAGGAATAATTTGAGTCCAAGTGGCTTGAGTTAAACTTTCAGGATAAGGGATATATAAAATAACCAAAGCAAAAATCCCCCAAAAGAATAAGGCTAAAATAATTTTAAAGATAAACTGGGCCATTTAATAAATGATAACCCACTTTGGTGCTAACCTCCAACAACTTCAAAGGTTGAGCCGCTGGCGGTTTTGGAGACCTCAATGCGGGTGGGAAATTCTTCTTTTAATTCTTCCAGATGAGTAATAATTAAGATTTTTTCAAAGTCATTTTTGATGGCATCCAAAACCTCGACAATTTTTGTTCTTCCTTCCACATCTTGGGTGCCAAATCCTTCATCAATGACCAAAAACTGTAGTCTAGCCCCAGCACGGCGAGTTAAAAGTTTTGACAGAGCCAGTCTTAGGGAAAGGTTTACTCTAAAAGCTTCCCCTCCAGAATACATTTCATAAGGTCGCTCTCCCATTTCATCAGAAATTATAATATCAAGAGTTTCAACAATCCCTTTTTCCCCATCAGCCAGCTTGGTCTTAGTTTCTCTTTGGGTGGCTAAGGTGATTCTCATTCTTCCATCAGTTAGTCTGAACAGTAATTTATTTGCCTCATTTTCTATTTCTGGAATGGCAGTTTCAATTATCATGGCTTGAATGCCTTTTTTCCCAAAAGCCAAAGCTAGTTCCTCAAAGCTCGTCTGCTCCTTTTCCAAATTTCGTTTTTCCTGCTTTCTTTGCTCAAATAATTTTTCCAGCTGCTGGGATCTGCTGATTAATTCAGTGGCCTGTCCCAGTAAGTTTCTGGCTTCTTTTTCCTCTCCTTTTAAACTATTTAACTCCAGTTCTTTTTGGTTAACTTGTGAATCTAGTTTTATTAAATTATCTGCTAGATTGGGCAGCTTTTTCACCTCTGGCTCAAGTTTTTCAATTTGGGATTTTTTACTTACAAAAAGAGAGCGGAGTTCCAAAACTACCTTTTTCTCGGATTCTAAGGTGGCCTGGGCGGCAATTAATCTCTCCCTTTTTTCTTGTAAGGTAGACAGTTCCTGAATTTTTTGAAGAGTTGCTTGATATTGATGATCATCAAGTTTTATATTATCCATTTCTCCTCCCAGCTTTTTAATTTGACTTTCTTCGTCAGTAGTTTTTATTTCAGAAATTTGTTGTTTTAATTTTTTCTCCTGCTCTAAATAGTCTTTTTTTACTTTTATCTTATGGTTTTTATCAATCTCTTGTCCGCAGGTGGGGCACTTGGCAGAATCTTTTTCCAGGCCTGACAGATGGTTTTTTATTTCATTTAAGTTATTCTGCAAATTCTCCCTTTCCTGGCTTTTCAGGGCAAGAGAAGATTTTATAGATGTTAGTTTGTTTTCCAGCTCTAATTTTTTTTGAGAAAGCACAGAAAAATCCTCTTTTTGTTTCTCTAAAATTTTTAACTCTTTTAATTTTTCATCAAAAGTCGGCAGCTGTAAAAGCTCACTTTCTAACTGTTTTATTTTTTCAGCTCTGGATTTTCCTTGGATAAGAATTTCATTTAGCTCTGTTTGCAGGCCGGTAAGAGTTTGATTTAGCTTATTTTGCTGCTCGTTAGTGGCATTTAAAGTAGCCTTGGTTTCAGTCAGGCTTTTTAACTCCTTTTCCAAATAGATAATTTTAACTTCAACTTCGGAAATTTTTTTCTCCGCTAAAATCTTTTTTTCCTTGCTAGTTTCTTTTTGAGAAAGCTCTGCTTCAATTTCTAAAAACTGGTATTCTAGAAGTTTCAATTTTGCAGACAAATCTTTTATTTTATCTTTGGCTTTTTCTTCCAACTTGTCATAATGGGAAAGTCCCAAAATATCTGCTAGGATTCTTTTTCTATCAGTGGGGCCGCTGAGGGTAAATTCGTCTGCATGGCCTTGGCGCAAAAATGAAGAATTGGTAAAGGTTTCAAAGCTTAAATGCAGTGTATTGATAATTTTTCCCTGGGTGTTTTTTATGGTACCTTCTGTTAAATTATTTTTCTCACTCCAGAATTCAAGTGCAGTTGTCCCACCATGTTTTAGAGAACGGGCTCTTTTAACAGTAAACTGATGTCCATCCAGCTCAAAAGAAAAAATAACAGACATGTTGTGACTGCCTAAATGTATCAGTTGATCTGATGACTCCCCAGCGCGGGAAATTCCCCAAAGGCACCAAGTGATTGCATCCAACAGAGATGATTTACCAGCTCCGTTTGGCCCGGAAATTGCAGCCAAGTGAAATTTAGTAAAGTCCAGTTCTGGGACGCTATCACCATAAGAAGTAAAGTTAGCAAGTTTAAGAGCAATAGGAATCATGATTGTAGATAATTTTTTAACATTTTAACTATTTTTTTGGTAGGTTTAATTGGGAGAATATTTAAGGCCTTATCAATTGGTATCCATTCCAGAGGAAAAGGGTCTTTTTTATCCAAAATAAACTTAGGAATTTGTCCTTGCCACGCCCTGACTACAAAAGGTTTAAGAATATTATTGTATAAGCCGGGAATATCTTCATCTGTTAAAAGCTCAAAATCAATTGGAATTATTCCAAGTTCTTCCATAGCCTCTCTTTTTAATGCCTCTTCCAGTTCTTCTAACTCATTAATTGCTCCACCGGGAATCAGATATTGATTTTCAGCAAATCCTTTAACAGGGCGTTTCTCAAGTAGAATTTTGTTTTCTTTTATTAATGCAAATAAAACTACTCGACTTGACTTTGCCATAATTAATTTTCTAAAAGTTGAGCAGCAAATTTTTCTAATTCTTTTTGTTTTGTCAAAGGATATTTTTTTGCCTGAAAGTATTTTTGCAAAGCTTCAACAGGAGTTAATCTTTCAACTTCTGCTTGACCGTCAATTTTTAAGCGTTCTTTTCTTTGGACATTTCTGGCTATTCCGGCAATATAATGGGCATTAGATAGAGCCTTTTTAATTTTATCCATCTCGATATTTTCTTCTAAATCAGCCGGAATATTGATGGTTACACGAACTACTTTGTCAGTTACTTCATGCTTTGAAATTTCATCTAAAATAGTCTTAGTAGGATTTACATCATTTAGAGTTAGGTTAATATCAATCGATAGAAATTGGCGGCAATTAGTGGAAATAAACTTATAGGCGGCTTGGTAAGTATTTTTGTCACTGGGAATGATGTCAACCAGAATGATTCCCTTTTCTTCTTTTTCTTCCCCAAAGTCAATTCTATGAGGAGAGCCGGCATACACTATTAGTGGATTTGTTGAGAGTACTTGATGTTTATGAATGTGGCCCAAGGCGACATAAGATAATCTTTTATTCTGCAAAAGGGGTAGGGGAACAGTAACATCACTGCCAATGGCCATGCCTTTTTCAGATCCGAAACTAGCTCCTTCAACTTCGCAATGAGATAAAAATATGGCCGGGGAGCTATCTTCTATTTTGTCGTATAAAGATTTTAGTTTATCTCCAACAGTTTTGTACTCTTCTTTGTGTAGCCAGGGTAGGGTGACAACTTGTAAGATGCCTGATGTAGTAGGAATCTTTAGCAGTTCAGGTTTTCTCGATACCCAAACATTGTCAATCTCCAAAGCAGAATAAATATCCAAAGTATTGGCTTTGCCCGCTGCATTGGGAGTGTCATGGTTTCCCACCACTAAAATAACCGGAATTTTTTTGGCCAGTTTTCTTATTCTTTCACCAAACCCCCGCTGTTGAGTTGGATTGGGATCGCGGGTTTTATAGGCATCACCAGCAAACACTACAGCGTCAACATCTTCCTCAAAAGCCTTTTCCACAATAAAATCAAAAGTCTTAAAAAAATCTAACAGTCTAGTAGAAAGACCAGTTTCCGGATCTAATTTAGCATAATTTTCCATGCCAATGTGGATGTCAGAAAAATGAAGTAGACGCATAATATGAGTACTCGCGATTTTATCATAAGTCCATGCTACAATGTTAGCCATGTTTGAAGATAAAATTACCAAATTAAAAGAGCAAATCAGAAAGGAAAAGTTGGATGGAATATTTATTTCCTCAGTTTCTAATATCACTTACCTGACAGGCTACAGCAATTTTTCCAAAGATGAAAGAGAAGCTTATCTATTAATTGGTAAGGACTTTGAGTATCTCATTACTGATGGTAGATATACAGAAGCTGTAAAAAAACAGGTGATGCATCTTAGTATTTTTGAAAGAGGACAGGGAAAGTCGATCAAAGATCTTTTTAAAAAACATAAAGAAATTAAGACTTTGGGAATTGAGGAAGATAATCTAACTGTAGGGGAGTTTAAATTTATTAAAAAACATTTTAATAAAATAAAACATTTTCAAGTTAATAAATTACGGCAAATTAAAAACCCTGATGAGATTATAAAAATTCAAAAAGCTTGTGAGATTGGAGATCAAGCGTTTGAATTTATTGTAAAAGAAATTAAAGTCGGGGTCAGTGAGAAACAAATAGCAGATTTTTTGGAAAAATTTATTAAAGACCAAGGAGCTGAAATATCTTTCCCGACAATTGTGGCCTTTGGGGCTAATTCTTCGATCCCTCATCATCAGACAGGCGATAAACGATTAACGATAAACGATAAACTTATTCTGTTGGATTTTGGGGTGAAATATGAAAATTATTGTTCTGATATGACCAGAACAGTTTTTTTGGGTAGTCCAAGCGAAAAACAAATAAAAATGTATGAAACAGTGTTAAAAGCACAGCAAAAAGCTGTGGAATTTTTAAACAAAAGTATAAAAGCTGGCAAACAAATTAAAGCCCCTCAGGTTGATAAAGTAGCCAGAGATTATATTATTAAAAATGGTTACCCCTCAATCCCTCATTCTTTAGGTCATGGAATTGGTCTGGAGGTACATGAAAATCCTCACCTGTCACCTAAAAGCAAAGATATTTTAACAGAAGGCATGGTTTTTTCAATTGAGCCGGGAATTTACCTACCGAATTTTGGCGGAGTTAGAATTGAAGATTTATATGTTTTTGAAAAAAGTGGTTTAAAACAAATTACCAATTCCCCAGAAAAGTTAACTATAATCTAATAAATTTAACCTCTGGACTGCCCCCACTTAGCCATTTTTTTGAAAATATCATCTAATGAACGGCCTTTTACAGTAAGCGAGTACTCAACATGAAGTGGTACTTCGGCAAAAACTTGCCTGTTAATGATTTTTTCTTTTTCTAGTTCTTGTAGACGAAGAGATAAAGTTTTAGTACTAATACCAGTCAGCAATTTTTGTAGCTCTCCAAATCTTTTTTTACCATTAAATAAGATATGGAGGATATGCATAGTCCATTTACTGCCAATAATCTTTAAGGTTTTATCAACGCCACATTTTTTATGACAATCCATACTTTCTAAAAGGTAACTACTTTACTTAGTAAAGTATAAGTAGTATTATACTGCCATGAGTCAATATGATCAATTGGCAAGTAAAGAAACAATAGATAAAACCATTCAAGCCTTAAAGGCCAATGGCATTGAGGCCAAATTTGTCCAAACCGGTGAAGATGCTAAGGCAGAAGTTTTCTCCCTAATCCCAGAAGGCGCTGAAGTGATGAATATGACCTCAGTAACCCTTGATACTATTGGTGTTTCCAAAGAAATCCTCGAATCCAAAAAATATGATTCTGTTAGGAATAAATTAAATACCATGGACCGGGAAACTCAAAACTTAGAAATGCAAAAATTAGGGGCTGGTCCGGACTGGGCTATTGGTAGTGTACACGCTGTTACTGAACAAGGAGAGGTAGTAATTGCTTCTAATACCGGTAGTCAGTTATCAGCCTATGCCGGAGGAGCCAGTCATGTAATTTGGGTAGTAGGTACCCAAAAAATTGTTAAAATAGTTGATGAAGGTATTAAAAGGGTTTATGAGTATATCTTAGATAAAGAATCTCAAAGATTAAGTAAAGCTATTGGCAAGGAAATAAAAAGCAATCCCAGTAAGTTATTAATTGTTAAAAAAGAAATCAGACCAGGAAGAATCACCCTAATTTTTGTCGGAGAAAAATTAGGTTTTTAAACACTATATATTTGAAAATCGCCTTCATATTTATTTTTACCAAGTAAAGTATTTGGTTGCTCTTTTTCTG
>Ga0209515_10010777_pt1 | contig 10101 bp, 7 predicted proteins | sample Subgroupgradi54m_FD_187454 | JGI IMG/M metagenome (GOLD analysis project Ga0209515, IMG submission 187454) | Subsurface groundwater microbial communities from S. Glens Falls, New York, USA - GMW60B uncontaminated upgradient, 5.4 m (SPAdes)... ...
GTGGTCGTCCGAGGCGCCAACTCGATCGGCGTGCTGGCCGACGGATCGTGGACTGAGCTCGCCATCACGCGCGATGCTGCGATCGATCCGGTCGGCGCCGGCGATGCGTTCAACGCGGGCTATGTCGGCGCGCGTCTCAGCGGCGGGGCGATCGACGCCGCGCTTCGCTCCGGCGCGCGGTGTGGCGCCGCGGTGACGACGTCGGTCAGCGACACCGCAGCGTTTCCGCGGCAGCTCGAACGATAGAACGCCCAGGCCGCCAATCGCGCCAAGCGGACTCGTTCTCCGCTTGTAGGGGCGGACCCGCGTGTCCGCCCGGGCCCGACACCTGCGTCGGCCCCTACACGTGCTGTTGTGCGCAGGCCCTTTGGATTCGCGTATCGTGAGCACCAGCAAACCCGAACAGACCGCGCTCGCTGCGAGCATGCGCAGACCGGCGTGAAAATCACGCGGCGCGCTCTGCATCCATCCCATCACATAGGGCCCGACGAAACCGCCCAGATTGCCGACCGAGTTGATCAGCCCGATGCCGGCGGCAGCGCCGTCTCCACGCAGAAACGCCGTCGGCAGCGACCAGAACGGAGGCGTCGCGCTGTAAAGGCCGATCGCGGCAACCGCCAGCGCCGCAAACGACAGGATCGGCACGTTGGCGAGTGCGCTGACCACGAGGCCGGCCCCCGCCACCGCCGCGCACGCGGCAACGTGCCAGCGGCGCTCGCCCGTGCGGTCGGAATTGGTCGCGACCGTGAACATGCCGGCGGCAGCAACCAGAAACGGAATCGCCGACCAGAGGCCGACAGCGACATCCGATCCGCCCGACAGTTGCTTGACGATTTGCGGCAGGAAAAAACTGAATCCGTAACCGCTCGTGATGATGAGAAACAACACGAGGGCGAGATACCACACGCGCGGGTTCACGAGAGTGAGTCGCCACGAGCTCTCACGCGGCCGCGGGGCGGTGTCGCGCTCTCGCCGCAACGCCTCGAGCAGCCACGCCTTCTCCTCGTCTGGCAGCCACCGCGCCTGCTCGGGTCCATCGTCCAGGTACCAAAGCGCGACGAGGCCGAGCCCGATGGCGGGAGTCCCTTCGATGAGGAACAACCACTGCCAGCCGTCGAGACCGCCGGCGCCACGCAGCGAGAGCAGCAGACCCGAGAGCGGAGCACCCACGATGCCGGCCGCCATGCTCGCCATGGAGAATTGCGCGACCGCGCGCGCCCGCTCGCGCGCCGGAAACCAGTACGTGAAGTACAGAACGATGCCCGGGAAGAAGCCGGCCTCGGCGGCGCCGAGGAGGAAGCGCACGGCATCGAAGCTCAACGGGCCGACGGCCAGCAGCGTGCACATCGACACCAGGCCCCAGACGATCGCGATGCGCGCGATCCAGATGCGGGCGCCGACCCTCGCGAGCGCGAGATTGCTGGGGACTTCGAACAGGAAGTAGCCGAGAAAAAAGATGAAAAGGGATCAGGCGGCGGCGGACGCGGCGAATCGTCCGCGCCCCAACATCGTCGATGCTCGGGACGGCTTCATCACCCGTTTCGTAGGGGCGGACCCGCGTGTCCGCCCCGGGGCCGACACATGGGTCGGCCCCTACACCGCGGGTTGGCCCGGCTGTCAACTCGTCTGGCCTCTTCGCTCCCAGCCCGCTTCGAACAAATTGATCAGTCCACCCGTCCGCGGGTGCGCGGCGCACGCGTCGTGATTCAGGCGACGCCGAGGCCCGGGCGATCGGGCAGCGCGAAGCATCCATCTTCGGCGGCGACGCGCGGCGGGTGATCGACGAGATCCTGCACTCACGGATCGGCGAAGTCGTTGAAGTGTTCGAGCAGTTTGTAGTTCGGCGTGGCGACGGCGAAATGCACGTTCGCCATCGTGCCGACCGGTCCGCAGACGTTGTGCGGCGCGAGGAGGAGGTAGTGGGCGTCGGCCCACCCGGCCAGGTGCTTCATCGGGAGGAAGCCGCCGAAGTGCGTGAGATCCACCTGCACGATGTCGGCGACGCCGGTTTCGACGAACTCACGGATGTCGGCGATCGTGTGCGCACGCTCGCCGGTCGCGATCGGAATGCGTGTCGCGGCTTTGACGCGTGCGAGCGCCGCGACGTTGTCCGGCGGCACCGGCTCCTCGATCCATTCGGGATCGTACCGCTCGAGCATCGCGGCCACGCGGACCGCGGTCGCGGTCGTGAAGCGGCCGTGCATCTCCACCAGGATCTGCACGTCGGGGCCGACCGCTTCACGTACGCCGCCGACGATCGCTTCGGCACGGCGTCGATCCGCGGCAGACAGCTCCGCGCTCGCGGCACCGAACGGATCGAGCTTGAGCGCGCGATAACCGCGCGCCACCACCGCCCGCGCCAGTCGCGCGATCGCGCCGGGCTTGCGCTCGGCCTGATACCAGCCGTTGGCATACGCGGGCACGCGGTCCCGAAACTTGCCGCCCAGCAGCTTCCACACCGGGACGCCGAGCGACTGTCCCATCAGATCCCAGCAGGCGATGTCGAACGCCGCGAGTGCCGATTGCGACACCTCGCCGGGCCGGCCGTACTCGGCGCGCTGCACGTTCCAGGCAAGACGCTCGACGTCGAACGGATCGGCGCCGATGACATACCGCGGCGCCAGCTCGCCGATGCACGCCACCAGCGTGTCGGTCTTGTTGACCATCCGCACTTCGCCGACACCGGTCAGCCCATCGTCGGTGGTCAACTCGAGAAACACGAGCTCACGCCACGGAGTGCCAACAACCGTGACGCGCATATCGAGAACCTTCAAGAGATCAGCCTCCTCATGCGCGGGACAGCTTAATTGAGTAATTGAATAATCTGGTCATTGGGTAATCGATTGACGATTGTGCGCAAGGGCGCCGTCGAACGGCATCGGTCGTGCTCGTCGACGTCGTTCATGAGCGATGTTGCTGATGACATGAAAGCCCGCACGATGCGATTCGCCCTCGATGTTTGCGCGCTGATCAAGCACTTGCCGGCGTCGGAGCCAGGACCGACCGTACGACACCAGTTGGCAAGATCTGCAACCAGTGTGGCCTTCAACTATCGCGCTTCTTGCCGAGCCCGATCACACGCGGAGTTCACGGCAAAGACTGGCCTAGTAGCCGAGGAGGCAGACGAGAGTCAGGGCTGGCTGGAGTTCATCGAGGCGGCTGAACTGATCGCGTCCGCGGAGGTCGCGAGGCTCCTGGCCGAGGCGACGGAGCTGACGAAAGACCGTTTCGGCCTCATATGGGACAGCGCGCGACAACGAACGAAACAAGCGCGATTACCCAATCGATCGCGTTCGCGTCACGGTTGCAACGCGAACGCGTACAGCATGTCTCCGGCGCCGACGACGATGTACTGTCGGCCGTCGAGCAAGTAGGTTTGCGGACCGTTGCTCGTGTTGGTCCCGAGGCCGGCGTGCCACAACGGCTTCCCGGTCGATGCGTCGTACGCGACGAAATTCCCGCCACCGTCGTTGCCGAACAGCAGCCCGCCGGCCGTGCTGAGCAGCCCCACCGGTCCACCCTGGGTTCCGCCCGGACCCATCGCAAACGGACGCGACCACTTCACCTTGCCGGTCTTGTAGTCGATCGCTTTCAGTGCGTTGCCCACGGTGCCGACGTTGCGTTCGGCCGCGGCCCATCCTTGCGGGTGGCCGTCGGTGTCTGTCAGGTACATCACGCTGAAGGTCTGGCGCGTGCCGAAGTACAGGAGGCCGGTGTCCGGGCTGAAGCTGGGCGGCGGCCAGTTGGTGGCGCCGCTCGTGTCCGGCGACACCAGCGTGCCCGGCACGCTCGCGTCCTTCGCGGGGTCGTGGGCCGGCTGCCCTTTCGCGTTGATCCCCTTCGTCCAGTTCAGCGAGTCGATGTGTTTCGACGTGAGCAGGTGTTCCCCCGTCGCGCGATCCAGCAGGAAGTAATGGCCGTTCCGGCTCGCCTGCGCGATCATCTTTCGCTGCCGCCCGTTGAACTCGCCGTCGATCAGGATGGGCGTCTGGGCCGCGTCCCAGTCGTGCGTGTCGTGCGGCGTCACCTGGTAGTGCCACACCATCTTCCCTGTGTTCGGGTTGAGGGCGACGATCGTACACGTGTAGAGGTTGTCGCCCGGTCGACTGAATCCCGCGAGCACCGGTTGAGGGTTGCCGGTGCCGAAGTAGTAGAGGTTCAGCTCGGGATCGTAGGTGCCCGGAATCCACGGCATGCCGCCACCGTGCGCCATCGAGTCTTCGTCGGGCCAGGTGTTGGCACCCGCCTCCCCCGCTACGCGCGGCGTGGTGTTCCAGCGCCAGACGAGATTCCCGGCCTCAGGGTCGCGCGACTCGAGGTATCCGGGGATGTCGAGCGCATCGCCGCCCACGCCGATGATCACCTGCCGGCCGATGATCATCGGCGCGTTGGTGGAGAAATACTCGCGCTTCATGTTGGCGATCTCGTGATGCCAACGCTCCTTGCCCGTCGCGACGTCGAGCGAGACGAAGTAGTTGTCCGGCGTGAGGAAGTACAGCCAGTTGTCGAGGATCCCGACGCCGCGGTTGCCGATGTGGTCGCCGCCGCGTGTCTTCCACGCGTAGTGCCAGACGTCCCGGCCGGTCCGCGCGTCGATCGCGTAGACGTGATCGGGCACCGAGAAATACAGAGTGCCGTTGATCATCAGCGGCGTCGACTTGACCGTCGGCGCGCCGCCGGAGGGCGGCGAGTCCGGCCCTTCCCCGCCGACGATCGCGCCGGCGCGCGACGTGTTCAGCCGATACACCCACGCCAGCGTCAGACCCTTCACGTTGGCCGCGTTGATCTGCTTGAGCGTGCTGTAGCGGCGGCCCGAATAGTCGCCGTGATAGGTCGGCCACGAATCGGTCGGTATTTGCGCGCCGACGATGGCGGTGGCGACCGCGACGACAAGGAACGCAAAGGCCGCAAAGCGCGCACAGCCCGGTCTCTCTTTGCGGGCTTCGCGGGCTTTGCGTTGATCGTTGGTTGTTCTGCTCGTCATTTGAGGCTCGCGAGATATGCCGTCATGTTGTGCATGTCGGCGTCGGTCCACTTCGTCAGATGGTCGACGTGCGCCTGCAGCGGATCGGTAACCACCACCTTTGGGATGTCGCCCGTCCGTAGCCACGATCGCGTGCGGCTCGATCCGGCGTCGTAGATCGTCACTTCGAAATCGGTCAGCCTCACGAGCCCACCGCTTGCCGTTTCGCCAGACGGCAGTGTCACCGTCACCTTGAGGCCGGTCGGATCGGCATACAGCGGGGCCGACGGAGCACGCGATGCCCGTTCGCGGCCGCGCGGCAACAGCAGCCGGCCTTGTAGCGTGGCCGGCTCGTACTTCACGCCAACGCCTTTGAGGTCGCCCGTCGGCGAGTGGCACGAGCTACACCGGCCGGCGCCGTTGAAGTACGCCTGCCCCAATTTCGCATCACCGACGACGATGTCGAGAATCTTGTAGAGGCGGCGATTCGAGTTCAGGTAGATCGCCGCGTGCAGAACCGCCGCGACGTCCGACACCTGCGATTGGGAGAGATCGAACTTCGGCATGCCGCGGTCGGGACGGCCGACGGCCAGGAATTCGCCGATCTGTTTGCCCTCCTCGTCGGTCTGGACGAGCGCCGACCGCGTAAGGTCCGGTCCCCCCGACCCGCCGCGCGCGTTGGCGCCGTGGCAGAACCCGCACTGATCGACCAGCAGTTTCTGCCCGCGCTCAACCGCCGCCGTATCGGTCTGCGGCGTGAGCGCCTGCTGCTGCGCCGATACCTTGACGACAAGGAACGCTAAGCCCGCTAAGCCCGCAAAAAGATATCTTGCTTTGCGGCCTTTGCGGGCTTGGCGTTGATCGTTTGGTCTCATGGTCGCTGGCATGCGGCAAACCTTACCGCAAAACCCCGACTTGGCGTAACCTGTGCCTCACTATGCACAAGCTCACATTGGCCGTGCTCCTCGTCTCGGTTGCAGCCGCCAGCTCGATCGTGACGCTCGCCGCCCAGAAACACGTGCAGAAGTCGACGGTCTACCCTTGGTCGACAACCGACACGAAGCCAAACGCGTGGGGTGCTGTCCGCCAGGTCATGCGCACGCCGACGCCGACCCTCGAGGAGCTCGAGATCCACATCTCGACGCTCGAGCCCGGGAAATCGCCGCACGCGCCGCACCAGCACGAGCATGAAGAGCTGCTGATCGTCAAAGACGGCACCCTCGAGACGTTTCAGAGTGGCGCGACGCGCCGTGTGGGTCCAGGCGGCATCATTTTCCAGGCGTCGAACGAGCTCCACAACGTCACGAACGTCGGCCAGACACCGGCGGTCTACGTCGTGATCGGGTGGACCGTGCCGGGCGTGGCGAAATGAAGACCATGAGGACCACCAGACGCCAGCTCTTTGCCAGCGCCGTCGGCACGGCAGTCGCAGCCGGCGTCGCCACAGTATCCGCCACGGGTCTCGTCAAGAACGGACGCCTGAAGCAGTCCGTGTCGCGCTGGCCGTACGCAAAGATCCCGCTCCCCGACTTCTGCCGCGCCGTTGCCGAGATGGGGCTGACGGCGGTCGACCTGCTGGAGGAGGCCGAGTGGCCGGTCGCGCGTGAGCACGGCCTCGTCTGCTCCATGGCCTATGCCGGCGGCGGCTCGATCAGAGACGGCCTGAACGTGACAGCCAACCACGACGCGATTGTGAAAAACTTCGAGCAGTCGATTCCGCGCGCCGCCGCGCTCAAGATCCCCAACGTCATCACCTTCTTCGGCAACAAGCGCGGCATGAGCGACGAGGAAGCCAGCGCCAACTGCGTCGCCGGACTCAACCGCGTGAAGAAGATCGCCGAGGACCATGGCGTGACCATCTGCGTGGAGCTGCTGAACAGCAAGGTGAATCACGCCGACTACCAGGGCGATCGCACTCCGTTCGGCGTCGCGATCGTCAAGGCGGTGGACTCGCCGCGCGTAAAACTCCTGTACGACATCTACCACATGCAGATCATGGAAGGGGACGTGATCCGCACGATTCGGGATCACCATCAGCACATTGCGCATTACCATACGGGCGGTGTGCCCGGCCGGCACGAGCTCGACGAGACGCAGGAGCTCAACTGGGCCGCGGTCTGCCGCGCGATCGTCGAGACCGGCTTCAAGGGATTCATCGCGCACGAGTTCGTGCCGACGCGCGATCCACTCACTTCTCTGAGGGAGGCAGTGACGTTATGCGACGTCTGACCATTGCGGATTGCGGAATGCGGATTGCGGATTTCTCGGTGCGGACTGCGGATCGGAAATTGCGGATGGCGGGTTTTGCGGTGCGGATTGCGGCGATCGCCGTCGCGATGTCGATCGTGTCACTCGGCGCACAGGCGCCGAAGCCGAAGCGGATCAACCGGGCCATCGAGCTGCTCGAGCAAGGGCAGCCGATCTACTACACCGGCTCGCACGAAGGCACCGACGGCAGCTTCGAGCAGGGCGTGAAGGACGCGCAGATCTGGGCCGACTACATCAGCTACGACATGGAGCACGCACCCTTCGACGTCAAGGGCCTCGCGGACTACATGCGCGGGCTGGCCAAGGGCGGACCGACCAAGAGCGGTCATCGGACGCCGGCGGTCATCGTCAACGTACCGGTCAACGGCACCGACGAAGCGTCCGTCCGCGCCAACGCGTGGATGTTCCAGCAGGTGCTGGCGACCGGCGTCCACGGCATTCTGCTCTGCCATGCCGACGCGCCGGGTGCGGTTCGCGCGTTCGTGGAGGCGGTGCGCTTCCCGGCGTACGGCGGGCGACGCGGCGTGCACGGCAATCCGACCGCGGCGCGCATCTGGGGCATCACGGCCGACGAATACGGCGAGAAGGCCGATGCATGGCCGCTCAACCCGAAGGGCGAGTTGCTGCTCGGCTTGAAGCTCGAAGACAAATTCGCGCTCGAGAATGCCGAGACCAACTCGAAAATTCCGGGCGTCGCCTTCGCGGAATGGGGACCGGGCGACATGGCGTTTTCGCTGGGTGTGAAGAACGGCCGGGGCCCGATGCCGGCACTGATGCAGGCGGCGCGCGCGAAAGTGTTCGCGGCGACGAAGGCCAGCAAGATCTTCTTTCTCAACTCCATGAACGCCGACAACGTCGTCGACATGATCAAAGAGGGCGTGATGATCGGCTCGGCGAATCAGGCGGCGGCGGAGATCGGCCGCAAGTACAGCAAGCGCGAAATGCCTTGGTGACTCGAATTTTGAATTAGGAATTTGGAATTTGGAATTGTCGTCACGAATTCCAAATTCTTGATTCTTAATTCTCAATTCTAGAGTCGCGGCACGGAGAGTCCGCCGTCGACGTGGATGACGGTGCCCGTGGCGTACGGCAGATCGCCTCGCACCAACGCCGCCACCACCCGGCCCACATCGTCGGGCTGACCCCAGCGGCGCTCTGGGACGAGACCGTCGGCGATGCGGAGGTCGTACGCGTCGTGAACGGCGGCGGTCATGTCGGTGGCGATGATGCCCGGCCGCACTTCGTACACCGGCACGCCATGATCGGCGAGCCGCGCCGCAAACAGCCGCACCGCCATCGATAGACCCGCCTTGCTCACGCAGTACTCACCGCGGTTGGGCGACGCCATCTCGGCCGACACCGACGTGATGAAGACGAGCGACGCGGTGAACGTCGGGTCGGCGCGCCGGCGATCCACCTGGTCGCGGGCGATCGCCTGCGTGAGGAAATAGGGACCCTGCAGGTTCGTGCGGATCAGCGTTTCGAAGCTCTCCTCGCTCGCCTCGAGCAGATCGGCCCGGACATTCGGCGCGCGTCCCGCGTTGTTGACCAGCGCGTTGACCGCCCCGAATCGCGCGCGGACTTCACCGATCAGGCGAGCGCGATCGGCAGGCTTCGCGAGATCCGCGGCGACATAATGCACGGCAGCGCCGTACTCGCGCAGTGCGCCAAGGACGCCGCTCACCTCCGCTTCGGAGCGGACGCCGCCGAGCATCAGGTCCCAGTGTTCCTGCGCGAGCGCGCGCGCGATGCCGAGACCGATCCCGCGCGTTCCGCCGGTCACGAGCGCGGTTCGTTTAGTCATCACGGTTCGCAGGCCTGAGGGCCTGCGCTACTCCCGATCCGGCCTGCGCTCCCGATCCATCCTGCGGTCCGAAGAATGCGAGGTATGGCTTCCCCTCCGCGAGGCGTTTGACGTACAGCGCCGCCTCCCGAGCGTGATAGTCGCCCCACTGGCTCGATTCACCGCGCGGCGTGCGCGCGCCAGCCGGCACGTAGTCCCATCCGTTTGGCCAGTGATAGACCGAGTGCAGCAGTAGCCCCTGATGATCGGCCTCAACACTCAGATACGGCTCGTCGAAGAGGGTGTCAAGCACTTGCAGTCCTGCCTGCTCGTACCGATCGGCCTCGTTCACGTCGAACGCCGACGCCGCAACGTATTCGCTTTGCGAGCTCCGCGCGCTTTGCGTTCCACGTTCTTCGCCTGGCAGCTTCCTGATCACCTGGGCGAGCCGCAGCAGTCCCTGAGCAGCAATGGCCGCCGCGGAACTGTCGACCGGCTCGTGATCGTTGAAGGGATCGGCCGCCCTGTCACGCCAGCCTTCGAGCGCCGCGAGACCCGGGGCGCCGGCGTCCCAGTACGGCACGCCGTCGGCCGCGGCGATGTCGATGTAGTGATCGCAGGTCGCGCGGGCCGCGTTCAGCATAAACGATTGCACGTCCTCACGGCCGCCGCCGCGCTCGAGGTCCGCGTCCGGCATCAGCTCGAGAAATTCGAGCTGTTCGGCAAAGCCGAGCATCGCCCACGCCAGGCCGCGCGTCCACGTGGTGAACGGCGAGTAGCCCTGCTGAGTGCTCGGCCCGCGATACGTGCCGTTGACGATGTTGAACAGGCTCTCGTGGGCGGTGCGTCCGCGGACGTCGAAGCGGTCGCGCCCGCGGCCATGGTAGATGTTGAACTGCGAGGTGGCGCGTGCATGCTGGACGAGCCGATCGAGCAGGCCGACGTGCTCGTCCTGTTCCTCCATCAGCGGCTGACCCAGCAGATGGCCGAGCGCCAGGGCGCGCAGCGAACGGATCGTGTCGACGAACAGCGAGTGCGCGCCGTTAAAGGAGTGGATGAAACCGCCGCCCGGCAGCCGCGTCCATCG
>Ga0209515_10010778_pt1 | contig 10100 bp, 16 predicted proteins | sample Subgroupgradi54m_FD_187454 | JGI IMG/M metagenome (GOLD analysis project Ga0209515, IMG submission 187454) | Subsurface groundwater microbial communities from S. Glens Falls, New York, USA - GMW60B uncontaminated upgradient, 5.4 m (SPAdes)... ...
TTTGTGTATCATCCAAAGTTTGGAGATGACCAAGCAGATTGTTAACCCACACTGACTGGTTGCAAGATCAGCGAAGAAACTCGCCTCAAGCTACAAGTGTACCAGGTTAACATTACTTGGTAGACAGTCTTATTAGAGCAGAGAATCCTGCGAGTTCTACACTAGTCCAGCCCAAGCAATGGATGCCAGCAGAAACAGTATCCTGTTTCCGGATTACACAATCGGTTTTACTTACCTGGCTTTACTTAATATACCAGTTCTAACTTCCTCCACCCCTCGGAGCTACAGTTCTAATTGACATATTGACAGTCGAGTAATAGTTAATGTTATACTGATTCCCATGGTGAAAAAACTTCAAAATTCAAATCTTGCCACAAAGACAGACCTCAAATATTTAGAAGAAAGGCTTGAAGGGAAAATTGAGGGAGTTGAACGAAGTATTGGAGAAAAGCTAGATAAAATTGCAAATACGCTGGACGGATTTGTCGGAAGAGTAGATGATTTGACAATTGAAAACCAGGTGGGAGCAAATCAAATAAAAGAACTAGAAGATAAAGTTAATGATCATGGTGAAAGAATTACAAAGCTCGAATCTTCACAATCCCTATAAAAATTCTCCAGAGAACAAGTTCTAAATTCCTCCACCCCTTCGGAAATCAGCTATAAGCAGCAGCTTGTCACCTTATTTATAATAGAGTATACTGCAAGTATATGGAAAAGAATGTATTAAATTACAGAATCATTATTGAAAAAGAGAAATATGATGATAAATCCCCTGTGTATGTTGCCTATTGTCCAACGCTTGGTATTTCCGACTATGGAGATAGCGTAGAAGAAGTTTTAATAAGTATCAAAGATGGTATTGAGCTTGCAGTAGAGTCTCTTGCAAAAGAGGGTAAGGAAGTACCAGTTGATCGGGTTGAAGAACAAATAATTACCTCTGCAAAGATTAATATTCCTGCGGGTTTAAAGATCTCTTTCTCATAAAATGGGTAAATCGCCCCGTAATGTCAAAGGAAAACAACTAATTACCGTATTTGAGAGGTTAGGGTTTAAAGTTGTTGGTAAAAAAGGCAGCCATCATCGTCTTTCTCATCCTGATGGTAGATGGACTCAGGTAGCAGTGCATCCAAAACCAATTCCCCAAGGAACTCTAAGAGCAATACTTCGTCAGGCAGAGATAACAGCAGAGGAGCTTGTTAAATTGCTTTAAAATCCCAAGCTAAAAGTTCTAACTTCCCCCCCTCGGAGCAAAATTAAATTCTTCTAGGATTTATATAGCCTCGGTTTCTTTGGCCTGTTGAGACATTTCCGGTATTATGACTTAAAGTATAATTGCGATTAGCTAGCTCACTAACAGTAGTAAGTCCTGTAGAGTAGAGGGTCATATAGGTTTTGATGAATTTTTTTACATGTATGGGAGCGTATGGTTTGCCAGACAAATCGGCTCCTACAATTTCACTAATTGCAATATAATAAGGCGTATAAGGATCATTTGTCTCAGAGCCAAGGTCTCTAAGCACTTGCAGGTCTGTTGCTGAATTTCCACCTCCCTGTCTTTCTACTGACATTTCGGTTTCTCTTGCAAGATTTATCATCGCAGCAACAACTCCAGCTCTACTTTCTTTAGTAGAACTCATCCAGTTTTTCTTCAGTTGAGTTTCTAGAAGATGGAGAACGATCTTTTCTCTACGTTGTTCAGGTGTTTCAGGTTCTGGTAACTTTGCTACTGGATCATCTCCTTCTTTTGTATTTTTCATTCGAGACAGCTAATATACTATATTGTAGTATATAAATCAAAGTGCTTTACTAATTATAGTAGGCTTCTGATATCTATTTAGATAGCTAATGATTATGTGTTTAAGTAATAAGTTCGAATATCCTCCACCCCTCGGAGCGCTGGATTTACAAGTTAATTATCGGAGGATGGTTCAGGAGGAAGAAACTCTTCGCCGTTTGGTTCATTATTTTTCTGATATTCTCCTGGCTTGAGCCACTGTACATAAGTACAACCTGTCGCCACCTTCTTCTCTTTGTCCCAGCCGCTTGTTGAGCATTTCTTCATTTTCTTTCCTGCGGCGGTTGTATAAAGCACAAGCTTTTTGCCACATTGCGGGCAGTCTTCGTCCAGCTCTTCACTGGTGCCATTTATCCATTCGACAAAATCACAGCCATCTGCCTTTTTCGTCTCCTTGTTCCATGTATTGGTTGAGCATTTTTTCATCTTTTTGCCAAACCGGGTTGTGACAAGCATTACGGGAGATCCGCATTTAGGGCATTTCTCATCAAGAGTCTCGGGTTCGGGAATAAGCCATTTAATATAATCACAGCCTACATTTTTCTTGGCCTCCGCATCCCAGCTTCCTGTCGAACATCTCTGAAGTTTTTTGCCTGTAGAAGTTTCAGTTATCGGTGCAAGCGGTGAACCGCATTTAGGACATGTCCCTTCCATAAAAGTAATATACCAGATTTTTAGAAAAAATACTTAAACGGATTCACTACCTTTCCATATATGTATTATATGGATTAAAGTTTAAACGAATAAATTTTATATTTTTGTTACAATAGCGCCAATGGATGAAAAAAGATTTAGACAATTGGTGGCAGAAGCAATCGATTCTTTGCCCGAAGAGTTTGCAAAAAGACTGAATAACGTTTCTGTTGTAGTTGAGGATGATCCGAGCCCCGAGCTTCTTAAAAGTTTAAAACTTCCTGCCTGGGCGCTTCTTTTTGGGCTTTATCAGGGAGTTCCTCAGACTAAAAGAGGATTTTATTCGGGAATTCTTCCGGATAAGATCACCATTTTTAAAAATCCGATCCAAAGGGTTTCAAGAACAGAAGAAGAAATAAAAGCACAAGTTAGAGCAACAGTCATTCATGAAATCGGCCACCACTTCGGTCTTTCCGAAGAGGATTTGAAAAAATAGTCGGAGGGGAAACTCAAGTGGTTTTTTCTTGCAAATGGCATAAGGGTTGTTTATGATGGTTTTATGAATACAAAGACCACAGGGTATATTTTTTTAGGAATCGGAATTTTTATAATGGCATTTACGGTAGTCTTGGTGATTCTTGCTTTTACAAATATAATCCATCCCACTTATTTTAGTGTTTCACCAAAAAGCACTTCTTCTCCCATACCCAATACTGATTTAAATTCCGTAAACGCAACCGGCCAGCCAAATTTATCCGCTCTCATGCCTAGCTTTCCTCCCGGTGTTTTGGATAACGCTCTAAATCTCTCAGCGCACTTTTTTCTCATGTCTTTTATCGGCGGTTTTGGATATAAATTGGCGATGATAGGGGTTAATCTTGTCCGCCCGATTGTAATAAAAACAGGAGACAAGATTATTCCGGCAGAAAACACACCGCCCCAAACATAGGTTTCAATTTGCCTCTTTACAAATACATTTTGTGTGGTAAGATCAGAAAGAATGAACAAGATTCTTCTTGCAATTGGTGCATTAATTCTAGTAATAATTTTGGGAGGAGCGGCATTTATAATGTCCAAGAATTCTTCAAAGGCTCCTGTCTCTACTCAGGTTATGCAAAAAGAAAAACCCGCTTCCAATCAAAAATCTCTTAAGTCACTTAAAGATCTTATTGCAAGCGGACAGGCACAGAAATGTACTTTTAAAGATAAATCGGCGTCGGTTAATGTTGAGGGAACGACTTACGTTGCGAATGGCAAGATGAGAGGAGATTCCAATTCCGCTGTCGGAGGAAAAAATATGATGATGCACATGATCGTCAGCGATAGAACAAGTTATACATGGATGGAGGGTCAAACTACAGGATACAAAATGGTATTTGATCCGGCAAAGATGGCAGCTCCAACAGGAAGTCAGCAGTCGGTAGATGTAAATAAAGTAATCGATTATAACTGCTCAAATTGGACTGTAGATAGTTCTGTTTTTACTCCTCCTGCAAATGTAAAGTTCAGCGAATTGGGCGGAATGATGGCGCCGTCCGGTGTTACGACAGGAACAAGCGTGCAAGACAAGTGTTCCGTTTGCGATACTCTCCCGGCAGACGCAAAAGCGCAATGCCGCACCTCCCTCAAATGCAATTAGTTTTTCAATTCTTCTGATATAATTTTCTCGTGAATAGATGTGATTGGCCGGGGAATGATTCACTGATGATAAAGTATCATGATGAGGAATGGGGAGTTCCGGTTCATGACGACAGACTTTTGTTCGAATACATGATCCTTGATGCTTTTCAGGCAGGACTTTCATGGCGAACAGTTCTGTATAAAAGGGAAAATTTCCGCAAAGCTTTTGATAATTTTAATCCAAAAAAAATTTCAAAATACGACAAGAAAAAATATCAATCTTTGCTTTTAAACACTGGAATCATAAGAAACCGCGCTAAGATAAATGCGGCAATTATAAATGCGGAAAAGTTTCTTGAAGTGCAAAAAGAATTCGGGTCTTTTGACAAATACATCTGGCAGTTTGCCGGAGAAAAACCGATCATCAATAAATTTAAAAAACTTTTAGAGATTCCTGCCAAAACAAAAGAGTCGGACGAGATGAGCAGGGATTTAACAAAAAGAGGATTTAAATTTGCCGGATCAACAATTTGTTATGCATTCATGCAAGCGGCAGGTTTGGTAAACGACCATCTAATAACCTGTTTTAGGTGTAAGAAGTTAAGTTGATTGATGTCCATTTCCGCTTTGGGCAGGGAGAATTTCTAATTCGGAAACTGGTACCGCGCTTGCAGGCTTTCTATTAATTTTAATCAACCTTCCCTTTTCTGCCTGCCAGTATCCTCTTACAACTTCTTCAGCGCGATCTTGATTGACAAAAGAAGACAGGTCTTTTAACCCTCTTCGCAGAAGATTCTCAACTTCTTCTTTGTTGTATCCAATTGTTCTTACAACTCGAACAGTATCTCTCATTCTATGTCTCATTAAATGTAACGCTGGCATTCTGAAATTCCATGCTACATTTAATGCTGATTCCTCTGTTTCTTGGGGATGCAATCTCGCATAAGCCTCAACATAACGTCTATAGCTTGCCCTATGAAATGCTTCATCGGATGCAACTTGTTTTATCGCGTAGGCACATTTTACCGCCCCTTGACCTTCCAAGATCTTCGCTAAAGCAATATAATTTCCATGCGTATTGCCTTCTTGAAACATTGCATAAATAAGATTTTCTATTGGCGTTTCAAATGGAGGCTCCCAAGTATTCGCCTGAGTTTTATAATAATCATTGTCCAGCTCTTCTTGCGTACTATGACCAGTAGCAAGAAGAATTAATCCTGCCACATTGCTGTGTTCGGCTTCTTCCCGGCTCCATTGATAATATGATCTGTTGACTCCTTTCACATTTCGTAATGCTAAAGCTGCATGTCTGGAAAAATCAGGTAAATTATCTTCGACTCTTTTAAAAATGCGCAAAACAGCTGCAACATCTTTTGTGATTTGTTCTCTTGCCAAATCTTCTCCCGAAATCTCATCGACAGTTATAACTCCGTAACGTCTAACATCATCCTCGGATTGTATTATGAGAGGATCTTCATTGGGCTTGACTTGTATTGGTCTAAAATATAGAACTCTGCCATCTTTAACCATCCATGGCGTCGATCTTTTAAATTGCCCTTCGTAAATACGATTGGTCTCAAGTCCAAAAGCTTTTTGCTCAGGAGTAATTTCAACGGGGTGGGCTTCTTCGGAAAAGGGCGGTCCGGCTCTGAAGTCTACTTGTTCTGCATTCATCAGCTAATTTTATAATTATTTTTTTCTTATGTCCAGTAATAAAAAAAATTTTTAAATCTTAACCTGTCTTGATTTTCTAAGCGCCTGTTCTAATAAATCCTTTGCCATAATTTCTTCTTCTTGTGAAAGTTTCGGCATCGGTGTAAAGATTTCTCCGCTTTCTTCCTGCAAAAACTCCAAAGCCGTCTGCACTCTATCGGCAGGAACGGGTTTTGAGACTTTCTCCAGTATTACAAAAACTCTTCGCAATTGTCTGTTGGGAAGCCTTATCCATGTAACTTTTTCCACAAATCTTTGGCCTATTTGTCTTAAAAGAAAATTGTAAACAAGCATTGTTTTCCCAAAAGCAGTTGTGTAGTCTGTTAAATCACATCTGTCGGAATCTTTAAAATCACCGACTATCCGTTTTGCAACAATCTGTCTTTTTATAGTCGATTTTCTCTTTTCTCTCTTGCGTTTTATATAATCCGGCTCAACTTGAACATTAAAAGTATTTCCATCAACCTCGAAAGATATAAGACATCGGGGTTTTGCTATATATGTATAATCCCTATCATCTTTAACCAAAGCATCAAATCTATCTCTTACAATTCTTTGCCCGATTTGTCCTATGGTTTCTGTTGTTGCGGGTTTTCCGGATGAGAGAAGAAAATCTCCTTGGCTTGCCATTATTTGCTGAACCTCCAGAGAATCAATTTTAAACTCTTTTGCAATCTCTTCCCATAACGGAATCAGTGCCCTTTTTATATTTCTTCTTTCAAGCGCGGAATTTGCAGGTCTTAAAGGACCGCTTTGGATAAATCTTTTGCGATGGTTTTTAAGAAGCTCTAAGTATTTATCTCGGTCGTAACCTGTTGGATAAAATCTCGAGAAAACATCTTTAATATTCCAATCAGGATAAAGTTCTTCTGGAAAACAATAGTCAGCTCTAAAATGATCAATAAACTTTCCAGGAACTAAAAACCGGTCAATAGCTTCCCCAATTACAGCGCTTATATCAAAAGTATTTCTTGGCGGGACTTTTTCGATATCTCTGTAAATAATTCTTTCAATATCCGAAAAAGAAATTAAGCCCTGCACTCTTTGTTCCTGCTCGGGACTCGTTGCTGCCTGAGTCATGGCGGCAAATGAATTATCTATCCCAATATCAAATCCCATTTGCGGTGCTTCTCTTCTTTTCATAACAAGCAATTCTATACATAGAGAGACAAAATATCAAGTTTTTGGTAAAATATAAGTGTATGGAAACACAAGGACCTCCGCAGCCAAAAGCCGATAGACGAGTCTTACTACAGATGTCAATTCCAACCAAAAGGGAAGGGAAAGGCCCACATTTTAAAGATGTAAGAATTTACTCTAAAAAAGATCCGAAGGATCCAAGACCTTTTGTGGCTGAAGACTTGGATGGCAACGAAGTGCAACTTGAGCCAAATGATCAATTTGTAGCGGAAAAAACAATTCTTGGTACTGCAGCGCCTGAAACTCTTATGAGATTGGAAGAACAGGAGAAAAAAATGAAAGTTCATTCTAAGAAATAATTATACAAATGGATAAAAAAAAGATTGATCAGTTTAAGAAAAAACTAACAACCGAGCAATACAATATCTGCTTTTTAAAAGGAACAGAGCCGCCATTTTCGGGGAAATATACGGACAATAAACAGACAGGTATATATAAATGTGTTGTTTGCTCAACTCCTCTTTTTTACTCATATACAAAATTTGATTCGGGAACCGGCTGGCCCTCTTTTGACAGACCTGTCGGAGATAACGTGGATTTTGAAGAAGACAGAAGTTCGATAATGGCAAGAACCGAAGTAAAGTGTAAAACTTGCGGTTCACATTTGGGACATGTTTTTGATGATGGGCCAACAAAAACTGGTAAAAGATATTGTATCAACTCTTTAGCTCTTGATTTTGAGAAATACAAATAAAGTTGCCACGCCTCTCCCAAAAATCCTTGAGAAATTAATCTTGCTATGTTACTGTAATGATAATGAAAAGAGGAATTGCAACCTTCACTCTTGACACAGGTCATTGTCCTCCGCGGCTTTTTAAAAGAATGGTCGAGTTGGGAAGAGAGATGGTTAGAGTTCTTGTTGACGAGTATGGTCCTACAGAATTTGTAAAAAGAATTTCCGATCCGGTTTGGTTTCAATCACTTGGTACTGTTTTGGCTTTTGACTGGAATGCTTCAGGTATTACAACAATTTTAACTGCAGCTTTAAAAGAAGCAATTAGAGGAGAAGAAAAAGATCTTGGTGTTTTTATTTGCGGAGGAAAAGGAAAAACATCCCGTAAAACCCCGGATGAAATTTTGGATTGGGGTCAAAGACTAAATTTAGAAGAAGGAAAAGTCAGGGATTTATCGTATAGCTCCAAAATGGCCGCAAAGGTAGATTCAAGTTTGGTGCAGGACGGATATCAGATTTATCATCATGCATTCTTTTTCTCGGTTGTGAAAGTACCGGGGAGAGCTCCGACTCTTGATAGTTGGGCGGTTGTTCAGCAGGGGATGAACACGGGAAATCAGACAGCCCGAAGATATCATTGGTACGAAGACATCTCAAACCTGCCTGCCGGCAAGGCAGGTCGCAAATCGCAAAACTCAAATCTAAAAAAAGATTTTGTTGAAGAACCGCATACAGGAATCGCGTCCCAGTCTTTTGAAAAAAAGATGTTAAATCTAATTTCCAAAAAAAGCAGAACAAACAGGAATTTATCGCAAGAACTGGTTTCATTCGGGTACAATACTTTGATGAAAGACGTACAGCTTTTGAGAAGTCATTTTTCAAATTATTCCAAAATGATATCTTATCAATACAAAAACAAAAATGGTCCGGTTCAGGAAACGCTTTTAGAGCTTGCCGATCCGCATTTCACAACTCATCCTGTTGTCCATGAGGATTTTACAAAAAGCAAATACCTTGAAAGAATTTTGCAAAGAGTAACATATGAAAAACCGCAAGATTATGAAAGCCTTTTATCAATTGAAGGAGTAGGACCCAAAACAATAAGAGCTCTCTCTTTAGTTTCTGAAATTATTTACGGCGCAGACCCATCATACGAGGATCCAGCAAGATACAGTTTTGCTCACGGAGGAAAAGATGCTATTCCATATCCCGTAGATATAAAAACTTATGATAATACAATTAATATTATGGAAAGAGCGGTTAAGAAATCAAAGATTAGCATTTTTGATAAAGAAAAAGCTTTAAAAAGACTTGCGTCAATGTCTTCATGAACAATTTCGAAACCAAGACAAACAGCAAAGACCAGATAGTTGATATAACCGATAAAATTAATCAGATAATACAAAAATCAAATAAGAAAAACGGAGTTTGTGTTTTATCTATTCTTCATACAACATGTGCTTTAGCAACTGCCGATTTGGATCCCGGAACAGATTTAGATCTTCTTGAAGCCTTGAGAAAAATGCTTCCTAAGATTTCATATCGTCATCCCCATGATCCGTCTCATACCTCAGATCATATTCTCTCATCGATTATTGGGACATCGTTGTCATTAGTTTTTGAAAATCAGACTTTGTCTTTGGGGGCTTGGCAAAGGATAATACTTGTTGAGTTAAATGGCCCGAGAACCAGACAAATTGCTTTCTCGATAATAGAAGAATAGTTATTTTTCGATATATTTTCTCAGAGGACAATCAATGTGTTTACAGTGGGCAGGGCAGTATTTCCTGCCGTATTCAATCATTCTATTTGTAAAATCAAACCATTCTTCTCTTGGAATAATTTCCATTAGATCTTTTTCTATTTTGCCAGGATCGGAGTTTTTAGTCAGCCCAAACAATTTAGAAAGTCTTGTAACATGAGTATCAACTGCAATTCCTTCAACGACACCATAAACATTTCCCAAAATTATATTTGCTGTTTTTCGCCCGACTCCGGGAAGAGAAATAAGCCCGTTCATGGTTTTTGGAATTTTACCATCATATTTATCTATTATTATTTCGGCAGATCTCTTTAAAAACTTTGCCTTTTGTCTAAAAAGCCCGAGCTGTGACAAATCTTTTTCCAAATCTTTTATATCAGCATTTCTATAATTTTTAATAGTTTTGTATTTCTTAAAAAGATTTTTTGTTATTTCATTCACCTTTTTATCGGTATTTCGGGCAGAAAGAATAACAGCAACCATAAGTTCCCAAGGGGAAGAATAAGACAAGACAGTTTTTGAAACAGGAAATAACCTTTTAAGTTCTTTTATTATTTCGTTGACCTTACTCCTTTTATCGTTCACGCTCTTATTTTACCAAATTTCTCTCACTCCTGTCAGACAAGAATAGAAATGTCACCCCCCTATGGCTCAGTTTTATGATGTTGTCTCCATGGATGATTTAACGGCGGTTTTCAGTT
>Ga0209515_10010780_pt1 | contig 10099 bp, 7 predicted proteins | sample Subgroupgradi54m_FD_187454 | JGI IMG/M metagenome (GOLD analysis project Ga0209515, IMG submission 187454) | Subsurface groundwater microbial communities from S. Glens Falls, New York, USA - GMW60B uncontaminated upgradient, 5.4 m (SPAdes)... ...
GGCGCCGTAGCCGCAGTTCCGGGATTGGTGCTTCAGCGGCGAACCGGCCCAACTGGCCTACCAGATCCCCACCCTCTCGGCGGCACCCTAACGCCCTTTAATCTACCACGTCTCCGAAGGCGCTCATCATATCATGTTAACTTGCAACTTGATATTAATATGATAATTGGTAAGACACCAGCACCCTGAGTTCTCGTACAGTTTGTGCGGGAATTGAATCCTCCCGTAGTCTTATATTATCTCCTTCCGGGTTTTATTCGTAACTGCTTGTTGGACAACGAGTTCTTATATTACATTCATATTTTCCTGCGCGAGACTTGCCCAGCGGAAACAGCCCTTGACAGGGGTTTCGCCTTATTGTATACTTTCAATTGATGGTGAAACTAGGTAGTTTAATGAAAGCGTCTAATGGGGCTGACAAGGGGGCCTTGGGGGTTAGTCTGCTCAAGGCGATGCCGGAGCTCATTCCGTCTCTTAAGGTTACGAAAAATCGGATCAAGCTAAAAGGTACTGTCCAGGCCGATTTGGCCCTAGAGGTAGTCACTCCGCCCGGCCGAAAGAAGTGGCTATTCTTCGAGGTCAAGGCGAATCCTGTTGCCGGTCTTGTCAGGGAATCCATTCGTCAGCTAAAGGCAAGACTCCCCAAACGACCTCCTGCATACGCTATGCTGGGGTCGAATTTCATCGGCCCACGTATGCGGGAGGTTTGCCGAGAAGAGGGAGTGGGTTACCTAGATTTAGCGGGCAACTGTTACCTCCGGTTGGACGACTTCTATTTAGAGAAAGAGGTTGAGAAGAATCCCTTTCCAAGACTGGGTCGGCCGGCTTCTCTGTTTACCCCGATTTCCAGCCGGATCCTTCGCGCATTCCTGGAGGAACCCAAGCGGGAATGGACGGTCCTGGAGCTCTCTCGGACGACTCGTGTAAGTCTGGGGCAAACCTCCAACGTCTGCCGGCGTCTGCTGGAAGAGAAATACGTTGCCAAAGCCCAGGGGCGCATCCAGATCGCTGAGCCCGGCAAACTGCTTGATGATTGGAGAGAGGAATACGTCGGGACGAAAAGCACATCGTTAGCATACTACAGTCTCGAGCGAGATCCCGCCCAGATCATGGCTCGTGTTGCTGCCACCGCATCACCTCGGCGCTGGCGTTACGCGGTCACATCATTTGCAGCTGCCTCCGTGATCGCCCCGTTTGTGCGGGGCGTGGGGAACGTGGTTTGGTATGTTCAGTACGCAGCGGCGATCGATCCATGGGTCAAGGCATTGGATTTGCGCCCCGTCGAAGCCGGGCCAAACGTTACTCTACTGGTACCCTACGACGAAGGGGTATTCTATCGGACGCAGACCGTTAATGGCTTGACGCTGGTGGGCAACATTCAGATGTATTTGGATCTCTATAACAACCCGGCCCGCGGGAAAGAGCAGGCTGAGTTTCTCCGGCAACAAAAAATAGGTTTTTAAGCATGCCGCCCGAGCGCACCGCGAAGACTTACAATTCAGCGATCACCTCCGCATCGAAAGCTGTTTTGCTGGAGGTTGTAACCATGCTTCGCGCCTATCGGGAGGCCTTGGTGCTGATTGGCGGTTGGGTTCCATACCTTCTCCTAGAGAAGCACCGGCTTCCCGATAGGCCCTTTGACCATATCGGTTCCATCGATATTGACCTGGCCATCGATCCTGAAAAGATTGAAGAATCGCAGTACGCGACAATCGTTGAGCTTCTCAAGGAGCACGGCTACACTCCGCGACCGGACAAGGTTGGGAATCTCCTTCCCAATATCTTCAATCGAACGGTGATTTCTCCGGTGGATGGGCAGTCGTATACGATCCACGTCGATTTCCTCACCCGTTGGAAAGATCCCAGGACAGGCAAGCACCGCCACCTGCCGATCCAAGACGGATTATTGGCCCAGAGAACCAAGGGCTGCGAGGCAGCGTTTCAGAACAACACGACGTTTGACCTGACAGGTACCTTACCAAAGGGAGGCGAAATGACCGTCCCGATCCGAATGGCGGACCTGGTCGGGTGCCTGACCATGAAAGGGATCGTCCTGGGCGAACGCTACCGGGAGAAAGATGCCTACGACATTTATACCCTGGCTGCTTACTACCAACGAGGACCGGCCGATGTAGCCGCAGTGCTCAAGCCCCACTTAACCGACCCGCTCGTTAAAGAGGCCCTCTATATCATCCTTCGCGCCTTCGCTACTCGGGCAGCGAATGGCCCGGCTTGGGTAGCTGAATTTCTAGAGCCAGTTTCTGAGGAAGGCAGAGAGAAGTTGGTCACCGAGGCGTTTGGAACGCTGCGAGGGTTATTCGACGAGCTACTGTTTACCCCCGAGAGCAATCTTCCAAGCGCAGTTCCCGCTCCGACTCCTCCGCGCTCCATTGGGCACGGCAGCCCGGACGCTTTTCTGGGGGAGCGCCGCCAAGCAATTCTTCAGGAGGTAAACGGTCAGCCATACTACGTGATGAGCGCGACGCCGGCCTCGTTGCGGGACGAGCTGGTTAATATAACGGATGAACGCTTGAGAAAACTTTTGCAGGAACCGCCTGGGCAGCGCCTCCATGGTTGGAACTTGGACATGGAAAGATACGGAACGTTCAAGCCGTCTTTCAATGGGTTGGTCTACGAAATTCCTAACTATAAACGGTTGGAAGTCTTCCGAAACGGGCATGTGGAATTCCGAATCCCGATCGATCCGGATGGGTTCAGAGCGGCAGAGCTTGCCATCCAGGAGTTGGTAGATGCTCGTAATCCCAATGGGCCCAAGAAGACCGTTTCGCACCTGGTTTTAGGAGCTGTCCCCGTAGCCGAATATCCCGTCAGCTTTTGTCGGTTCGTCAAGGAGTACGCTCAGCTTGTGGGACTGGGTGAGCGCGAGGCCTGGCTCCTGTCCGTTGGGCTGTATAACGTGAAGGGCATCGGGCTGTATGAAGTTTCAAGAGACATCGGCTGGGGCCCGCGCCGCGACCCAGATACTTTCTGGTCTCAGGATCACTTGGAGATTCCGCCGTATCGGGTGTCGTGGACGGAGTCGCCGGATCAGATTGCTCGGCGCGCCTTGGACAGGATCTGGAACACCTTCGGTTATGAACGGCCGCCCTATTTTGATGCCAGCGGAAATTTCGTAGTGCCGACGAGGTGAAATATGCGTAAGGATCGATCTAAAACAGGCGCTTCCAAGAAAAACAATGGGGCCAACCTGGGGTTTGAGGAGAAGCTCTGGGCGGCGGCCGATAAGATGCGGGGTCACATGGATCCCGGGGAGTACAAGCACGTAGCCCTGGGGCTCATCTTCCTCAAGTACATCTCGGATGCCTTTGAGCAGCGCCGGGCAGAGCTGGCCAAAGAAAAGGGGGCCGATCCGGAAGACCGGGACGAATACCTGGCCGAGAACATCTTCTGGGTGCCCAAGCAGACGCGCTGGCCCAACCTTCAGGCCAACGCCAAGCAGCCGATCATCGGAAAACTGATTGACGACGCGATGGTGGCCATTGAGAAGGAAAACACTTCTCTTAAGGGGGTGCTTCCAAAGGATTATGCCAGGTCGTCATTGGATAAACATCGCTTGGGAGAAATGATTGATCTTATCGGTACAATCGGGCTGGGCGACAGAGAGAGCCGCGCCAAAGATATTTTGGGGCGGGTATACGAATACTTCCTGGGTAGATTCGCCAGCGCCGAGGGCAAAGGCGGCGGGGAGTTTTACACGCCCCGTTCAATCGTGCAGCTACTGGCCGAGATGATCGAACCGTTCAAGGGTCGTGTCTACGACCCTTGCTGCGGGTCCGGCGGGATGTTCGTGCAGTCTGAGAAATTCGTGGAGGCCCACGGCGGCCGGCTGACAGACCTCTCCGTCTATGGCCAGGAGTCGAACCAGACCACCTGGAGGCTGTGCAAGATGAACCTAGCAATCCGGGGCATTGAGGGCAACATCGCCTGGAACAGCGCAGGATCATTCCATAACGACGCGCACAATGACCTGAAAACCGATTTCATCTTGGCGAATCCTCCCTTCAACGACAGTGATTGGGGAGGGGAGCGATTGCGGGATGACGTCCGCTGGCGATACGGCGTGCCGCCGCCGGGCAACGCTAACTTCGCTTGGGTGCAGCATTTCATCCATCATCTGGCTCCCAACGGCATCGCTGGGTTCGTCTTGGCCAACGGCTCCATGTCCTCGAATCAGTCTGGTGAAGGGGAAATCCGCCAGAAGATCATCGAGGCGGACCTGGTGGACTGCATGATCGCTCTGCCCGGGCAGCTCTTCTACACGACGCCAATACCAGCCTGTCTCTGGTTCCTCACCCGAAACAAAAAGAACGGGAAGTTCCGCGACCGCCGCGGGCAAACCCTGTTCATCGATGTTCGAAAGATGGGCTACCTGGTGGACCGGACCCATCGAGAATTTTCCGATGAGGAGATTCAGCGGATCGTCCGCACCTATCACGCTTGGCGCGGCGAGAAAGGAACCGGTGGCTACAAGGAGGTGTCCGGTTTCTGCAAGAGCGCTACCCTCGAGGAAATCCGCCGGCACGGCCACATCCTTACCCCTGGTCGCTACGTCGGCGCCGAAGCGATCGAGGATGACGGCGAGCCGTTCGAAGAGAAGATGAAGCGGCTGACGGCAACGCTAAACGAGCAGTTCGCCGAGTCGGGGAAACTGGAGCGGGCCATCCGGGAGAATCTAAAGGGGTTGGGGTATGGCAGGTAGGTGGCAGACGTTGCGGTTTGATGAGGCAGCTCAGATCAGCCCATCAGTTCGACTCGAACGCGGCAAATCCTACCCTTTCGTAGATATGCAGGCGGTTCAGCCGTCATCCCGAGACGTTGGGCCAAGCAAACAGCGTGCATTCTCCGGTGGCGGATCTCGCTTCAGAGTTGGTGATACGTTGATGGCTCGGATTACTCCTTGTCTGGAGAATGGCAAGATTGCCAGATTCTGTGGTCCAGACGGGCAATCGGTCGGCCATGGGTCGACGGAATTCATCGTGATTCGCGGAAAAGATGGCGTAACCGACGACAGCTTTGTCTATTACCTGACCCGCTCCGAGATCGTTCACGGCTATGCCATTTCCCAAATGACAGGAAGCTCTGGACGTCAGCGCGTTCCGATCGAAGCACTTGGCCGCTTGCAGGTAGCGATTCCACCGCTTGATGAGCAACGCGCCATTTCCAAAATCCTCGGCGCGTTGGACGACAAGATCGAACTGAACCGCCGGACGAACGAAACGTTGGAGGCCATTGCCCGGGCGATTTTTAAATCCTGGTTCGTGGACTTCGACCCCGTCCGTGCCAAGGCCGAAGGCCGAACCTCCGGCTTGCCCAAGGAGATTGCCAGTCTTTTTCCAAATAGCTTTGAGGATTCCGAATTAGGTGAGATTCCGGCGGGGTGGGAGATCGGAACGCTTGCAGATTTCTCAACCCTGAACCCGGAAGTCTGGTCTAAGGGCAACCGTCCGGACAGCATCAACTATGTTGATCTGTCGAACACGAAATGGGGGCGAATCGATTCTGTCACTGTCTATCCACTGCACGACGCGCCGAGTCGGGCGCAGCGAGTGCTTAGCGCTGGCGATACGATCGTCGGCACGGTTCGTCCAGGAAACGGCTCGTACGCCCTAGTCACAGAGGGCGGACTCACTGGTAGCACGGGCTTTGCCGTCTTAAGGCCTCGGATCCGACAATGTCAGGAGTTCGTCTATCTCGCGGCGACAACAGCCGAGAACATTGAGACACTTGCACATCTGGCAGACGGCGCCGCATATCCAGCGGTTCGCCCGGAGGTTGTCATTGCGACGCGAGTGGTCCGGCCAGACGAGCGAGTCTCGGCCCATTTCTCTGCGATTGCTGATTCGCTGCTTGCGAAGATGGCACAGAATGAACGCGAATCCCGCACTCTCGCCGCCACCCGTGACGCTCTGCTGCCAAAATTGCTTTCTGGCGAGATCCGAGTTCCCGAGAATATCCAGTTTGGGCCGTTGCAAAATGACAGGTGATCTTGTCAGCAAAAAAACGCGTATCGAATTCCGCGAGTTTCTTGTCGGATTTATACTGCATGAGATCGAGAATGAATTCGATGCAGCAGATGTACACTGCAACCTCGATCACCAACCCCAGTTATCCGGCCAAAGGCGTACCTTGGTGGAACAATATTATTCCACCGTGGATTGGACAAACTGGGCCGATGTAAAGAAGGTTATCCAAGCTTATGAAGGCATCCTGAACAAAGCAATTCAAGCTACTGAAAGCATCGGGGAATGGGACCGTGCATTGGCAGAGACTCGGAAGAAGAGAATTCAGGAGCTGATTAATTTCTTAAAACGGGATGGTTTCCAGTGGGTGGATGGAAAGATTATTTCGGGGGCTGGGTTGCCCTCTTTAGATGATATTAAAGAGACGGCCTCTGAGTTCGACGCAAAACATTTGGCTGAGCAAATCCGGCGAATCGAACAGGCTGTTGACTCCGATCCCCCGTTGGCAATCGGGACGGCGAAGGAACTTATCGAAACCTGCTGTCGAACAATCCTTACCGAGAGGGGTAAGCCCATTGTGGGAACACCGGACATTCCAGAGCTTACCAAGCAGACATTGAGAGAGTTGAACCTACTTCCAGAGGGTGTTCCGGAACGGGCAAAAGGGAGTGAGACCATTAGGCGATTGCTCAGCAATCTCGCGACAATTGGTCAAGGATTGGCGGAGCTTCGAAACCTCTACGGCACTGGCCACGGAAAAGATGGGGTGACACAGCCAATCAAGCCGCGCCACGCCAAGCTCGCCATAGGTGCGGCTTCGACATTAGCAAGGTTTCTATTCGAGACACATAAAGAGACAATAAATGAGCGCCGACAGACCCAAACCAATTGATCCAGAACTCATCCACAAATTGATGGGTTTAGACGGCCAGACGCTTTTGCTCGAAGGGGCGGCGGCCCCCAACTGGTTGAATGGTCTTGGCATTGTTTGCGGGAGTGCCGCTTTCGTGGAACGAAGAGAGATTTTAAGTGGGCGAGGACCTGCTCAGGTTGTAGGCGGTATTGATGTTTTTCGGCACGATCCGAATGACTTGAGATTTGGTAGCCCAATCAATAAAGATAATTATCTTGTGACATCGGGCAACACCTTTCATGCCTACGGACCTTTCAAGAGAAAGGATGACCACTGGCTGCCCAAAGTGCCTGCATATATCCGAAGTGTTCCGTCTCTAGAGAAGGGCCAGGGTGGGTATTTGCTTGTAATGGCGGCGGATAATGTATATCGAGAATGGCCCTTGCCAGACCATCTATTTGAGACTTAAAGAGGGAATCAGAGTGATCGTTAGAAAGGTCATCAATAGCTGCTGGTTTTTCACGCTACTGGCTGCAGGGGCCGCAGCCATTGTTTTCCAACGATACTATCCGTGGTGGGCTACCAGGACGGAGGCGTTCAGAGGTGCAGTCCTGGGAACGTTCTCCGGAATAGCTGTTGGTATTGTGGTCTTCTTGGCATCCAAATACTACGAGAGCAGGGTCAAACGATACAACGCGCTATGCAACATGGAGTTGATTCTGAACAACCTGTTGGCCAGCCTTAGCGACAATCAGCACCAGATCAAAAAGGCGCTCGCCACCGATGAAATCACCCTGGTTTTTCAAACCCCCTTGGTATTGACCGAACAGGACTTACGGGAAATCGGCAGGGCCGATTTGAAGAACAAACTACTGGGGGTTCTGATTGACTGCCGGAAATACAATGAGAGCGTAACCCACGCGCTCAAAATTTTCGAAACCAACATAGAAACCTTCAAGGCATTTGAGGCGAATCAGTTCGCTAGGAGATCGGATATTATCCGCGGTATCCTCAGGGATTTTTACCGACAGCTCAAAATCAAGCTCAAGGAGATCTACGAGTTTGGGACAGTGATTGAAAAAGGTATCGAGGACGCCGTGGTTGACACACGGTTCTTTGTGAAACGAGACAGGCTGTTGCCCATCACGCTTAACCCGTATTACGATTCGAAAGATCTCGAGCGGTGGCGAACAACGGATATGGACCGATTGAGGAAAGAGTGTGCACGAACGGCTGCTGATGATGAGAAAAGGCGGAAACAGAGAGAAGCTGAGACCACTGCGTGAGTCCCCGCGTCACTGAATCCACCGTTGAGGAAGCGACCCTCCAGTGGTTGGAGGAGATGGGCTACGCCATCCTGCCCGGGCCGGAGATCGAGCCGGAGGGACCGAGGCAAGAGCGGACAAGTTTTGGCGATGTCGTGTTGGTGGATCGCCTGCGCTCCGCAGTGGCGCGAATCAATCCGCAGATACCCAAGGAGGCCCGGGAGGAAGCTGTTCGGAAACTGCTGCGGGCCGAGCACCCTGACTTAGCCGAGAATAATCGCCGGTTCCATCGCTACCTCACCGATGGCGTGCCGGTAGAGTACCAAGCAGAGGGCCGGATGAAGCCCGATCAGGTTTGCCTGGTGGATTTCGACCACCCTGAAAATAACGACTGGCTGGCGGTGAACCAGTTCACAGTAGTCGAAGATCGGCACACCCGACGACCAGATGTGGTCGTGTTCGTCAACGGTCTGCCACTGGCGGTCATTGAGTTGAAGGACCCCACCGATCCCCAAGCCACCATCCAGAGCGCATTTCTGCAGCTTCAGACCTACAAGGCAGAGATCCCATCTCTCTTTGCTTGTAATGAGGTATTGGTGGCCTCAGACGGCACAAAAGCCCGTGCCGGCGCACTAACTTCGGACTGGGGACGGTTCATGCCCTGGCGCACGGTGGATGGGAAGAATCTCTCTCCTAAAGAGCTCCCGCAGTTGGAGGTTCTGCTTAAAGGGATCTTCCAGAAGGGGCGATTCCTGGAGCTGATCAGGGATTTCATTGTGTTCGAGGCCGCCAGGGGCGGATTGTCCAAGAAGCTGGCCGGCTACCATCAGTTTCACGCGGTGCGGAAGGCGATCGAAAGCACGGTGAAAGCCGTGAAAGGTGATCGGCGAGTCGGAATCGTCTGGCACACACAGGGGTCGGGGAAGAGTCTCACAATGGCTTTCTACGCCGGGAAGGTCGTTCGGCATCCGGCGATGGAGAATCCCACCATGGTTGTCTTGACGGACCGGAACGATTTGGATGACCAACTGTATCAGACTTTCGCTGGCTGCAAGGACCTGCTCCGGCAGGCGCCGGTTCAGTCCGAGAGCCGCGCTCAGTTGCGGGAGTTTCTGCAGGTGGCCTCCGGAGGTGTGGTGTTTACCACCATTCAGAAATTCCTGCCGGAGCAAAGGGGAGATCGATTTCCAAAACTTTCTGACCGGCGGAACATCGTGGTGATCGCCGACGAGGCCCACCGGAGCCAGTATGCATTCGTGGAGGGCTTTGCCCGGCACATGAGGGACGCACTGCCCAACGCCTCTTTCATCGGTTTCAGTGCTACCCCTATTGAGATGGCGGATCGGAATACCCGGACGGTTTTCGGGGAGTACATCGATGTGTACGACATCCATCAAGCGATCGATGACGAAGTTACTGTTCCTATCCAGTACGAGCCGCGGCTGGCCAAGCTGGAGCTCAAGGAGGAAGAGAAGCCCAAAATTGACCCTGAGTTTGAGGAGGTGACCGAGGATCAGGAAGAATCCGCCAGGAGCAGATTAAGATCCAAGTGGGCTCGTCTCGAAGCGTTGGTGGGGGCAGAGAAACGGGTCCAACAGGTGGCCCAAGACATCGTGGAGCATTTTGAGAGGCGCCTGGCGGTTATGGATGGGAAAGGGCTGATCGTCTGCATGAGCCGGCGGATCTGCGTGGATCTCTACAACGCGATCATCAAGCTGCGTCCACAGTGGCAGCATCCAGATGATGACAAGGGCTTCCTCAAGGTAGTGATGACCGGATCTGCTTCCGATGGCCCTGAGTGGCAGCAGCATTCCCGGAACAAGGAGAGGCGGCGCGCCCTGGGGGACGCTTTCAAGGATGCAGAAAATCCGATCAAACTGGTACTCGTCCGGGACATGTGGCTGACCGGTTTTGATGTTCCATCCCTGCACACCATGTATGTGGACAAGCCGATGCGAGGGCACGGCCTCATGCAGGCGATTGCCCGGGGGAATCGGGTG
>Ga0209515_10010781_pt1 | contig 10099 bp, 10 predicted proteins | sample Subgroupgradi54m_FD_187454 | JGI IMG/M metagenome (GOLD analysis project Ga0209515, IMG submission 187454) | Subsurface groundwater microbial communities from S. Glens Falls, New York, USA - GMW60B uncontaminated upgradient, 5.4 m (SPAdes)... ...
GCAGTTGCTGTAAAAGCGTGGGGTAACTGGTCGGCACTTATGAGTGCCAACTCGAGTAAAATGGTCACGGTTTCTATGGTGGGCCAGCGATTAAAGCCTGTTCTGACCTGTTCTAGGTCTAGTGTCAGACCAGCTTGTCTTGCCAAAGCAGCTAGGCTTTGGAGGTCGGTCGGGACACTTGATTGCCCGGTACTATCAATTGTTGTTTGATTAGCAAGGCCCACTGCTAGAGCGGTAGCCACGTTTTCCTGAAACTTCCCGGTGGGATAGCCTAGTTGTCGGTCAACTTCCTTTTTATTTTCTGGGAGAGATTGAAAATAGTCCCTCAAATCGTACGTGCCGGGTAGTCCGCCCCTCCCTTCGCCGTACACCACTTTTTGGGGCTGTTTTTGGGGATAACGAATTATCTTAAGGTTCCGTAGTAAATCAACCCGCCGAAGCCTTTCTTTGACGTTTGCAATGTCTCTAATGGTGATCTGGTCGCTTCTATAGGCCATAGTGTAGTAGTGTTCACTAATAAACAACTTGTTAACTCGCCTAATTGTTGGGTTTTGCCACCATAATAAAGGAAAATTATCTACACTTATTGGCTTAGGAGGGTTTTCTGCTTTTATGGGTTGCAAGAGGGGATCATTTTCGAGAGCTTTGGGAGAAAAGTTGGCTACTAAATCTCGAGTTGGGCGGGTAGACCACTCTATGTCAGAGACAAATTTATCACTCCGGGGGATAATTTCCAGAACTTCTTTTTGCACAATGGCTATTATACCACACTATAAGCTAGCCTTGGACCCGGACGGGCATGATGAGGTGGAGGAAGTTGGGGTCGGAGGGGCTGCGGAAAACACCAGGAGAGGTTGGGCCAGAGAGCTCGATAGTAATTTCACCAACACTGGCCACTGACAAGAAATCTAGCAAATAGTGAAAATTGAAAGCGATAGAAATTTCTTCTTTACTGTCAGATTTGAACTCAACTTCACTTTCGTTCTCCCCCACTTGGGGAGCGTTAGCGGAAATTTTTAATTTAGAACCTGCCTCGCCGGCAGGCAGGTTTCCAATTTGAAATTTAACGATATTAGCCGACTCTCTGGCAAAGATCGAGGCGAGGCGGATTGCTTTTGATAATTCTTGTGCTTCTATAGAAAGCTTAATTGTTGATGTTGTAGGAATAATTTTCTCAAAATCTGGATAACTGCCGGCAATTAAACGAGAATAAATTTTTATATCACCCAGATCAAAAAATATTTGATTTGATTGTTCAAAAACTGAGATTTTAATTTTTAAGTTTTGGTCTTTGTCTGACTTGGTGGTTTTGGACTCAGCCAGGATTCGGGTAACCTCGAGAAGACTTTTAGCAGGGATAATTAGGCTGGACTTTTCTTCTTTGGTACTGGATTTTCCCAATTTTGTCTGTTTAAAAACCGAGAGCCGAAAGCCATCAGTGGCGGCGAGAGTTAATCCGGCTTCGCCGGATTTGAAAAGCACTCCAGTTAGGGCGGCACGGCCTTCATCGGTGGCGGCAGAAAAAACTGTTTTGGCAATAAGCTCTTGAAAAATTGCGGAGTCTATTTCCCAAGTGGGATCTTTTGGGTCGGTGTCTGGTACCAAGGTAGGGTATTCGGCGGCCGGGGTGCCATTAATGGTTGCCTTGAAACCACTGGTCTTAACTGACATTACAGTGCCGTCAAGTTCCAAAGTAATTTTTTCGGCTGATAATGAGGCGATTATTTCAGCAAAAGTACGACCGGGTAAAGTAAACTCTCCAGAGGCTTCAACTTTAGCGCCAATTTCAGTAATAATAGTGGTTTCCTGATTGGAAGCAGTTAAGATTAGCTTTCCTTGCCGGGCGACGAGAAGAATATGAGAAAGAATAACAATTTGAGGTTTGGAAGATAAAACACGGGAAATAGTAGAGAGTCCGTGATTGAGATTTTCTTGAAGAACTTCGAGTTTCATATTTCGACAAGCTCAATATAACCCTGAGTGTTTATCGAAGGGTCATAGTGTTGTCCACAATATACCATTTGCTTTTTAATTTTCAATCGGCGATTTTAATTCAGTTATAACTAGTAGTAGCAGTAGTAGGTGGTGGGGGTAAGTGGACGAAAATTTCTAATTACTAATTTCTAATTACTAATTTCGGATAAATTTCGTTGTGGATAAGATACTTGATGTATTGTGGATAAAAGTGGTGGATTGTTGTGGATAAAAGTGGATATGTGGAGAAGTTAGAGTTTAGCCTGAATTTCATCCACTTCTTTTTTAATACGAGGGTTAGTTATCAACAAAGATTCGATTTTTTTGACACCATGGATAATAGTGGTATGGTCTTCCCGATCCAAAAACGAAGCGATTTCCATATAGGTCATGCGGGTATTCTTTTTAAGAAGATACATGAGAATCTGGCGAGGTTCGGAGATCGGTCGGTCACGCTTGTCACTTTTGATTAGTTTCATCGGAAGTTCATAGTAAGCGCAAATGGCATTGAGTGCGGTTCGGGGATCGAGGTGCCCGGCGTTGGCAGGATTATTAATAGTGGGAAGTTTGAGAACCTCGGCTACTAAGGAAATAGTAATTTCCTGATTTTGATTAGTGGCCTTAGAAAGGATCAATTGTACTGCCCCATCAAGAGAGCGAATATTGTCAACATTACTGGATATGTATGAAGCGATTGTTGTGGATAATTCTATTCCTCTTTTTTTTGCTTTTAGAATACAAATAGTAGTTTTTAATTCGGAATCAGGAGTAGAGATGTCGGCGACTAACCCGCCCTCGAAACGGCTGCGGAGGCGGTCGGCCAAATCATTAATGTCTGACGGTTTGCGATCGGAGGTCATCACAATTTGGCCCTCGCGTTGCTGGATGGCATTGAAAGTGTAAAAAAATTCTTCCTGAGCGGTGTCTTTTCCTGAGAGAAACTGAATGTCGTCGATTAAGAGTGCATCTGCCGAGCGATATTTTTCTTTGAAATCGTGGGTGTTTTGCCGTCTGATTCCGGCAATTATTTCGTTAGTGAATTGTTCGCTGGAGGCATAAATTACCTTGGCACGAGAGTTTTGTCGTAAAATTTCGTGGCCAATGGCCTGCATCAGATGGGTTTTACCTACTCCCACACCACCCCAAATAAACAGCGGATTATAGTTGGTACCCGGGCTTTTGATGACCGCCTGGGCGGCGGCAAAGGCGAGTTGGTTTGAGGTAGAAACACAAAACTCTTCTAAAACAAAGTCGCTTCTTAGCCCGGTGTGTTTGATGGCTAAGGCAATTGCCTCCCTGTCTTGTTTGGGGGCTTCAAACAGAGGGCCGAGGCTGGCATCTGGTTGCTGGTTGCTGGTTGCTGGTTGATCAATAACGTCAAAAAGTAAACTTAATTTGTCGCTATTGGCGATTTTTTGGAGAGCATTTTGAATAATAGTGTAATAGCGCTGCCCGGCTTGGATCGAAACGGCTTTATTGAGAAAGCCAATTTTGGCGACACCATCCTGTAGAGAAAGTAGTTGGCTGTTTTTGAAATAGAGGCCAAAATTACTTTTACCCAACTCGACTTCGAGTTCTCCGAGAGTAGATTTCCAAAGAGAAGTAAGATCTTTTTGCTCTTTCATCCTGGCCGGATGATAAAAAGTTATCCACAAAAATTCAAGGAGGAGTTTTAGATCTAGGTCGGGTGTATAAACTTCTCCGGCCGAAGGCAGGAGTGGTTGTACAAGTTTAATGAGCCTCACGGAAGCTTGGTGGTTTTGGTATACTCCCCGCATGTTAGTCGAAGCTTGTATTCCTTCGCTTTCATCTCTGGCTAACGCTAGAGTTTCCAGCGAGGCGAATATAATCGGGTTGATGGGACGTGCTGAGTTTACCCGGCGGGAGTTTTTAGAAAAAACGGGAGTGGTGTTTTTGGGTTTTGTTTTGACTTCTTGTGCACCTAGTGCCCTGGAAATTGGTGATGCGCCGACAACCGAAGCAACTAGGACCACAATATTACCAACACCTACTCTAGTGCCAACACAAATACCAGAGGTGGCGATATTACCAACTCCAGAACTGCAAAGAACGGTTTTTGAGGCATTACTACAGCCATTTATTAATGAAGCGTTGAAACGAAGAGAAGATAGGGCGCTGAAAGATCCGGAATATTTTAAACGAGTCGATAAAGAGCTGAACGAAGGCCGAGTCAATTTCCTCTTGTTTGGCTATGGGGAAACTCACGAACCGCCATTGGTAGAACGAGCGATTATTGCCTCACCGACGATTATTTCCATAGATTACCGTAATAAAAAAATCGACATCATATCTTTGACACATGACATAAGAGATCCACTAGTGGAGGAGGTATTGGGAATTAAAGGGAAACCCAATAGTGTGCAAAGACTGGACCAGTCGCTTTTAAACAAGGAGGCAGCGCAGAAAGTCGGTAAATTTAGGTTGCCCCAACTATCTTTGGAAAATGCGACCAGCTTGTCAATTGATTTCCAGATACATATGAGCGATAACGCAATTCAAAGACTGGTTGATGATGTTATTGGTGGACTAGTAATAGACGTCCCAATAAACGAACCATTAGGAGCTTATTACTATAAAGGAGTGAAATATGACGATGGGGGGCGAGTGTTTAAAAAGGGGAAAGTTACACTAAATGGCCGAGAAGCAGTGGGGTTTATTAAGGCGATTGCGGCACTGGGACCGAAAGACAAAGAATACTCTCCGCTGATGGAACACAATGTTCGTAAAGCATTATTCTTTGAAGCGTTAAAGGCCACCCTGATTACCCAGGTAGATAGCTTGGCGTTTAAAGCTAAACTGACGGCCTATGTGTCAAACGAATGTTTTGTGACACAGGAGGTAGCTCCAGATTTTAACTCAATAGAGTTGGTGATAAACAATCTTTCTGTTGTTGTCTCGGGACTAGAGAAACTGAACCAGAACAATAAGGATTTAGGAACTTTTCCGATTAGCCAGCAACTATATGCGGTTGATGCCTGCTGTAGCAGCGATCCGAGAAATATGCCAGTCCATTGGGCGACAGCGACAATTATTGATGGCGAACAAAAAATGAGGGAGGATATAAAAAACGGGGTGATACCAAAAGGGTTGGGGTTAGAAGTGCCTTATGGGGGAGATCCTTATGGCGACCTAGTTAACTATTGGCGGGCAGTGCGGTTATGGGTGAAAAAGAAACTTACTAACTAGGTGTGTTAAAATGTTCTTGTTATGCCAAAGAGAGTTTACCAACCAAAAAAATTAAAACGGGCGAGAAAGCACGGATATCGGGCCAGAACCAGTACATCCGGTGGGCGAAAAGTATTAAAGCGGCGCATATTAAAAGGACGTAAACGATTATCTGTTTAAATGCTGGCCAGAAAAAATTTAGTTCCCCTGAAAAAAGAATTTCCCCGGATTCGCAAAGAAGGAAAGGTTTACGATTCGGCCGCTTTTGGGTTAGTGGTGGCCTATGGGAAGGGAGAGGGGCCCCAGGCGTCGTTTATTGTCAGTAAAAAAATCGACAGGAGATCGGTAGTGCGGCACGAAGTAAAAAGAAAACTGGCCGATGCCGTCTCTCCCCTGTTGTCCCGTTTAAATAAAAATGTGGAGTTGGTATTTTTAGCCAAAGGGAAAACAATAGAAACAAGCAGGGAGGAACTAGGCAGAGAGATGGGAGAGGTTCTCAAAAGGGCAAGATTGATATGAAAAAAATTGCCCTGTGGCTAATTAGGTTTTATAAAAAATACCTGTCACTTCTGTTCCCATCCCAGTGTCGATTTCAACCGACTTGCAGTGATTATACGTACCGGCAAATAGAGGAAAATGGTATACTGCGTGGTAGCTTCGCGGGAGTGCGACGAATTTTAAGTTGTCATGGGTGAAATTTTTTTAAACATCATTCTTTTTATCTATAACACAGTGGCCTTCCAAAATCTTGGGGTGGCGATCATTGAGATCTCCGTATTAACCCGGCTGATCTTCTATCCCTTCATGAAACAACAGGTCAATTACAGTAAAAAAATGGCAGAACTCCAGCCACATATTGCGGCGCTTAAAGAAACTCATAAAGGCAATAAGCAAGCTTTTGCGGCAGCCCAAATGGAACTTTTTAAACAACACGGGGTAAATCCGGCCGCGGGGTGTTTGCCGGCAATAGTGCAAATCGTGGTATTGTTTGGACTTTTGGGGGCGATGAATAAGATTTTGACTATGAATCTGAATACTAATTTTTTGATTTGGAATATGGCCCATCCAGATCGATATACAATTCCGGGGATTCCCTTTGCGATTCCAGGACTACTAGTAGTTTTGGCAGCCGGGACGCAATATATTCAGACAAAATTGATGATGCCCGCCTCCGCCAAGGCTCCGGCGGGTAAACCGGCGTTAGTAGTGGAAGGTGGCAAACCGGCAGAGAAGAAGGAGTTTATGGAAGAGTTTGCCGAAGCTCAAGGCTCGATGATGTGGATGTTTCCTTTGATGTTTTTATTTTTAGGCACCCAATGGCCGTCGGGCCTGGCGCTTTATTGGTCGGTGAGCTCGGTATTGGCGATTGCGCAACAAGTGCGCGTGGGAGGATTTGGCCCATTTGAACAATATATAGTAAAATTGCGCGGTAATGCCTAAAGTTAAAAAAGCCACGACTAAAAAACCGGTAGCAAAAAAGGCGGCTAAGAAGACGGTAGCGAAAGCCGGTAGTGCTGTCGATAGGGTTAAAGAGGCGGCGGAAGAGCTACTACAGAAGCTGCAAATTGATTGTGCTGTGACCGTGGCAGAAAATGAGGATGTGTATCAGGTGAACGTGGAGACAGAAGAGTCGGGCCTGTTAATTGGCTACCATGGGGAAACCCTCTCCTCTTTTCAGTTAATTTTGGGATTGGTAGTATTTAAAAAATTGGGCGAATGGGTGCGAGTAGTCGTGGAGGTAGGAGACTATCGGGCCAAGAGAGAAGCGCAGCTCACCGAGATGGCCCAAAGCTATGCGGCCCAGGTTCTGTCGACGGGGCAACCGATGGTGCTCCCCTATCTGCCCCCAATCGAACGAAGGATTATTCATATGGCACTTCAAGATAGAACCGATGTCGAAACTGCCTCTGAAGGCGAAGGAGACCAACGGCGAGTAATAATTAAACCAAAAACTTAATGGATGAAATTTCTCCAATTAGGAAAGATAGTAACAAATTGGCTTCTGACGAACAAACGCGGGCGAAAATTGAGAAAAATTTGACCGAGCTAGTTCGGCGGATAAAGATGGGAGAGATTGATAAAAAAGGTTTTGATATTTATGAGTTGAAATATTACCAAGATTTGGGTGAAGCACTAAGCCGCAAAGATGTTGGCAACCAGGTAGTAGTAATCTCCCAACAAGTTCTGGAGCAACTAGGTGGACTTAGGATGGTTTTACCCAACGGAGAGGTAATGTTTATCGACCCAGAGGTAACTGGTTATGGACCAGATGATATATTGGTAATTTTCCCGGAAGACTTGGGTTAATCGGTTTCTTCGGCGTAAATTCTAAGGAGATGGCCGTTTTTTAGGAAATAGGCATCAAAGAAGACACCATCGGCACAGCCGTAGTCATAGGTGATTATTTGCCCTTTTTGTTTTAATTTGGCGAGTTCGTCTTTGAAAAGAACAACCGGTGGTTCAGGAATAATTAAGTTTTTGGCAGGGGTGGCCTGGGTCAGAAGTTTCTCCCAGAGTCCCACGTCCCAGACCAGGATTTTATCCCAGCGCCCTTGTCGCTTAGTATACCAGTGGTCTTGCAGCATTTCTTTGACGGGGAGACGGGCGTTTTCAAGTTTGTTTTTAGAAAGTACAGTGCCGTTGGGGCTTAATTCTCGAACCCAAGGTTGATAACTTCCCTGCTCGTTGTGGTACCAAAGATCCTCGGAAAAGATAGCTTTGGGAAAATATGGGGGGTCATCGGAATCAGTTAAGTCTAATGCGAGCCGGCGGGCCAGAGTTTTTATTTCTTTGGAGCCAATGTATTTTGAGCTGCGGACCCAAAGTTCTGGTAGTCGCCAGTCGTCATCTTGTTGGTCGGCTCGCAGAAAATTGACGTTAAATTTATAGTTGATGCCGGCGAGGATTTCCGCGGCAAGGAGACAGTCGGGAGTTCCATCCATCCAAAGCTTGGGACAAGGAAATGGTTTGGGTTTGGCCTCCGACATTTTTATCCAATGGTAAATTTCCATTTGGTCTTGTTCTTTTTCCATAGAAAATTAATCGTGATCCATAAAGTGTTGTTTCTTGACACCATAGAGGAGATCTACCCAGTCGAGAATAATTTGGTAATCGATACTTTCTCCTCCCCAGCCGAGAGGTTTTGTAGTTTCTTCTTCCTTTTTAGCAAGGATGATAGCAGTTTCAAGATATTTCCTAGTTTCTGGGGTAGCCGGGCTAATACCCTGGCGAAATGAGTCGGTGATGGTGCTCATGGCCAGATCGTAATAGTCGAGGGCGGTGGTGGGATCCTCGAATTTTTTATACCAAACACAAACGTCAAACTCGGCGATACAAAGGTCGTGATAAACCCTTTTGGGATCAAGATGGTTTTTTTGTGCATACTCCAAAATCTGTTCAGCGGAAGAGTCAATGTATCTGGGGGAATGGTGGAATAGGCGGATATCATCGTCAAGTTGGTCGAGAATACCCTTGTTATAGTGTTTTCCGGTGTCGCGAAGGCGCCAGTTATAATCGGTATTGACTTGGTTTGAAGGTCGTATTTTTTCTCGCTGGGCGGTATGGTTGCCTTCTTTTTCTTGGAACCATTGGTGGCAAGCGTCTGGGGCAATAAAGCAAATTAGTTGTTGAACACCGGAAAGGTGGTGGTATGTCGGACCATAGTGACTATTAATGGAAATGGAAGGTTCGAAGTCGCCGCTGACCGAAATCGTACGGAATGGTAGCCCAGATAACTCTAAGAGACGAATGGCTTTCTGACTATCCTTACCGTCGTCGATAGATAAGGAAAGTGGCTCTTTTAATCTTAGTCTAACTCGTTCTTTGCCCATATTTTAGATGTCGTTTGCGTCAAAACTTGGGTTTTGTCTGATGTAGTAGAAATTGGCTAGGTTTTCGGTGTTTCTTTTCAAAAACCCGTAGACGACACTGAGTTTTTGGCCATTGCCACTTTTTTCTTCGGACTTTGCCAGGGCTTGGGCACTGGCTAATAACAATGTGGCTTCGGCAATTTGAGAGGTACAGTTGTATGGTCGGTTATGGTGCAGGGTGGCTCGTCTTAGGGTATAGAGAGCATTTTGCCAGTGGTCGTTGGCGGTTTGGGGGTTTTCGATGCGGGAGAGATAGAAGAAGTCTCTATTTGCATAGGAGGTTGCAAGGCTGAGTTGTTGATAGAACCAGACTGGATCAACGTGGTGCTTTTGGGCAAAGGAAAAGATTTCTTCTTCATCATGGAAACAGAGAATAGGGTCGTAGTCTCCTTTGGTAAGTTTTTTTAATTCGCGTTGGTATTTTTCCAGAGCGATCTGTTCCAATTTTTCATTGGCGTCACTCTTTTGAGTGTATTCTTCTTCAATTTTTTCACCCAGAATTCGGACTCTTTTGATCTCTTCTTTAGCACGGTCAATTTCGGCACGAGTCTGAGAATATTGAGTTGATTTAGTATTTTCTTTTTCCATAGAGCGTATGGTATTATTCCTTGTTTAATCTTGCTTGACTAAATAATGACAAAATTATGACGAAATTAGACTTAAAATATTCTTTTAAAGAGAAAGAGCTGGGAAAAAACTTTCGAAAGATGGATGTGGAGAGGGTCAAAAAACTGATTGACTCTTCCACCTCATTTTCGGTGGTGGGGATGCCGGCGATGGGAATATCTATTTTCCTACGCTATCTCTGTACTACCCCACTCGCCTGTTTCGTTCATATTGATATCAATGAGCTTTCCGAATTGTCGGTAACGAGTTTTTTTAAATTGCTTTGGAAAGAGCTGGGGAACAAGCGAAAATTGGACTTTCTGGTAAGGAAAAATCGGCGGGTGGTGTTGGTTTTTAATCGCTTTGATCAGTTACAAAAATATTTTACCCGGGAATTTTTTGCCAATCTGCGATCGATTCGAGATATCGATAAAGAAAAAATCGTGATGATTTTTGCCGCTAAC
>Ga0209515_10010784_pt1 | contig 10097 bp, 9 predicted proteins | sample Subgroupgradi54m_FD_187454 | JGI IMG/M metagenome (GOLD analysis project Ga0209515, IMG submission 187454) | Subsurface groundwater microbial communities from S. Glens Falls, New York, USA - GMW60B uncontaminated upgradient, 5.4 m (SPAdes)... ...
GCATGCCGCTGACAACGCGAGGTGTGTTCATTCGATCAGAGGAGCCAGCGTTCCACGGCATCCGCTGCCGGGAAGATGATTCTCGCCAGCACGCCTGTCAGCATCAAGGCGTACAGAATCAGAAAGCCGTACGGCCGCAGCCGGTCGTATGCCTCCGCCGCAGACCCGCGCAGCAGGCCGGCGAGCACATTGCCGCCATCGAGCGGCGGCACCGGAATCATGTTGAAGATCGCGAGCAGGATGTTGAGGCCGACCATCCGGTAGAGAAACACGGCAAGCGGCGCGAGCGCCGCCTCTGCGAGGCGACCCGACACGGGGACGACGTGGAGAACGAGCGACGCGACGATCGCCATCACCAGGTTGCTGGCTGGCCCCGCCGCCGCAATCATCATGAACTTCCGCTTCCAGTGAAGGCCGAGTCGGCTCGGGTTCACAGGGACCGGTTTCGCCCACCCAATGAGCGGCACGCCCGTGAACATCGCAATCAGCGGAAAGACGATCGTGCCGATCGGGTCTACATGAACGGCTGGGTTAAGCGAGACGCGCCCAAGCAGACGTGCGGTCGGGTCGCCCAGTCGATCGGCGGTGAGCGCGTGTGCTGCTTCATGAACGGTGAGGGAAAAAACGAGGACGAGGAACGCGACGAAAACGGCGACGAAGTCGATGTTGGCCGGCAAGCACGCCAGCGTACTAGAACTGCTGTGTCTTCTCCAAGGTGAGGCCGCTGACGGCGCACACCAAGCCGACGAGCATCAACATCAGGCCGGCGACCGAGACGGGTGCCGCCCAAAGGAGTAGCGCACCGACACACATGAGAACGGCGCGGATGAGAAAGTGAAACGCGACAGGCGGAAAGGTCGTGATGCTGCTCCCGGACGGGAGCACTGCAAGAGGAGCGCCTGAAACTAGTGGGAGTTGGCGCGGGCGGCCAGGTAGGCGTCGAACAGCGTGAAGCCAAACTGGCGCGCGCGCTTGAACGCTTTGTAGAACCGAACCAGCCTGAACACCGTTAAATTTCCTCCACTTCGCGTTTCGGTCGATTGCCTGCTCAGCTGTATTAACCGGTATTGCCCCCACCGTCTGAACAGGCGGACGGTTCAGGCCGATTTCGCGAAGTAGTCGATCACGGCGGCGGCCGCCCTGGGACCGACGACCGCATCGAGCTCCTCGCGTGTAGCGCGGCGGACGCCGGCGAGACTGCCGAACTTGGTGAGCAGCGCACGGCGCCGCCGGGGTCCGATCCCCGGCACATCGTCCAGCTGCGACCGCAGATCGCGCATCGTCCGCGCTTTGCGGTGGAAGGTCACGGCGAAGCGATGGGCCTCGTCGCGGATCCGCTCGATGAGAAGAAGGGCCGGGTCAGTTTCCGGCAGCGCGATTGGATCCTGCTGGTCGCGCGTGAAGAGCAGCTCCTCTTTCTTCGCGATGCCAACTGCCACGAGGTTGGCGAGACCGATCTGCTCGAGTGCGTCATATGCGGCGGTGAGTTGCCCCTTCCCGCCGTCAATCAGGATCAAATCCGGGAACGGTCCACCGTCCTCGAGGACCTTGCGGTAGCGGCGCTGCACGACTTCGCGCATCGCCCCGAAATCGTCGAGTGTCACGCCGCGCACGCGAAACTTCCGGTACTCGGCCTTCTTCATCCGCCCGTCTTCGCACACAACCATCGACGCCACCGTCTCGCTGCCCTGGATCGTCGAGATGTCGAAGCATTCGATGCGGCGCGGGACCGCCGGCAGGCCCAGGACGGTCCGCAGCGTTTCCAGCGCATCGAAGTGCGCGGCCGTGTTCTCGTTGAAGCGCGTGCGGTATGACAGTTCCGCGTTGCGGGTCGCCAGCTCCACCAGCGCCTTCTTGTCGCCGCGCTGCGGTACGAGGATCCTCACGCGGCGGCCGGCACGCGCCGATAGCCAGTCCTCCATCGCCTCGCTGTCCTCGATGTCGAGCGGCAAATCGATCTCCGACGGCGGTACCCGCATCTCGTAGAACTGCTGGAGCGTGGCCTGCAGGACGTCGGCGTCGCGGACGGCGATGCCGCCCGGATCGGTGACCAGCTCGAGGCGCTCGATGACGCGGCCGCCTCGCATCGCGAACACCTGGATGGCGCTGCCGCTCGGCCCGACCTTCACGCCGAAGACATCGCGGTCGCCCAGCTGCGCGGTCGCCACCTTCTGCTGTCGATCCCGGAGCATCTGCACGGTCCGGAGCGCGTCGCGCAGCTGCGCGGCCTGCTCGAACCGCTGCGCCTCCGACGCGTCGACCATCCGCCCGCGCAGCGTGTCGATCAGCTCGTCGTTGCGCCCTTCGAGCAGCAGCTTCGCATTGGCCACCGCGACGCCATACTGTTCCTGGCTGCACATCTCCCTGACGCAGGGCGCGATGCAGCGCTTGATGTCGTATTCGAGGCACGGACGTCCGCGCTCGCCCGTAATCACCTCGTTGCACGAGCGGATGCCGAACAGCCGGTGCGCCAGCCCCATCGTGCGCCGCGCGAGCTTCGCCGGCAGGAACGGTCCCGCGTAGAAGTCTCCGCCGCGTTCGACGTGGCGCGCGACGAGCATGCGGGGAAACGCCTCGCTCGTCGTCAACTGCAGGTACGGATAATTCTTGTCGTCGCGCAGCAGGATGTTGTATTTCGGCGAGCGCTGCTTGATCAGATGGTTCTCGAGCGCGAGCGCCTCCATCACCGAGTCGGTGACGATGACTTCGACCGACACGATCTCGTCGAGCAGCGCGTCGTGGCGCGGACTCATGCCCGCGGCGGCGAGATAACTGCGCACGCGGTCGCGCAGCGCGCGCGCCTTGCCGACGTAGATCGTGTCGCCCGCGCGATTGCCCCACAGATACACGCCGGGCTGCTCGGGCAACCGCGCGATCTGCTCCTTGAGGTCGTAGATGGGCATGGGCTACTATGGCGAGTTTAGTTCCTGAAAAACGAAACCCTTAATTATAACAACGCATGACGCTTACGGGATTCATCGGGACGGTGTGCATGTGGCCGCTGCGCGCGATCATTCGCGCGAGCGTGGCGCTCGGCATCCATCCCAACACGCTGACGCTCATCGGCGTGCTCATCAACGTGGCGGCGGCGTGCGCACTCGGCGTCAATCGATTCCTCCTCGCCGGCATCATCATGATCGTCGCCAACATCTTCGACTTCATCGACGGCAAGGTCGCGCAGCAGACCAACACGGCGTCGCGGTTCGGCGCCTTCTGGGACTCGACGCTCGACCGGTTCTCCGACATCGCGCTCTTCCTCGGCCTGATCTACCTCTATGCGAGCATGCGGCGCACCGACTACGTGATGGTCGCCTCGCTCGCGATGATGTTCACGATCATGACGAGCTACGCGCGCGCGCGCGCCGAATCGCTCATCGAGAAGTGCAAGGTCGGCTTCATGGAACGCCCCGAGCGCATCGTGCTCTTCATGATCGGCGCGTTCACGAACCGCATGGGCGCGGTGCTCTGGGTGATCCTGATTCTGTCGATCTTCACCGTGGCCGATCGGATCTACTACACGTATCTCGTGCTCAACGCCAAGCCGGTGCCGCGCGGGTCGAGCATCATCGGCAAGGTTCTGACACGCGCCTGGTTCTGGACCGACGAGCGGACGACGCTGCCGTACGATTTGATGGTGATCGCGATTCTCGCCTTCGTGTGGCTGACGCCGCCTATCTGGATCAACGATCCGACGGCGCCGGGCATGGGGCTATGGGCGCTCCTGGAACCTTGAGACGCGTGAGGTTCACTGGTGCTCGCGTGCTCCGGTGCTCGATCTATCGGAGCGCGACGTAGTCGTTCAGCAGACCGCGAATCACCGAGTCGAGCCCTTCGCGGTCCTTCGTCTCCATCAAGAGCGACACCAGCGTGCTCAGCTGCGGATCATCGCGATCCGAGACCCGCGACATGCGTCCTGTCTGCGGATTCCAATACAACGCGACAACCGGCGGGCGATCCAGGCGGTCGTGCCATGCGTGTAACGCGGTGCGCGTGTACTCGTTCCACAGGACCGCATTGCAGCAGTGATCGGACGAATCGGAAATCACGAAAATCCGTTTCGTCAGATCCGTCGTCGTAAACGGCGGCCGCACGGAATGGGGAACCGCGAACGCCCAGCTCAGTCGCGGCACACCGGCGATGACAAGCGTCCCCTCCGGATTGTTCATCGCCTCGCGTTCGATCTGGGTCGAAGCGGCGCGCGACACCTCCGCCATCGCGTTCCACTGCCGAACAACCCCGTGAAGTTGGAGCGCGTACAGCATGACGACCGCCGCGGCCATTCCCGCCGTGATGCGACGACCGATCGGGCGACTGAACACCGGAGCCCACAGAATGTCGAGTGCGATACCTAACGTGACTGCCCAGCCCAGCGACGCCATATACATGTGTCGCGGCGAGTAGTAGCCGGACACCAGGATCGGCGCCATGCCGAGGGCCATCCAGATCACGCCGAAATAGACGGCGGGCCTCCAACGTCGCATCGCCAGCAGCGCGACACCAACCGCGACGAGTCCCGTGTCTTTCCACGTCCAGTGCCGAACACCGGGACCGCCGAAGACGAGCCGCGCCAGATGTCGCGAGCTGTCCGACAGGAACTCGCGAACACGTTGTGCCGACAGGATGCTCTCGCGCGCGACTTCGTGGAAGAGCACATACCGAAGCGCGAGGAATCCAATCGTGAGCAGCACGTACGGCGCGTACGGGCGGACCCATTTCCACGACAGCTCCGGCCTCCGGCGGTCGACAACCCAATCGAACAGCACGAGCGCCGGGACCATCGTGATCGTGTTCTGCTTGCTGAACAATGCGGCGAAAAACAACGCGACCGATCCCCAGTACAACGCCTGCCTCCGGCCTGCATGCGGCGATGATGCGTCGGTGGCGTCCGGCTTCAGCCGGACATACCGGACATACGCCAGAAACGCCGCGAAATAGAAAAATGTCGGCAGCGAGTCGACGCGGCCCGTGACCCACGCGACGCTCTCGGCCTGGATCGGCAGCAGCACGAAGACGAGACCCGCGAACATCGCCGGCACCAGCGCGAGCCCCGCGGCCGATTCTGCGATCCACATCACGAGCAGACCGTTCACCGCGTGAATCGCGATGTTCAGGATGTGATTCGGCTCGGGCGCGGCGGCACCGAACCACGAGGCCATGACGTACGACGCCGCGGGAAACGGGCGGATCTCGTCCGGCACATAGCCCCAGATGTTCTCCGTCCAGGGCGACACGAACCACCGCGGAAAATACGAGACCGACCGTTGAGAAAAGAGGCCGACAACCCCGAAGTCGTCCTGAAGAAAGTAGTCGTGGATGGTTGGCGCGTAGAACGCGAGCGCGGCGAGCGCGACGAGCGCCGACGCGAGCGCGCGATGCCTCATGACACTCGCCGGCGCAGGATCAGGGCGATCATTCGCAACCCGGTGCGCAGCGTCCCCGTCAGCGTGCCGGTGATCTTCGAGTCACCAATGCGCCCGCGGTAATTGACCGGCACCTCGATGACTCGAACGCCGCGCTTGAGCGCGACAATCACCATCTCCGGAAGAAAGTGGGAGCCTCCGACGGTGAGCTCGTCCTGGATGCGCGCGAGCGCGGTGCGATGCGTCAGCCGCAGCGTGCAGCCGCAGTCGGTCAGCGACGGACCGCCGTAGAGCACCTGGATCATCTTGGCGACAATCCAGTTGCCCCACCGCAGGAACCATCCCATGTTCGCCGGCCGCCAGATGAGTTCCCGCGTCGTACGCGTGCCGCACACCATCTCGAAGTCGTCCGCATACGCGAGCAGCTTCATGACGTCGCGGCCGACGAAGGTGCCGTCGGGCTCCGCCATGATCACGAGGTCGCCCGTCGCTTCGCGCAATCCGCGGCGCAACGCATGGCCGTACCCCTGCGCGGTTTCGCGAACGAGGCGCGCGCGCGTCGCCGCGGCTTCTTCAGCCGTCCGGTCGCGCGAGTTGTTGTCAACCACGATCACTTCGTCGACGACGCCGTCGAGGAAGAAATCCTCGACCGCGGGGCGGATGTACTTCTCTTCGTTGTAGGCGGGTAACACGATGCTCACGGTTTTGGAGTGCCACATGTCCGTTACTCGTGCGGCGCGGACCTTTCAGGTCCGCCGTGCTTATGAGCGATCACCAGCATCTGACCCGCCATCGGTTTGAACGGCGAGCGCAGATAGGCGCGGACGGTCCACGGCCGAATCGGGAGCTTGCTGCCACGCATCGAGTACGGAAGAAAGCGCGGCTCGACGCGGTCGATCGCGAAGCCATGCGCCCGCAACAGGTTTGGCAGCGAGACGTCGGTAAACACCGCGCGGTGCGTGTAGTCGTCGAAGTAATGTCTCGACGCGTACCGGAAATTCGGCTGGATCACGATGAGACGGCCGCCCGGCTTCAACAACCGGCCGAGATCATCCACCACTGCTGCCGCAATCGCAGGCTCGAAATGTTCGAGGACGTTCGATGCCAGCGCGGCGTCGAACGATGACGCGTCCAGCGTCGGCAGATCCCGCGAGGCATCGAGGACGACGGCTTCCACACCTGGCGCGGCGAATCGCACGACATCGGGCCAGATGTCGACGGCGACGCGGCGCGCGGCGGCGACGTTATTGATCCATTCGCAGTAGCCGGCGCCAACCTCGAGGACATGCGCGTTGGGTGGAACCCATGACGCAAGATGCTCGGCGACGACCTTCCAGACGATGGCGCGCGCCGGATGTTCAGGCAGGTGTGCCGCGTGATAGCCGGTCACCGTACCTGCCATGAAGCGGGAAGGTTCTTCGTGATTTCGATCCCTTCAAACGGTTCGCTCGTGCGTGCGCCATGCATGCGCACCCATTGAGCCATGCGATCGAGCCCTTCGGCGAGCGAGGTCTGCGGCCGCGCACCGAAGACACGCCGCGCCTTGTCGTGCGACGAGTGCGCATGCTGGACCTCGTGCCGCGCCTCGAGATGCTGGACGTCAGGCGACACTCCCATCGCCGAGGCGACGGCAGTGGCCAGCTGCAGGAGTGAGTAGGGATGATCGGCGCCGACGTTGAACGTCTCATTCCACGAGGCCGGCGTCTCGATCGCGTCCGCCATTATCGGCGCCACATCGTCGATGTAGCTGAACGCGCGCGTCTGCGTCCCGTCGCCGAAGATGGTCATCGGCTGCCCCTGCAGGATTTGATTCATGAAGATGCCGACGACGTTGCGATACCTGTCGCCGATGTTCTGCCGCGGGCCGAACACGTTGTGCGGGCGGAAGATGACGTAGTTGAGCCCGAACAGGTCCCGGCACGCGCGCAGCTCCATCTCGACGGCGTACTTCGCAATCCCGTATGAATCCTCCGGCGCCGGCTCCTGGTCCTCGGTCATCGGCGGCGGCGTGTTGCCGTAGACAGCGATGGACGAAGTGAACACGAACGTCTTCACGCCGGAGTTAATCGCCGCGTTCAGCAGGTTCACGCTGCCGATGACGTTGTTGGTGTAGTTGAACCGCTTGATGAAATGACTGAGCCCCTCGGCGGCATACGCGGCGAGGTGATAGACGTGCTCGAAGCGGCGCTCGGCGAACAACCGATCGACCAGCGCATGATCGGCGATGCTGCCGCGCACCAGCGCAGCGTGCGCCGGCACGTTTTCGGGAAATCCGCCGCTCAGATCGTCGAGGATGGTGACGTCGTGGCCGCGCGCAATCAGAGCGTCCGCCACATGAGAGCCGATGAAGCCGGCTCCTCCGGTCACAAGCACACGGCTCATTGGTGACGGATCGTAACCGGGATTCGGGATTCGGGATTCGGGATTCGCTTAGGAGACTTTGCGCTTGCGCGCGCCGTTGGCGCTCTTCGATTTCGCGATCGCCACTCTCTTGAGGGCGGCCTTCGCCGGCTTCTTCTTTTTCTGGCTGACCGAGTCGAGGCTGCGCTTGAGCGCCTCCATCAGGTCGACGACGCGCGCGGGCTCCTGCACCTCGGGCGCGACGATCTCCTCGCCCGCGATCTTCGCGTCGATGATCTTGCGAAGGCCTTCCTTGTACTCGTCCTTGTAGTCCTTCAGATTGAGCTCGGCGTCGAAGGTGGCAATGACCTGCTTGGCGAGTTTCATCTCCTCAGGCTTGACCTTGGTCGGGACGGAATTGAGCTCTTCGATCTGATCGATGCTGCGGATCTCGGCGTCGTGATGCAGCGTGTACATCACGATCCCCTTCTTCATCGGCTTGACCGCGACGAGGTACTCGCGGCCGTAGAGCGCCATCTTGCCGATGCCGGCCTTCCCCGCCATCCCTTCGCGCATCACCGCGAAGGCCTCGGCCGCCATCGGGCCGTCAGGCGCCAGGTAGTACGCGCGATCGACGTAGATCGGATCGATCTCCGAGTCGTCCGCGAACTGCACGAGGTTGATGACGCGCGTCGACTCGACGCGGACCTTCTGCATGTCCTCGTCGGTCACGACGACGTAGCGTCCCTTCTCGAACTCGTAGCCTTTGACCAGCTCGCTATTCGGGACCTCGCGCTCGCAATGCGGACACCACCGCTTCTGCTGGATGCGCGTCTGGCATTCGGCGTGGAGCTGGTTGAAGGAGATGGTTTCAGCCGATTCGGTCGCCGGGAAGACCTTCACCGGGATGTTGACCAGGCTGACTTTGAGGAAGCCTTTCCAAGTCGGTCGAGGAGGCATACGGGGAATCTTATCGGTTCAAGGGGTTCAAGGGTTCATTGGGTTCAATGGGTCCTGTTCGATAGGTTCAACCGGGTTCGGTGGTTTCGGGGTTCGACGTTCAACAGATCGCAAAGTCGATATGGATCAACCACTTGGATCAATTTGGGGGTATGCTGACGTCCCGCACGTGAAGATCTAGTCTCTCCTGCCCCGTCCGTTCAGAGGCGACGACTTTTCGCCGCATCACTCAACGCTTATCTGCTGGAGGGACATTCCATGACTCGGTCCGCCTTGCGTCCGCATGTCGCGCTCGTAACGGGAGCGAACCACGGGATTGGCGCAGCGACGGCTCGTGCGCTTGCCGCGCGCGGAGCGCATGTTCTCGTCGCGTATTTCTCTCTCCAAGATCAATCGATGACCGGTCTTCCTGACGATTATCGAAGCCACCGGATGTCGGATGCCGATCACGTTGTGGAGGGGATCCGCACCACCGGCGGTCGCGCGATCTCGATGGAAGCCGACCTCGCGAAGCCCGAGACGATCGGCCAGTTGTTCGATTTCGCGGAATCGCAACTCGGCCCCGTCGACATTCTGGTCAACAACGCGAGTGGCTGGCTCGCCGACACATTCACGAGTGAGACGCGCGACATGTTCGGGCATTCCTGCGCGCGCGTATCGCGCGAGACGTTTGATGGGCAATTTGCGATCGATGCCAGGGCATCTGCACTGCTGATCTCCGAGTTTGCGCGGCGGCACATCGAAAGGTCCGCTCGCTGGGGCCGGATCGTCGGCCTCACCTCCGGCGGTCCTACCGGATTTCCAGGCGAAGTGTCGTACTCCGCAGCGAAGGCAGCGCTCGAGAATTACACGATGTCGGCAGCCTTCGAACTCGCAGACGTCGGCGTCACCGCGAATATCGTCTACCCGCCAGTGACAGACACTGGATGGATCACCGATAAGGTTCGACGCTACGTGGAAAGTCGTCCGGACCTGGTTCACATCGCCCAGCCAGACGACGTTGCGAGCGTGATCGGCTATTTGGTTTCCGACGATGCTCGGCTCATCACCGGGAATATCGTTCGCTTACGCTGACGAACCCTTGAGGACCTCGTGAACTGCCTGAACAGGACCTCTTGAACCAGTTGAACCTATTGAACCCCTTGAACCCTATACGGCATCCGCCTCGTCCCGGCTGCCCAGATCCAGCCCGGTTCCTCCGATGTGGATCGCGTGGGCCTTGATCTGATCTCGCAGGAGGCGCCGGGCCTGGCCATACAGGTTCCCGGGCACTTCGAGCCGTTTCGCGATGTTCTTGAAGTGCGAGATGAGCACCAACGTGACGCGCCCCTCCTCCTTCCACGACACCGCTGAAATCTGCGCCCACCGCATGAAGCCGGAGTCCGACCAGATGCCGTCGCGGTAGAACCCCCGGGCGATGCGCGTGCTGAGCGGCAG
>Ga0209515_10010785_pt1 | contig 10096 bp, 7 predicted proteins | sample Subgroupgradi54m_FD_187454 | JGI IMG/M metagenome (GOLD analysis project Ga0209515, IMG submission 187454) | Subsurface groundwater microbial communities from S. Glens Falls, New York, USA - GMW60B uncontaminated upgradient, 5.4 m (SPAdes)... ...
GCGAAGGTTCCGCCGTTTGCGCAGCCGACCTACAGCACACCGGTCACGGTGCGGCCGAATTAGTTCCCTCGAACCACTTGCGACGCCTGTGATTCTTTAGGCGAGCGCCGCAGCTACTTCCGCCGGCAACGATATCTCCGCGAAGAGAGAGACCTTGCCACGGTACACAAGGGGCAACGATCGCGTCCACGCGCTAGGCTCCACCTCGGTAGCACCGCAAGCGACTTGACAGACCGGCCGGAGGAAGCCATCTTGCGCCCTCCGCGTTTCCCGCGGGCCACCGCCCGCCCGCGAAAAAGCTAGAGGTTTCAAATGGTTTCGTCGACGCAGCAGTTCGAAAGGATTCGCAAGCGCAAGGCCACCACCAACGGCAAGCGCAACAAACGCGATCGCCGCCGCCTCGGAACGCCGAAGTTCCCGGTCCACCCGGAGGGCTACGATCCGAAGGCAGCCGACGCGAAGCCGGTTAAGGCGTAAGCAAGCGCCACCGCGATTTACTCCGCCGCGCGATCGTCCCGGGTCCGAAACAGGAGCACCCTCGGCAGAATCGCGATCGCGCCGACGGCGCCGATCGCGAGCGTCAAGCCGGTGGTCGGCAAGCGCGAAGCCCGGTTCGAGAAGGAGCAGAAATCGCATCCTCCTCACGTACGTCACAGGGTCGATAAACCTACCCCGAGGGTGTACGCGCCGAGGGCGATGAGCCATAGCGTGGCCCACGTTCGCATGCCTTGGTGCCACCCATAGTAGGGTGCAAAGGGCGGCAACAGCACGGCGAGGGCGGCTCGATACCTCGGCTTCGCCCGCGCAAGACCGATGACGAGGGCCGCGTGTGCGCCGATCTCCACGACCAGCGCAACGCCGAGCCAATACGAGAGCAGCGTCTTCAAGACGGCGCCGCGCGAAGCTCCGCGGGCGCGCGGGCGAGGCTCACCCAACGCATGGCGCTTCCAATGATGATGGTGACCACACACGCGAGAAGCGTGGTCGTGACGATGACGTTCACGAGACCGGTCGTGCGCGTTGCCTCTTTCTGCGCCATCGGCAAGTAGATGAGCAGCACGCTTTCCACTCCTGCGGTGATCGTCGTCGTTCCGATGAAGGCGAGGGGGAGGAGCGTGGAGAGGGCATAGACTTTTCGCGGAGCCTCGCGCAAAACGATCGTCGTTGCCACGCAAAGCGCGGTGCACGCGAGGAGCTGGTTTGCGATGCCGAACATCGGCCATATGGTCGAAATGTCGCCGGACCAGATAAAGTACGTCCAGCCGCCGACGATGAGCAGCGTCGCGAGGACGCCGCCCACCTTGCTGTTGGATTTGCCGAGCTCGGGCGATACGCGCGCAAACATCTCTTGCATGAGAAAGCGCCCGATTCTCGTGCCCGTGTCGATGGTCGTGAGAATGAACAGCGCCTCGAACATGATCGCGAAGTGGTACCAGTATGCGAGCAAGGTCGACATTCCGGGAAGGCCGCTGAACACGCGTGCCATTCCGACCGCAAGCGAAACGCCACCGCCCGTACGCGCGGCGACGACCTCCCCCGCCCCCTTGGACAACGCCGGCAGCTCTTTGACGTGCAAGCCGAGGCGCGCAAAGTCCACGTCTTCGAGCATCGTGGCGCGGGGAGCCGAGACGTCGACGTGGTAGCCGAGCGCGGCGAGCGCGGCGTTCGACAGCGCGAGCGCGCTCGACGCGGGGATTTTGCCCTTGGCGAGATCGTCCAGAGACTTGTCCGACAAACCGAGAATCTTCCGATCGTGCGCGTCGAACGCAACGAACGCTTTCGCTAGCTCTTCCCGCGACCGCGCCAGCCCTTCACCACGCGTCGCGTCGCTCGCCACGATCGCGATCTGCGGATTGGTGTTGATGGTGACGTAGTCCTCGGTGGGCAAGGCGCACGCCGCGATGAGCGCGGTGATTCCCACGAGCCCCTCCATGAGCATCGACCCATAGCCAATCGGCCGGCAGTCGCTCTCCCGGTCGATCATCTTTGGGGTGGTCCCGCTCGAGACCAGCGCGTGAAAACCGCTGATCGCCCCGCAAGCGATGGTGATGAACACGAACGGGAAGAGCGGACCCTTCAAAATCGGCCCGCCGCCATGGATGTACGGCGTGAGGCCGGGCATCTGAATGGGCGGATTGACGACGAGAATGCCGACGACGAGCGCGAGGATGGTGCCGATCTTGACGTAGCTCGACAAATAGTCGCGCGGACAGAGAAGCATCCAGACCGGCAGAACGCTCGCGACGAAACCGTACGCGGCCATCGAGAAGATGAGCGCGTTCTTCGAGAGCTTCAAATGCACGGCGTAGGACGAATCGCCGACGACCTTGCCCAACAAAAGTGCGAGGAGAAGAAGCGCGACGCCGACGATCGAAGCCTCACGAATTCCGCGTACCGAGCCGCCGCGTGCTTTGTAGATATAGAGGCCCATCGCGAGCGCGATCGGGATGGACGAGCCGACGGTGAACACGCCCCAAGCGCTCTCCATGAGCGCGCCGACGACGACGTTGCCGAGCCCCGCGAGCGCAATGACGACGATGAAAAGAATGGCGATCGCCGTGACCAGACCGAGCGCAGGGCCGAGCTCGTCCTTGGCGATCTCGGCGAGGCTCCGCCCTTTTCTACGCGTGCTTGCGACGAGGATGATGAAATCGTGCACGGCGCCGGCGAGAACCACTCCGAAAAGAATCCAGAGAAATCCGGGATAGAAGCCGAATTGGGCGGCGAGGACTGGACCGATGAGCGGGCCCGCGCCGGTGATCGCAGCGAAGTGGTGGCCGAAGAGGACCCACTTGTTGGTGGGGTGGAAGTTGTGTCCGTCGTTGAGCTCGTGCGCGGCGGTGCGCCGCGCGTCGTTCAAACAGAGGACTTTGGCCGCCAGGAAGGCGGAGTAGTACCGGTAGCCGATCGCGAGGACGGCGAGGGCGCCGAGCATCCACCAAGCAGCTTGGATCTTCATGGTTCCGAAACGCCTACTACCAGATCGTCAGCTTGCAGACGATGTTGCGGCGATCAGCTGGCGCAACGGCCCGAAATGGCCAAACGAGGCGACGCGGAATTCCGTTGCGTTGAGAAGCTCGGCCGAGAGCTGGCGCGCGCGGTCCTCCTGAAGCGAGACGAACCAGCGCGTGATCTGGCTGCGCACGTCCGCCGGCAACTTGGGGGAGACGAGGATGGCGTCATTGGGAATGGGCCCCGTGACCGTCAGTGCCTCGAGCGGGCGCTGAACTCCGTTGGACCTCATCCAGCGCGGCGCCTTGCTCGCGCAGTAGGTCGCGCCCACGTCCGCACGGCCCCCCTCGACGGCGTCGAGCACGGCTTCGTGGCTGCCGGCCATGATTTCGTCGTCGAACATCGCGCGGAGGCTGCGCCCATGCGCCTGAAGGTGAAGACGCGGGACCAGGTATCCCGACGAGCTCTCCGGATCGACCCAAGCCACTTTGAGCTTCTTCACGTCGGCGAGCGTTCGCGGGCCGCGTGTGCGGCATGCGACGAGCGCGGAGAAATAGGTCATGGACCCGCTTCGCACGGGCAAAACCACCGAAGCGCCGCTCTGGCGTTTTTCGACCTCGATGCAGGGGAGCGGAGGCATCCACGCTACGGCAGTCGCGCCGCGATCGAAATCGCGAACGAGCTCATGGTACGAGTCGGCGTGTTGAGGGAGGAACACGACGCCGAGATCGCGTGTCATGAGCTCGCACAATCCGGCGAGCCGCGCCCTACTCTTGACGGGCTGCAACGTGCGCGCGATGCCGAATCCGTACGCGCCACGGGCCATTCAATCGAAAAGAATAGCACTCGGAACACGAGCTCGAACGTCTTCTACGTACCGCTACGGGCGAAATACTCTCCGAACGGCGTCCGCGTACGCTTCGCCGCCCTTCTCATCGGGATGAATTCCGTCTTTCTTTCTCTGCATCTGGACATCGCTCGAATCGAAAAACGTGCACGGCGCCGCGTTGTCGCGCAAAACCGGAACAATCCGCTTGTACTCGTCTTTCCAGATGGGTGGGCCGATCCAATAGCAGTCAATCCCTGATGTCATCTTCGCGATCTTGGCAATGTAGGGCGCCATCACCTCGGGCCTGGTCTCGTACACATCGTTTGCGCCAAGCGAGAGGAGAATGAGGTCGGGGCGCGTTTCTTTGATGAGCTTGGAGATGCGATCGGAGCGTGAAAAATCGCGCAGGCTGCCGCTTTCCCAAACATCACGGAAGTACTTCGCCCCGTCGGCTTCGAACTTGGGCCGAAGGGCGCGCGCAAGCCCGCCGCCAACCATGGAGTCCCCCGTGTGAAGAACCCGCTTGTACACTTTCGGAGTCGGACTCGGAGTCGGAGTCGGAGTCGGAGTCGGACTCGGAGTCGGAATCGGACTCGGAGTCGGAATCGGAGTCGGACTCGGAGTCGGACTCGGAGTCGGAATCGGACTCGGAGTCGCGTCGCCTTTCGAGCAGGCGATGAGCGTGAGGAGAACCACCGTGCGACGCATGTGTGAGCGCTTAGCTTAGCCCGAGCTCTGAAAGGCCGCCCTTGCGCTATGCTTCCAAGATGCACTTGCTTCGCCTCGGGTGCCTCGGCGGTGTTCTGAATGTGGTGTCCTGCGGATCGGATCGCGCGGCGGACGCCCCCGCGGATGGATCCGTACCCACCGACAACGAAACCGACGGAGTGGCCGGTGACCGCTCCACGCAATCGTGTGACGCCGGCGCGGCGTGCACGGACGCGAACGCTCCAGACAGCGCTCTTCCCATGGCGGTGACGCGCGTGGCCGGCCATCTGCACCAGACCTGCGCGCTCACCACTGCCGGAGGTCTCAAGTGCTGGGGGCGCGGGTATCCGGGCGATGGAACGAACATGAAGCCGCTCACGCCCGCAGATTCCACGGGCTTCACCTCGGGACTCGCCGCCGTCGCGTGTGGACTCGTTCACACGTGCGTGCTCACATCGTCCGGCAAGGTCGCGTGCTGGGGGAACAACGCCTCCGGCCAGATCGGCGATGGCACCAGCCAAAACGATCGCCTCACGCCTGTCGAGGTCCCGGGTCTCACGTCGGTCGTGGCGATCGCCGCAGGCGCGGCCCACACCTGCGCCCTCATGTCGACGGGCCGAGTAACGTGTTGGGGCGACAATAACGCGGGCCAGATCGGAGCCGGAACCGCCGCCGAACAGCATTCGCCCATGGAGGTGTCGGGTCTCGCCGAAAGCGCCGTCGCGATCGCTGCGGGCCAGCAGCACACCTGCGCGGCCATCTCCAAGGGCGGCGTGAAGTGCTGGGGTTCCAACGGCTCCGGTCAAATCGGAGACGGAACGAGCGGAGCGTCGCGCCCGATGCCAACGGACGTATTGAGCCTGGCGGGCACTCGTATCAAGGCTCTGAGCGGTACGCTTGGATACAGCTGCGCGCTGACGTCGGCAGGGGCCGTGAAGTGCTGGGGCAGCGCGTATCTCGGTGATGGCACCAGGCAGCAAAGCCTCACACCCGTCGATGTCGTGGGCCTCACATCGGGCGTGACCGCGATCGCTGGATCCGGCGATCACACGTGCGCGCTCCTTTCGAATGGCGGCATCAAGTGTTGGGGCAGCAACACCTATGGAGACGTCGGCGACGGAACGAACGCCATGGAGCGCAGGGCACCGGTGGACGTCTCCGGGCTCACCGCCGGAGTCATGGCCATCGGCGTGGGCACGTTTCACACGTGCGCGCTGACGTTCTCAGGTGCCGTGAAGTGCTGGGGTTTCAACGCGGACGGGCAAGTCGAGCCGGCAGATGCAGGCCAAAACCGCCCGTTACCCGTCGACGTGACCGGCTTCTGAGTTTTCTGGAGCGCGTCTACAAGCACGCTCGCACTTCCACAGCCGTCGCGCTGTTCTGCGGGTTGGGCAGTGCGCGCAATACCCAGTCGGCGTTGCTCGCGCCAACGCGCTCGCTGTTCCCTTGCCCCTGATGCCCACCGCCCGCGAGAAGCCCGGTCGACACGGAAGCGTCGCCCGTGGAATCGTAGCAAGCCTTGCGCTCCGCGGATGTGCCGTCCACGAGCGATCCGGCGAGCGGAGGAAGTTCCAGGGCACCGAGAGTGTCGGTGATCGTGCCTATGCTCACTGCATCGACGACGTTCGAACCGCCCGTGCACGATCCTGTGTCCGAGATGAGGAGCAAGCTCTCGCTCCCGCCCGTGATGCCGGTGCCGGTTGCCGCAATGAAGTCCGCAGCGGGGGCGTTCGTGTAGCGGCTCGCCGTGTAGCCGGCGCCGCCAACTAGGTAAAATCCGTTTGCGGGAATGGTGGCGGCCGGAAGGGTGGCCCAGCAGGTGGCGGTACCTCCCGCCGCACGGCGCTGCAGGTGCCATCCAGAAATGGTCACCGGCGCATTGGTTGGGTTGTACAGCTCCACGAACTCGTCATTCTGCCCAGTTCCACCGCACGCCGTCGCGCCGCTCGTCCCACCCATGCGGCAGCCACCATACTCGCTGATGACCACCGTCGCCGCTGGCACGCTCGCGGCAGCACGCGTCGTGAATTGGTAGGTGACCGCGCCGGCCAGAGCGACCCCATTCGCCGAACGAAGAGTGCCGGCCACGCTCATACAATGGGTGGTACCAAACGCGAGATCCGTAGAGGGCACGAGACGCGCTTGGGCCGCGTCGATTCCCATTGCGAGCGACGAAAAGGAGGTGACCTCATTGGCAGGTGCCACGCACGTCGACGCGAAGAGCTTCAGGTTCGCGCTGCTCCAGTCGGCGACTGTGGCGAACATGTTGAGCTGGACGGCCAGCACGGTTTTTACATTCACGTTGGTCGCGCTGGCCGCCGGGATCCCGAGGAGTGTGTTCACTTTCGGAATCGCAGCACTCGCGGCAACTCCTGGCGACCAGAGAATTCCCGGACTACCCGACACCGTCGTGTGCGCGACGAAGGCCCCCGTTCCCTCGGGATTTCGCACCCGAGAGTCGCACGCCGTCGTGCAGGAAGTACCGAACGTCGCCGCATCGTAGGTAAATGTATCGACGATGAACCCACCCGACGCCGCCGATTCCAGTGTGGCCAGGTAGCTCGCCGCCGGAGCATCGGTGAGCGACAGGCCTCCTGAGGCGAACGTCAGCGCATTCGCGAAGCTGCCCGAGGGTGCGCCCCCGCCAAAAACCACCGCGCGCGCGCCAGGTCCGAGCAGAGTATTCGCCGCGAACGCGTACCTCACGCTGGTCGGGCCCGCACCCGTGCGAACGACCCAATCGCCGAGATCGACCGCGAACGCCTCGTTGTTGATGATTTCGATGAACTCGTCGTCTGCCGAGTCACGGGCCCCATCGCCGTTCGTGTCACCGTATGGGCCCGTGGCGGTACGCGCGTACACCTCGTTGATGGCGACGCTGACAGCGCGACAGATCACCGCAACACCGCTGACGTTTGCGCCAGCCACGTTCCCCGACCCACTGGACACCGTGCAGATTTGGCCGGGCGGGCTGGCCAACACGGTCACCGCATACGCCGCCGTGTCGAGAAGGCGCGGCACGAAGGCAAACGGTCCGCTGGCGATCACCGATAGGTTGCTGCCCCCGTTGAGTTGCAACACGACGGCGCCGGCGAGGAGTCCACTCACGGTGCCCCCCACTGCAAACGTAGGGACGCACGCGACGACGACGCTGGTTACGTTCGCGGTTCCGACCGTTCCGGTGCCGTTTTGGAGCGTGCAAAACTGATTTACCGGTTGTGTTGCAATGGTGACGGCGTAGGGAGCGGCTGTGGCGAGAGGCGTAGCGAAGGTAAACGGCCCGCTTGCCGAGACGCTGAGCGCATCGCCCCCGCTATTGTGCAAGACGAGCGTGCCGGTAAGACCAGAAACCGTGCCCCCAACGGTGAAGACGTCGATGCATGCGACACCGACCGATGCAATGTTCGCCGAGCCGATGACGCCCGCCCCACTCGTGATCGTGCAGCGCTGACCGATAGGCTGTGTGCGAACGGTGACGGAGTATCTGCTTCCAGTAGCGAGAGAGCTCACGAACTGAAACGGGCCGTTCGCCGTCACGGTGCGATCGTCTCCGCCATTGTTTCGCAAGACGAGCGTCCCCGTAAGACCGGAAACGACTCCGCCGACGCTGTAGACGTCCCGCGCGCACGTGACGCTGACGTTGGTAACGTCCGAGCTGCCGATGGTCCCCACTCCGTTTGCCACGAGGCAGGCCTGCTCGGCTGGCCTGGACGCGATGGTGACGGCGTAGCGGCTACCGGCAGCCATCAAGGCTGGGAACACGAAGGCGCCGTCCTTCGTCACGGTGATCGGATCGGTCCCGTTGTTCAACAGGACCACGGCTCCGGTGAGCCCGCTGACCGTTCCACCCACCGAGCGATGCGGGACCGCGTCATTCGCGACTTCCGAGCCGCCGTCCGGCGGTTCGAGGAAAGCCGCATCACTCGATGGCGACGAGCATCCCCAAAGAAGCGCCACCACCAAGGCCCACGCGAATAGGAGCACGCACCGAAAGCGCAAAAGCATCGCGCGATCCGACCACGAGGCCGAGGGCGCTTCAACGCGTACGCTAGAGGTGTGGATCATTTCACCCACAGCGCATAGGCGATTGGCCCCAGTCCAGTCACGCTGGTGTGAGGAAAAGTATGCAAAAGCATTACAGGTGCGCAATGGTACACTCCTTGCTGAGCTAGCCAGCATGCCCCGGGGAAGCGCGCAATCCCTGCTATTTTTAACCGCGGCGCTGGTCATCGGCTGCGGGTCGACAGCCGACGACGGACCAGGAAGCACTTCGGACATTGTTCGCGGTACCCCTTCGGATGCGGCGGACGACGCGATCGTCCAGCTCTCCATGCAGAAGGCCGAGGGAGACATCGTCGCGACGTGCTCGGGCTCGCTCGTCGCGCCGAACGTCGTCCTCACCGCGTATCACTGCGTCGGGATCGAGTCGTCAACGCCGACAATTTGCCCGGCGGTGCGCGGAAAAGGGTACGCCGTGGCCAACCAGGTCGCGGGCTACACGGGCGAGCTCGTCGATCCCTCGCAGGTTTTCGTGAGCACGGAGCGGACTCGAGTCTCGGCCTATTTACGCCCGGCGGCACGCGGCGTGGCGATCGTGGTCGGGGACATGCCGCATCTCTGCTCGCATGACATCGCGCTCATCGTGCTCGACAAGCCGATCACGGGCATTCAGCCGCTACCCATGCGCTGGACCAGCCCGCTCGCCGGCGAAAAACTCACAGCCATCGGCTGGGGCCGGGACGAAACGGGTGCCCGCCCCACCGTGCGCATGCGTCGGTCGGGCATTCCGGTTCTGGGTGTCGCAGGCGAAGTGGTCCAGCTCGATCCCAAGGACACGGCAACCGTTTACGCGGTGAGTCCAGGTGAGTTCATCACCCCCGGTGTCGCGTGTTCGGGCGACAGCGGTGGGCCGATCCTCGACATCGGAGGGCAAATCCTCGGCGTGACTTCGCGCGGCTCGGAAGGCGGCTCCGAATGCGGTGCAGTCTCCACCTTCACAGACGTGGCCGCGCACATTCTTCTCGTCAAAAGAGCCCTCGATGAAGGGGCCAGCCAGCGCCGCTGACCCATGACCTCATCAGGCAAGCTCTACGTTCTGCGGGCGTGAGACCCCGTCCGCCACCAAGCCGCTGCATCATTTTGGAGCAACGCTCGGGTAGGCTAAGCTGCGGTCGTGCGCGGCGAATTCTTGCACCTTGGCGCTTTGGCAGTCGGGCTCCTCACAGGGCTAGGCCTCACGATGCCGCTCGCGCACGGCGACGCCAAGCCACGCACGATAGGCGTGAACGAGATCAAAGAAGGCATGAAGGGCTACGGCCTCACCGTCTTCAAGGGCACCGAGCCCGAAAAGTTCGACGTCGAGGTCATCGGAGTCCTCCACAACTTCCGCCCGTCGCAAGAGCTCATTCTCGTCAAGACGCCGCACCCGCGTCTCAACATCACCAAGAACGTACGCGGGATGAGCGGGAGTCCAATTTTTCTCGACGGCGGAAGGCTCGCCGGCGCGTACGCCTACTCGTGGTCGAGTTTCCAAGTGGAGCCGGTCGCCGGCGTCACGCCCATCGCGCCCATGCTCGCGGAGATGAATCGGCCGATTCCGCCGGGATT
>Ga0209515_10010786_pt1 | contig 10096 bp, 11 predicted proteins | sample Subgroupgradi54m_FD_187454 | JGI IMG/M metagenome (GOLD analysis project Ga0209515, IMG submission 187454) | Subsurface groundwater microbial communities from S. Glens Falls, New York, USA - GMW60B uncontaminated upgradient, 5.4 m (SPAdes)... ...
TCAATATTTGTGATAACTAAAATCTTTGGTTTTAGGTTTAAAAAGGACCTTTCATATTCACATGCCTCGACTACAAAAATATCGCTCTTGCCTACTATTAAGTTGGAATTGGTTTCCTTTAAGAAAGAACCGATGACGACCGAAGGGTCTTTACCGGCATCAACTAAAATTTTAGCTATCATTGCTGTGGTAGTGGTCTTACCATGAGTTCCGGAAACCGCAACCGTATTTTTGTCAGCCGTTACGATGCCCAACATCTGGGGATAGGTCAGAGTAGGCACGGTAAAAGTACTTTTTAATTCTTGAAAGAATTTTGGATCGAAACGCGGGATAGCAATGGTATAAACTATCAGGTTTACATCTTTTGGAATCAGCTCAATCTTCTGCCCTATGGATATCTCGGCATTAAATTTGCGCAGTTCAGCTATAGCTTCATTCTCGGCGATATCTGAACCAAGTACCGTCTTGCCCTCCAGCAACATCATCCGCGCAATAGCCGAAATACCAATCCCACCGATCCCCACAAAAAAAACTTTTTTCATTTTTGATAAGTCTAATTCCATATTATCTATAACTAATGACCGTTGCCAGCCGTTCTTTAGTTTTATCCCTACGGAAGCTCGGCAACGACAAATCTAGAAAAGTATTTCGATTATCAAACTCTGTGTTTGAGGGCAACAATGACATAATAGCATCTTTGAATAAAAAAGTTATTTTCCCGTTATTTTTAATAAAATAATTATCGCCGAATTTTTCTTGTATCTGGTCATAGCAAGAATCTTTCTTAATTTCGAAAGAATGCATAAAAGGACCCACGAAAACACGTAGGTTCTCGTGGCTAAACTTATTCAACATTTCCTCTGTTAAAGAAAGACAAAGACCGCGCCAGCCGACATGAGCTATGCCGATTTTTTCATCGTCAGCAAAACAAACTATCGCGCAATCTGCTGTTTTTATACCAAGCGAGAAAGTTTTGTTTTTTGTTACAACTGCGTCGCAATTCTGAAGATTTTCATTCCTTGTGACAACTTCAATAATATTCTTATCATGAATTTGCTCTGGAAAAACTACAACTTCGGGAGTATCTTGCAACCTTGAATATGTGGTAACGAAAACGTTATCTGTGAGATTAAAAGTTGTTTTATCTTCCATTTTATTTAGATTCTTTTACTATTTCTTCTACCAACTCTGGAAATTCTTCTGTGCCCATGTCTCTCATAGTATAGTGCCCATTGCCTTTAAGTTCTATTATTTTTCCTCCGAGACTTTTGTGATAAATATCTAAACTTTCTTTCCCACCCTCTTTTTCATTGTCCGCAGTAAACATAACTATATCCTTTACTCTGGATTTAATTGTTTCGTCTATCTGATATGTATAAAATTTCTCTCTAAAAGGATCTGGTATTGTTGAAGATTTTGGAACTTTCCATGGTGCAACAAGAATTAGCTTTTTAATTTTCTGCTTTGACTCACCCAACCAACGAACCAAGAAAGCACATCCACAACTATGGCCAATCAAAATTGTATTTTCAGAGACTGCGTACTTTTCAAATTCCTGTTTGAATTCCTCATAGTCAGGCTCCCAAGGATTCGGCATTAGTGGTGTTTCTGTTTTTATTCCCTTTGACAGCAATTCTTTTTTAACCCAAGGAATCCAATGTTTGTAGTAGGTTCGCATCTCTAGACTCATATCCTTTTCTTTAATGTTCGAACATCCATGTATTATTATGCAATTTGTTTCATTCTCCATATATCTATTTCAAACTTTTAACAATTTTTACAAATTGATCCCCCCGGTCAAATTCGTTTTTGAAATGTTTTCCAAAAGAGAAAAAAGCTGGACTGTAGAGGATGGTTTCACCCCTCTGCGTGACATGGAAGGCTCTACGCACTGTAGCAGAAAGTCCCTCTTCCTCGTAAACTTCAATTCCTTTTTTCTTGAATTCAAATACTCTACCACTAATAGTGTCAGTGCCTCTTTCTTTAAATAAAACAACTTTAGAACAAAATTTAGGAATCTCTACAAGAAGCTTCCTCATATCCAAAAATTTATTGTCGCCACCAAGGATCAAAACTACTTTTCTTTTTTTTATGTCTCCCACTGCCCTTAGTGCGGCAATTGTAGCGTCAGGGGTTGTCGAACTATTGTCATTGTAAATCTTTATACCCCTTACTGTACGCAAAAATTGAAGCCTGCCTGACAAAGGAGTAAAAGTTGCTACAGCTTTTTTTATTTTGGCATCTGGTATTGAAAAGGATCTGGTAGCTTCAATAGCAAGTTGCGCATTGTATTCATTGTGAAGCCCTGATAATTTAAATTTCCAGCCTTTGGGTAATCTTTCTTTTGGAATAATTATTGTACTTTTAATTTTTCCACCCCATTTTTTAATATAGGTCATTGCCTGTTTGCCTACAATTAACATATCGTCTTTGGTGTGATAGTTGAAAATATGAGCTTTATCGAAAAAATATTTTTTCATACTACCTTTATAGTAGCCCATATGGTCAGGTAAAAAAGTAGTAAAAACTGAGACACTAGGAGAAATTTTGCTATCTCCAAATCCTTGAAGTTGCCATGAGTCTAACTCGAATACTGCAACCTCAACACCCTTGATATCTTTTAATAGCTGGAGATTAGAAACACCGCGTATATTTCCACCCAAAATTATTTTTTTGCCTGCCGACTTGAGAATATGCGCGATAAGGTGTGTCACTGTAGACTTACCTCGGGTCCCTGTCACAGCAATCATCGGTAAGGAAGTAAGTTTTGCAAAAAGTGTTGCGCTCATTTCAATTGGAATTTTGTTTTTTCTGGCCTCTTTTATATATTTAGAATCAAGCGGAATCGCAGGATTTTTCAAAACTAAATCACAATTTTGAAAATCTTGCAGTCTGTGCTTGCCTAAAACATAGTTTATATTTCTAAACTTTTTTAATTTTTTAAGAGATTCTTTTAGCTGTTCTTTGGTTTTTAAATCTGTGACGGTCAATTTAGCTCCACATTCTGCAAGAAATATAGCATCTCCGACACCACGCCCAAGTAGACCTAAGCCCATAATGGTTATTTTTTTGTCTTTAAAAATTTGTTTGAAATTATTCATACGCTTTTCTAAGCTCTTCCATATCGTCAAAATGTTTTTTGACACCTTTGATTTCTTGATAGTCTTCATGGCCTTTGCCGGCGACTAGTATAATGTCTCCTTTTTTGGCGATTTTTGTAGCTTCAGAGATAGCTTCGAGCCTATTTGGAATTGTTTTTACTTTGACAGATAACTCGGAAGATAAATCTTTTTTCATTTCTGCAATAATCTTATCCGGGTCTTCACCCCTTGGATTGTCCGATGTAAAAATAGCAATGTCAGACAATGTCGCTCCGAGTTTACCCATGATTGGACGTTTGAGTGGATCACGGTCTCCTCCGCAACCGAATACGGAAATTATTTTGCTACCCGCAAAGGATGTTTTGATTGCTTGTAATACATTCTCCAGTGCATCGGGAGTGTGAGCATAATCCACGATAGCCAAGACTCCGTCGGGCGTCATAAAAGGCTGGAATCTTCCGGCTGGTGCTTCAATATTTTCTAAAATTTTGTCCACTTTATCAATATCAAAATGGAGCAACATGCAAGCGCTCCAAACGGCAAGCAGGTTGTAAGCATTAAATTTGCCCAGAAGTTTTGATTGCACTTGCCTTCGTGTCAGAAAGTTTTTGGAATTAAAATCAAGTTCTAAACCTTTAAAATCTAACTTAGAAATTTGACCCTTGAAGTCCCCGCCTGCATCAGCTATGCTGGAAGCATTGCGGGCAGGTGCCTCGCTCTCAAAACCATAAGAGAATTTACAGGCAACTATTTCTTTGAGCATTTTCTCTCCGTACTCATCATCAGTATTAGACAAAGCGAAAGCCCGTTTGGGTAGCATTTTAAAAAAATTCTTTTTGGCCAAAAAGTACTTTTCCATACTTTTATGATAGTCTAAATGGTCTTGCGTCAAATTTGTAAAAATCCCCCCGGCAAAATTTACCCCAGCGACTCGGTCTTGGTCTAGTGCGTGTGAGCTTACCTCCATAAAAACATATTTGCATCCCTGCTTCAGCATTTCATTGAGCAACTTATTCAAAAATATTGGGTCTGGGGTTGTCGAAGGCGTATTGTATGTGGCAGACATTTCTTCTCCATTGATTAGATTCTCCACCGTGCTGATGAGCCCTGCTTTGTAGCCGAGCCCAAGCGCAATCCTATATAAAAGCGTAACCGTTGTCGTCTTGCCATTTGTTCCCGTCACTCCGATAATCTTCAGCTTCTCCGAAGGATTGCCAAAAAAATGCATCCCCGCCAACATTGTAATCCCTCGTCTGCGAAGTTTAAGATTTTTAAACAGGTTTTTCATTAAATTTCTTTCCCGTCCCTAGGCACTATTGCATAGTGTCTATGAAGATAAAGAAGGTCGTTCCTTAAATCTTTCATTGTTTCAAGTTGAAGTTTGCGCATTTCCGGTGTTGTTTTTTCATCGCTTATTGTTTCTTCAAAAAACCTCAAAATGGTCGCGAGTGTGCTTAAATAATCTCCGGCGGAGATATGAAATAACATACTGGTATGCGGAGAATTTTCTATTTCCGGTGAATAAAGCATATCTACTGATTCATCACGCACAAGCCAGTACTTGGGGAAACGAATTTTATAAAGACGATAACGTGAAGTTATAAACATAATCTAAAAAATTACCTGATAATTAATGATATGACCCTGGAATACTAGCGAAGGTATCTCTGGTAATTATCACATGGTCAATCAAATCAACCCCTAAGAGCTTGCCAGCTTCAATGATCTGAGAGGTCACAGCTACATCAGCCTCGGAAGGCGTCACAATGCCCGAGGGATGATTGTGGACTAAAATAAGAGCGACAGCGGAATGTTCGACTGCCGGCTTGAAGACTTCGCGAGGATGGATAATATTGGCGTCAACCGTGCCGATAGAAATAATTTCATCATGGATGACTTTATAATGAGCGTTGAGATAAATGCCACGCAAGTGCTCTTTGGAAAGATTGTGCATATCTCTCACATAGTCATACACTTCGCGAGCAGTGCGAATGGTAGGTCTTGATACATTGTTTCTCTCAAAGAACCTCCTTCCGAGCTCGGCACATGCTATTATCTGCATTGCTTTGACTAGAGGGATATCTAAACTTTCCGAAAGAACTCGTGGATTCTTCTCCCGCATGATTCCTCCATCGCCATAGTCTTTCATGATTCTTGAGCACATTTCCAGAATTCCTTCTTTCTTCGTTCCATTGTTGAGCACCACCGAAAGAAGCTCGGAGGCAGAAAGAGCCGAGAGCCCGTGTTTTAAAAGCTTCTCGCGAGGCTTTTCATCTTCCGGCAAATCTCTTATTTTTAAATGATACCGCTTGCCTTGATCATCTAAGATGACATCGTGGTTTTGTAAAACATAATATGATTGAAGCATAATACATCTATTGTAACACAATTTTAATCTGTACTGAAATGTGGATAATTAAATTTTATTTTCCAATATACTCGAATCTAGGAACTTTTTTGCCGCTTATTTCTACTTCCTCAACGAACATTTTTAGCGGACGAACCCACATTGAATAATCATCGTAAAGTTTTTGATAGACAACTAATTCTTCATTAGTTTCAGAATGCTTTGCTACGCCGAGTACTTGATAGTCTTTACCTTTGTAGTGTTTATATTTACCTAGTTTTATTTTATTTTTCATAAAATTTTTTATTCTTTTAAAATTACTATTGATATTCCTAATTTCTGTGCTGTTTCATATTCATCTTTTGCGCCCAATGAAGCTTCCCATCCTGGTGTCATAAATATGTCAGTAATATAGCCAGTTTCTAAAATATTCCTCCAAAAATCAAACCATACTTGCGTCGGTAAATTCGCTCCGTCAATTTTTAAAAAAATTTCTTCACTCAACACATCAGCAGCGGAAAACATCGGAAACTTGTGAATATTTTTTAGTTTTTCTGTGTATTGCCCTAAAACCTGAATGTTCCTTTTTATATATTCAATTCCATCTGAAGAAACAATACCAGAAACATAGCCTATATGTGTAATTTCTCTGGTATTTTTTATTTCTTCAAGCGCTTTTATTAAAGCATTTCTCACTTCACTTAATGAATTGGCTTTATTTATATGTTTATGGATAACATCTTTCATTTTTGCCCATATCTTTAATTAATCAATGACTTCCTGTGCTGCGGAGCATTTATAAGACCGCATTTTTGAACCTACACTCAAATGGAAAGAAATATACTATGTAGCACATTCCTATTGTAGCAGATTCCAAATTATATAAAAAGAAAAAGCCGTCAGTGCTTTTTCTAAAGAAAAATCTTAACGACTTACTATTACTGAGTGGAATTGGCCACCCTCCAACTTGAGGTCACGCCCAAGTCCGATTAAATACATAATTTACAGAAAGAGAGGAAGAGAAAGTAAACCCATCTTTGAGAGGTATAGATGGTTTAGATATTCTCTCCCATAAACCACCACACAATTGCCGACATTTTCCAGGGTCGAGATCACCGACTCAACCTCAAGATGAAGATGACTTGATGTCGCAGTGGCTGAGGAATATACGATGTCGCTTTCTACAGAAGGCAACGCAATCCTGCCGAGAAGATCTCCTATCTCGACATGCATTCCTGTATGCACTGCAAGGTTTCCTAACATGAGATAACGAACAACGAATTGTTCGCCAGTAATCTCAACACCACTAGAATGTTCGAGTGATTCGTTCACGATTGCAACCTTGCCCGCCAGTGTTGCATACACATTAACACCTTCTGGAACGTAGATATCCAAACCCTTGTGGGATGGGCGATCTGGTGATGTATGACGATACTGACGAACGCCGAGCCGGCCGAACTTTGGTACGAGTGGTGCAAGAAGAAGTGCTACTTGCGCTTCCGGCGAATGGACAACTTTTCTCGTAAGCGTGAACCTCTTAATCCCGCCTTGCGGATCAAAATCCTCAACCTGCGATAGTCGGACGCCCGTTTTCCCAGTCGATTCAATGAGCCACTGTTCCCCAACGTTATTCTTTCCAAGATACAAGCCGACATGATTCCACTTCTTATCGGGACTTGCTTCTACGGAAGGATATTTGACGAGTACATCGGATGGGATCATTTCTTCTTTCGATTCAATGTTCTCGCCGGACTTCGCTTGTCGCTGACCATCAGCTACGAATGGAATACCAATCAAGGCTCCTTCCCAGTGCGACTGAGATGTGAGAGTTGAGCAATCAATACTCGTACCCCCCATCAGTTCCTCGCTTTGTTTGTAGGTAAAGTTAGAGAAACCAAGTGCGCGTTTGCAGATGTCATATTGCTCCGTACCAGGGACGAATCCTTCCTTGGTTATCCAGTCAAAAATCTCTTCTATCAATTTCTCTTGCATTTTTTCTCCTTAAAATTCTGGTTCTGCTACGATAGAAAATCCTGAACGTCGAAACTTCTTTTCCCAAGCGTTCGACGTTCCAACTTTCTTTTCAAAGAAATCCTTAAGAGGTTGGAGATTGCCATTCATCATGGCTTGAAGCACTAAAGTGACCAAATTCATTCCACCCCAGTGCTCGACGAAAATACGACTTGGATCTGTCACGGCATTATGGAAACCGTGCGCCCTGGGAAACATAGCAATGTCGAACGGCTCGAGAAAGATTTCTTTTCTGATTTCTTCTTCAAGCGCATTCATGTTTTTTGCCACGTCTCCGCTTGTCTGTCTCATTAATTCGGCAACCGTAAGTACGATCACACCATCCATGAGAAGATTAAGATTGATGGTTTCAGGTGAATACGCAGTAAGCGTTTTCGCAGAATAGGATAATCCTTCTTCGTTCCTGAAGTTGATGCCATACTGTTCCCGATACACTTCGGGAACACAGTGTTTTGCATCTGCTGGTGATTTCGCTGGAGTACGCAGCACTCTGCGAAATGACACAAAGGTTGAAAAGTGAAAGCAGTCATGAAGAAAGTCCCGAGCAAATTCTAATGTCCGCAACTTCCTTGATGCAACTTTATTTGAAAGCATAATTACAAACGCGCCATGATACCAGTATTGGTATCCAAGACTGTGCGGGCTATAGAACCCACCGATGTCGTTATCCTCGACTGGCTGAGAAGTGTAATATCGCTCAGGTTTCAGCAAATTGAGCCGAATGCCGTAGCGTTTCTCGCACTCATCAAGTGACTGGCTTACAATTCCCCAAAACTGATTGAGATCAATGACCTCCTCAAGCAACGGATTGGCCAACGTAATCGGATTCGGAAGTGTCGCTATCTCAATCGGATCAAGTTGCCTGATGTTTGCGAGATATGTCTTGATGTACTGCCTATCTTCTTCTGAACCGAGATAAATTTCCATTACTTCTTGCCTCCTTTTTACCACTTATTGCTGACAGCCCTTTGGTTAAGCCACTCCTCAATCCTGCGTCGTGTACCTGGCGATGTGTCGTTCGGCAACGAGCTAGTACTGAAGAATTGCCACGATTCGATTTCGAAATGGTGTTTCGCATCAAGCGTGAAGGATTTGATAATGAATACCACTATTGTATCTTTCTTGTACTCGTGGGTATTCATATATTCTCCTAATCTCTCTTGAATTGTGAACGTGACACCGAGTTCTTCTTTCAGTTCTCGATGTATTGTGTTTTCATACGATTCGTTTCTGTTAGCTCTGCCTCCCGGCAAAAGCCATCCTTCGCCGTAACGATGGCGAACGAGAAGAATTTCTCCTTTTTCGTTTACCACTATAGCTCGCGCTCCTCGGGTAACTGGACGAACTAGCCACCAGTAGAAACGACGGATTTTGAGAACAATTTGCAATAGTGTCTTCATGATGGGTTTTCTCTTTCTGTCGACTATTCAAGTGACAAAGAACTTAAACTGATTTCTATTTTTATTTATAATATATTTTCCATTATTTACAAAGTGGAATAAGTTCCAATAAAATTTTAATTCACTAGCGTTTTCCTGTGCTGCGGAGCATTTATAAGACCGCATTTTTTGTATTTGTAGACTTCGCCTGTGGCTGGGTTAATCGCTCCACACGGGCAAGGGTCATTCCTGCCGACTTCTTTGATTCCGCTCACCTGTGCCGATAAATCTTTTTTTCCACCAATCTCGCTCGGTTCTGTGTGGCTCGTTACAAGGGTCTGTTTTGGCTCATTCACATCTGCCTTTGCGGGTTCGTTAATGGTGCCGATCAGAGAAAATACTTGTTCCTTGAAAGCTTCTTCCATTTCTTTAAACATTGCCAAGCCGTCTTTTTTGTATTCCACTATAGGCTCACGCTGGCCATAAGCTCTCAAGTTCACTGAACTGCGCAAGTAATCCATAGCTTCCAGGTGCTCCATCCAAAGCGCATCCGTGGCGTAGAGCGCAATTCTGCGTACTGTTTCATAAAAAGCCTCTGCGCCCAGTTTTGTTTTTTTGTCTTCAACGATCTTTTCAAATCCTTCGTGCTCTTCTTTAATACTGTCGAGCAAAACTTCAATTCCTTCTTTATCCGCTCGCAGCATTTTCTGGCGTCTTTCATAAATAATTTTACGCTGATGATTCATCACATCGTCATATTCAAGAGTGTTTTTTCTGGCGTCAAAATGAAAACCTTCTATCTTTGCCTGAGCACTCTCAAGTGAACGACCAATAAAACGGTTTTCAATCGGCTGGTCTTCCGGCATACCAAACCGTCCTATCATATTTTTTATTTTGTCCGCTCCGAATACACGCATTAGGTCATCTTCCAATGAAACATAAAACTGCGTTTCACCCGGGTCGCCCTGTCTGCCGGAGCGACCCCGAAGCTGGTTATCAATTCTGCGCGCTTCGTGCCGTTCTGTTCCTAAAACAAAAAGTCCGCCGACGCTTTTAACAAATTCGTATTCTTCTTTGATAATAGGATTGCTCGCCTCGCTGAGTCGAAGCGGGCCTCCGAGTTTGATATCTATTCCGCGTCCGGCCATGTTGGTAGCGATAGTCACCGCGCTGCGACGACCTGCTTGAGCAATAATCTCACCTTCCCTCTCGTGATTCTTTGCATTTAAAATTACATG
>Ga0209515_10010787_pt1 | contig 10094 bp, 7 predicted proteins | sample Subgroupgradi54m_FD_187454 | JGI IMG/M metagenome (GOLD analysis project Ga0209515, IMG submission 187454) | Subsurface groundwater microbial communities from S. Glens Falls, New York, USA - GMW60B uncontaminated upgradient, 5.4 m (SPAdes)... ...
CGTAGAATTTGCCAAAAAATTAAAGTCCCTTTTTCTGTTCGATCCAGTATGAATGATAACCCAGGAACTCTTGTAAAGGAAGAAACTCGTAAAATGGAAGATGTCGTCATCCGTGGTGTGTCTGTGGATAAGAATCAGGCAAAAGTCACGATTGCTCAAGTGCCGGACAAACCCGGTGTCGCCGCCCACCTTTTTAAGGCTATTGCAGATGCGCACATCAATGTGGACATGATTGTGCAAAACGTATCAGCGTCCGAGCACACGGATCTCACATTCACAGTGACCAAAGACGATTTGCCTAGAGCCAAGAAGGTCATTGAACCTCTGGTTCGCGACGTTGGTGCAAGCGGATTTAGATGCATGGAAGGAGTTGCGAAGCTTTCAGTGGTTGGCATTGGCATGCGATCGCATTCTGGGGTTGCTGCCGATATGTTTGAAGCGCTTGCAGCTGAGAAAATTAATATTCAGATGATTTCTACCAGCGAAATCAAAATTTCTGTGATCATCGATCTCGCTCACGCGGATCGTGCCATGAATGTGTTGCACCAAAGGTTTAAACTTGGTTCATAGGCTAGCTCTGGATGTTCGGAACCCCTCGTCCCGCGGCCGCGGGGCGAAAAACATCTTTTTCGGCTTAAAATCATCATGGAGGGTCTGTGAGCGTGATGCTTCCCGATGCTTGATTTAGGTAATCCTGCTTTTTGTTATCGTGAAAATCATTGTGCTCCACACGCACATCGGTTGTTGGGTCGTCTTTATATCGACCCAAAAGCAAACCAACACTTTGCCATGCTCCGCTCGATTGATTTCCTCTGACAATCACGCTGTTGCAAGGTATCTCCGCACGATCCATACCAATAAAAATTCCAGGGTAGCCCGCCAATTTTGAAAGGCTATTATTCGTGATCCGATTGTTCTCAACCAAAACGTCCTTTGATGCTTGAATGCTTACACCCGTTCCGCCGGCCCCACGGATCTCGTTTTCCAGGATGCTTGTATTTTTGCTGTGCAAAATCACGATTCCAGCCATGCCGTTCTTGGGGCTAATATCAAGAATCTTGTTGTTTTGTACGGCAACATTTCCCGTTCCATTGATAAAAATCCCATTGCCAGCCGTTGCGTGTTGGATGGTGTTGCCAGCAACGATGATATCGAAGACGTTTATAAAGGCACCACCAACCATGGTGTATACACTGATACCCGCTTGATTCGATGCTCGGGAACTTTCAACAACATTTCCGATGATTTGGGCTCTCTGTAAATAGGTATTTGGTGTTCCTGAGCTATCTGATTTGGCGGCATCGGCGGCAATTCCTTGGCCTGTACTCTTGATCGCATTGTATTGAATAAGGGCTTTTGTCGTGGGATTTCTAGGATTAGTGCTACCCGCTTCCCATACGATTCCTGTATCAGTGGCTCTTTCAATAAGATTATTCGCTACGAAAACATCATTTCCGCTTGTAAAAATCGCATCACTGGGACCTGCATGACCACCGATGTCATGAAAGTAATTGTAGGTAATAGTCGTTCGCATCGGTGGAAGAAGTTTTTGTTTTTCCATGGAATTCTCGATTGCAATGGCGGCTGCGTACGGCTTGGCCCCCGGTGCATTTCGAACTTCGTTGCCTGTAAATACAATGTCGGTGCAGGAAATAAAGGAGAGCATCGACTTCAAGGCGGTCTTATTTTTTGTCTGATTCCCATCAAAGATGAGGTATTGGACAGTAATAAAGCTTCGTTTTGTTGCTTCGAACATTGGTGAAACCGTCATTTCTTTTGCGCGTTGAATAATGCTCTGGAGTCCGGTTTTGTTGGCTTCCCCTTCAAACATTAAATGATCTTTACTTACCATAAGAGTCGAACGGATCACATAAGTTCCTTTTGGAAAGAAGATGGTGCTTCCCCTTGCAGCACGATTGATAGCCGCTTGGATAGAAGACGAATCGTCGTCAGTTCCATTCCCTTTTGCTCCATATTTCCGAACATTCACGATCGAATCCGAAAAGATCTCACCCAAAGCTAAATAATTCGATAGCAATTGAAGCGTAATTCCAAAGACGAAGATGGCAACAAAGGTGAACCGCGGGCCACCGACTGTAGCCCAACTTAAGCAACTGGAACCGCGAAAAGATTTTTTTAAAGATTTTCTCCTCTGAGGAGCATCAATTTTTAGGTAATGGTATACAGCCATCCCATAGGATGAAGGGAAAGGGTAATCTTCTTTGATTTTCAGAGGAGAATCCATTTAGAACATTTAAAATGTATTTAAGAATTTCTCGACAGGCGGGACGCCAACGCTCCCCTCAATCCTTCTTTTACATATTTCTATGGGATGGTTCTGGTAATGGTATAACATTGATTTTATCATTGGCTCGTATTCTGGCGACCGGAATGATCAACTCAGGAAAGACTCCGGGTCCGTGGAAAAGAAATCCTCCAGAGGAATTCCTTCGGCGCCGATCAGTAGGGTGCGAGCACGAGGATACTTTTTGCGGAAAGCGTGCATTCCAGAAATCCGTCCGGCACGTCCGCTTTTGACTTCAAGCGCCCAGATTTTGGATCCGTGGGTCAGCACAAAATCAACTTCCGCCGGACCATCACGCCAATAGGTTATCGTCCAATCGGTGGCAGGAAGATGATTGAGAAAATGAGCTCCAACTGCATTTTCCACCACATAGCCCCAGCCAGCGTCATCCGCACGGGTTTCTTTGAAGGTTCTTGAGGAAAGTGCGTGAATCAGAGCATTATTCCAAAGAATAAGTTTGGGGCTGGATCCCCGCTTGCGTTGATGTCCTGCTGAAAAAAGTTCTAGACCGGAAACCAGAAAAGCGGTTTCCAAGAGTTTGATATAGTGCGCCAGCGTGGTGGTGTTGCCGGCATCCTGGAGCTGTCCCAACATTTTGTTGTAGGAAAAAATTCTGGCAGGAAATGTTGCAGACAAAGCAAACAGATGTCGTAACAAGGAAGGTTTAGCCACCGTTTGAAGTTGAAGAACATCACGGGAAAGCACGGTCTCGATGAGGGAGTCGGCAATATACCGTTTCCATTCCGATAGTTTGGAAATGAGAAGCGCAGCGCCCGGATATCCTCCGAAATAAAGCCAACGCTCCAGATTCCAGCCAAAGGCTTTGTGGCATTCCGTCCAGGACCAGTGTGGAAATCGATGAAGGAAAAATCGCCCAGCCAGACTTTCGGACATTCCTTTTTGAAGAAGGAGAACCGAAGAGCCTAAAAGGAGTACATGAATGGGTGCTTGATGACGACGATCTTCATCCCAAAGTCGTTTGACGGTTTCGCTCCAGCCCCGGACCTTCTGGATTTCATCCAGCACCAAAATCACCGGTTTGCGTTCCTTGCTAAACATGGATCGTGTCTGTGCCCAGTGGGATTCGATCCATTCTGGTCCGGGAGGCAGAGGGGCGTCTGCAGAGGCAAATCGATGAGGCAGGCCAAGCTTTTTGACAATCTGGAGCGCTAAAGTGGTTTTCCCAACCTGGCGAGCTCCGATCAGAATATGAAGTAAAGGCGGGGGATGACGGATTTGGTCGCAAATTTGCGATACCATTCTTCTCTCAAAAGTCATGAAATGCTTATATCACAATTTCCACAGAGTGTCAACTTTACTCAGTGATTGAGTATTTTTACTCAATGATTGAGTATTTTGATCTCGAATGATTTTCAGAATGCTTTCTTTTTTGGAAAGAGGCTGCAACGATTGCCCCTGATGATCCTCGGCATAATAAAGGTTCACTTTTGGATCTTTGCGTAAGATCCATATACCTGAGTCGCCCTCTTTGTAGATAACATCAGGAGAGCAGCTGCTCTGTAGTAGGCGTGGTGGAGAGGATTTGAGTAGATCTTTTTCTTTTGTTCCCAGATCGGGCCATCCAAGTTTAATGGTGCCTGATTTTGAGATTTCTCCTTTCAAGATTTTTGTCACTTCTATTTCACCTACATGGTATTCCCGTAGATCGAGCTGTTCTCTAAGTTTTATCGACGTAGATTCAACACGAGTAATTTTTCCTATAACGATTAAATCTGCCCTACGAATAACCTCTTCGAAAGTCGAAGGGGGAGTATTTCCATAGATTTTGGAAGTGCAACAGATTCCGGTTAGAATGAATAAACTGAGCGTTCTGACGATTAAAAGAGTTTTATTTTTCATAGTGGAGATCCTTTGAAGATGATGGGTTCTATTGGTTAGACGGCATGCTGCAAAAAATACTCCCGTAAAAAGATTCACGGCTTGACGAAAATATCGTGCTTTGCAGCCAAAAGAAATAGTTTCTCAAAGGGAACAACTCTGAAAAACAGCCCGTTTCACGCTTCTTTTAGGATTAAAGCATCTCTTTAATCAAAGCTTTACCGATTTCAGCAGATATTCCCAATGATCGATAAGCCAAAGGGCCACCTTTCTCGAGAACAGGTTCCAATTCGTGGAGAGCCGGCAGGTCCGTGCGCTTCCAGAAAAGGCCAATGGGGATTTCATCGCCCCACATGAATCCTTTTTCGATGGCGGCATGGAAATTCGTTGGATTATGCCCTTGTTCCTCAAGAATTTTAATGCGCTGGTTGAACCATGGATACGTGTTGTCTTTGTTGTAAGTAACGCAAGGGCTAAAGACATCAATCAGTGCAAACCCTTTGTGGAGAATGCCACCTTTAATTAATTCCACGAGATGCTTTTGTTTGCCGCTAAACCCACGGGCCACATAAGTAGCGCCACTCACGATTGCTAAAGGGATTGGGTTAATCGGATTCTCAACATTACCAAACGGTGTGCTTTTGGTTTTCATCCCTTTCACACTGGTAGGTGAACACTGGCCGGTGGTGAGACCATAGATTTGGTTATCCATCACAATATAGGTGAGGTCCATATTGCGACGCATGGTGTGAAGAAAGTGGTTTCCACCAATCCCGTATCCATCTCCATCTCCACCGGTCGCGATAACGGTGAGTTCATGGTTCGCCAATTTCAAGCCTGTAGCAACTGCAAGGGCACGACCATGGAGAGTATGCATACCATAGGTATTGATAAACCCGGGAAGATTTGAGGAACAGCCGATGCCACTGACGATGGCTACCTTGTACGGTTCCAGACCCAGTTCAGCTAGTGCCGCTTGGAGTGCTGAGAGAACGCTGAAATCTCCGCAGCCCGGACACCAATCAGGATGGATTTTGCCTTTGTAGGCATCCTTTGCAGAAGTGCCCTCAGGTTTTATTATGGGTTTAATGGGAACTTCGAGGACAGGTGTACTCATAAAATTTCTTAGACCATGACTTCGTGGATAGGTACGTAATGATTGGTTTTTCCTGCAAGTTGTTCTTTTACGCCATGGACGATGTGATGAGGCATGAAAGGTTCGCCATCGTATTTGCGGATGTGACCGTGTGCTTGAAACCCAGTTTCAGAACGGAGATAGCGTTCAAATTGACCGCTATAATTATTTTCGACGACAATCACGCGTTTGACTTTGGAAAGGATCGAAAGAATTTCTTTTCTGTGAAACGGAACAAGCCATTTAATTTGGAGCTGGCTTGCAACAATGCCTTCCTCAGCAGCGAGTTTTTCGACGGCTTCGCGGATGACACCTTCGGTTGATCCCCAACCGACCAGTGTGACTTGCGCATTTTCGGGGCCTACCAATTTTGGAGATGCAAGGAGTGGAAGAATCCCATTCATTTTTCGCATGCGTTTCTCGTGCATCATCTGGCGTTTGTGAGGATTGGTGTATTCATCGCTGATCAAGACACCATCTTCATCGTGCTCATCAGTCGCAACCACATGGATATGACCCGGCACACCAGGAACTACGCGTGGCGAGATACCGCTTTCCGTATTCTTATAACGCAGGTAAGTCCCATCGATAGCGCCACTGGAAGAATTGGCGACATGCTTATGCCCATTTCCGTTGTGAAGAATAAGATCGCCACGGTCGATTTTTACATTCCACTTCAATTCTTCGACAGGAATGCTGGCAGTGCCTTCAGAAAGCAACAGGTCGCTTAGGATGATGCCGGGACATTGGAATTTGTCTACGAGGTTAAAGAGTTCAGGAACTGTGTGAAATGCATCGGTGATAGTTGTGGGTGCCACAATGATTCGCGGATAATCGCCTTGTCCTGCCCCAAGCGCTTGCCAGAGATCGCCTTGCTCAGTTTTAGTTGGTACACCTGTTGCAGGGCCAGCGCGCTGAACATTGATGCAAACAACTGGAACTTCGAGCATAGCCGACATCCCCAAAGCTTCAGTCATTAAAGCAAAACCGCCACCCGAAGTAGCACATATCGCACGGCAACCTGCGTGGGCAGCCCCAATGGCCATATTAATGACACCAATTTCATCTTCAACCTGTCGAACCATGATTCCCAGTTGACGTGCATGCTGTGCCATCCACATGAGGACTCCGGTGGATGGACTCATGGGATAAGCACAATAAAATCGAACTCCTGCAGCGGCGGCTCCCATAGCAAGAGCATCATTTCCTGTAGTAACAGCGTGACCTTTTCCAAGATCGGGAAGAGGCTTAGGAAACGGTTTAAATTGAGCGGCAGCATATTCATAGCCCGCTTTAGCGACCCCTACATTTTCAGCAATGATCACATCGCCTTTTTTCTTAAATTGGATTGCAAGAATATCTTCGAGAATCTTGAATTCAACACCAAGCATTTGGAGAAGTGCACCGAGGGCAATGGTATTGATATTGAGTTTATTGGTGCTTTTCCCAGAAAGGGTTTTGACGGGAAGAGGACAAAGAATGACGCCGGAAGCCAGGCTGCCCGGTTTAACCTTATCAGAATCGTAAAGAACAAATGAACCTGCTCCCATCAACTTAAGGTGACGATCCATCGTGTCCTGGTTGAGAGTGATGAGAGCATCTAGCTTGTCCCCAAAACTTCGGACAGGCCCATCGCTCGTTCGAATGGTTAAAAACGTATGTCCACCACGGATAATGGACTGGTAAGCGTTGTAAGCCTGAAGATTTAGGCCACGGCGCGCAAAAATTCGTGCAAGAATATTTCCGGGTGTTGCGATTCCTTGACCTGCTTCTCCGCCAATTCCAAAGGCATAATCCACTTTTGACATAAGCATAATAGTCTAATTGCAACCTCGGTCGCATGCAAGGAAAAGAGATCTTGAAAAGCAGAATTCAGGAGCCAGAAGTGAACTTTCTGGCGAAAGCGGGTAAGACGTGTTGCTCGTCCGCGCGTATGAAGAAAAATATTTAAACATCAGAACAAGTGTGGAAATTAAGGAAATAGATGCGATAAGGTCGTAGTTTCTGACTACTGAATTCTAAACTTTTTTTAATGCATCCTTACGATCTCATTATCATTGGAGGTGGTCCTGCGGGTTACGTGGGCGCGATTCGTGCTGCACAACTTGGCAAGAGAGTTGCCCTTATCGAAAAGGAGCGGCCCGGGGGCACGTGTCTCCATTGGGGCTGCATTCCAACAAAGTCTCTTCTCCACAGCGCAGAGCTCTATAGCGAAATCCAACATGCAGAAACCTTTGGAATCAAAGTAGGAGAAGTGGAGGCCAATTTCGCTAGGGTTATTCAGCGGAGTCGTTCTTTCTCGGATCGCTTGGCAAAGGGCATTGAGAGTTTGTTTCGAAAGCATCACATTGAACACTTGACGGGTAACGGCGCCATCACCATGGCAGGTCAAGTGAGCTATACTCCTCTTCATGGTGAGCCTCGCACTTTAGCAGCGACCCATATTCTTTTGGCGACGGGTGCCAAACCACAGCTTCTTCCTGGACTTTGGCCCGATGGGACTCGTGTTCTCACAAGCCGTGAGGCGATGGTGTTATCGCAACTCCCTCGGTCGATGGTCATTATTGGAGGAGGCGCAATTGGTGTGGAATTTGCTTATTTTTTTCGTGCATTTGGGAGCGAGGTGACTTTGGTGGAAATGTTGCCGCAAATTTTGCCTTCCGAAGATGAGGAAATTGCAGTGGAACTTGCCAGGCAGTTCAATCGCTCGGGCATACGGATTCTTACTGAAACGAAGCTTGAGCGGGCGGAGGTAAGTGAGAAGAGCGTAAAACTCCACTTTTCTGGCAAAACTACGGAGTCTCTCGATACGGAAAAAATATTACTCGCCGTTGGTGTAGAAGCGAATCTTGAGAAAGTTTTAGGGCCAGGGACGGAGTTGGAATTAGAACGCGGTTTTATCAAGACAGATGCGCGTTATCAAACCTCAATTCCTGGTGTGTTTGGAGCAGGAGATGTCATTGGTCCACCATGGCTTGCCCACGTTGCTTCTTATGAGGCGATTCAGGCGGTGGAAGGAATGTTCACCGATCGGATTCCTCACAAACCCACCATATTCCCGAGTTGTGTTTATTGTCGGCCACAAGTAGCCAGTGTGGGACTTTCGGAAAAAAAAGCTCGCGAACTTGGAAAGAATTATCAAGTAGGTAAATTCCCATTTTTTTCGCTTGGGAAGGCTCTCATCGATGGTGACAACACAGGATTTGTGAAAATTCTTTTTGGCAAACCGGAGGGCAGAATCTTGGGAGCGCACATCATCGGCGCTGAAGCTGCGGAACTGATCAGCGAAATGAACCTGGGCATGACCATGAATGCTACTCGCGATCATATCATGGCGACCTTGCATGCGCATCCGACCTTGTCTGAGGCGATTGCCGAGGCAGCCGCAGCTTCGATAGGAGAAGCCATCCACCTATAATTGTGGATTTCGGAATTTTATTTCGGATGGCGGAATGTTTTATCGATCATATGAAATACTGATTCTTTTTTGAATGATTCCGCAATCCGCAATCCGCAATCCGCAATCGCGAATCCCTTCCTGGCTTAAGATGCGTATCCCGGGAGGTGCGGCTTATGCTTCGGTACGACGGCGTGTGGATAAATACAGCCTCCATACCGTGTGTGAAAGTGCCAAATGTCCTAATCGCGGAGAATGTTGGTCGCGTGGTACCGCGACGTTCATGATTTTAGGAGATGTCTGCACGCGCAGTTGCGGTTTCTGTGCCGTCAAGACCGGCCGCCCCTCGGAATTGGATTTTGATGAACCTCATCGAGTCGCTGAAGCTACACGGCTTATGGGATTAAATTATGTGGTGATCACTTCCGTAGCGCGGGATGAACTCGCAGATGGAGGCGCCTCCATTTGGGCAGCTACGATTCGGGAGGTGAGAAAGGTTCTCCCTAGATGTAAGATTGAAACACTGGTTCCTGATTTCAAAGGCTTAGAAAGTTCTCTTCATACGGTGCTTGATGCGAAACCTGATCTTCTTAACCACAACATGGAAACCGTTCCACGCCTTTACCGAACCGTTCGACCTCAGGCTCGATATGATCGTACCTTGCAATTGCTTGCACGAGCAAAAGCGCGCGGATTTTTTACCAAATCGAGTTTGATGTTGGGCCTCGGTGAAACCGAGGAAGAACTTGATGCGGTGTTGCGTGACCTACGCCAAGCTAGGGTGGATATTCTTACCCTTGGACAATATCTTCAGCCAACGTCTGAACATCTTCCTGTGGTACGCTATCTGCTACCTGAAGAATTTGTGGAATGGAAACGCCATGGGTTAAAGCTCGGTTTCGGAGTGGTTGAATCCGGGCCGCTCGTTCGCAGCTCTTATCATGCCGATGAACAATCCAGGATTCTATTTCCTATGTCGGAGAAAGAGCTGCAGATGGGCAGGGATAGGTCTAGTTTGAGTTCCGCAATCCGTTAATTAAATGACGGTTCCTGCGGGAATGATTGTGTTTTTGGGGACAACCACAATTCCATCACGGATGCAGTAAAGGTCGTGATCCAGTTTTTCGGGTTTTCTATCCGGAGTGATCACGCACTTTTCGCCGATCTGGACATTTTTATCGATGATGGCGCGTCGAATTTTACAGCCTCGACCAATTCCCAAGCACGGTTGATCGCGCACTTCATTTTCCTGACGCATCTGTTGATTTTCATAGAAGTCGTTACCCATGATCACACAATCTTTAAGATCACAGTCGGATTGGATGATCGAACGGATGCCAACCACGGCCCGCTCCATACGAACATTCGAACCAATAATGCAACCATCCGCAATCAGCGTTTCTTTGAGTTCACCACTT
>Ga0209515_10010790_pt1 | contig 10093 bp, 9 predicted proteins | sample Subgroupgradi54m_FD_187454 | JGI IMG/M metagenome (GOLD analysis project Ga0209515, IMG submission 187454) | Subsurface groundwater microbial communities from S. Glens Falls, New York, USA - GMW60B uncontaminated upgradient, 5.4 m (SPAdes)... ...
AGCATCAAAAGAAAATATGGCTCTAGTGTGAACGCTAAAACTTGCAAAACAATTCGAACTGAAGTTATGGGACGACTACTAACCCATAACTTATTTGGTTACAATTTTAGAGACTCAGGACAGAGCCTTACTAATACTAAACTTTATATAGCAGTTTACTAATTAAAATTTTATGGCATTTGGAGAAGAGGTGATTGGTGCTACAAGTTTAGCAGAATTTACTCCCATCATTGTTCTTGGTCTTATTTTAGGACTTTATGAATTAATCTTAATTCACAGAGATGAAAATTTTACAGGAAGCCACTGGTTTGGTCATGGATTACATTCTGTTTTCTTTATGTTTATTGCTTTATTTTTTATTTTTAATACAGATTTCTTTTTGAATATCACTGGCTTAGCTGAAAAAGGTTGGCCTTTGATTAGTAATCCTTGGTGGGTGAGAGTTATTATTGGTATAATTTTAAATATAAAAATGCATGCCACCTCAGCAGTTATTAAAGGGGGACTAAGGGGCAGCTTGACTGGGGGTATGACTGAACATTGGGCACATACAACTCTTATTACTGCACTTGTTGTAACTTCTCCACTTTATTGGCCTTTCCTTGTTCAATTTTTACCTGCTTGGGCTGGTGGCGGTGCTGTTGAAAGTTCTAACTAATTTTTTATTTTTTATGCTTCAAAATATCCTAACATAAATCCTGCTTCTGCGTCACTTATTGCATCGTTATCCAATAAATTTATTATTTCTTCTTTAATATGTTTTTTTGAGTACATGTTTTATTCCTCCTTTTCTTATTCCTTCCAAAGGAAGGTTTCTTAATTGAATTCCTAATAATCTCGCTATTTTTTCTTTGTCAAGGTCTATTGGTAACATTTTTTTCCCTCCTTTTGTTTCTCTTATTTCTTTTAGGGTTTTGCTTATATATGCCTTACGCGCATGCAGCTTGTCGTGTCGTCCACAGTTGAATATTAATATCGATTTTAGAGAATATACTTTATTTTGGCTTATACTCAAGGTTTATTACATTTATAGCATTTTATTTTTTTTATTGATATTTTTATTTTCAAGAACACACGACATTGATTTTTAATATGAGCTCAATAAAATTGATTAAAAACTTTATTTTTTTATTTTTCTTAAGGAATCACGTCTCTTTTTGAACTTTTTTTTAATCTACTAAGACTAACCTATAAATTCAAAGAGAAGAATGCTTAAATACCTACCAATTTCTTTTTTACTTCTATGCGTTTGACATTAACAGAGCCAAGATATTTTAAGGATAGTATCTTAATTATTTCTGAGTTAGTAAATGAAGTTAATTTTAAACTCTATAAAGATAGAATAGAACTTGTTGCGATGGATCCAGCAAGTGTTGCTTTAGTTATTTTTAAATTATTAAGCAGTGCTTTTTCTACTTATGAAGTTCATGAAGAAAAAGTTATTGGTGTTAATTTAGTTAATTTAACTCAAATTTTAAAAAGAATTAAACCTACAGATATTTTGACTTTAGAACTTGATGATCTTAAGAATAAATTAGTTATAGACCTAAAAGGAGTTACTGCCAAACGATTTGAGTTAGGACTTCTTAATATTGATGAAAGAGAACATAGAATTCCCAATCTTACTTTTTTAGCAAAGATTGAAACAAATACTTTATTATTTAATGATGCTATTGAAGACATGGATGTTATTGGAGATAGTTTGACTTTTCAAGTAATTCCTGATAAATTCACCTTGCAATGCGAGGGAAACATTAGTAAGGGAAGTGTTGAAATAACAACTGATGAAGAAACACTTATAGATCTTAAAAGTGAGGGAGTTAGTGCACGTTATTCAGTAGAATATTTGAAAAAAATTATTAAAGGAAGTAAACTTTCTAATAAAGTTACTTTAGAATTTTCTCAAGATTATCCTTTAAAAATAGAATATAAAGTCATTGATAGGCTTGCTTTACAATTTGTTTTAGCTCCAAGAACACCTACAGAGTAATTATATAGTAAACCACCACCCACATAAGTTTCTCGATATTAGAGAGGGTTTACTGTTAGTCAACAATAAAGAAAACATAAGATTTTGTCTCTTTATTTTTTTGGTTGACTATATTAATTAGTTTTTATTTCGTTCTTTTATGAACTCTAAACTTGTTGTTGTTACTTCTTTATTATTTACTGTTTTTTTATTTTTATTTTCAGGATTATTGCTTGCTTTCGATCTTGATTTTTATTTACTTGAAGGAACTATATACCCTAATTCTTTACATCAGAATAAAACTTTATTTTATTCGAATTTGATTTCTTATTTTAATAATGCAGCGGAGTTATCTTCTTTTTATTCTTTTGAAGAAGCAGGACATTTACATGATGTTAAAAATCTTATTCATTCTTTTCTTTTGTTTTTATCTTTCTTATTTCTTGTTTTAATGTTTCTTTTTTGTTACTTTTTTTCTAAGAAGCCAGAACTTTTGTCTTCTTTTTTTATTCTCTCTTTTTTTATTGCTACCTTTATAATTTTTCTTTTTTCTTTTTTATCTTTCTTTAGTTTTGATCTTCTCTTTGATAAATTTCATAGACTCTTTTTCATTCATGAAAGCTGGATTTTTAGTGCTGATTCTTTACTCATTCAACTTTTCCCTCTTGAATTTTTTGTTGATGCGTTCAAGAGAATTTTAGCATATTTTTTCTTTTTCTCTTTTAGTTTCTTTTCCTTAGGTATTTTACTTAAAGAAAAGTAATTTAAACTCACATCTCTTTATTTTTTTATGTATTTTGAGAACTTATTTAAAAATAAAAAAATCTTATTTCTTCTTCTGATTCTTAATTTCTTAGGTGTGTGTTTTGCTTTCTATACTTATTTTAAAATACTACTTCTTTATTTGCCTACTCCTCAATTTTTTCTTATTCCTTTTTTTATGGTTAGTTTTTGGCTCTATCTTCTTGCCTTTCTTTTTCTTCTTTACTTATTTTTAGGTAAAAAAATTCCTTTGTTTTTTGGCGGATTTGCTTTTCTTTATTGTTTTGTTTATGGATTTGGTTCATTTTTATTTTATCCACTTTTTATGATTTTTGTTAAAGGTTTTACCTGGTATCATTTCTATAATATTTTTGCACATGCATTTGTCGGTGTACAATCTTTATTTTTTTTAAGTTATCTTAGAAAAATAAAACTTTCTTTTTTTGTTGTTTATTTTTTAATCTTTTTTTTAAAAGATGTTCTTGATCTGTTCTTTGGTGGTTTTTTGTATTTTGTTAAATATGACTTTTCTTTTCCTTTGAAATCTTTGCTTGTATTTTTAGTTCTTAGTTTACAAATTCTTAGTTTTTATCTGCTTTTTAGACAATGCAAAAATTTTAAATAGGCTTATTCTCTTATTTACCTATGTTAAAAAGGGGTCAAGTTGCGGTGTTTGCTATTATAGGTATCGTTGCCCTTGCTGCTTTTATTTTTGTCTTCTTTCTTTTTGAAGGATTTAGAGAAAAAACAAGACAAATTACTCATCCTGCAGAATATTTAAAGACACAGATTGAGGATGTAAAAAGAGTTGTTGATACTTGTATGAAAAAAGAAACTCATAAAGTTTTAAATACTCTTTATGCACAAGGAGGAAGATTATCTCCCTTACGTTCTTTGCCTTATTATAATAAAAAAATTAGCCTTCTTTGCGTTAAAATTAAAAGTAATACTCCCTGTTATCAAATGATGTTTACAAAAGATGATGTGTTATCTGAATTAAAACCTGAATTAGAGAGAAAGGTTTTAGCTTGTGTTACTAATGGATTACTTGCTTTTAGAGATAAAGATTATCGTTTAACTACGGGAACTTTTTATTTAAATCTTGAAGAATTTAATGAAAAAGCTTTAGTTTTAAAATTAGAATATCCTCTTAGTTTGAATAAAGCAAATGTTACTGAAACACAACATACTTTTGTTGCTGAAATTCCTACAACTTTTTGGAAAACTATTTCTTTAACTCGTTTAATTCTTAATAAAGAAACGCTCGGTCAACCTGTAGATTTAAATGAAATGAGTTCTACAAATCCTTATTTTAGAATTGCAAGTGTTCAAATTGATCATGGTCTTGTTTATATGATTGCACCTAGACAAGGCAATGAGGCGATATTTTATTTTGGAGTTGAAACATGACTTTTAAAAAAGTTTTTTTGTTTTTTGTTGTTCTTGGTATTCTTCTTTTTATGATTTCTGTTAGTTATGCTGCTGATGGGTGTTGTGTTAAAGTTAAGGATAGCTTTGAATATTGTGTTGAAGAATCAGAGCTTTCTGGTAAAACTTGTGAACCTGATAAATTATTTCCTAAAAAATGCAGTGACGTTGATGTTTGTGCAAATAAGGGGTGTTGTTTTGTAGATTCTGTTTGTACTGAAGGAGTTCCTCAAGTGCGATGTACTGGAAGTTTTAATTCTGGTACTTGTGAACATCATCCAAGTTGCACACCTGTGTGCTGTCAATCAACGGATACAGGTTTTCATCGTTTTGTTTCACAAAGTGATTGTTCTTCTTTAGGTACTATTCAAGAAGAAATTACAAATGGACAAGATTGTGCTGCTTTAAATTTAGGAACTGAGGCTGATGTAGGATGTTGTATTCGTGAAGATAAGACTTGTACGTATGGAATTAGTTCTGTTTGTGAAAGTGGGAATCATCAGAAAGGATATTATTGCAGTGATTTAAAAGAACAATGTACTCCTCAATGCATTAAACATCATCATAAAGAATTTGGAAACAATGAAAGTGGACTTGATAGGAATAAAATTTATTGGTATGATTCTTGCGGTAATCACGAAGAGGTTGTTGATGATTGTAATTTAGATGCTGCTAAAGCTGTTGGAGTTAATACTGATGGAAGTCTAAGTTGTGTTGATACCACTTGTAAACATGTTTGGGATAATCCTTCTACTGATGAGAATCATGATGGTATTCTAACCAATGATAACACTTTTAGTTTTCTTGGTGCATCTTCTCGAAGTTATAGGTATAATGGAGAAAGCTGGTGTGAATATATGCAAGCTAAAGTTGGTCCTGGATTAGATATTCCCGGTACGAGACATTATGTTCATTTTTGTGATCGAGGAAATGAAACTGTGATTCTTCAAGGTGAAGGAAGAAATCAAATCTGTGTTGAAAAAATTGTAACCAAAGAGAAAAAAGATCCTGCTGGTGCTGTTGTTGCTACCTACGTTGTTACTGAAGCAAGTTGGATTGATAATACTGAACCTGAAAACTGTTTTAAGTGTAATGATCAGGAGATTGTTGATAAAAAAAATTCAATTGATTGTTGTCAAGCTTACAAAAATTGTGTTTACATTTACAAAAGAGCAGTTAATAAAGATAATAGTTTAGAACTTCAATTGTCTAAAGATGATAAAATTAAACTTGATGGCGCTTTATCTAAAGTTAATGAATTTTTAAAATTAAGATATTGGCAAGGGGGAGATTTGAAATATGAATATAATTTTAGAGATGTTGTTGAAGTTTCTGAATGTAAAGAAGAGCCTTGTAAAATTTATTTAAAGAATCCACCTGCAGGTAACTATAGAATAACTGTTTATGGAAAAGGATGTGGCGGACCTTTTAATGCTATTTGTGATACAAAAGAAATTGAGATGCTTTCGAGTATTGTTCTCACTGCAAATAAGGGTGGTGAATTAATTACTGAAAAAGGAGTTAGACCTGGATTTTGTGTTCCTTTAGTTCCTCCAAGTGGAACTGAACATTGCGGAAAAGTAGAAAAATATGGTTTAGATAAAATAGATCCTAATATAGATTTTAATTATTATTACGAACTTCCTTACAATAGTTATGTCTTAAGTGGAAATTGTAAAGGACCAGAATGTACACGTACTTTAGGAACATATGAATTTAATTCTCAGAAAACAGATGTACAATCTTTTATTGCTCTCTTAGATAATTCAAATTCTGTTTGCAGAGCTTTTGGTGATTGTGGATATGTGCCTAATCTTTTAGGTACAGGAGATTATAATTTTACAGGATTATTTAAATTTGTTGCAACAGGTTCTGTTCCTTTGTGTTCTGTTTTAGGAACTAATGGATGTGCAAGTTCAGAAGAAGTTTCTGAATCTTATATCAAAAATTATAAAGATAACGAAGCAAATAAATTTAATGAACTACATAATGGTTCTCCTATGAGACCTGAAGATTTTGGAACTACAGCAAATCCAATTTTCTTTTTATTTCCTTTTTCTTTACTTAGAAAAAAATTTAGAAAATTAAAATTCAAATCTTTTTATTTTCTTTTGATTCTTCTTTTATTTCTTCTTGCAGCTTGTGATGATGACTCTGGAAGCGTAGGTAGAATGTCTGAAGATAACGTTACTGTTCAATGTAAACCTTGGAGTCCTTCTTTTGAACTTGCTCCTTGTGAAAAATGTAACTTAAACTGGAGTAATGGGGGATTATTGCCTAATGTTTCTTTACTTGCCCCTGATGGAAAACCATTTTATAAATGTACTCGAGAACTTTGTAGTAGTATTGGAAGATTAGATGTTCAATGTGACTTTGTTTCTACTACTGATACTTCTGGTTCTGATGAAACAGGTGTTTGCGTGAGACATACTGAATTTGCTAAACCACGAGTCCAATTTTTAGGAGCTACGTATACTTGTAGTAGTTTAAAATCTGAAGGGTGTGAATCTGGAAAGGCTGAGATTCATAATGATGCAGGAAATCAGAAACTTGAAATTAAAGGAAATATAGAAGAGAATACTCCAATTACCTTTTCTTTTAAAACAATTGGTGTTGGAGGAAGTGCTGAAGGAAATGATTTCCCTAGTTTTTGTTTTTATGCTACAAAAGAGGATATGAGTGATCAGAAAGCAATTACGAATGATGAATTTGGAATTACACATACTCTCTCTTTTTTAGGTAAGGGATCAAATACTCCAACTACTCCAGTTTATAATTTTTGGATTGTTTGTCAGCGACCAACAAATGATGCTCATGAATTGCAACCTGAAAAAGCGCAAGTGAGTTTTACTGTTGCGCAAGGTCCAGATTTAGCTGCTCCTTATTTAGAATTTGCATCCGGAACAAATTATGTTAAATTTGGAGAAACAACTAAAGAAGTTAGTTTTCATGTTCGGGGAGATGTTTCTACATGTAAGTGGGATAATGAAAGTGTGGCCTATAAAAATATGAATCTTTCTGATGTTTCTCAAGAATTTGGTTGCTCTCCTGTTGGTCCTGAACTTTTAAGATCTTTTACTTGTACAGCAACTGTTAGCGGTATTAATTTAGGAGAACATAAATTTTGGTTTTCTTGCTTAGGTACAAATGGAAAAGCAAGTGAAATAACTCCTAAAGATGGACTTAGTATTATTGGAACTAAAGAACTTAATATTACAAACATAAAATGTCTTCATCAAGGTGGAGAACGTTGTACTGATACAATTTATGAAAATAATTTTACGTTTTCAATAGATACTATTGGCGGAGCTGAAGATGGAAAAGCTGGATGTAAATGGGCTCCAGAAAAATATAGTTTTGATTGTTTTTTAGAACCTGGATGTAAAGATGCACTTTCTGGAGAATCAAATTATGCTACGCATCATCAGTATAAAGAATATAAACATGTTACGGGACTCGTTGCTTTGAAATTTAGATGTGCTGATGTTATTGGAAATATTGCAGAAGCAAATATTACTGTTCACTTAGAAAAAGATGAAACTGCGCCTAAGATTACTAAATTTTATCGATCAGGAAGTGATTTAATGTTAGAAACAAATGAACTAAGTAATTGTTATTTTACTACAAATAGAACTGGCGTTTTGAATACAGACTTTAGACTTGAAAGTGGAGATGGATTAGAACATCATACTCCAATTACTGGTGATTTTTTTAGAATTAATTGTGAAGATAGATTTAATAATAAGAATGAAGAAATAATTATCTATATTAGCAAGTAAAAAAATGGAAAAAAGAGGACAAGTTGTTGTATTTGTAGTTTTAGGAATCGTTGTCTTAACAGCAGTTCTTCTTTTATTTTATTTTAAAGATAGCGTTGTTAAAACTGTTCGATCTACGCCTGTTCATTCTGCAGAATATTTGAGTACTCAACTAGAAGATTTAAAACATGAACTTACTACTTGTGTTAACAAAGAAACGAAAGATGCTGCTGGACTATTAATTCTTCATGGAGGAGACTATCAACGAGAGTATGATTATATTCGTTATATTAATGTCAGTTATCCTATTTTATGTAGGTCGTTTAAAGATAAAAAAGGTTGTTTAAGTACGCCTTTGCTTCTTTCTACACTCGAGAAAAAGTTAGATTTGTATTTAGTTCCTAAAATTAAAAACTGTATTAATTTTGAAGCGTATAGAAATAAAGATTATACTCTTACTTCTGGAGAACTAAATTTAAGTACTACCATTTTAGATGAAACAATTTTAGTTACTATTGGAATGCCTATTACTTTAACAAAAGGAACTGACTCTGTAAAAAGCACTACTTCTGTTTCTAAAGTTAATGTTCCTTTAGGTTCTTTAGTTTTTGCGGTAGATTATTTACTTGATAAAAAAGCAAGTGAACAAGAAATTGATCTTATTAGTTTTACCTTACTTCATAAAAATAAATATCGACTTCGTGTTCATAAACCGTATCCTGATGAAGTGTACGATCTTAGTCTTAGTGATTCTCCAGAGTATCACTTTTATTTTGCAATAGAAGGTGAGGGAAGATATCCTCGAGCAGAGGGGAAACTCGTATGAAATTATCTGTAGTTCTTGAGGCTTTGTTTGAGATTTTTTTAATGATTAGTTTAATCTTTATTATTGGAATAAGTACTTCTGAAACTGTTTCTGCTCTTGAACCTGATAAAAGAGTGTGCTGTCAAAAAACTAGAAGTCCTGATGTAAGTTATTGTTCTTATACTGCTGAAACTAATTGTGATAGAGGTAATGGACAATATCAAGTTTGGGAAACAAATCGATGTGAAGATGTTGGTCCTTGTAAACCTGTGTGCTGTGATGTGAATAATTTAGGATATACTGCTACGGGTGGACAAGGATGTTTTAAAAGCGTCTCAGCTGGTTATTGTAAAAATGAGTTAGGAGGTACACCTTTACCTGATGCTTTGTGTAACGTTCCTCAATGTAGTAAAGGGTGTTGTGTGATTGGAAGTCAATCTACCTTGACAACAAAACAAGCTTGTCAAGATCTTACTTCTCAATATCCTTCCTTAGCTTTAGATTATCGAGAAGATGTTATGAGCGAACTTGCTTGTCAAAATATTCCTCGATCTGTTGTGAAGGGATGCTGCGTAAAAAAAGGTGAAGGCGGAGATAAAGCTACTTGTAAATTTTCTAGTTTTGGAGAATGCAGTGATGGAGAATTTTATGATGGAATAGATTGTATTAATTTACCTACAGGAAATAAAGATTGTGATCATTGTAAAAAGGCTGATGTTACTCAATATACTACTGGCTGTGCTCCTCAAATAGATGGAGGCGAAGATGTTTTTTATTACGATGCATGTGAAAATCCTGTTGTAAGTTTAAAAGTTCCTACTGGAGATTGTGATTATAATACTGGAAGCATTTGTAAAGAGACTAAGGGAACAAAAGGAAAGAAAAGTGCTTTTTGTAAAAGTTTGAATTGTAATGCTACTACTTTATGGGATAATCCTTTTGTTGATGAAAATCAAGATGGAACTTTTGATAATGATAATAAAACAGATACTAAATTTCCTAATAAAGATAGTTCTAGAAATTATAGAATCAATGGAGAGAGTTGGTGTGAATACGATGCTGATGCTGGACCAACAAGAGATTTACCTGGAAGCAGACATTATGTTCATACGTGTTTAGAAGGAGAAGAACAAGTTGTTGAATGTGCAGGATACAGAGATGAATATTGTGTTCAATTTAATGGTTTAGATATCGATGTTGCTAAATGTGTAAAAAATAAAGCAGCTACTAGTTTATGTAATGAGTGTGATAATAAAGAATGTTGCGAAAATAAAAACATCAAAGATTGTGTTTGGCTTAGTTCTAGTAAAAAAGAAGAAGATCAAGCTGTACAAGATGCTAAAAGATTAAGTGATAAAAAATGTGATGAAT
>Ga0209515_10010791_pt1 | contig 10092 bp, 12 predicted proteins | sample Subgroupgradi54m_FD_187454 | JGI IMG/M metagenome (GOLD analysis project Ga0209515, IMG submission 187454) | Subsurface groundwater microbial communities from S. Glens Falls, New York, USA - GMW60B uncontaminated upgradient, 5.4 m (SPAdes)... ...
AACCCCCACACCACGGGTTGACACCCGTGCCCCCACACCAATGGATTGGTGGTGGGGGCGTGGCTTCCTGGTGTGGGGGTGAACAGCAAAACGGCGTCCAGAGACATCTAGACGCCGTCGGTCTGCGTGCACATCCTCTTGCCGCATGGCCTGATTATAGCACAGTGTGGCCACAAAAAACCCAAGCTTATTACGACGAGTCCCGTCGAAGTTTGCGGGCGCGTATCGCTACCGTAGGACTGTGGCCGTGCGACCGTCCATCAACGATCGAGCCGGGGTGCCCACGAAGTGGGCCGGCGAAGGCCGATCGCCCACTGCGCTCGGCATTCCGCGGCTGCCTCGATGGCAGCCGCTTCAGAAGTGCCGCGAGACGCGAGTCAAGCGGCCGACTGAGCCTCACTGGATCTGAAAGCAGATGCCTTGAAAACATCCTCGGTCAAAACGAATCGCGCGGAGATCAAAGCGCCTATGGCGCTGATCTCCGCGCGAGATCGATCCGGAAGGAGCGCTGATCGAATCAATGAGCGCGCTACTCCTTGTACCTTAACTCCACCCCATGGGTCGGGCAGTACTTGACGCTCTCGGCATAGATCTCGCCGCCAACCGGGCAGAATTTTGTCCTGCCAATGACGGTCCCTGCCGCGGTAGTCGACACCGTACCGGCCACAGGGGAGGCCACCGGAAACTGCTGTCGCTGAGCAGCCGTGCTCTGTTCTTCCATCGCATGTCCCATAAGCCCACCGCCGAGCGCGCCTAATCCTGCGCCAATCGCTGTGCCGGCTCCAGCATGGTGGCCAGTCGCATTACCAATGATGGCCCCGGTCCCTGCACCGAGCAGCCCACCGAGCACCGCGCCCTGGTTGGTCTTGGATTGGGCCGCCGTTCCCATCGATTCACATCCCGTGAGCGCGATGGCTACCATCGCGCAGACCCCAACAACTACTCCTCGCATGGTGCCTCCTCTGTTGCGGCGTACGATGTTCCACGATCTTGCGTGTGCCTATTAGCTTACCTCAACTACCCTAGCTCGTGCTACTCCAATTGTGTTCGTCTCTCCGCATGACGGCACGAAAGAACGCAAGGGATGGCTGCCTTAGCTCAGTAATGATTATGTCGCGGCGTACGGTTCATGTGGGAGAGGGCTCAAAATAGGCTTCAGCGCTAAAGTAGCGCTCGCCGCCATCGGGAAAGACCACGACGACGGTTTTCCCTGGGCCTAGCCGCTGCGCGATCTGGAGTGCCGCGACACACGCGGCCCCCGAGGAGAGGCCGGCAGAGATCCCTTCTTCTTTGCCGAGTCGTTTCGAGAACTGGTAGGCGTCTTCATCACTCACCGTAATAATCTCATCAATGATGGCGCGATTGAGGATCGGCGGAACAAACCCAGCGCCGATTCCTTGGATCAAATGCGGTCCGGTCTCGCCTGTGGAGAGGACCGGTGAGCCTTTCGGCTCAATACCAATAACACGCAGCTGAGGATGCGCGCGTTTCAGGACTTCCCCGGTGCCGGTGATCGTTCCGCCTGTGCCGATGCCGATGACCAAGGCATCAATCGTGCCGCCGAGCGCATGCAAGATTTCCTGAGCGGTCGTGCGCCGATGGGCTTCTGGGTTGGCCGGATTTTGAAACTGCTGCGGCATGAACGCGTTCGGCGTCTGCTTCAGGAGCGTTTCTGCGCGCTGCACCGCACCGATCATTCCGTCTTCAGCCGGCGTTAAGATGACCTGCGCCCCGTATGCGTTGAGGATCGCGAGTCGTTCAGCGCTCAATGTCTCTGGCATCGTCAGCACCACACGGTAGCCTTTGACTGCGCCGACTATCGCCAGACCGATCCCGGTGTTGCCGCTGGTCGGTTCGATGATGGTCGCTCCAGGTTGCAATCGCCCGCGCGCCTCAGCGTCTTCGATCATCGCGAGCGCAATCCGCGTCTTCACGCTGCCTCCAGGGTTGAACAACTCCAGCTTCGCGTAGATCGTCGCCATGGTACTCGTCGCGACACGACGCAGCCGAACCATGGGCGTGTGGCCCACGTGGGCCAGAATATCGGCAGCCCTGGCGCGCTGTGCTGCGCTCACGCTCGGGGGCTCGCTCGGCTGATTGGCCATACCGATTAAATCCCTGCCCCGAATATCCCTGGCGTATTGCGAAACACCTTCATATCTTTGACACTCACATACACCTCATGACCCTTTTGAAAGCCCTGCTGCCGATACCGCTCCTGCGCCATCTCCGCGTGCAACACCGAGCCCGTCGGGGTGATGAGCTCGACTTTGACGACCGGACCGGCGGCGTTGATATGGACAATCTTGGCGCGAAACTGCGCTCGGCCAGCGGTTGGCTGATGGTCGATCTCCAGCAGATGCGGGCGGGCATAGACCATCGCCGGAGCCGCCTGATCGCTGGCTCCGCGCGGTCCCTCAGTGATGACTTCCCCGAGGTGCAGCTTGCCATCCTCCATGCGCCCGTGAAACAAATTCACATTGCCGAGGAAGTGGTACACGAAGGGCGACGCCGGATGCTCATAGACTTCCTCCGGTGAGCCTTCTTGCTCGACCCGGCCTTCATGGAGGATCACCACACGATCCGCTACCTCGAGCGCTTCATCCTGGTCATGCGTCACAAAGACGCTCGTGATGCCGATCTCATCATGCAGCCGCCGCAGCCATCGGCGCAGCTCCTGCCGCACCTTGGCATCCAGCGCGCCGAAGGGCTCATCCAAGAGCAGCATCTTTGGCTCAACCGCCAGCGCTCGCGCGAGTGCCACACGCTGCCGCTGCCCGCCGGAGAGCTGCGAAGGATAGCGCTCAGCCAACCGCTCCAGCTGAACCAGCGCGAGCAACTCGTGGACTTTCGCGTGAATCGCCGCATCGGCTAGCCGTTCATGTCGCGGCTTGACCCGCAAGCCAAACGCCACATTCTCAAAGACGGTCATCTGTCGAAACAGGGCGTAATGTTGAAACACAAACCCCACTCGGCGATCGCGCGCATTGCGATGCGTCGCATCCTGTCCGTCGAAGTGCACGCTGCCCTGATCCGGGACTTCCAGCCCGGCGATGATGCGCAAGAGCGTGGTTTTCCCTGAACCAGAGGGCCCCAAGAGGGCGACGAGCGAACCTGCTGGAACTACCATGCTGACATCGGTGAGGGCAGCAAAGGTGCCGAACAGTTTCGTGACGTTGCGAATCTCAATGCTCATCTATCGTCCGACCAATCTTTCGTGAGACTTCCACTCGATGAACGATTTCGCGGCCAGCGTGACCAGCGCTAAGAGGGCGAGCAGCGATGCCACGGCAAACGCCGCCGTGGCGTTGTACTCATTGTAGAGAATCTCGACGTGGAGCGGGATCGTATTCGTCCGTCCGCGAATATGGCCGGAGACCACCGAGACCGCGCCGAATTCCCCCATGGCCCGGGCGTTGCAGAGAATCACCCCGTAGAGCAGCCCCCATTTGATGTTCGGCAGCGTGACGCGCCAGAACATCTGCCACCCGCTCGCCCCTAACACCCGCGCCGCCTCTTCTTCCTCGGTGCCCTGCGCTTGCATCAGCGGAATCAACTCGCGCGCAACGAATGGAAAGGTCACAAAGATTGTCGCAAGGACAATCCCTGGGATCGCAAAGATAATCTTGATGTCATGCGCCGCGAGCCACGGTCCGAACCACCCTTGCAATCCAAAGAGCAACACATAGACAAGCCCGGAGACAACCGGCGAGACGGAAAATGGTAGATCGATCAGCGTAATCAACACCTGCTTTCCAGGAAAATGAAACTTGGCAATCGCCCAGGCGGCGGACACACCGAAGAGGAGATTCAGCGGCACCGCAATCGCGGTCGTCAGGAGCGTCAGACGGATGGCTGCCAGCGCATCCGGCTCACGCAGCGCGGCCAGATACGTGCCGAATCCTTTTTTGAGCGCCTCGGCAAAGACCGCAGCAAGCGGCACGACAAGAAAGATGCCAAGAAAGGTCAGCGCGATGGCGATGAGAAGCCTACGAACGATCGCCGGCTCGCTCGTGCTATACAGTGCCGGGGATGGTTCTCTCTTTTTAACGCGAGGTGTTCCAAAAAATGAGAACCGTCCCCGGAGAGTGTCACGCATGGCGCTTATTGCTCCACCACTGCAAGAGGTTAACAGCCAACAGCAGCATGAATGAGATGCCCAGCATCACCACACCGATCGACGTTGCGCCAGCATAATCGTACTGCTCCAGTTTTGTGATGATGAGCAGCGTGGTAATCTCGGTCTTCATCGGCATGTTGCCAGAAATAAAGACGACCGAGCCGTATTCGCCTACGGCGCGAGCAAACGCTAACGCAAAACCGGTAAGGAGCGCTGGCCATACCTCAGGAAGGATGACGCGCCGCCACGTCTCCCAGCGCCCCGCGCCAAGGCTGACCGCTGCCTCTTCGATCTCCTGATCCAGGTTTTGCAGCACCGGCTGCACGGTGCGAACCACAAACGGCAGCCCAATGAATGTCAGTGCAATCACGACACCGAGCGGCGAGAACGCGACGTGGATCCCCAGCGGCTCGAGATAGCGCCCAAGCCATCCGGTGCGCGTGAAGAGTGTCGTGAGGGTAATCCCGGCGACCGCCGTCGGCAGGGCAAATGGAAAATCGACCAGCGCATCAACGAGCCGCCGGCCGGGAAAGGAATAACGGACCAGAACCCAGGCCACGATCAGCCCCATCACCGCGTTGATCAAGGCACCAATGAATGACGCCCCAAAACTTAATCGATAGGATGCGAGGACTCTCGGCTCGGTGACCGTGTGCCAAAACCGCTCCCAGCCAATCGTCGACGTCTTCAAGAACGTAGCTGAGAGTGGAATAAGCACAATCAGGCTCAGGTACAGCAGGGTGAAACCGAGCGTAAGACCAAACCCTGGCAGCACACTGTGTCGCTTCATGCGATCCCTTTGATGGGCGTTAACGACTCGGCTGATAGATTTGGTCAAACACGCCGCCGTCACTAAAGTGCATTTGTTGTGCCTGCTGCCAATCGCCAGCAACTTCGCTTAAGGTAACGAGCTGCAGCGTTGGAAATTGTGCGGCGTATTTCGCGGTCACAGACGCAAGCCGCGGCCGGTAATAATGTTTGGCGGCGATCTCTTGCCCTTCCTCAGAGTAGAGATGCTCAAGATACGCCTGCGCCATATCGAGCGTCCCGTGTTTTTTTGCCACCTGATCGACCAGGCTCGCGGTTGGCTCAGCGAGGATGCTGACCGAAGGAATCACCACCTCAAACTGCTCTTTCCCTAGCTCTTTTACACTGAGCAAGATTTCATTCTCCCAGTTGATCAGCACATCGCCGATGCCGCGCTCTACAAATGTCGTGGTCGCCCCGCGGGCACCAGAATCGAGCACGGGCACATGTTTGTAGAGCTCCGTGATGAACACGCGCGCTTGCGCCTTATCGCCGCCAGGTTGTTTAAGCGCATACCCCCATGCCGCTAAGTAGTTCCATCGCGCTGCGCCGGATGTTTTTGGGTTGGGAGTAATGACCGCTACTCCAGGCTTGATCAGATCGTTCCAATCCTTAATGCCTTTGGGATTGCCCTTGCGGACAAGGAAAATGATCGTCGACGTGTACGGCGCGCTGTTGTTCGGTAAACGCGCTTGCCAATTCTTTGGGAGGAGTCCGGCCTTTTGCTGAATCGCATCCACATCATAGGCTAGTGCTAACGTCACTACATCCGCTTCGAGCCCGTCAATTACTGCACGGGCCTGCTTGCTTGAGCCGCCATGCGACTGTTGGACCGTCACCTGCTGTCCGGTCTTCGCTTCCCAGTATTTCACGAACGCCGCATTGTACTCCTGATACAGTTCCCGGGTCGGATCGTATGACACGTTCAGCAGTGTAATCGTTTTGGATGCCGCATACGCTAGGCGCGCTCCCAGTCCAAGCACGTGAAGCGCGAGCACCGCGAGCACAATGCGTCGTGTCATCTCTTTTCTCCTATCATTGGTGACCAGAATCTATATTTACTAATAGTCTATGGATTAAATAGAGTAATACATAAAAAATTAAATGGCATAGACCAAGACCTTCTGTTGTTTCTGCTTCAGCGTTTCCTCGCGCTGTAGCATATTCGCCAGACTTTCTCGGTCAAGAATCTCTGCAGCCGCATCGCGCACATCGTGCATGACCGCACGAATCCCGCACGCCGCCTCATCCTCGCACTCCTCACACGTCCGATAGGCGCTCTGGCTAACACAGGGCACCGGTGCGAGCGTGCCATCCAAGATACGAATCACATCACCAACGGTAATTGTGCGCGGTGATTTGGCGAGAAAGTAGCCGCCGCCCTTGCCCTTCTTGCTTCCTAGAATCCCCTTGTTCCTTAGCTCGAGCAGGATCTGCTCAAGAAACTTGCGTGGAATGCGCTCCTGCTTGGCCAGCTCAGCAATGAGCATCGGCCCTTGTTCATACTTGCTCGATAAGACCAGGAGTGCTCGTAGCGCATATTTAGATTTCTTTGAGATAGCATACATAATCTATGTATCCTATGGGTTAGATAGACAATACTATAAACAATAATGGCTGTCAAGAGTGTTTTTGAAATAGCGCGCGGATGACAACATGATCACAACGTGTTCATGGAGCCTGACGAGCAAATCGCTAGGGAGGGAGGACCGTAATGTTCCTAGCGAGAGATCTGCTGCGCATCCACCGGTTCAACGCTGACAGGCACCAGGCCCTGGCGCAATGGAGCGAGTTCGCGAAACGCCCGACGGGAGAGATCGATCACGCGCTGAGGATAGCGATGCGAAGGGCCACGGTCAGTAATACGCACGATCACGCTGCGCCCATTGTCACGGTGGATCATCTTCACGAGCGTCCCAAAGGGGACGTCCCATATGGCGGCCTCAAGCGCGTCAGGGTTCATGCGGCTGCCTGAGGCATTCAGGCGGTGCAATCGCTCTCCTCCGCCATACCAACTGGCGATACCATGCAGTCCGCCTGGCACTTGTAACTGGTCGAAGAGCGTTGCGGCAACCGCTGGAGATGTCGGTACCAGCATAGCGCTCGCGCACACGGCAACGACGAGTATCGCTCGCCATGCAATGGATTGCCTGCGCAGAGATGCTGCTGTCTGTGCCATTGCGCACTCCTAAAAGGTGCAGACATGATCCGGCTCTAGCATACTCCACACTGGCCTTGAGGCCTATGCGCTCGTCGGGTATAATAGCTGCACGCTCGATCTCCCTCGACCATCACACTTCTTGCACAGGGGCGGTTAGCTCAGCTGGTTAGAGCGCTTCCTTTACACGGAAGAGGTCGGGGGTTCGATCCCTCCACCGCCCAGCGTTTCTATTGAGGATGGACCGAAGGGAATGCCGAGCCTGCTCTTTCGATATCGACATGGTAATCGAGTTTTTTTGGCGTAGCTCAATTGGTTAGAGTGGCGGCCTGTCGAGCCGTAGGTCGCGGGTTCGAGCGAAGTAGACAGCGTTCCTGGTGGGCTGTTATAACCTATAATAAAATCAGGCAGTTACTCCAACGGTAGCGGGCTTATGGAGTAAGATTGTAGTCATGGATGTAGCTGCTACTCCCTTGTCTATAAGCAGTCGATGTTGTGGCGAAAGCGACGGCAGCCATCTATCAGTTAATGGGTATCGTTAAGCAATACGCGTGGGCGATAGCGGTTGGCTGCTTCTGGGCGATTGGTTACACGATGCTCACGTACATCTTTGGCTTCTTTGGAATGATAATGAGTCAGGCGTTTTTCTGGTTTTGAGTCTATTATTACCTTTGAGTCTGCGATGGTTCAAAACGCTTGGGCTGTGGCTAGCATGTCTCGCCGCATACACAATTGTTGGAGGTTTTGTGGTTTGGAGTCATCGCGTGCCAGTTCCTGGCGGAATGTGGCAATTGTTAGGAACACCGGGGACGGTTCTGATTTTCGCAGAACATCGGAGGTGGGATGACAGTCTCCAGATGCGATATTCACTGCGGCGTCCTGCTTACGTTTCTTCTTGTGTGTGGAGGGGTGGTACGGGCTGAGGAGCAACGTGGAGAGAGTGTGAAGTGTTACCCCGATTTTCCGCCACCAGAAGCCCAGGTCGGCCTCGGTGCATCGCTTGGCTCAGCTCTCACCATTTACGCTATAAACATCATCAACTACTCTGCATATCCGGCAGAACTCCTCACAGAAGATATTACTCTCCCCGATTGCCCAGGATACGAAGCAACTCAGTGGAAAACGCCGATAAAGGTGCGAACTTGTATCAGCGTCGTTGGGGATGACGGAACGCCGTATCCCGTCAGTCAGGCCAGCCTGCAAGGTTTTACCATCAATTTGCCAGGAAAGACCCAGCCAAAATCCTTCGTGGTCACTCTGACAGACAGGCGATGCGGTATTACCTACACGTCGAAACCAGCACCAACATCTGGGGCAGAGTTTCGTGAACTGCCCCCTGACTGGCATATATAGGAAAATTCCATCGGGCGGGATACAACACCGCGTTGTTATCAAGTTTTCAAAAACGAGCGATTGCTGTAGACGCTGTTTCCTTAAGCTCACGCCCCACTCGCCCCTTCTCCTGCCACAGCCACACCAAATCGGTTAATATCCTCATCATATTCAGGCGAGAGATGCGCGTAGTGCTGTACCGTGATTCGTGGGTCTGAGTGTCCCATCCATTTCTGGATTTTGAAGATGCTCACTCCTGCCTGAGCGAGTTGGCGATGATGCGAAAACAGTTTGACGAATACAAAAGAATACAATATACTATAAATACATTCAGGAGGAAAAATGGCAAAGGTGGTGACGGTGCGGCTCTCGGAGGAGGACTATCAGAAAATCGCAGCGGCCGCTAAACTTGACCGGCGACCGCTCTCGAACTTCATGACGCTCATGGTCATCAAAGGGATTGAAGAGAGCGATTACGTCGATCCCGTGGAGATGGATCAAATTCTCTCGGACAAGCCGTTAATGGCAAAACTCCAGGCGGGACACCGAGACGCGAAGCAGCACAAGGGCAAGTTCGTTGGCTGAGTTTCGCGTCTTTGAGACGGCGCAATTCCAGAGGGACCTCCAACAAGACTTCCGCGGGCAACAGGCTCGCATTCAACGCAAGCTCACCACGTACGTTTATCCCCAACTACGAACCAACCCCTACATCGGCAAGAACATCAAGAAACTTCGAGATGCTGTACCTGAGACTTGGCGGTATCGCGTCGGGGATTACCGGTTTTTCTACACCATTAACGAACAGCAACGGCTCGTCTGTATGCTCACTGCCAACCATCGTGGCCGCGCCTATTAAACGATGACGTGACGCGCGCAATCGAGAACAGTTGACGCCGGACGAAATCCACGCTAGGATCATTTCCTCGACGAGAACCTGCGCAGATTCCTCTATCGGGGGCGTAGCTCAATTGGTTAGAGTGGCGGCCTGTCGAGCCGTAGGTTGCGGGTTCGAGCCCCGTCGCCCCCGCCATTCACGGAAGCCGTTATCCCTTTCGGGATAACGGCTTTCTGTTTTTCGACTGTCGAGTTACGTTTAGGCGCGCCGGCTCGGCCATTCTGATTGACAATCCGCAGCCGGCAGCGTACACTGATTTAGTATTTTACAGCGTTCACCCGCTCAGGGAAGCCGTGGAGTTGCGAGACGCTCTGCGGCTTTTTCATGTTCGGGCGCATCCGCCCCCCCTCGCCAGGAGACAGCGATATGTCGGAAGAAGAGGCGCTCGGTATCGAGAGCATGGTGGTGGAGCGCATGCGGAACCTGCGGTATCAGGTGGAAATGACCGGGGGACACAGGATCCTGGCGTATGTCGCGGGGAAGATCCGCTTTCAATCGCGGCGCATTCTCATCGGCGACACGGTGGGCATCAAGCTGTCTCCTGCGATCTGATGCAGGGTCGGATCGTCTATTAGCTCACGCGCTAGCACAGCTAGCACACACAGGGGAAGGGGGTGACAGAGATGGCATCAGGCACCGTGAAATGGTTCAGCGACGAGAAGGGCTACGGGTTCATTACCCCGGAAGACGGCTCGAAGGACGTGTTCGTCCACCATTCATCGATCCAGGGCGAGGGGTTCAAGTCGCTCAAGGAAGGCGAGAAGGTGGCGTTTGAGGTGA
>Ga0209515_10010792_pt1 | contig 10092 bp, 7 predicted proteins | sample Subgroupgradi54m_FD_187454 | JGI IMG/M metagenome (GOLD analysis project Ga0209515, IMG submission 187454) | Subsurface groundwater microbial communities from S. Glens Falls, New York, USA - GMW60B uncontaminated upgradient, 5.4 m (SPAdes)... ...
TACCAGCTCGTCGAAGAGGTCGTAACAGCTTCCGCGCTTGGGGGATTTCCGCCGGCTGAGGAACGTCTCGCCATCCGCGGCGATCTTGGTGATCCATTTTTCCACCGCCACCGGATGGACGATGCGCACGCAACAGTCGGAGAGAAGTTGGGTCAGCTTGCGCTTCATGCTTCCGAAACTGCCGGTCTGGATCTCGATGACGTCCCGGCCGCGGCGGATGTCCACCCAGTAGCCGCCCACCTTCTCCTCGACGCAATCGCCGGGTTGGGTGTACAGGCTTTTGAGTTTCGCGTGCAGGGAGCGTTCCCGCAACGTGCCGATGAGGCCGGATTCATCGCGAGGATGAGGCGTTGGGGAAGGCACCGGGTATTTCATCGCGGCCATGGGGAAATGATAGCATATCGAGGCTTGAGGCCCGGACAAGCGGGTTAAAAGGACCGGTGGACGGCGGCAAAGGGACGGAAAAGGGCGGGAAAAGGCTGGAGCGGCGCGGGTGACGTCCAGCCCAATGCAGGTAGTTCCTCTCCTCTGCATTCCCGTGGTCCCCTTAATCTATGCATCCCCGGCCTTTGGTTCCGTGACCGCGCTCACACCCGGCCGATTTTGGCGGATGCGACCCGAAAGTGGTAAACTGGAAGGGGGATTATATCTTACCCGGGGAGGCACCATGGGAACCTTAAAAGCACTTCTCGACCGGCTCTGGCTGGACTACAGCACGCTCAACCCCCAGGCCCACCGCATCCATGCCTTGCTCGAGGCGCGGGGAGAGGTGGTGGGGCAAAGCCTCCGCAACGACCACATCGCCTTCCGCACCTTCGCCCATCCCGGTATGGACGTCACGGCCATGGCCGCCCCGTTCCTGGCTTTCGGCTATGCCCCGGGCGGCCGATACGAATTCCCGGAAAAGAAGCTCACGGCCGTGCATTTGCAACATCCCGATCCGCTCAACCCCAAGATCTTCATCAGCCAGATCCATCCGGAACGCCTGAGCTCCGGCGCCCGCTCCATGCTGCAGGCGCTCATCAACCAGGTTCCGCGCGCCTTTCTCGCCCGGGAAGACTGGTGCGCCGGCGGTCGTCCATGGGAGGTGGATTTCACCGCTTTCGAAGCGCTGGAACGGGAAAGCGAGTACGCGGCGTGGATGTCCGCCTTCGGATTCCGCGCCAACCACTTCACGGTATTCGCCAACGCCCTGCGCACCTTCCCCGATCTCCCTTCGCTCAACCTGTTCCTCAAGGCCAATGGCTTCCGCCTCAACGCCTCCGGCGGCGAGATCAAGGGCGGCCCGGAAATCTTCCTGGAGCAATCCTCCACCCTGGCCAACGAGGCCGAAGCGACCTTCAAGGAAGGACCGCGCAAGGTGCCGGGATGCTACTACGAGTTCGCGCGGCGGTACGCGATGCCGGACGGCAAACTCTTCCAGGGCTTCAACGACAAATCCGCGGACAAGATCTTCGAGTCCACCGACCGCAAGGCGCGCTGAGACGGGTCGGCCAGGTTGGCCCTGAGGCCGCCCCCGTAACCGGAAAATTACGCCCGCACCGTAACCGACGGGTTACGGAAGGGGAAGGGGATCCCTGGATCCGGCACGCCCGCCAAGGCCTTCCGAGAGGTAGGCAATGGTGTCGCGGTCGGTTATCGGTAAAATCATGGCTGGATTGCCGGGAAAGGCCGCGCTCCGCGCTTGGCGGGATTATGTTGGTTCCGATCCCTCATGCGTAGAACTCGGATACTCCCCCTTTTCCATCCGCTCACGGCGGCCCTTTGCGCGTTCCTGATCGCCTCCTGCTCGCGGCATGGCGGACCCTCCTCGGTCGGGGCGGCGTGGGATACCGATGGCTCCGGAGCCGAATTGTCAGGACGCGGCTTCGTGCATTACCATCCGTATCCGGACACGGGCCAATGCTATTGCGGCATCGAATACGATTTCACCGCGAACGGAAAGATGATCGCCGCGGCCTCGGAATCGATCCACCACCATTTTAAGGACAAGCTTTGCGAGAACCGCAAGTTCGCCTGGATTACCTCGCGGAGCACGGGAGCCAAGGTGCGGGTGATGATCGTGGACAAAGGAGGCCAGCCCACGGATGACTTCAACCGGAGCGAGCAGCATATCATGGACCTGAGCCTGGAGGCCTTCAAGGTATTGGACCCGGACGGGGAAGGGGTGCGCACGGGGCGGATCGACGTGGATTGGGCGATCACTCCGGCCGACTGATTGGCGGCGACCACCTCAAAGCGCGAGGTCGAGAATCCCCTCCAGAGCATCCATGGCTTTGCGGGTCTCATGCAACAGCTGGAGATCGGCCAAGTCGCCGGGCAACAAGCGATCGCGATAATGCTTTTCCACCCACGCTTTCAGCCTCATGTACAACGCTTCATCGAGCTTCACGCCTGACGGCACGGCCGCCCATTGCTTTTCGGTCAAGACGACGCGCAGCCGCAGGCAGGCGGGCCCGCCGCCGTTGCGCATGCTCTGCCGCAGATCGGCGAACTCCACCGCATCGATGCCCAGGCCCTTGGCCGGAAGCCCTTCCAGGTATTTGCGCGTGGCCGGATGCTCGCGGCATTCCCGCGCGGCCAGCAGGAGCATGCCGCCCGCGGGCGGGCTCAGGATCTGACTGTTGAAGAGATAGGTGGACACGGCCACGGAAAGCGGGACCTCGCGGGAGGCCACTTCGATGAGGCGCAAAGGGCCCGCGCCCAGGACGGCGTATTGGTCGCGTACCCGACGGAGCGCCTTCTTCTGATCCAGGAAAGCCGCCTCGTGGCAGAACAGCAGATTGGCGTTGCCGACGGAGATGACGTCGTTGTGGAACACGCCTGCGTCGATGGCGGCGGGGTTCTGGGCGAGGAAAAGGGTGCGATCGGGATCGAGACCGTGCAGGCGCGCCACCGCCCGGGAGGCTTCCAGGGATTGGCGGGGGAGAAACCGGCGTGTTACCCTGGATCCGCCGGCCGCTCGCGAGGGGGACGGAAGGGCGGCGGCCGGGATGGGAGGCGCCAGGCCTTCGTATCCGTACACGAAGATCTGCAGACCTGACGATCCATGCTCGGGGGCCAGGCGGATATGGTTGGCCGCCCCTTCGTCGCCGAAGGGGCGGCCGGTCGGCAAGGGCGCGTGATGGGCGAAGCGGGGTCCGGGGAACAGGCGTCGCAACAGGGCAGCGGTATGGGGCGGTTCCACGCTGCGGTGGATTTGGCTGGAGAGGTTCGCGGGGGTGAAATGCGCTTTGCCGTCCGCGCTGTCGGCGGAAGGGGATACGGTGGCCGCGTTGGCGGTCCACATGGCCGAGGCGCTATAGCAGGCGGCGAGCAGAACGGGATCCGTCTTCGCGGCCTTGGCGAGCACCTCCGCGTCGGTGCCGGAGAACCCGAGCCCGCGCAGCCAATCCGTATCGGGCCGCCGTTGGGGAGGCAGTACCGCCTGGGCTACCCCCATGGCGGCCACGCGCCGCATTTTCTCCAGGCCTTGGAGCGCGGCGGCCCGGGGATTGGCGGGTGTCCGCTTATTGGCCTGGGAAGCCACGTTGCCGTGGGCCAGTCCGGCATAGTTATGCGTGGGACCGACCAGGCCGTCGAAGTTCGCTTCGAAGGATCCGGTCTGCTTGGTTTTCCTGGCGCTCATTTTACTGGGGTCCCCGCAATAGTATACAACCGATCAGGTCGCGCGTTCCGGATTCATCCCGTCCGTTTTCCGTATTTCCGGCGGTACTCGATCGGTCGGATGCGGAGATGCGCGGAAAAGCGTTTGGAGAAATAACCCGGGTCCGAGAATCCCGTCTGCCGGGCGATTTCCGCGATGGGAAGATCGGTGTGGAGAAGCAGCCCGCAGGCGGCGCGCATGCGGATCCGGTTCAGGAATTTCAACGGGGTTTCCCGCAGCAGCATCCGGAATTTGCGCTCGAAATTATCCACCGACATGCCGGCGGTTTCGGCAAGCAGAGGGATGGTCAACTCCTCTCCGTATTGCGTGTGGATTTTCCGGATGGCATGATCCATGCCGCGGGAGGGCGCATGGCTTTCATCCACGCGCTTGACCTTGCGCATGATGCCGGCCGTCCCGATCACGGCGCCGCGCCCGTCGCGGATGGGCGTTTTGGTGGTGGAGTACCAATACAGGGTTTCGTCCTTTTCCCGCACCAATTCCATTTTGCCTTCCATGACCTTGCCGCTCGCGATCACGGCCTGGTCATCCTTGATGTATTCGCGGGCGAGATGCTCGGGGGAAAAATCCAGATCCGTGCGACCGGCCAGATCCGCGAATCCCTCCAGTCCCAAATGGGCCGCGAACGCGCGGTTGCAGGCCAGGAACCGGCCCTCCTTGTCCTTGATCCAGAATTGCGTGTCCGTCAGGAACTCGAAAAGCCCCGCCAGATCCTTCCAGGTTTCCATCCCACCCAATGGCTCCCCCTATTCCGCACCGCCGACGCCCAACCCTACCTTAGTGCCCAAGGAACCGCATCCGTTCGATTCCATCAGGGATACCGCGCAAAGCCAATACGTGCCTTCGAAAAAAACGCCAAGGGAAAATCAACGGGAGTGCGGATCCACGCGCATGGGGGCGTATCCGGAAGCCGGTTACAGATGGGGGTTAACTTGAGCGCTACTGGAGGATAGGGATCCCTTCCCTTGGGAGCATCCGGAAAATCCACCGGATTGATCCGGAATCCTCCCATCGCCGCCGATTCCGGGCATTCCCCCGCCGGATGCGGAGCGGGATCCAAAGCCCGCGGATAAGTTGGTCCGGAATCCGGGGCGTGCGGGCCCGGCATCCGCGAAAGAGGCTGGTATGAAATTGGCTCGGTTGTTCTCGCTGCTCCTGCTCTTTCCCCTGGTTACAGGCCGATTCGGGACCGTCCAGGCCCAGGGCGCGATGATCGTGACGGGCCATGATCCCGATCTCCATCATTTCGAATCCCCGCCTCCGGAAAACCCCTACACCGAGGGGTTCATCACCGCATGCCTGGATTTCCTGGTTTTCGGGAAAAAAGCCGCGCCGGAGCAGGTCGCGAAACGGGGATCCGTCCGGATCGCCTATCTCGGAGGATGGGGCACGCATGGCTCTCCGGGCAACCATTTCGATCTGGTGAGCGGGTATGCCAATCCCAAGGTGATCGATATCCTGGACGAGGATTGGCGCGGCGCTCTCGTACCCGGCGCCTACGATGTGGTGATCGTAAGCTCCTTTTCATCCAACCTTCCGGGCATCCCGGGCGCCTTAGCGGGCGGGAAGGAGCTTTTCCAAACCTATCTCAACAAGGGCGGAAAGCTGTTCGTGCTGATCCAGAACCATCAGGAGGATTATGGATTCCTCCCCACCTTCGGAGCCGCGGTCGCGGCGCTCGATGTCGTGATGGGTAACTTTTACGCTACCCGCGCCGGGGATAGCATAGGGCTGACCGACGGGATGATTAATAAGGATATGACGCACCAGCAGTTCAAGAACGTGGATACGAGCATATTCAAGGTGTTCGAAAGGACCCGGGAAACCACCCCGGATGGCCAGCATGATCTGCCGATCACCATCGGCTTCAACGGTATCATCAAGGATACGGTATTCGTTCCGGTCCAGGACTCGATTGTGCAACGGCCCCGCAGCACGGTCCCCTCCGGAATTTTCCAGGACTCCCTTTGCGTGGAGTTCTATTCCCCGACCGAGGGCGCCACGCTCCTCTACTCCCTGGATGGAAGCAACCCCGCCTTGTCCCCGCTGCGCCTTCCCAACCATGGCCGGTTCTGCTTCCATGAGACCACCACATTCCGCGTGCTGGGCCGGAAGACGGGATGGCTGAACAGCCCGGACACCGCCTTTACCTTTTTCCTAAAGCCGATCCAACCGATTCTCCAGGTGGCCAAGCCCCAGGCCGCGATCCTTTCCGGCACTTCGTTCCCCGATTCCCTCTGCGTGACCTTCTCAACGGCCACCCCCGGTGCGGTCCTGCATTACGCGGCGGACGGGATCATCCCGGACTCCAACGCGTCGCTTATGCCCGCCTCGGGAACCCTCTGCTTCCATCAAACCACCACCCTCAGCCTGATGGGAACCAAGTCCGGCTGGAAGCCCAGCGACACGGCCCTTTTCACCTACCTCCTGAAGCCCCCGCGGCTTCCTTCCACCCTTGCGCTCTACGCGGAGGGCGAACCCATTGACGTGGTCACCCCGGACTATGCGGCCCTGGAAGTCCGATTGATAAGGGCCGCGGGGGTCCCTTGCGCGGGATGTACCGTACAGGTTACCCCATCCGGCGGCGGCGACCGCGAGTCCCTGACCTTGAGCGCCCAAGCAGGCGCATTCAGCGGAGGCTTCCTCCGGATGGAAGGCGGCATTCCGGTTCCCGGGGACGGAACCCTGCAGCACTTGGCATCGGACAGCATCGTGCTGGTCTGGATCAATCCGGAAGATGCCGGGGAGGTGGTGCGCAGGAGCTACCCCTACGTCGGGTATGGGGACATCCTGGCCATCGAGCCCCAAAACGACTTGGGCAAAACCGTTTTCGATCCTTCGTCCGCCGTCGGCCCGCAATGGATCATCTCGGATGCGCCCGGACTGGTGTTGGGGAGGAGCGGCGGATCGTGCTGTTCGATCGCGACCGCGCCCGTGAATGCGCAGAGCCCGGACTCTCTGCGTTTGGTAGGCTTTGTCATCGAGGCCTCCCGCGGGTTCTCCCTGGATCTGAAGGTGTACTCCCATCTCGGGGCGTTCGTCCATCAGGTGGCGTTTACCGTTCCCGAAAGCGAATTTCTTAAGCTCAGCACGGGGAAACGGAAAGGCGCCCGTTTCCTGCGGCTGTTGTGGAACGGCACCACCCGGGATGGAACCCGCGCGGGCAACGGCGTCTACGTGTTCAAAACGGCCGTCGCGTTCCTGCCGGTATCGGGCGAGGTAACACCTCCCGCCCGCGCCACCTCGACGCGCAGGGTCGGCATTCTCCGTTCGCGGCTGTAGTCTGGGGCGTTCTCAAGCGTGAACGGTTTCCGCATTCCGGCCTGATCGATCTTGTCCGCAAGACGGATATCTTGGATCCGCGACACTTACATCTCCGGAGACATCATGAAACACGCTTTTTATTCCCTTGCGGGATTGATCTTGGCCGGATGCATCGCGTCCAACAACGAAGAAACGAAAAAAACGGCCGCCCGCTTCCGCTATGACGGCGCGAGCGGCTCATGCCGGGACTCGCAAGGCAAGATCGGCCTCAATCCATATGATTCCGCAACGGTCAAAGGCAGCATGGACGCGGAATGCGTAGACCTGGCTGGAATCGAGATATTCGATCTGGTCAAGGATACGGCCGCGCAATGGACGGATAAGATCCGGGATCTGGAGGGATGGAATTTCAAAGGCGCCCTGTTCACCGGGGCCAAGCTTCATTTCCACGATATCATCGATGCGAATTTGGAGGGGGCCGATTTCTCGGCGGCAAACTTCGGCTACGTGAACACCACCGCCAGCGTGGATAAATTCACCAAATATCCCGTTTACCATTGCACGATCACGGGAAACAAGGTCAAGTGTTCGCAGTGACCCCGCGCAAATCCAGGGCCACAACGCCCCGCGCTAAAACAGATCAGGCGGGATCGATGCCGGGAGGAAGCTTGGCGGGCGCCGTCGCTTTGTCCGCTTCCAGCGAGGCCATGGGAAAGGCGCAATAGTCCGCCGCATAGAATGCGCTGGGACGATGGTTCCCGCTGTCCCCCACGCCGCCGAAGGGCAGTTTGCCGCTGGCGCCGGTGGTCTGCCGGTTCCAGTTCACCACGCCCGCGCGGATGCGGTCGCGGAAGTTTTCCCACAACGCGCGATCATCGCTGACCAGCGCGGCCGCAAGACCGTAGCGGGTGCGATTGGCCTCCGCAAGGGCGGCTTCGAAGTCGTCCACGCGGATCACCTGCAAGAGCGGTCCAAAGAACTCCTCATCGGGCCTTTCATGCATGCCGGTCACGTCGACCAGACCCGGGATGAGGAATGGGGATGATTTTTCCTCCAGAGTTCCCACCGCCAGCCTGCGCATGGGAACCAGGATCTTGCCGCCCGCTTTCTGCAATTCGGCCTGATCCCGCATCAGGCGATCGGCCGCGGCGGCGGAAATCACCGGACCCAGGAACGGCTCGGGGTCGCCGCCGGGAGCGCCCACGCGCAGGCGGGGCAACAAGGCGATCAGGGCGTCGAGATGCTTTTGCCCTTCCGGGCCTTTGGGTACGATCAGGCGCCGGGCGCACACGCAGCGCTGGCCCGCGGTGATGTAGGCCGATTGGGCGACCAATAATGCGGAAGCCCCGGTATCGGCGCAATTCCAGATCACCAGCGGATTGTTGCCGCCCAGTTCCAGGGCCAGGATGCGGCCGGGATGATCCGCGAAGAGCCGGTTCAGGGCCGTGCCGGCCGCGCGGCTGCCGGTGAAAAACAGACCGTCCAGATCCGGATGCGAGGAAAGGGAAACGCCCGTGTTACGTCCGCCCTGGACCAGATTGAGGACGCCAGGGGGCAGGCCCGCGGCTTCCCACATTTGCGTGGTCATCTCCCCTACGCCCGGAGTCAGCTCGCTGGGCTTGTAGACCACGGTGTTCCCGGCCAACAGGGCGGGCACGATATGGCTATGGGGCAGATGGCCCGGCAGGTTGAACGGCCCCAGCACGGCGGTCACGCCATGGGGCCGGAAGCGCTTGACGGCGGTGATGCCCGCTTGCGCCGAAGTCGTTTCGGCGCAGCGCTCCTGATAGGCTTCCAGGGAATTAGCGACCTTGGCGATCATGGTCTCCACTTCCTGGCGGCATTCCCACAGGGGTTTACCGGTCTCCCGGGAAATGGCCTGGGCCATGGCGGGAAGGCTCTCCGTGAGCTGGGCGGCATAGCCCCGGAGGTAACCGGCGCGTTTCTCCGGACCCAGGGCGTTCCAGGACGGGAAGGCGGAGCGCGCGGTCTTTACGGCTTCGTCGACCTCCGCGGGCGAGGCCTCGCGACCTTGCCAGGCGGGTTGCCCCAGGGCGGGATCGGTGGAATGGAATTCCGGGCCTGAACCCTTGCGCCATGTTCCGCCGATGAAATTACCCGTGCTCATGCCGTCAGAACCTCCGGAGCTGGCCGGGTCGGGACCGACGAGAGGGCGGAACGAGAATTCGCTTCTGGAAAGGTCCGGTGATTCGTCCCTTTCTTCATTTCAAACCCTCCAACTTCGTCCCCGCCCGCAACGGCGCGATGCGCACCGCATCCCCTTTCTTAAGATCCAGGGCCACCGAGGTCTCCTTGTCAATCTCGATCCCCTTCCCGGGCACGATGGCCAACGGGGCCGCCGTCGCGCGGAAGCCCTGGGAATAGGTGTTGGAGATGATGAAGAGATCGGAATCGATGGGCTTGTTGGAGACCTTGAAGATCTCCGAGGTGCGGCTCTCGCGCACGGTGCGGATCTCGTCGGTGGCGCAGCTGACGATGGGCCCCGCTTCGAAGATGTCGACCATCCCCGAGAACGCGAAGCCTTCGCTTTCCAGCAGCTTGATGGCGGGCACGGTTTCGGAATGCACCCGGCCGATCACGTCCTGGGCCACCTTGGGCAGCAAGGGGATGTAGATGGGATGCTTGGGCATCAGGTCCGCGATGAACTGCTTGTCCTTCATCACCAGCGCGTCGGCCTTGGGGAAATCGATCTCGAAGAAATGCCGGCCCAGGGCGTCCCAGAACACCGAACCGCCCTTTTCGTCGATCACGCCGCGCATCTCGGCCAGTACCACCGGATCGAAGAACTCCCTATGATCGGCGATGAAAACGAAACGGCTCAGGGACAGCAACCGGCCGTTGGCCCCCTTACGGGCGGCCGGGGACAGGAACAGGCTGCCGATCTCGGAGGGACCGTTGTGCTCTTCCACCAGATGCAGGGCGCTGATCTCTTTGCGCACCTTGAGCATCTTGGACTCGGCCACGGTGGAGACGATGCGGTAGGAATAGAAGGGCTCGAAGCCGCCCACCTTGGAGACGATGCCGGCGGTGCCCACCACCTTGCCCTTCTCCAGGTCCTCCATCACGAACAGATAGGTCTCGCCGCCCGGCTTGTCGGCCATGCGGGTGAAGCCGCGCTGGCTTTCCTTGATGCGGCGCTT
>Ga0209515_10010793_pt1 | contig 10090 bp, 10 predicted proteins | sample Subgroupgradi54m_FD_187454 | JGI IMG/M metagenome (GOLD analysis project Ga0209515, IMG submission 187454) | Subsurface groundwater microbial communities from S. Glens Falls, New York, USA - GMW60B uncontaminated upgradient, 5.4 m (SPAdes)... ...
AACCACAGAGACCGCAATCAGAGCCTCGACTGACGGACCTGTCGACCCTGTCGCCAAGGGAAAAGGGCCTTTGAACGACCTATCCTCCGCCAGTGGTGAGCTGGCGGCGTGTGCGCGGGTCTGGCGGCGGTCGGCTTCAGAACGGTGGATCGGCGCCGCCCTCGGCGCTGTCTGCCTCGATCATGCAATCGCCGCACAGGTCTTCGTAGAAGCGATGGATCTGATCGCCGGCATCGGTGGCGGGAGCGGGTTGAGTGCGCATGGCATCAACAACAACGACGATGTCGTCGGCGAGACCTGGCTGCCGAGCAATCCGCTGCAAAGCGGTTTCCTGTACAGCAAGGGTGTGCTCATCGAACTGCGCAGCCTGATCGATCCTGCGCTCGGCTGGCGGATTGGCCGTGCCTACGGGATCAATGACGCCGGGCAGATCGTCGGCATAGGGCGGCTGAACGGCGTGCAGCGTGCCTACCTGATGACGCCGAACGCCGCCGATGTGTCGGCACAGCTGATGACTGCCCGTTCGGGCTTGCGCTACAGCGCCGCGCTGCATCGCTGGCTCCAGACCGTCACGATCACCAATACCGGCGCGGCCGCGGTCACCGGGCCGATCTCGCTGGTGCTGACCAACCTCGCATCGGGTGTCAGTCTGAGCAACGCCACTGGCACCACGTCCGTGATTGCGCCGGCCGGTCGACCTTACGCCGATGCCGGCGTCGCTTCGATCGCGGCGGGAGCCTCGGTCGCCGTGCCGCTCATATTCGACGATCCCCAAGCCCACCCGATCACCTATGCCACCCAGGTGCTGTCTGGCCCTGGCCTGCGCTGACCACAGGAGCAATCATGCTGAACACTTTTCGCACGACCATCGCCGCTGCTGCCTTGCTGCTGACCGGGCTGCCGGCCCACGCGGGCCCGACGTTCCATGTCGACCTCGACACCACCGTACTCATCGGCAACGCGAACGGGCCTTATGCGCTCGATTTCCAGCTGAACGACGGACAGGGTATCGGTGATGCGAACAACCTTCTCACGTTGCGCAATTTTTCCTTCGGGGGCGGCTCCGCCACCGGTAGCGCCACACTCGATGGGTGGTGCGAGCGGCACGCTGCCGACCGGCCTGACGATTGCCGACAGCAACTTCTTCAACGCGGTCACGCAATCGTTCACGGCAGGCACCAAACTGAGTTTTGACTTCACGCTCAGCACCCAACTCGACCCGGGCGGAACGCCGGACGAATTCTCGTTCGCGATCCTCGATGGCAAGGGCAACGAAATCAGCACGACGGGCTTCGGCAACCCGCTGATCGTCGTCGACATCGATTCATCGCACCCGAGCGTCCAGACCTTCGCGGGCACCGGCGCATATGGCGCGATGCCGGCCCCGGTCGTGGGCCCTGCGGTCAGCTCGGTCCCGGAGCCCGCGACCGCAGGCCTGTTCGTCGCCGGGCTCGGGATGCTGCTGTGGCATCGGCGTAGCAGGGGTTGAAATCCCGAACCGCCGAAAATCTCCGCCGTGCGCAGTGGAGTTGGTCACCCGGCGGGGCACTCAGCCTGGCCCCATCGCAATGCCGGATTGCGACATCAACAGGGCGCGGTCGATGGCCTGTCTCAGCAGCGCCGGGGTCACCGGCTTGTGCAGCAGGGGCAGGCCGCTGGCGGTGGCCTCCTGCAGGCGGTCGGGCGCGGTGTCGCCGGTGATCAGCACGGCGGCAAGTTCGTCGTTGAAGGCATCGCGCAGCCGGGCGATGGTGTCCAGGCCATTGGCGCCGCATTGCAGCCGGTAGTCGCACAGCAACAGGCGCGGTGCGGCGCGCAGCGTCATCAGCTGCGGCATCAAGGCCTCGATGTCGGCTGCGGCAAACACCTCGCAGCCCCAGTTGGCCAGCAGCTCCTGCATCGCCATGCGCACGCCGTCGCTGTCGTCGACGACCAACACCACGTCGCCGGCCTGCAAGCCCGACAACGCCGTGCCCGATGCGGGCACGGCGGCCGGCTCAGGCGGCACGCCCGGCGCCGGCAGCAGCGGCAACATCAGACCCACCACGGTGCCGCTGCCCGGCCTGGAGCGCAGGCGCAGCTGCAGCTCCAGCAGGCCCACCAGCCGGGCCACGATGGACAGGCCCAGCCCCATGCCCTGTTCGCGCCCGCCCTCGGGGCCGCTTAGCTGCACGAACTCCTCGAAGACCTCGCGCCGCCGCGCCCGCGGGATGCCGCGGCCGGTATCGGCCACCTGAATCTCGGCGCGCCCCTGGCGCACGCGCAGCTGCAAGCCGACGCGGCCGTGGTCGGTGTAGCGCAGCGCATTCGTCAGCAGATTGCGCAGCACACGCTCCAGCAGCACCGGGTCGCTGCGCACCCAGGCCTCGCCAGCGGCATCGGCCTGCAGCTCGAACTGCAGGCCCTTGGCGCCGGCCAGGGCTGCCTGGTCCCGGGCCAGCCTATGCAAGAGTGGCCGCAGCGGCACGGCCTGCCAGTCGGGCTGCACCAGGCCGGCGTCGAGCTTGGAGATGTCGAGCAGGGCGTCGAAGAGCGAGCCGAGCGCGGCCAGCGCCCCGTCGACGTGACGCATGATGACGCCGGCCTTGTCGCCGCTGGGTTCGAGTTGCAACGCGCCGATGAAGAGCGACAGCGCGTGCACGGGTTGGCGCAGGTCGTGGCTGGCGGCGGCCAGGAAGCGGCTGCGGGCCTGGCCGAGTTCGACGGCACGGTCGCGCTGCACCTGCAGGTCCACCGCCAGGGCCTGGGCCCGGTGGTGATTGAGCAGAGACTCGCGCAGCGTCCGGTTCATGTGGCGCGCGAAGTTCAGGTTCACCGCCAGCCAGACCAGCAGCAGCGTGAAGGCCACGAGAAAGTAGGTGCCCTGGGCGAAGCAGCCGGCGACGAAGAAGCCCAGCACGATGGGCAGCGAGAACGCGTACAGGGCAGGCAGGTGGGCGCTGAGCGAGTGCATCACGCCGGCACCCATGCCGCTGAGCAGCACCATGACCAGGCCGCGGTGGACGTAGTCACTGCCGGGCAGCCACAGCAGTTCGGCGGCCATCCACAGCAGGCCGTTGGTGGCTTCGACGCGGGTCACCACCCGCAGCCGCCGCGCCGCCGCAGCGGTGCGCGTTGGGCGCTGCCAGGCCGCCCAGGCCGCCCGGGCGTTGAAGGCCGCATGGCTGAGCATCAACGCGAGCCAGGTCAGCGTCCAGGGCAGCGGCACAGCATCCCGCATCAGGACGGCGACCGCGATGGCCACAAGGCTGTTGCCCAGGATACGCAACGGCTCGCCGCGTTTGAGATGGCGGGCCAGGTCGGCCCGCACCAGCGCCTCGCGCTGCAGATCGGGCGCGGGCTGCGGCTGGGCCGCAGCGCCGTCAGCGGAAGTCCTGTTCATCGAGACAGCACCGGGATTCGAGCCTGTCCCGAGTCATCGATGGCGTCCGGCGGGCCCACCCCCCGTTCCGGGGGGGGCGGGCGGGCGTGGCAGGCGCCGAGAGCCTCGCCCAGCCCCCGGATGCTTGCCTCCGGGTGTGCCGGCAACACACCCCGTCGACGCGTGCGACGCCCGGGAGGTGGCCCTACTGTGGCGAACTGGAAGTCTGTGCAAAACGCGCGCCTTCGAGCCCGGACAAGGGGCCATGGACAAGAGGAGTCTCGAGACCTGGTCCCGAGACGATCGTCGGATTGTGCAGGCGCCGAGGCCCCCCGGATACTCGTGCCGCCATTGCAGTGGCCCCGTCCTCAGGGCCGGTCTGACGTCAACAGGGAGATCTCATCATGCAAAGCAATTCATCCGTCCTGCCCCTGGCTGTCCGGGCCAGATGCCGTCATCCCCACGCCCGCCAGGTGCTGGCTCAACGCATCGCGTTGGCACTGGCCTGTGCGGGAGCGCTGCCAGCCGCATGGGCCGACACCATCGACAACCAAGGTGTCATCCACCCCGCAGATGCCAAGGCCGGAGTCACGCCTGCCAAGGCACCGGACGGCGCAAGCAACCGTGGCATTGACCCTCTTGGCAACGGATTGGACGGCGGCAACGGCACCGCCGGCAAGCCTGGAGGCACTGGCAACCGCGCCAGCAATGCCGTGGAGGCGACGGGCAAGGTAGTGATCAATCGCGCTGATGCCAAGATGGTGGGCGGCACGGGTGGTGTTGGCGGCGACGGTGGAGAAGGTGGCGATGGCGGCCGGGCAAGCTCCGGCCTGCCCCAGAAGTTTTGCCCCCGGGGTCCGGTGTGTCGGCGGCAAGCCTGGCCGCGGCGGGAACGGTGGCACCGGCGGCGTGGGCGCTGTGGGCGGCGCCGGGGTGATCGGCTCGGCGTTCACTTTGACAAACCACGGCCGAATCCTCGGCGGCGAAGGTGGCATGGGGGGAGAAGGTGGGGACGGAGGAATGGGCGGACAAGATTCCTCGGGTACCTACTTCAGCGGCATCTACGACGGCGCCCGAGGCAGCAGTGGAACCGGCGGCATCCGCGGCCCGGGGGTGGTTTCCTACGGCAACGCGACCATCGTCAATTACGGCTTCATCGCAGGTGGTGCGGGTGGCGTGGCGTCCATCGACAACTCCCAGGTCCGCAGCAGCGGCGGCACTGCCGTCATGCTGACGGGCGGAGGCAACCGCCTGGTCCTGGCCGGCGACAACTGGAGCCTGGGTGGCACCGTGACCACCCTGAGCGGCACGGCCAACGGCGGTGACGTCCTGGAATTTCAGCCCGGCAGCAACGTCTCGCGGTCGGTGTCCTGGTTGAACAACACCTTCGTCGGCTTTACCGGTTTTGTGGCGTCGGGCCCCGGCGTGCTGACCTTGGACGCCGCCGGCGGCGCGGGCACCTATGTCGGCCGGGTGGAATTGCGTGGTGGCGGGCTGGGCTTGGCGAGCGGTGTGGGTGTGACCGGCCAAGCCGGCCAGGCCGGCGCCAACAACTCGGTGGGCAATGGGTATGCCGGTGGGCTGGGCGGCACGGGGGTGCAGGCCACGGCGACGTTTGCAGATGGCGTGCGCACGTCGCTGCCCACCACACTCACCATCGCGGGCCAGGTGACCGGTGGCAAGGGCGGTCGGCGGCGACGGCAAGTTGAACGTCGTCGGGCTCGGGAACCTTCGTTCGGTCGGCGGCAATGGCGGCGCCGGCGGTATCGGCGTCTCGACGACGGCGGGTGCGGTGGTCGTGAAAGCAGGTGGGGCGGTGTCGGGCGGTAACGGCGGTATCGGTGGCCGCGGCCTCTTAGCCAGCGGCACGGCGGGTGCTGGCGGCGTGGGTATTGCCGGCTATCAGGGCGCAACCATCATCACCAGCGGAACCATTTCGGGCGGGCTGGCCGGTGGCACCGGCGCGCGCGCGCCGGCTGTCCTCCTCGAGGGCGGTGGCAACCGCCTGGAGCTGCGTGACGGCGCCAAGTTCAACGGCGATGTCGTCAGCCGCAACAGCGAGGGCGACACGCTGGCCCTGGGGGGCACGACGAACAGCAGCTTCGACGCCGGCCAGGTGGGCGCGAGAGGCACGATCCGAGGCTTCACCTACTTCGAGAAGTCGGGCTCGTCCCAGTGGACGCTGACCGGCGCGGGCCGGCAGGCCTGGCGCATCGTGGGCGGCAGCCTCGTCGGTTCCACCACGTCGATGGCGGGCAACCTGAGCTTCCAGCCCAACGCGGGCGCCCATCCCTCCGCAGTGTTTGACCAGGCTGGTGCCGGTGTCTATGGCGGGGTGATCTCGGGCGCGGGCGCGCTGCACATCCGGGGCGGCGGGGCGATCACCTTCAGCCAGGCTCAAAGCTACACCGGTGGCACGACGCTGGAGGCGGGCAGCCTGCTGCTGACGGGGGCAGGCAGCTTCGGTGCCGGCGCGCTGACCGTGGCTGGCGGCGCCAACGCAAACCTGAGCGGCATCAGCGCGGCGAACCTGAACGTCGGCGACCTGTCCGGCGCAGGCGGCTTGCAGCTTGGCGGCAAGACCTTGGTGGTGACGCAAGCAGCCGACAAGAGTTTCGGCGGGACGATCACCGGGTCGGGTGGCCAGTTGGTGAAGACCGGCGCGGGCACGCTGACCTTGACTGGCGCCAACAGCTACAGCGGCGGCACGACGATCAGTGGCGGCACACTGAGCCTCGCAGCCGACGCCGCCTTGGGTCAGGCTGGCGCAGGCCTGGTCATCGACGGAGGCTCGCTCTACAGCACCGCCAGCTTCAGCACCGCGCGTGCGCTGACCATCGGCTCGGGGGGCGCCACCTTCCGGACGGCTGCGAACACCACGCTGAGCTTGACCGGCGGCGACCGGAGCCGCGGCGACCTGAGCGGCTCCGGCAGCCTGACCAAGACGGGCGCCGGCACGCTGAACATCGCGGAGGCGGCGCTCCATGCGGGCGGCATTGGCGTCAACGTCAACCAGGGTCGCTTGCTGCTCAGTCCGGGTGCCACATTCATCGTCAAGTCGGCGGGCATCGCGGCGAACGGGGCCTTGACCGTGGCGGGCAATGCTTCAGCGGGCCAGCCCAGCTCGCTGCTGGTGAAGACGGTCCTGTCCAACGATGGCAGCCTCAGCGTAGGCGATGGCAGTTTGTCGGCTCTCGGGCAGATCACCAATAACGGCAACTTCACAGTCAGCGCGGGCGGGACGGTGACCGCCGGCGCCGGCACCCGAAGCGGCCACTCCAACGGCGCCAGCTTCGTCAACAACGGCACGCTGACCATCCAGGCAGGCGGCACGGTCAATGCCGGTGTGTTCGTGCAAGCCGGCGGCGTCACGACGCTGAACGGCGGCACCATCGATCCGCCGCAGGCGATCCAGGTGACCGGCGGCCGGCTTGTCGGCACGGGGCTCCTCGACGGCAATGTGACGGTGAGTGGCGGCACGGTGGAGGTTGCCAGCGGCGGGCTCGCGGTGACGGGTGCGTACCGGCAGACCGGTGGTGAGCTGGAGTTTGACATCGGCCTCAACGGCAGCGGCTACAGCTTCGGCCGGCTGACGGCCACGTCGCTGGATCTGGCGGGGTCGCTCGACTTCAATGTGTCGGGTGCCAGCAGCGCGGACATGCTGCGCTTGCAGACCGACCTCATGAACCGCCAGCTCGATCTCTTCGGCAGCATCCTACCCGAGGTGAGCTTCAGCAGCATCCGGCTCAGCTCGACCGTGGCGGGCGTGAGCGACGTGCTGTTGTCGGCGAGTGATGTGGATCAGCTGGATCGGGCCTTGCAGTTGCCCGGCATCGCCCCGGTGCCCGAGCCGGGTAGCTACGCGCTGTTGCTGGGCGGGCTGGCCGTGCTGGCCGGGCTGGCCCGGCGCCGGCAGAACGTTGCCGACCGGGTCAACTGATCAGGCCGGCGCGGCGGGCGGCTTCGACCGCCTGCAGGCGGTGCACCACGCCTAGGCAGCGGAAGATGGCAGACACATGGCCTTTGACGGTCTTCTCCTGCAGCCCCAAGGCCCGCGCGATCTCCTTGTTGGACTTGCCCTGGCCGAGTTCCTGCAGCACAGCGTGCTGGCGAGGCGTCAGGCCGCCGGCGTCGACGGGTTCGTCGCCGGGCTCCTCGGTGGCCAGCGCCATGAAGGGTGGCACATACATCTCGCCTCCCATCACCAGACGCAGGGCGGCCAGCAGGGTGGCGGGATGAGCCGATTTGGGGCAGTAGCCGCGAGCGCCGGCACGCAGCGCGCGACGCACGTCCTCGGGCTCCTCGGACGACGACAGCACCAGGCTGGGCAGATCGGGGTGGTGCCGCCTGAGCTGCTCCAGCGTGGCCATGCCGGCCATGCCGTCCATGCGCAGGTCCAGCAGCACGGCGCTCACGTCGGCCTGCTCGGCGAGCTGCCGCAGTGCGTCCTGTCCATCGACGGCTTGCAGCACGTCCAGCGCCTCTGCGCCGCTGCGCAACACGCTCGCGACGCCCTCGCGGAACATCGGGTGGTCATCGACGAGCAGGATCTTCATGGGGCAATGTAGCAAAGCAAACGAGGCATGAAGAAGGGGTTGCCTGCGTAGCGCCTTAGAACTCTCCCTCAGATCGGCCTCTGGCCCTTGGCCAAGGGATCAATCAGATCATCTTGCGTGCTGCCGCCATCGCGCGGAGTGCGCCACTCGCGCAAATCGACCATCGACCTCATCAGCTCCAAGGGAGAGACATGAACGTTCTAAGAATTGCCGCGTTCTCGGACGGGCACACAGGCGGGAATCCTGCGGGCGTCATGCTTGCCGATGAGTTTCCCGGCGACCCCGAGATGCAGCAAATCGCAGCAGCGGTCGGGTTTTCGGAAACCGCTTTTGCTGTTCCGGTCGGCTCCGGCTGGCGAGCGCGTAACAGCAAACCTATCCTGCGCAACAGCGCCGGTTACCGCGCCCAGCGCGTGGTGCTGACCAAGACCCGGCCCACCAAGGCCGCCACCATCGGCGTACGCAAGGCGCCCACTCCCGAGGGGCGTCCGGGCTTCATCCGCATCGACAGCGTGCACCGGGGCGATCAAGACGGCATCAAGGGCCTGTACCACATCAACGCGGTGGACTGCGTGACGCAGCGGGAGGTGGTTGCCACCGTATCCGGGCAGCTGCCAGTCGCAGCCGACTGCTGGTGGCCGCGACCGCTAGTTCGCAACCGCGTCGGGAAGCCGACTTTCGACGCGAGGGCCTGGACGGCCAAGGACAGCTCTCCGCTGCCATCGCGAGGTCACGCTCGCGGCCAGTTCCTGCCGCTCGCCACGGGCAGCTACCCGGCATCTCACCTGGCTATGTTCGCCTCGGAGGCGACCGGGAGGCAATCACCAGAAGGTGCGCACACGGAGGTAGGCACCCACAGGTTACTCAGGGCGATTGCGACGCTTCACGCGGCCTGAGACGGTCCGAGGTCACACCCTCGGGAGCAACACGTGCAAGCCACGCGTCAGCTGCCGCACGGGGCGCCGGATGGCGCCCTGGTTCACTACGATCGTCACCGCCCCGAGCAGACCACGCTGCACCGCCTGGTGCAGCAGCACGCCGCAACCTTCATCGCCCATACCGGAGCCGCCCCCGGAGCTGATCTACCGCAGTTCGTGAAGAACGAGTTCCACGCCTTCCTCGAATGCGGCATCCTGGCCCACAGCCAACCAAGTTCGTGTTTCAGCCGGTCCAGTTGGTCAGGCCCTGTGAGATCGCGGCGTTCCGCATCTACGAGGCCATCTACGATGGCGACGTGAAGGTCGGCGAGCGCCTGCCTTCGGAGCAGAACCTGTCGGACCAACTCGGGGTGGCCCGCCCCACGCTGCGCGAAGTCTGTCCACGTGTTGCCGCGCGAGGCGTCGGCACGCAGCGGGCCGCCCAGGCTCAGGCCGGGCATCAGCTACCGGCTCAGAAGGGGGCCGGGCAAGGCCTTCAGACCCAGCCACGCCACCAGGGTGACGGCACTGACCGGCAGGCTCAATGCGCCGGGAACGTAGAACACCGCCGACAGGCCCGGCGCATTCAGCATCAGCTCGACGAAGCCGCCCAGTCCGCACAGCAGCGCGCCGCACCCCAGCCATCGCCGCATGTAGGTCAACAGCCAATGCGCCTGCGCTTGGTTGTGTCGCCAGGCGGCTGAACGCTCGAACAGGTTGCCCCGACTGACGTCCTCGAACAGCCAGTTGAAGAAGAAGTAGCGGTACAGCAGGGTACGAAATGTCGGGTCTTGCACGGTCTCTTCTCCAAGTCGGTTGGACCGATCCCGCGCGTGTGCAGACGGCTCCAGGTCGAGGTTGGCGCCGCCCGCTTGCTGCCATGAACGCAGACGCAACAACGCCCGCGTTCATGCAGCGCGGTCTGGCCGGGGCCTGCGCTCGGACCTCAGCCGCGGCACCAGTGGCAGCGCCAGAGGGTGCTGGCGTCCGGGAGCGTGGGATCGAGCGTCGAGCTTGTCGTCACCACTGCCGGCGCGGTAGCCAGCGGGGCCGCCGTGGCGGGCGTGGACGCCGCGGAATTGGCCAGCAGGACGGCTGCGGCAGCAACGGCGAGGGCGAAACGGCTGTGGGCATTCATAGTGTGATCTCCTTGGTTCAGTGGGTTCATCGAACGGTTGCCAGCGGATCGGAATGCGTCGGGGCGTCTGGCTGCCACCACGGCGCGGGAACAACGGGGGTGGCGGGCGGCCCGGCCC
>Ga0209515_10010796_pt1 | contig 10088 bp, 5 predicted proteins | sample Subgroupgradi54m_FD_187454 | JGI IMG/M metagenome (GOLD analysis project Ga0209515, IMG submission 187454) | Subsurface groundwater microbial communities from S. Glens Falls, New York, USA - GMW60B uncontaminated upgradient, 5.4 m (SPAdes)... ...
TTCTTGTAGGTTTATATCAATACTTTTTGCTTGTCCTGACGTTTGTGTTATATCCAATCCAAGCAGTTGTTTTATATGGTCAAAGAGAGAGACACCATTACTACTTCCAACTGTGTTAGTTTGGTTATTATAATCAGTCTGCACAATGGTACTGTAGACTGGCACATCTCCACCAGTTTCAATATGCAGTGTAATTTTTCCATCTTTATCATTTTTTGATAAGAATGATTGCGTATATACGCTATTTTGCTGATTTTGTTTTCCTGTATACACAACTTGACCATTTACTGACACTTTAATAGATGGCTCATCAACATAGAGATTATTTCTTTCTGCATACATTTCACCTGCAAGAAGCGCAAGTGGAGAAGAAGATGGATCACTTATAGCAAACGATAATCCTTTTATTGCTTTGTCTGCATCAGATTGAGACCCTTTCTCTACCATTGCAAGAACTGGAAGTACTGGCGAATATTGTGTATTCCCATCCCAAATATATCTGTCATTCGCAGTCATAAGACTTGTTGAACGTAGTTGTCCCAATGCAGACTGATCGCCATTTAAAACTCTAATCGCTAAAGACTCAGGCGTATTTTGATAGGATGTATCTATTATGTTTTGATTAAGTATCCACTGCCTCGCAACTTGTTCATCAGGAGAATAAAAGTTATTTATTGCAGGGGGTTGCGGTAGTTGTGAAGATGGTGGTTGAAGTGGAGGAAGATTTATTCTGAAATTTGATTGTCTCTGTGGATTTGATTTTACATACTGCTCCGTACTTGTAACTATTGAAGGAATATTATTTATTTCATCAAGCATGTGAACTTTTTGAGACTGGTCAAGACCTTGAGCGATCCACAGATTCATTGCTGCGAATGACTCAATACTACCATATGGAGGTAAATTCCAATGATCACCTGCTCTGTTCTGCATAAGGCTTGCTACTACATCACGAAAATCATTTTTTAGTTTTGCGTAGCTATATGATGTAGGAGAAATTTCACCATCTCGTGTTTTAGCAAGAATATAAGAGTATGCATACAAATCCTGTCCAGCAGCAATTGAAGGTACATAGTTGAAGTAAGGATTACTATGGAAAAGCCCACTCACAAGATTAGGAACAACTGAAAGGCTAACACTATTAAAGTCAAGCGTTGGATAGGTTGCTGTAAATGATATATCTTTTGAACTTTGGAATGAAAACCATGAGGAAAGTATATTGCCTTTTGGTAAAATTGGTTTCTTAACCAATAATGAATCTAAGGTATTTCCATTCGTATCTTTTGCTTCAATCAGAAACGATAGATTTCCTATCTGCATAGCAATATCTATAGGGAATGTAGCTGTTCCAAAGTCACCTTTGTTTATATTTATTATTTGACTTTTTGTTATTCCTAATTCTTTTACTGTAAGAGTTACATTTGTGGCAACATCCTGCTGAGATGAGTTTTGGATAAGAGCTGAAACAATAGGCTTATCTCCCTGATAATAGAAATTCGAAATTGCAGGAATAATGTTAAAGTCTTTTTGAGACACGAAATTTGCTGTTGCTTGACCAAACTGTGAATCCTTCGTATTAGAAAATGTTTGGGCTGTAAAAGTCGTAAGGTTATCAGGTAGCTTAAAGGAAACTGTTGCCTGTCCATTCGCACCTGTTTGTATATGAGGATTCCAATATGCAGTATCAACAAAGTTTTCTCTTGGCCCAATCCCTTTATCATTATGTACATAAAAGCCATTTGCAAAGAATGTATGATAGCGTGAAGTCGTTAAGTTATATACAACAAATTGTCCTAAATGGGGAGTAATTGATGTGATTTTAACAGAATTTCCATTTTCATCGAGAAGGGTGTCACCAATCCTTGCATCTTTCGCTTCGTGCCATGCGTTATTTATAAAAATTCTATGTATCCATGTAACGTTTAGGCTGTTGTTTATGGTTAAATAGTCTGTGACTGCATGACGATAGGTATTTGTCACTGTATCTGTAACTAGTTGTGGTGATGTATCGGAAGCACGTGTGAGTATTTTGTCGCCTACTTGAACATCTTCTATGTTTTTAGTCCCTCCATTGCTCATTAAGATTTTTGTTCCTGCTAAGAAGCATCCTCCACCTCCTCCGCCTACGTTTCGTTTAATACCAGTTGTTGAATCATAGTGAGAAACTGCTGAGTATGGTGTATATCCATAGAATGAGTCAAATAGCTTTCCATTTAACTGCCCAATTTGTAATATAGAAGCATCAATTACCGAAAGCGAGTTATCTGCTGAGACAGGATTTCCTTGTTGATTTTTTGTTGTTATTGTCGCAGAAACCATATCTCCTGGTTTGTATACTTGCTTATCAAATGTTATTGTAGTATTTATCTGTTGTTGTCCTTTGTCGATGGTTATATTTGTATGCCCTCCAACAACAGTACCATTATTAACCGTAAATACATCCACACCAACTTCCTGTCCATAACTGTCTTTTATTTGTATTGGGAGCATCCAGGAAGTATTGCCCACATAATTTTTTGCAAGAGAAACAATGTTTGAGGAATTTCCGCCATCATTTGTAATGATGACTATTGCATCATTCATTGAAAAGTTTGCTGAAACAGCAACATTCGCTGTGTCATTTACTCTATATGAGCTTTTTTGTGTTTTGAGGTCAATTTTATATTGTGGTTGATTTGATGCATATTGCTGTTTTTGACCTACATAGACCTGTTGACGAGCAGTTACCGTATTGCTGCGATTATCATTAGCTTGAGCTACAACCTCATAACTTCCTATACCCACTTTTTGGAATGAAAAAATAGCTGTTCCATCTGCGTTTGAAGTCACGCTTTGTATTAGTACAAGTTGTTTCGTATTGTAATCAACCACTTTGTACAAAGAAAGTGTTACAGGTTTACTGCTGACTGTTTGTCGTGGGGTATTATGATTAAGCACAGATACTGTTCCGCTAACACCATTGTCTATATCACCTGTGAGATTATCTACAAATAAGGCGAATTCACCTCTGTGAATAAGTTTCGCAATTTTCCCTATTGAAGGCGATGCTCCAATGTTGGGTGTAATTTCAAGTGTTGCAATTTGACTTAACTCATACTTGCTTGGCAGACTTGTTGAAAAAGTGATCTGTGCCACACCTTTCTCATCAAATTTTCCTTTGCCAGAGACGAGTTCATTTCCTTGCCCATAGTAGCCACTTACAGTTCCTCCAATATCCTCAGTTGTACGGTCTTTTACTTCTTGAAAATCGCTAACAAGTACTCGATAAGAAAAATCTACATTTGACAATGGTTGTCCATAATTAGTTTTTGCATAAACTGTAAAGTGGGCACTATCAGAACTGACATACTCCTTCTCAAGTGCAGTTGCAGTAATATCCATATCAGGTTTTCGATACGATTGTATGACTAATGGTAAGGAATCAATTTGATTATATGTTCCGCCACTATTTTTTAGCGAAAGCGTAATCTGTGGATATGCACCAGTTGTCATTTGAGGTAATTGTGCATCAAATGTTACTGTGCCATTCTGGTCAACATCTAAAGCCTTATAAGAACTGTTTGGATCAGGAGTGCCATAATCAAAAAGAACCTGTGCGTAGTATGTTCCAGTTGGAACTACATAGTTACCATTTTCTTTTTTACGTATAACAGCTTTATAATGGACAAGATCACCTGGTCTATACACTGGTCTTTCGGAATATGAGAATACTTGATATTTATCCCCTCCGCTATTTGCGTACCCATTATAACCATATGATTTTGTAAACGTAACCGCCATATCGTTACCATTATGTGTAATGACAAAATCTACTGCATTTGCTGACTGGGTATTTTTTGCAGTACCATCACTGCCAGTGACAACTTTATCAAGCAAAACTGGAGCATTTTTCGCTCTGTAGAACTCCGCAGTAACACCGCTTATACTTTTCCCTGTACTTTGTTCAGATGTCCATACATAAGTGTTGTTCGCATCATTAAATACTTGGTTAATATGATTTGAAGCAACGACAAATAAATCTTCACTTCCTTGACCATTACTCAACGTTACAAAATATAATCCTGGATTAGGAAAAGCATCATTTCCTAATTGAACTTGATATGCATTATTTGGTTTTCCACTTTGTAAGGTTAATTGGAGCGGCTTTTCGTTAGCGTTTGAGTTAGATACAAATTGATAAAGAGGATATTTCCCATCCTTGTAACTAAAGTATTGTAATAATTGATTTTCATTTGCTGGTTGGATTGTAACTTTTAAAGGAGAACCCACAAATATTCCAGCATTATTTGTCGCTGCACCTGAGGAAGTATTAAAGGTAATAGCTAATGATTTGTTAGGAGTTGTAGCTATGAGTTTATAATCTGCTTGAAGATTAAATGATGGATTTTGTTTCGTTCTAAAGGCGACATTTATATCATTTGATAGTTCTTGATTATCAGAAGAATGAAATCCTTTATCTATAGTGACTGTATAAACAGTATTATATGAGAATGTATTAGGAAATCCACCAGACTGCGTTTTATCTGAGGAAAAATATACAACCTGTCCATTTTTCTCAAGATGCCAAGAACCTGGAATATTAGGAGATATATGAAAGTACTTTCCAAGATCACTTTCTGCAATGCCAATATTTTTTGAAAATACAAATGTTGGTTGTCCACTAGTTGAGAAGGTGCTGTCCTGATCTGCTGGTGAACTCTCTGAGAGTTGAAATTTCTGCGCTTGGTTATGAGGCTTGTGTATAGTCTTTAATTGATTGAGAACAAAAACTGAAGCAGGTAAAATTATAATGATAACCAAAAGTAGCAATAGTAGCTTGAAGTGTTTTCGATAGCCATTTATTGGATGACTATTGCTCGCAGGTGCCGTTTCTTGACTCTTTGAAACAGACGGCGGAGCATTTATTGGAACATTATTGTCCATATAATTATAGGTTCTAGACTAGGAAATTCTAATAAAACGATACTTTTTCAGTAAAACTATAAGTTCTTTGTACAGAGACTTTTTTGTCTTACCATATCTCCATTCGGACTCTTTTTTAAGTATAACAGGAAATTAACTTTGTACCCATTGAATTTTTGTAAAGTCTCCTTTTAGCAAATGACCAGAAGTTTTCAATACCGTTTATGTGATTGCCTGCCCCGTCTGAGAACTCCTGAGGGTGGTTAATCCTTCTGTGTTTGTTATACCCAACGTCAACCAGTCCTCCAGGATCCTCAGGCAGAATATCCTAGTATAAAAAGAATTTAGCAAGCCACAGAAGGAAGGGTGGCTTTAGTGAATGGGTCGCTCTGACAATCTAAAGTACTGCGGGCAAAAAAAAGGATAACTTTAGAAACCTAGACCGGTATGAAAGCTGTAAAAAACAGTAATAGTTATTTTATGTTGACAAGAGCAAGATCTTTATATTATTCTTAAATTAGGATCTTTTTTAAAAAGGTCGTTTGAATAATGAGAATACTGAACCACCTTCATGCTTCCCCCATATTTTTAGCAATAGGGCTCTTAATTGTAATGCTGTTTAGTATAGTATTGGGCCTCACTCACCTTAACCAAATAAACGATATAAAAACTGAGGCAAGTGAAATGGGTCTTCCTCCTCAAATAAAAATTTCAAACAACTGGCCTCAATTTCACAATACAGCAAATCGTGGCGGTGTGAATTATTCCGAAAATGTTCTTGACTCAACAAATGTAGGAGGGCTTAAGATGAAATGGCGTGCTTGGCTTAATAGCACAGGAGGATACAGTAATTCTTCTCCCGCAGTCGTTGACGGAGTTATATATGTTGGTTCCAACGATAGTAATTTCTACGCTATTAAAGCCACAGACGGATCAATTGTTTGGAAATATAAAACAGAAGCTAGTATTGATTCATCTCCAGCTGTTTATAACGGAGTGGTATATTTTGGATCCGACGATCATAAAATTTATGCACTTAACAGCGCAGATGGTACAAAACTTTGGGCTTTCTCAACCGGAGACAAGGTTAGTTCGTCTCCTCTTGTTGCAGCCGGGGTAGTATATATAGGCTCAAATGATGGGATATTTCGTGCCCTAAATTCTTCAAGCGGATCACTAATATGGCAAAACCCAAACATGTGGGAGATAAGAAAAGGATCAACACTTGGAATTGGAATTGTTTATGTCGCTTCTGATAAATCTATACTTTACGCTTTTGATGCAAAAACAGGCTCAATAAAATGGACAGCTCCCTTAGGTGGAATGGGTAGAAGTACTCCGTCAACTGCAAGTCGCTACAACTTTGTATACGTGGGTGCTGAAGATGGGCGACTTTACGCTTTTGACGCAACAACAGGAGCTCTTAAATGGAAAACTCCCGTGCTTGGTGTAATTACCCCTAGTGTAGTTAGATCTTCACCAACTATTTGGAATGATAAAATATATGTTACAACCAATGAGGGAGATGGAGTAACTACAGCCGATGGCCATCAATACGCTTTCAATGCTGAAACGGGACAACAACTTTGGATTGCACATCTTCCAGACATGAGTGGATTTTCGGCAGCTGTAGCAAATGGAATACTCTTTACTTCAGGATTCGGTCACAATGCTTATGCATTTGACGCAGTAACCGGCGTAAAACTTTGGAATGCAGGCTTTAATACATTTATCGGAAATACAGGAGGCGCTGTAGTAGTCAATAGCAACTTATATTTTCTTAATCAAGATGGCTATTTGTATGACTACGCAGACTTAACGGGTCCAGACATAATATTTGATTCTTCGCCCAAGTCTCTAACTAATTTGCCTTCTGCAACTTTTAGTTGGCATGCAAGTGAAAACCTGGTTGGAAGTCCCACATGCACTCTTGATGACATTGTAGTTCCTTGTTCCTTAAGTTCGTATGCTACCGCCGGTTTAAAAGAAGGACCTCATATTATTAAGATCGCCGCCACTGACAAATCCAACAATGTAAAAACTACTCAATACAGTTGGACTGTGGATCTGACTCCACCAACAGTGTCTATTTTAAGATCACCGCTAAATCCAACAACTGAAAATTCGCCGACTTTCAATATTTCATCTAATGAAACAAATAGTACTTTTCTCTGCAAACTAGATTCACAATCACAACAAACTTGTAACGCATGGCCAAAATACACAAATCTACCTGATGGAAATCACACTTTCACAGCCTGGGCAGTAGATCAGGCAGGCAATACGTCAGCTCCAGCCTCATCTTCCTGGTTACAAGATGCTACTGCTCCAACAATCTCTGTCAACGGCCCAACATCGATTAATTATGGTACTTCTCCTTCATGGACAGAGGCTGCTAATGAGACTGTAACTTTTTACTGCTCAAAAGACGGAGGGACTTATAAATTGTGTCCTTCGCCAACATTAATGGATAAACCGTCTGTTGGAACTCATACTATTACTTGGTATGCAGTCGATGCAGTTTGGCATAAATCAAACTACGTGACAATAAATTTAACAGTCAATCCGTAAACAAGTTAATGTAAAGTTTTTAAAAAGATTAAGCATTCTGCTCTTACTGTAGACTTGATAAAGCGAAATGTCAAGTTAATTACCGTTGGAACGCCTTTTCCGATATAATGATTAGTTGTTCTAACGAACTCATTTTAATGAATAACTAAGTTCTTATCAATATTTGAGGAACATGTGGGCCTGGGGCTTTTTGAGACTCTTTAGAAGATTTGGATTTATTGCGGATGTTAGGATAAACAAGAATATAGACCACAATAGCAAGAACTAAAAGAAAAAGATAAATATAAATGACTGGCTCCATAGTTTTATTTTCTGAATCTAATGCTTATAAACCAAATATCAATGTTGAAAAGATCCCCAACCCTATAACGAAAAGATTAAATTTGTCAAAAACCGAGGGAAATACAACAGAAGCTAAAGCAACAAGCGCGACGTCAGATAGAATATCTGATATTTTATAAATTTGTTGTTGATTTAATTTTACAAAACTCATCTATTTATTATGGATATGTTTTACTCTACCTCAACGGACTATAAACAACAGGAGGATTTGACAGTTGAATGGTGTTAGATTTACCTGCTAAGGTATAATATAGAGACAGCGTTAATACCGCAGCGGTAGCCAGAGTGTTGGAATTGGCAGACAAGCACGATTCAGAATCGTGTGCCCGCAAGGGCGTGGGAGTTCAACTCTCCCCTCTGGCACCTGAGGAGAGCTTGTCAGAGAAGCGTCCACAACCTGTCAGTTACGATTTAAAAAAGAAGAGGTAGATCAACCTCCAGTTTTTTACTCATCTCAACCCTGTTTTACAATTCTTAAAGCTGATTTACTTCTTAAATTAACGATCTAATACTTGTGTAGTTGTTTTTCATATGCCTCATCTTGCACGAGTTTATGCTATCATTTCAAGTAGAAGTGTCGTTTACAACTGACGATTTGTGGACGGTACCGCTTGTCAGCCTCGTGTTTTGTTTTAGTGTTCGAGACAAAATCGAACCGATAAAATACAGCTGGCTAAAGCAATTAAACAGCAGTGGGCGTTAAAGAAGGCAAAACACAAAAGCTTGAGGACGATAACCGCTTGATCGGAGGCAACTCTGGGATTTTACTCTTCAGACAGGGATTTACTATAAAAGAAGATAAATTAAGAGCATATTTACAAATCCATACAACTCATAATTATGGAGAGTTATTAAACTTTGGAGTAAATTACTAATAATTCCCAGGAGCAATTTTATAAGCCAACAATTACTCAACCAACCACGAATATGAAAAGGAGAAATTATTTAGGAACCTGTACGATTAAATACTACGATGTCAAATTATTACTAAATATCGTAGGAATTTACGAAAACTTTGCTAAAATAGTCATATGGAGAGGTGGCTGAGTGGTCCAAAGCGAGGGGTTGCTAACCCCTTGAGCTGTATAAGCTCACGTGGGTTCGAATCCCACCCTCTCCGCCAGTTGGGAAATGAAGTCATTGGCTCGCCAGCCGTTTTTCGGGGAAATTTCAAGCCGTTTTGAATTCAGTAAGGCCAAAAGCGGGCTTTTCTTGAAAGAAAGAAATAATTTTGCTATCATAGTATTCTAATCAGAATAACACAAGTAATGATATCAAACTATTGAAACTATGGCAACGATTGGCGAAAACATAAAAAAAGCGCGAAATAAACTTGGCTTGACCCAAGACGATCTAGTGAGAAAATCCGGCGTAAAGCATACTACCCTTACCAAGATTGAGAGCGATGTGGTCGTCAAGCCAAGCGTGCAAACGGTCGCCAAAATCGCCAAAGCGTTAGGCGTTCCAATGGAAGATTTGGTAAAATGAAATCATGAGCATTAACCATAATAAAAACCTATGAGAAAAATTATCACCACGACATTCGTAACACTAGACGGCGTGATGCAAGCGCCGGGCGGCCCAGAAGAAGATCGCGCGGGCGGCTTTACGCACGGCGGTTGGATGGTCAACTACCGGGACGAAATCATGAGCAGCGTGATGGATACCTGGATGGGGCTCCCTTTTGAATTACTCTTGGGAAAGCGAACGTACGACATTTTTGCTGCGTACTGGCCGCATGACAAGCAAGCCCCCAATATTGCGAAACCATTCAACAGCACCAGAAAGTACGTCGTTTCGCATAAATCCGCGGAGCTTTCATGGCAAAACTCCAAACTCATTACAGGCGATGATGTAGTAGCGCAAATCAAAAAACTGAAAGAAGAAGACGGACCTGACTTGTGGGTATACGGCAGCGGCAACCTGATTCAAACTCTACTCAAACACCACCTGATAGAACGCATGCATCTCTGGATATATCCGATCACTCTTGGGAGCGGTAAGCGACTCTTTGCGGAAGGCACGCAAGTCGAAAAGTTTGAACTCACCGACTCCAAAGTTTCCACAACAGGAGTAATTATTGCCACCTACGAGCCGGCGGGTGCTCTCAAGACAGGCTCCTTTTCGTAGCCTGAAGCAAGAGCGTTCCAATCGAAGATTTGGTAAGTAAAGGGTTCTGAAAGAATTTGCCGCCAAAGAAAAACTTGAAATCGTCCTTTCCGCTCCGGTTCAAGGTGAGGCGGGCGGAAGGGGGGTGGGGGGAATTCCGCCCG
>Ga0209515_10010800_pt1 | contig 10084 bp, 9 predicted proteins | sample Subgroupgradi54m_FD_187454 | JGI IMG/M metagenome (GOLD analysis project Ga0209515, IMG submission 187454) | Subsurface groundwater microbial communities from S. Glens Falls, New York, USA - GMW60B uncontaminated upgradient, 5.4 m (SPAdes)... ...
TGACCCTGGTGTGCGATATGGTGGTCACCAGTGCGGGGTCGGTGAAGGGTTACCAGTTCTATCCCGCAGTGATTCATTCCGCCGCTCGCCTGACCTATAACGAAGTGTGGGCGGCATTGTCAGCGCCGGCCGGGCCGGTGGCGCAGAAGCACGCGGCACTGATGCCGTATTTGCAAAATCTGCATGCACTCTATCAAGTGTTCGCACAGGCGCGCACGCAGCGCGGTGCAATCGAGCTGGAAACGGTAGAGACCTATATCGAGTGCAACGAGCTGGGCAAGATCGAACGTATCATCCCGCGTTCACGCAACGATGCCCATAAATTGATCGAGGAATGCATGCTGGCGGCCAACGTGTGCGCGGCAGATTTCATGGAGCGCAGCAAGCACCTGGGCCTGTTCCGCGTGCATGAAGGGCCGACACCGGACAAACTGAATAATCTGCGCGCCTTTCTCAAGACCATCAACCTGCAACTCGAGGGCGGTGACGATCCGCAACCCTCCGACTATGCGCGGCTGATGGACAAGATCAAGCGCCGCCCCGATGCGCCGCTGCTGACCAGCATGATCCTGCGTTCGATGCAGCAAGCGATCTACACGCCCGACAACAGCGGCCACTTCGGTCTGGCGTACCAGGCCTATGCGCACTTCACATCACCGATCCGGCGCTATCCGGATCTGCTCACTCATCGCGTCATCAAGGCGCTGCTTGCCAGTACGCATTACGTACCGCTGCCATTGCGCAATAGCGATGAATTTAGCGCGACATTCAGTGCGCAGGGTGGTTTGCAGGGCGATCAGAAGGAAGTGTGGGAACAATTGGGCATTCTCTGTTCCGCCAATGAACGGCGTGCCGACGATGCCTCGCGCGATGTGCAAGCCTGGCTCAAATGCTTCTACATGAAAGAGCGGGTCGGCGAACAATTTTCCGGCACCGTCACCGGCGTGGCACCCTTCGGCGTGTTCGTTACCCTCAACGAATTGTTCGTCGAAGGCATGGTGCATGTGTCGGAACTGGGCACCGAGTATTTCAATTTCAACGAAGCCATGCATGAATTGCGCGGTGAGCGCAGCGGCCTGCGTTACCGCCTGACCGATGCGATTCAGGTGCAGGTGGCGCGCGTTGATCTGGAAGCGCGCAAGATCGAGTTTCGCCTGGTCAAGGGGTTGAGCTACAAACAGGTAATGAATGGCGTCACCGAAGAGGAAGTGGATCAGCCGATGCGCCGCAGCCGCAAGGCTGCGCCACCCAAGCCGGATCACTTGAAAACGGTCAAGCCGCCCGCTCGGGTGGCACGTGGCAAAGCGAAAACGGCCAAAGTCGCCAAAAAAATCAAGACATAGTTAACGAAATGAACAAACCCAAAGCCCTTTACGGCTTCCACAGCCTCACTGCACGTTTGCGTCACGCTCCGGCCAGCGTGCATGAAATTTATGTCGATGCACTGCGCAAGGATCGGCGCATGCAGGATTTGCTCGAACTGGCCAAGCGTCTTGAACGGCGTGTGATCCCGGTGGACCGGGCACGTCTGGATGGTATGTCGCACCACCAGAACCATCAGGGCGTGGTGGCGATGGCTGATGAAATCCAGTTGCACCAGCATCTGAACGAATTGCTGGAAGATTTGCAGGAGCCGGCGTTTTTGCTGATTCTCGACCAGATCACCGATCCGCATAACCTGGGGGCCTGTCTGCGCGTCGCCGATGGGGCGGGAGTGCATGCCGTGATCGCACCGAAGGATCGCGCGGTCGGTCTGAATGCCACTGCCGCCAAGGTGGCTTCCGGCGCCGCCGAGAGCGTGCCCTATATCACCGTGACCAATCTGGCACGCACACTGCGCGAATTGAAGGAGCAGGGTGTGTGGATTGTCGGCACCGACGATGCGGCGCCGAAAACCCTGTATCAAACCGCGTTCAAAGGCCCGATTGCCTGGGTGCTGGGGGCAGAGGGCGAGGGCATGCGCCGCCTGACGCGCGAACACTGCGATGAGCTGGTCAGCATTCCCATGCGTGGCAGCGTCGAAAGCCTGAACGTCTCGGTGGCGAGTGCCGTCTGCCTGTTTGAGACAGCACGCCAGCGCGCGCTCTAGTCCACTGAAACACTGAAATCTCACCCGCTGTGTGCGCGGGGCGGGCGCGCTGCGGTGTTGCAAATGCGCGCGATACCTGCGGGTATCGCTGTGCTTTGCGCCTTGCATCGCATCCCGTCGCGCGCGCCTCGCGTGACATTTCAATGTCTCAGTGGACTAGTTATTTTGATACCCCTGTGCTGACCGGCTTGCCGTGCCGATAATGAGGCTATGTCAAACACCACCGAATTCGCCACCAGACTGCTGGAACACTTGGCCGTGCCCACCTTTGTGCTCGATGCGCAAGGCTGCGTATTGATCTGGAACAAGGCGTGCGAACGGTTGACCGGAGTGGGCGCAGCACAGGTGCTGGGCACGCGGGCGCACTGGCAAGCCTTCTACGATCAGGATCGCCCCTGCGTGGCTGACCTGGTGTTGCAACATCGCCTTGATGAAATCGAGGCTTTCTATCCCGATGGCGAAGAAATCAAGCGCACTGAGCAGGGCGCGCATCTGGAATCCTGGTGCTTGATGCCGCAATTGCGTCGGCGTCTGTATCTGGCGGTGGACGCCGTCTGGGTGTATGACGAACGAGGCACTATGATCGCGGTGGTGGAGACGCTGCGCGATCTGACGGCCAGAAAACAGGCGCAACTGGCGCTGCAACGACTGGCCAGCACGGATGGCCTGACCGGTCTGGACAACCGGCGCAGTTTCGACACGGCGTTCGAGATCGAATGGAAACGGGCGCAGCGGCAGGCCGAACCGCTGTCGCTGATCATGCTGGATGTCGATTATTTCAAGCGCTACAACGATCACTACGGTCACCAGCAGGGTGATGCCTGTTTGTGCGCCGTCGCCGGGGTGTTGCGACAATCGGTGGTGCGCGCGGGCGACTTGGCGGCGCGTTATGGCGGCGAGGAATTTGCGGTCATATTACCTGCAGTGACAGCCAGCGGCGCGGCTGTGGTGGCTGAACGGTTGCGGCTTCAGGTGCACGGCCTGTGTTTGCCGCATCAACGTTCGGAGGTGAGTGACCGGGTCAGCGTCAGTGTCGGGGTGGCGAGTGTGATCCCGACAGCGGGCAATGCCCTGGACGATTTACTGGCCGCCGCCGATTCTGCACTCTATGCGGCCAAGGCCGCCGGGCGTAATCGTGTCCGGGTGGACAACCAGCTTGTGTCGGCGCAGCCCGCCACCAGTGAAACCTGATACAATGCGCGCCTTCTTGAGGGCTCCGTCACAGGGGTTTTCAGAATTTCACGGCACTGGCAATCCACCGGTGTCCGCCTGTTTAATTTGGCTTATTAGGGATACATCATGACTATCGTCAAATCCGAAGTGATGGCGCAATATCAGCGCGCCACTAACGACACCGGTTCGCCGGAAGTGCAGGTTGCTCTGTTGACCGCACGCATCAATGACCTGACCGGTCACTTCAAGGAACACAGCAAGGATCACCACTCGCGTCGCGGTTTGCTGCGCATGGTGAGCCGTCGTCGCAAACTGCTCGACTATCTCAAGGGCACCAAGCCGGATGCCTACCGTGCCCTGATCGAACGTCTCGGTCTGCGCAAGTAATAATGGATTGCACAACAATTTTGTTGGCAACTCACCCCTGATAAATGCCTGCGCTGCACCCAGCGCGGGCATTTTGCTTTTGGAAATTTGGTTTTTGTTGTGAAGGTGATCCAGCCCCCCTGGAAAGCGCTGGGTTTCCCTCACCCCTTGCCCCTCTCCCGAGAGGGAGAGGGAGAGGGGGAGGTAAGAGAGCCGCTGATGCGGCTTTCGAGTTAATCGAAAGGAAATGTAATGTTCAATATCGTGAAAAAAAGTTTTCAGTATGGTCAGCATACAGTGACCCTGGAAACTGGCGAGATCGCCCGCCAGGCCAGTGGTGCCGTGGTGGTGTCGATGGACGAGACGGTGATTCTGGCGACCGTGGTCGGCGCCAAGACGGCCAAACCGGGCCAGGATTTTTTCCCCCTGACGGTGGATTATGTTGAGAAAGTCTATGCAGCGGGTCGGATTCCCGGTGGCTTCTTCAAGCGCGAAGGCCGTGCTTCCGAAAAAGAAACGCTGACCTGCCGTTTGATTGATCGTCCGATTCGCCCTCTGTTCCCGGATGGTTTTTATAATGAAGTTCAAGTCGTGATTCATGTGTTGTCAGTCAACCCTGAAGTTGATCCCGATATTCCTGCGCTGATTGGCGCTTCTGCTGCGTTGGCGATTTCCGGTTTGCCGTTCAGTGGCCCGGTGGGTGCAGCGCGCGTCGCTTACATCGACAGCCGCTATGTGCTGAACCCGACCAAAACGCAACTGACCGAATCGAAACTCGATCTGGTGGTCGCGGGCACCGAACAAGCCGTGTTGATGGTGGAGTCGGAAGCTGATCAATTGCCGGAAGATGTGATGCTCGGCGCGGTGGTCTATGGCCACGAACAGATGCAAGCCGCGATCAACGCGATTCACGAGCTGGTGCGCGATGCTGGTAAGCCGGAGTGGGATTGGCAGCCAGCGGCCAAGGATGAAGTCTTGCTGGCGCAAGTGCGTGAACTGGCCGATAACGATTTCCGTACCGCGTATCAAACCAAGCAAAAACAGGCCCGTACCCAGCAACTGAAAGCGGTGTACACGAAAGTCTCTACCGCGCTGGCTGAACAAGCCGCAGCGGCGGGCACGTCGGCGCCGGATACCAACACCGTCAACAATATGCTGTTCGATCTGGAAGCGAAGATTGTGCGTAGCCAGATTCTCGACGGCGAGCCGCGCATTGATGGTCGTGATACGCGCACAGTGCGCCCGATCAGCGTGCGCCTCGGTGTGTTGCCACGCGTGCATGGTTCTGCGCTGTTCACCCGCGGTGAAACCCAGGCGCTGGTGATCGCCACCCTGGGCACCAAGCAGGACGAACAGATTATCGATGCGTTGCAAGGCGAATATCGTGATCGTTTCCTGTTCCACTACAACATGCCGCCGTTTGCCACTGGCGAAACCGGCCGCATGGGTGCGCCCAAGCGCCGTGAAGTCGGTCATGGCCGTTTGGCCAAACGCGCGCTGGTACCGTTGCTTCCCGCAGCCGATGAGTTTTCCTACTCGATCCGTCTAGTGTCGGAAATTACCGAATCGAATGGTTCTTCGTCGATGGCTTCGGTCTGCGGCGGCTGCCTGGCGATGATGGATGCCGGTGTGCCGGTGAAAGCGCACGTGGCGGGTATCGCCATGGGGCTGATCAAGGAAGGCAGCAAGTTTGCCGTCCTGACCGACATTCTGGGCGATGAGGATCACCTTGGCGACATGGACTTCAAGGTAGCGGGTACAGCCATGGGCGTGACCGCGTTGCAAATGGATATCAAGATTCAGGGCATCACCAAGGAAATCATGCAGGTCGCGCTGGCGCAAGCCAAGGAAGGCCGCATGCATATCCTGACCAAGATGCAGGATGCCATCGGCGGTGCACGTCAGGAGCTGTCCGACTTCGCGCCGCGTCTGATGACGATCAAGATCAACCCAGACAAGATCCGCGAAGTGATCGGTAAGGGCGGTGCGACGATTCGTTCCATCACCGAAGAAACCGGTACCAGCATCGACATTTCCGACGACGGCGTGGTGACGATTGCCAGCGTCAGCAGCGAAGGTGCAGAAGCCGCGAAGAAACGCATTCATGAATTGACTGCCGAAATCGAAATTGGTCAGATTTATGAAGGTCCGGTGCTCAAGCTGCTGGAGTTCGGCGCTATCGTGCAAATGATGCCGGGTCGCGATGGTCTGCTGCACATCAGCCAGATCGCCAATGAGCGCGTCAACAAGGTCACCGACTATCTGCAAGAAGGTCAGGTGGTGCGCGTGAAAGTGCTCGAAGTCGATGAAAAAGGCCGCGTGCGTTTGTCGATGAAAGCCCTGCTCGCCGAAGGTGGCGAACAGGCGCAGCAACAACAGCAGTAATTCCTGTTGTCATGCACAAAAGGCCGCTAGAATTTAGCGGCTTTTTTTTTACGGTGGTTAACCTCCAACGCAGAGACGCAGAGGACGCTGAGGATCGCAGAAATGTCCTCAAGAAATTGCGTCCCTTCTTTTCTCTGCGAGTCTCGGCGCCCTCTGCGTCTCTGCGTTGGAGTTTGTTTTTGTTGTCAGACAGGTGACTCCAATGCGTGCAATCGAGATAACCGCTTTCGGCGGCCCTGAAGTCCTGCAAGCCTGCGAACGCCCGGTGCCGGTGCCACAGGCGGGCGAGCTATTGATCAAGGTCGCCGCCGCCGGGGTCAATCGTCCCGATGTTCTGCAGCGGCAAGGAAAATATCCGCTGCCGCCGGGCGCATCCGATCTGCCGGGGCTGGAGGTAGCGGGCGAGATCGTGGCGGGCGATGTGGCCGACTCCGGTCTGCGTGTGGGCGAGCGCGTTTGTGCCCTGGTGCCCGGTGGCGGGTATGCGGAATTTTGTGTGGTGCCGGTGGTGCATTGCCTGCCGCTCCCGCAGGGTTGGAGCGCGATTGAAGCGGCGGCCTTACCGGAAACATTTTTCACGGTATGGAGCAATCTGTTCGATCAAGCTGGCTTGCATGCGGGCGAGACCGTACTGATTCACGGTGGCAGCAGTGGCATTGGCGTGACGGCGATTCAGTTGGCCAAGGCCTTCGGCGCGACGGTGTTTGTCACTGCCGGTAGTGCCGAGAAATGTCAGGCCTGTCTTGCGCTGGGGGCGGATGCTGCGATCAACTACCGGGAACAGGATTTTTCGCATCAGATCGCGCATCTGACTGATGGCCGTGGCGTCAACGTGATTCTCGATATGGTCGGCGGCGAATATATGCAACGCAATATCGAAGCACTTGCTCTGGATGGGCGCCTGATGTTGATTGCTCTGCAACAGGGCGGGCGCGCCGAGGTCAATTTCGGCCCGGTGCTGCTCAAACGTTTGACACTGCGCGGCTCGACCTTGCGGCCACGCTCAATCGTGTTCAAGGCGGCGATTGCGCAGGAGCTCCGTGCGCGGGTGTGGCCCTTGCTGGAGTCACGTCAGATCAAGCCGGTGATCGACTCAGTGTTTCCCCTTTGGCAGGCGCCCGATGCGCATCGGCGCATGGAAGCCGGGCAGCACATTGGAAAAATCGTGCTTGCGCTTGCGTCGTGAGGCTTGTACGGTCGGTTGCGGTTTGACCGTGCGACCCCATCGACGCTACAATTCGTCGGTTTTGACGGGCGCGATTCTATTCTTGTGTGAATTTCCTTCAGTGCAGAGGAAATCGGACGTTAAGTGGACGCCAAGGTCGCGAATAGACGGTTTTTCCAAGGGTTTTTGCGGGTTCAAATTATCCGCAACTAAATACACTATGCAAATTCTTTTCACGTTAGTCGCTGTGGTGCAGGTCATTTCTGCGCTGGTGCTGATCGGTCTGGTACTGATCCAGCATGGCAAGGGTGCCGACATGGGTGCGGCATTCGGTAGCGGCGCTTCCGGCAGCCTGTTTGGTGCGACCGGCTCCGCCAATTTTCTGAGTCGAACCACGGCCGTCATGGCGGGCCTGTTCCTGGTCTGTACGCTGGCCCTGGCCTATATTGCGACCAGCAAACCAAGGTCGGCTAACGGTGGTGTGATGGATAGCGTCACCAACACCGTACCCGCGCAAACCGCGCCTGCATCCGCTGTGCCGGCTGCACCTGCAACAACGGCCGTCCCCGCTGCGCCAGTTGCGCCGCAGGGCAACCAGATTCCGAAGTAAGCCTCAGTACCCGTCCGCCATTTGGCGTGCGGGCTAAAAAAAGTTTCAAGGTGCGCCGACGTGGTGAAATTGGTAGACACGCTATCTTGAGGGGGTAGTGGCGAAAGCTGTGCGAGTTCGAGTCTCGCCGTCGGCACCAGCATTTTGTGTAAGGGCGATGCCAGTACATGCCGTTATGTACGGATCGCAGAACTTTGTGAGTGACCCTTGCTGAACCTAGATAATTATTTGCCGGTATTGCTCTTCATCCTGGTCGGTGTTGGCGTCGGCGTAGTCCCCATGGCGCTGGGCGCCATCCTCGGCCCGCACAAACCCGATGCGGCCAAATTGTCTCCCTACGAATGCGGCTTTGAAGCCTTCGAAGATGCGCGCATGCAGTTCGATGTGCGCTACTACCTGGTCGCCATTCTGTTCATTCTGTTCGATCTGGAAACCGCGCTGCTGGTGCCGTGGGCGGTGACCGCCACGCAATCGAGTTGGCCGGTGTTTGTCTCGGTGATGATTTTCCTGGCTGAATTGTTGGTGGGCTTCTTCTATTTGTGGAAGAAGGGTGCCCTGGATTGGGATTAGGGAAGAACGAAAAAGATGTGCGTTGTGTCGCGAGCAGCCGTAGGCGGGCGAGCGCAGATGTTGTAAAGCGAAGAATTTCAAGGGAATCATTAACTTGGCGTCTCAGGCTTTTGCCAAGACGGAGTAATTTGCGATGAGTATTGAAGGGCGTATTGAGCGAAGGGTTCATCACCACGTCGGCCGACAAGCTGATCAACTGGACGCGTACCGGTTCACTGTGGCCGATGACGTTTGGTCTGGCGTGCTGCGCGGTGGAGATGATGCAGGCGGGCGCGTCGCGTTACGATCTGGACCGTTTTGGTGTCGTGTTCCGTCCCAGTCCGCGCCAGTCCGATGTGATGATCGTGGCCGGCACGCTGTGCAACAAGATGGCCCCGGCGCTGCGCAAAGTCTATGATCAGATGGCCGAGCCGCGTTGGGTGATCTCGATGGGTTCGTGCGCCAACGGCGGCGGCTACTACCACTATTCCTACTCTGTGGTGCGTGGCTGCGATCGCATCGTGCCGGTCGATATCTATGTGCCGGGCTGCCCGCCAACCGCCGAGGCCTTGCTCTACGGCATTCTGCAATTGCAGAACAAGATCAAGCGCACCAACACGATTGCCCGTTAATCCCATGACGACCAAACTCGAAACGCTGGAACAGGCCCTGCACACTACGCTGGGCGAGAAGATCAAATCACTGACGGTGGCGCTCGGCGAAATCACTCTGGTGGTCGGCGCGGCTGACTACGCGCACGTGGCGCAGCAGTTGCGTGACGTACCTGCGCTGAAATTCGATACGCTGATCGATCTGTGCGGCGTCGATTATTCGACCTATGGCGATGGTGCCTGGAATGGCGCCCGTTTTGCCGTAGTCCTGCACCTGTTGTCGGTGGGTCATAACTGGCGTCTGCGTGTGCGCACCTTTGCCGCTGACGACGAATTCCCTGTGCTGCCGTCCATGGTCGAAGTCTGGCCGGTCGCTAATTGGTTCGAGCGCGAAGCATTCGACTTCTACGGCATCATGTTCGAAGGCCACCCGGATCTGCGCCGCATCCTGACGGACTACGGTTTCATCGGCCATCCTTTCCGCAAGGATTTCCCGCTCTCCGGTTATGTCGAGATGCGTTACGACGCCGAGCAAAAGCGCGTGATTTATCAGCCGGTGACGATCGAGCCGCGCGAGGTCACTCCCCGCGTCATCCGCGAAGAAAATTATGGGGACGTGAAATAAATGTCCGAGATCAAGAACTACACGCTCAATTTTGGTCCGCAGCATCCGGCGGCGCATGGCGTACTGCGCCTGGTGCTGGAGCTGGACGGCGAAGTGGTGCAACGTGCCGATCCGCATATCGGCCTGCTGCATCGCGCGACCGAGAAGCTGGCCGAACACAAGACCTATATTCAATCGCTGCCCTACATGGATCGTCTCGACTACGTGTCGATGATGTGCAATGAGCACGCCTATGTGATGGCGATCGAGAAAATGCTGGGCATCGAAGTGCCGCTGCGCGCACAGTACATTCGCGTCATGTTCGACGAGATGACGCGCGTGCTGAACCACCTGCTGTGGATTGGCGCGCATGCGCTGGACGTCGGTGCGATGACGGTGTTCCTCTATGCGTTCCGCGAACGCGAGGATTTGATGGATTGCTACGAAGCAGTGTCCGGTGCGCGCATGCATGCCGCCTACTATCGTCCGGGTGGTGTCTATCGCGATCTGCCGGAACAGATGCCGCAGTATC
>Ga0209515_10010803_pt1 | contig 10080 bp, 6 predicted proteins | sample Subgroupgradi54m_FD_187454 | JGI IMG/M metagenome (GOLD analysis project Ga0209515, IMG submission 187454) | Subsurface groundwater microbial communities from S. Glens Falls, New York, USA - GMW60B uncontaminated upgradient, 5.4 m (SPAdes)... ...
GCCGTACGTGGTCGCGTCGCTCGCGCGCCATCCCGATCCCACCATGCGCACAAAAGCGATCGTGCTCCTCGCGCGCTCACAGAGCGACGCCGCGACCGCGGCCGTGGTGCAGGCGGTGAGCGATCCCAACGAAGCCGTGCAGCGCGTGGCGCTTGCCGCGATCGGCGCGCAATCGGATGCGCGCGCGGCTGTGGCGGTCGGCAAGCTCCTCGCCACACACGAGAACTGGGCGATGCGCGTTCTGGCCGCCCAAGCCTTGGGACGATTGGGCGGAGCAGGAAGCCGCGAGTCCGCGTCGCGGGGTCTGCGAGAAGCGGCCACGACAGACGCCTACGCACTCGTGCGCGAGGCGTCGCTGGTAGCGATGGCGAGCTACGACGCAAAGGGGGCGCGCGAGCTCGCGTCGCAGATGGCGAAAAAGGACGCCGAGCCCCGCGTGCGCGAGACGGCCCGAGCCCTCGTCGAGGGCAAAGGAAAACCCTGAACGTTGTATCATCGGTTCCGTGATGCGTTCGTTGCTTCTCCCCCTTCTGCTGCTCGCGACGGTTCCCGCGTGCCGTGATCTGTCGCGCTTCACGAGTGGCAGCGATCACTTCGAGGGCTTCGTCGTCCAAGGCAGCTTCGTGCGCGCAGGCATCGACGAAAACACCGAGCTCTGCCTCGCCCTCGACACCGATCGGCTCCAGGACGCGCCGGGGACGATCTCTTCGAGCGATGGGCGCTTCCATGCGACGCCTCTCCGCCCCATTCCGCAGGTGTGGCAGGACCCTTTGTCGACGTTGTCGTTCGGCCAAGGGCGCTTGAAAAACCTCATGTACGCCGCGACACCCAGCCCCGATGCAGGCGATCAACAAGACGTGTTCGTCATCGTATCGTTGATGCAATCCGACAACGTCGAAGTACGTCTCCTTCGGAGCGCGCCAGGTGGAAGCACCAACGCCGTCTTCGGCGTGTTCACCCTCGAACGCCGCGCCGGACCATGCTCGTACTAGGGCTCGAGTCCTCCTGCGACGAAACAGGCGCAGCCGTGGTCGCCGCAGACGGACGCGTCCTTTCCGACGTCGTGCAGAGTCAAGTCGCCCTTCACGCACCCTACGGTGGGGTCGTGCCGGAGCTCGCGTCACGCGATCACCTGAAGAACATCGGTCCGGTGGTGCGCGAGGCGCTCTCACGCGCGAAGCTACAGCTCACCGACATCGACGCCGTCGCGGTCACCAACCGCCCAGGGCTGGTGGGGGCGCTCCTCGTCGGTGTGCAAGCGGCCAAGGGGGTCGCGTGGGCGGCAAAAAAGCCTCTCGTCGGCGTCGATCACCTCGTGGGGCATCTGTTCGCTGTCTTCTTGCAGCGCGATCCGCACGAAAAGAGCGATTTGCCGGAGTTCCCCTTTGTTGCTCTTCTCGTCTCCGGCGGCCACACGGCACTCTATCGGGTAGATGCGCCGCGCGCAGATGCAATCACCGAGCTCGGAGCAACGCGCGACGACGCGGCCGGGGAAGCGTTCGACAAAGTCGCCAAGCTCCTCGGACTGGGCTATCCCGGCGGCCCTGCCATCGACAGGCTCGCAGCTCAGGGTGATGCCACTCGCGTGCCGCTCGAAGCGCCCATGCTGCACTCCAAGGGGCTGGATTTCAGCTTCTCCGGCATCAAGACCCGAATCGCGTACATGGTCGAGGAGAAGCCGCCCCAATCGGAGCGCGATGTGGCCGACGTCTGCGCGTCGTTCCAGGCGGCGGTCGTTACCGTGCTGATTGACAAGCTCCTCCGCGCGGCAGAGTCGAGCGGCGTGCGCGACGTGGTGCTCGGCGGTGGCGTGGCCGCCAACCGGGAGCTGCGCGCACGACTCGAGGCGGCCGCTCGCTCCAAGGGATTGCGCGCGTTCGTTCCGCCTTTCGCAAGCTGCACGGACAATGCGGCGATGATTGCTTACGCTGGTGCCCTTCGCATCGTGAATGGCGAAAGGGACGGATGGGATCTCGTCACGACGAACGCCACCGCGCTGCCGCGAGCCACGCGCAAGGGCCGCGGCGCGCGGTGACGCGCAAATTGGCTCACGGCCCCTGGTCCGCCGCCACGCCGGTCGCGCCACCGGCCGCGCCACCCGTTCCGGCGACTCCATGCGAAAGCGTTGCACCGGTGGGATTCACCACTGCCGAGCCTCCGGAGTAAATCGCGTAGGAGTGGCCACCGCTGCCGCCGCCGGCGTTTCCGCCAGTGCCCCCATTTCCACCCTTTGTGCCCGCAGGCGCTGCCGAAATGTCCGTCGAGATACCGGCCGTCGGGTTCATACAGTCGATGGCGTCTCCGGCGAGAATGTCCTGACACGACCAGCAGCCCGTCACGCAGCTGACCGCCGTTCCCGCCGTGCCGTTGCTGCCGTTGCCGCCGCTCCCACCAATCCCGCCGGTGCCACCGTTGCCGCCATTCCCTGACGCAACTCGCCCGCCAACAATCGCTACATGCGCAGCCCACGCGAAGATGCCAATGCTGCTGCCACCGCTCGTCGCCCCGGTCCCGCCGGTACCGCCGGTTGCTCCGCAGCCGCCGGCGCCGTAGCTGCATTGCGTTCCCTGCGCGACGGCGTTGCACGATTGTGTCGTGTTGCATGCGGCAACGCACGTGACGCAGGAAGCGCAACCGGCGTCGTTCGCGGTACCGTTTTGTCCGGCGCCACCGCCGGACGCTGCCCCACCCGCTCCGGCAGCGTAGCCACTCTCGGAAAAGCTGCCGGCAGTAGCGCCTGCACCATTGGCGCCCTGCGCGCCGGCACCGCCGTTGCCACTGACACAACCTGCTCCGCCAGGCGAACCTGCACTACCGGCTGCGCCGTTCGCACCAGCACCGCCGGCGGCGACTTCGATCCAGACCTCGTCCAACGAGACTTGAGTGGTAGCTCCAGTGGCGAGCACACCGTAGAGCGATTCGCCAACCGCCGGTATCGCTTTGCTCTTCAAGGTGAGGCTCTTCAGCCCCGCCGAGCCGCCCAGCGCACTCGCTGTCACGACGACCGCTGTCGTCGCTTGAATGGTTACCGCGGATCCGCGAGTCGAGCTGCAATTCGGCGTCCATTGAGTGCCGGATGCCGCCCATCCCCCCTCCACCGTGATGCCCGGTTTCAGCGTGATGCTGCCGACGTACGGGGTGAGGCTTCCCGCGACGTAAACGGTGGTCTTGCCGCCGTTCACAGCGAGATCAATACCGTACTGAATCGTGGCGCAAGGCTGCGCGCGGCTGCCACAGGTCGAGCCGTCGACGCCGGAAGGGACGACGAAGATTCCGACCGTGTCGTTCACGGTCAGCGCCAGGCATGCACTCGCATCGATCGGGCCACCGTCGCTCGCGTCCACGTGGGTTCCGGTGTCCGTCTGCGCGCCTGTATCACCGCCGCCACCGTCCAGCTGCGCTCCGGTATCGGTCTGGCCGGGATCGTTGCCGTCGGCGGGCACCGTCCCGTCGACGACTACGCCTCCGTCGGTTTCACCCCCCGGTTGCACGGTCGGCTCGTCGCCCACGCATGCTCCAACCGACAGGAAACATCCAATCGCCGCAACCGCTGCAAAACGCCATACGTGCATCGAGCGAGAAACTAGCACTCTCTAGCGTGAAGCGCAGCCAGGACGATGCGAAGAGAAGAGTCAGCGCTTCTGCGACGGGCCCGCCTTGTGACCGTTGCCGTGCGGCTTGGTCGGATTTTCGTTGTGCTTCGCCTGCGCGGCGCGATTGGCAGATGCTGACTTGGCGTCGGCGAGTTGGCCAATCGGCGCAAGCGCAATTTCGAGCATGTCTCCGCGCGCACGCACTTGGTAGTTGGGCACACCGTCCTTGAAAGTTACCGCCAGCTCGGCGCCAGTCGGATCGTTCGAGACGCGAATCGAGGCGATGCGCGAATCGCGCGACGCGAGAGGGCCCGCGGCTTCGAGCGAGCGGCGGCTCGGGATGACGACGGTGAAACCGGTGGGTTGCTGCGCCCCTTCGATCTTCTCGATCGGGCCGTCCATCTTCAGATGGAGCACGTTGCCATGAACGACCGAGCCGTTGCCGAAGGTTGCCGGTTTCGACCGCTTGGGAGCCTTTATTTCCCGGTCGTCTCTGGCTGCGGCGGACAAGCTTGCGGGATCGGGCGGCGAGAGCGGGGCGGCCAATGCTGGGGTCATCGGATCGACTGCGACAGGCGCTGCGGGCGACTGCAGCACCGGTGCTGCGACGACGTTCTCGAGAGGCGGCGCGCTCGCGAGGGGCGCATGCGGTGTGGGCTTTCTCAGCGCGACGAACGCAAGGACGATGGCCACAGCCATCGCCGCCCCCATGATCGCGCGACGTTTGGTGACCAGCTTCTTCGTGCTCCCGGGCTCGACCTCCATCCGTGCGGCGATCTCGGGCTCGCTCCGCACGACCTTGCGTCCCGACGCATGAAGCGCACCCCCGGGCGGCGGCGCCGTCATTCGGCGGAGCGGTATGGGCAAGCTGTCCTTCAGCTGAGCCCTCCGCTTGGCTGCGAGAAGGGCGAGGGTCACTTTCGCGCGATTCATCATCTTGGTGAACGCAGGACCGACTTTGGCGGCTCCTCGGGCAAAGGTTCCGCGCATCTTGCCGGAAACCTCCTCGAACGACGCGTCGTCTTCGATGGGTGAGGCAGACGGAAGCGCCGACTGTGCCTCGGCCGGTGCATTCATCCGCGCCTGTTCGCCCATGTGCGGCTCTTCGCCTTCGCCGCTGACCGTCGGCTCGGGCGTCGCATCGCGCTGCCCGTCCTCGCCCATGTCGACGGGCTCGGACTCCATCTGCACCGCATCGTCGTAGCGAAGCGTCACGACGAGCTGCGGAACACGCGATGCCTGATCGATTTCGACCTCGACACGATCGATCGACGCCGGGCGCTTGTTACCCGTTTGCGTATCCTCGAGCTCGAGCTGCTTGCCGACTTGCAGAAAGCCAAGCTCGCTGAAAGCCGTAATCTCCGTGCCGCTCGCTTCTTTGACGCGCGCCCGCATCGGCGATCCGAGCCCGTCAATGTGCAGTCGCACGCGCGAGCCGGGCGGTTGCATCGCCGGAGAGGCGGTCACGCCCAAGACTTTCCCGAGCGACGCGACGCTCTCGCTGTCCAGGTTCGTGAAGCGAACGCCGAACTCGCCCCCCTTTCCGGCTTCTTGCTTCCACGCGACCTCGCCCGTTGCAACGATTTGCCGCCCAGGCCCCGCATCGAAGCGGAACGACAAGGGCTGCCCAATTTCGGGCAAGTACGCGGTGCGAAGGTGCATCCCCTCTTGCGAGAGATCGATGGCCTGCGCCTCGAACGACGGGCCGAGCTCTCCACCGACCTCCACCAACGCATCAAACGCCACGCGCGACGCGCCCGGGGCGCGGCGATCACCCTCAGTGCTCATGGAACTTCCTCCGTTCCAACCGATTAGGTGACGGAGCGGAAGCGGGCCAAGTAATCCGCGCGGGAAGGGAACCCCGCTACGGCCACTCGTTGGGCGGGGGCGTTGCACACCTCGGCCGGGTGAACTGCCCCGCGCACGCCGCCGGCTCCGCCGCACCGAGCGTGCGGGCGGCGATCCAGTCGTTGATGTAATCTGCACGCATGTGGACGACCGGCGTGTGCGCCGCCTCGGGCTCGAAGCACAGCTTGTAGTTGGCTTTGTCCGCGTCGAGTCGGTCGAGCACGCACGCCATGCGGTCGGGCGCAATCGTCGTGTCTTTGCCGCCGTAGGGCAGCAAAATCGGCACCTGCGCGACAGCGCCGGTGAAATGCGGGCGATCCGCCGCGAAGCGCGCCTTCCACTTTTCGCAGAGCGCATCCGCGCACCCGAAACCGAGGGCTGCGGCTTGGGAGACAGATTCGATGAACGCCTGATCGTAAACGTCTCGAATATCGATGCCGAGCGCCGATGGATCGAGGTTCGGCTCGCATGCCGTGGCGACGTAGTTCTTGACCGCCTCACGCTTTGCGGGATGGAACACGTCGCCGCCGTGCCCCGGACCGTCGAGCAACTCTCCGTGCGTGTACGTGTACCAAATGGCCACCGAGTTAACGAGCGGGCTCGTTGACAACGGATAGTCCGACGCCCTCACGGGAAGCGCGCCCCAGCTCGCCTGCGAGAGCCAGAGCGGCGCGTACGCCACCAGCCCGGCGAGGGTGCCACCGGAGCCATACGATTCGCTCAACGACAGCGCGCCGAGCGCCGTGCCGCCCCCTTGTGAGTGGCCCACGATGATGACCTTGTCGCTGACGCTCGCAGAAAACATCTTGCGAAGCGCGCGCGCAGCGTCGAGCGTCGATTTGCCGACGTCCGAGACGCTCGCATATGCACTCGGCGGATTGTTCGGCTTGCCGTAGTTCGCGTAGCCGGCGAGATCCGGCGCGATGACGACGTATCCGGAACCGACGAGCGGGTAATTCATGTAGGCGTCGGTGTCCCCTTTCGACGGCGCACACTCCCCACCTTGCCCCTTCGTCCCATGCGACGAGACGATCACCGGCAACAGCGTGGCGGAGCCCACAGCGACTCGCGGCGTATCCGGCACATACACCACCGCGCTCGAGTACCCGGGCGTCTTCGCATCGTCTCCGCGCTCGGTCCGATAGAGCACGCGATAGACGCGCGCACCGCTCGTGAACGCCTTTCCGGTGTAGTCCTTCGCGGCGGCTTGCAGCTGCTCTTTCGTGAGGTCCTTGTCCTTGGCGCATTTGAGGACGGCGCCTTTGTCGGCGGACAACGCACCAGGGTCGCCGTAGACGGACTCGATCGAATCGGTGGACGGCACCTCCAACGTGAAGCTCCCCGGCACGACGCTCGCAGCCGTGTCGCTCCCCGCATCGTTGTTCAGCGGCCCGACTCCGTCGTCTTTCTTCGATGAGCACGCGGCAAGTAGGACAGCGGTAGAAACCAGCGCGATGCGCTTCATTGCTAAGACCTCCAGGGACGACTCAAAGCGGAATATTCGTGTGCTTCTTGGGGGGATTTTTGTCCCTCTTGTCCTTTAGCAGCTCGAGCGAGCGGTGCAGCCTCGCGCGCAGCGTCCGAGGGTAAATCACCTCGTCGACGAAGCCGAGCTCCGCGGCTTTGTAGGGGTTCGCGAACTTTTCTTTGTAGTCTGCAACGAATTCCGCCTTGACCTTCACCGGGTCTTTCGACTTCGCAATCTCGTTGCGATGCACGATGTTGACCGCGCCCTCGGGCCCCATGACGGCGATTTCCGCCGTGGGGAACGCGAGGTTCACGTCCGCGCGAATGTGCTTCGAGGCCATGACGTCGTAAGCGCCGCCGTACGCTTTGCGCAAGATGACCGTGACCTTCGGCACCGTGGCCTCGGCGAAGGCGAAGAGCAGTTTGGCCCCGTGCTTGATGATGCCTCCGTACTCTTGGTCAGTCCCCGGCAAAAATCCGGGGACGTCGACGAATGTGACCAGCGGAATGTTGAAGCAGTCGCAGAAACGCACGAACCGCGCCGCCTTCATCGACGCGCCGATGTCCAGCACGCCCGCGAGCACTTGTGGCTGGTTGGCGACCACGCCGACGGCGCGCCCGCCGATGCGCGCGAAGCCGACGACGATGTTCGCCGCGTACTGCTCGGCGATCTCGAAGAGATGCCCTTCGTCGACGACCGCCGCGATGACCTCCTTCACGTCGTACGGCTTGTTGGATTCCACGGGAATCATGGTGTCGAGCTCGGAGATGTCGCGCGTCGGCGGGTCTTGCGTCGGCCGAAAGGGCGGGTCTTCCTGGTTGTTCGACGGCAAGAAGCTCAAGAGCTCGCGCACCTGAGCGATGCACGTCTTGTCGTCGGGGGACGTGAGGTGACACACGCCGCTCTTCGTCGCGTGCGCCGTGGCACCACCGAGGTCTTCCTTGGTGACCTCCTCGTGAGTCACCGCTTTGATGACGTCGGGGCCCGTGATGAACATGTAGCTCGTGCCCTCGACCATCAGGATGAAGTCGGTGATCGCGGGCGAATACACCGCGCCGCCCGCGCAGGGCCCCATGATGGCGCTGATCTGCGGCACGACGCCGCTGGCGAGTGTGTTCCGGAGAAAGATGTCCGCGTACCCAGCAAGCGACTCGACGCCTTCTTGGATGCGCGCGCCGCCGGAGTCGTTGAGACCGATGATCGGCGCGCCAACCTTCATCGCCAGATCCATCACCTTGCAGATCTTTTGCGCGTACGCATTGCTCAGGCTGCCGCCGAACACGGTGAAGTCTTGCGCGAAGACGAACAGCTTTCGTCCATCGACCAGACCGTGCCCGGTGACGACCCCGTCTCCGAGAACCTTCTGCTCCTGCATGCCGAACTCGGTGCAGCGGTGGGTGACGAACCTATCGAATTCCACGAACGAGCCGGGGTCCAAGAGCAAGTCGATCCGCTCTCGGGCCGTCAGCTTTCCCCCCTCGTGCTGTTTTTTGACGCGCTCGGGGCCGCCTCCTTCCAGGGCTTTGCGATTCAGCTCGTCGAGGCGCTGCATGTGGGGCGGCGGGGGCACGGACATTCTGCCGGTCATGATGCGGGCACTTATAGCCCTGATCGCGATGTCAGTCCTCTGTTTGGACGTCTGGTATCTTCCGAGTAAGGTCCGTAATCTCGAATATATCCGGTATGACTGCGTCCAGTTCGCAAGCGTATGCCTATCCCCGTCCAGGAGACGTCCTGGAGGGGAAGTACCAGATCGAAAAGATGCTGGGCGAAGGCGGCATGGGCGCGGTCGCCAAGGCAACCCACCTCTTGCGTCGCGCACCGGTGGCACTGAAGTTCATGAACCCGATGTTTCTCGCCGTCCAAGGCGCGATGGATCGGTTTCGCAACGAAGGGGTCGCGGCGTCGCAGATCGAGAGCGATCACTGCGTGCAAATCTACGACGTAGGCACGCTGCCAGGCGGCGCGCCGTACCTCGTGATGGAGTATCTCGAAGGGTGCGATCTCGCCGATCTGCTCCACCGCGACGGGCAACCAGGTCTTGCTCCCGCGCGGGCGGTGCACTTCATGGCGCAAATCCTCCGCGGGCTTCAAGCCGCGCACCACAAGGGCATCGTCCACCGCGACATGAAGCCGTCGAACTGTTTCGTCGTGCAAAAGGACGGCGAAGAGGACTTCGTGAAACTGCTCGATTTCGGCATCAGCAAAGTGCGTCAACCCGGAGGCGCGTCGCTCACGCAGACCAACTCCGCACTGGGCACGCCGCTCTACATGTCTCCGGAGCAGGCAAAAAGCGCACGCGACGTCGACGCGCGAAGCGACATTTATTCCGTCGGCGTCATTCTGTACGAGCTTCTCACCGGGAGAACGCCGTTTTTCTCGGAGAGCGGCGAGTTCACCGAAATTCTCTTCAAGCTATTTACGACCGACGCCCCGCACATCAAGACGATTCGACCCGACTTGCCGGACGGTCTTTGTGCAGCGGTGCACTATGCGCTCGCCCGCGACATGAATCGGCGCTTCCCGGACGTGGCGGCAATGGCCGAAGCGCTCACACCGTATGCGGAGCCGCACACTCAGCACTACTTGCAACGCATTCGGAACTTCGGGCTTCCACCGGGTTCGCGGGTTCTGCCGAGCGCGGTTCAAGGAAAACAGCATGTGACGCTGCGCCCGCCGCCGCAGTCGGGACTCGCACCCGGTCTCCCTCCGAAAACCGACTTGAGCGGCGCAGAGGTGCTTGCGGCAACCATGGGCGCGAGCCCGACGGGCGTGGACATGCCGGGGGCACCGCATGTCGCGGCCGCTCGCACAGACCTCGGCGCCTCGCGCGACGCCACGGGGGGCGGACAAGCTCGCAGGCGGGGCCCGCCCATCTGGGTCGCCCTCGCGCCAATCATCGTCATCGGGGGAGGCGTGACTGCCATTGTTCTTGGCCTGAGAGCTCGCGCCCGACCGGACCTACCCGTCGCCTCCAGCGCAGCTCCGGTAGTATCCAGCATCGTGCAGCCGGTCGAGACCGTCGTTCCCCCGACGCCGCCGGTCGTCAGCGCGCTCCCGAGCGCGAGCGCCCCCGTGGTGCCGACTGCCCCCTCCAGCGTCGCGCAACCTCAGCCGAAGCCGCAGCCCCAAACCCCGCCGCAGCCCCAGCCCTGCCCACCCTGGAAGCCG
>Ga0209515_10010804_pt1 | contig 10080 bp, 8 predicted proteins | sample Subgroupgradi54m_FD_187454 | JGI IMG/M metagenome (GOLD analysis project Ga0209515, IMG submission 187454) | Subsurface groundwater microbial communities from S. Glens Falls, New York, USA - GMW60B uncontaminated upgradient, 5.4 m (SPAdes)... ...
AGCAAATCAGCGTAAAACGCCATCAACCCCAGCATCGCTGTCCCAGGGCCGGAGCCGACATCAAGAACTCTGATTTTTCCGTCGGTAATTTCTTCGGCAGAAAATTCCTGCATGATCCGGACAATTTTCAAAAAATTCACCGGTAAAAAATAAAGTAAATATCCCGAGCGCAAAACCGGATCGTTAAAATAATTGGTCGGCAATGTTCCTCGGTCTTCGGTAAAACCGTCGGAGAGTCTGGCCGCCCCTTTCGAAAAATAAAGAAGATCCTTATCGTTGAAGGGACTGCGTTTTACCGTGTCGCGAGAGTCGGACAAATAATTGGTTTTAATGTATTGAAGTAGAATTTTTTCGAATTCTTGGGGAAATGTAAGCATAAAACAACCTAACAAAATTACTCATTTAAATCAAACTTCAATGAAAGAGTAATGTCGGACGAATAAAAGGGGTAAGGGCTTGCTCGTTTGACAGTAGCCACCGCTTCGTCGTCTAACAGAGGAACTCCGGACGATTGAACCACACGCACTTGACCGACATTTCCATCTGGCAACAAATTAAATGTAAGGCCAACCGCTCCCTGAAGTCCACGCCGACGAGCTTGGAGAGGGTATTCCTTCACGCGCAGGATGCGCTGGCGGATTTGTTGGAGAATATCAGGTTCGGCTGAAGTGACACCAGCATCGAACCCTGCACCCTTTCCACCGGCAGGAGTGGGTGAGGTGCCTTGGCCGGCAGTGGATGGTGGATGGTGGATGGTGGATGGTTTTTCAATTTGCAATTTTTGTTTTTTAGTACCCATGTCCTGTTTTCCATTTTCCGATTTCTCTTTCCCCTCCTCTCCTTGTAAAACAATGGTTACCACTCCCTCTTTTTGGCCGTATCCTCCGCTCCACAGTTCCGGATGATGTTGAATATGAAAAAGGAATATGAAAAGCAGGAAACCGTGGAGGAGTAAAGAAATGACGACAAATTTTCTCATGGCTCATAAGGGACTTCAAAAACCCTCTCGATATTCTCCGCCGTTAAAACCTCAGAGGTTTTCCCCGACACTTCAATCACACCATTTTTGAGAAAAAATAGTTTTTGAAAATAACGGGAAGCACTCCTCAAATCGTGAACAACGCACAAAAGAGTCATTCGTTCTTTCTGATGGAGCTCTATTAAGAGGCGGTACAAATCGCGCTGATGTTTGAGATCGAGATGGCTGGCGGGCTCGTCCAACAAAAGAATTTCCGGTTTTTGAGTGAGTGCGCGGGCCAAGAGAACCCGCTGTTTTTCTCCTCCCGATAAAGTCTGAATATTTCGTTTCGCCAGATGCCAACAATCGGTTTTTTCCATCGCCACACGGGCGATCTGTAAATCGTCTTCCGATTCGAACATTTTGTTTTCACGATGAGGAGTGCGCCCCATCAACACCACTTCGAAAGCGGTAAACGAAAAAGCAAAATGGGCTTCTTGCGGCACAACCGCTATTGTTTTGGCCAAACCTTTTGGCGAAAGACCATTGATGTGCAAAAGATTTAACGTCGCCGAACCTTGATAGTCGTGGTAAACACCACTTAAGATCCGAAGCAGTGTTGTTTTGCCCGAACCGTTGGGACCCATCAAACCGGCAAAGTCACCCCGTTCGACAGTCAAAGAAACATCGGTGAGAATTGGATTACCGTTGAGCGAATAGGAAAGATGTGTCGTTTGTAACATAATTACGATTTCTTCATTAAATAAACAAAAAATGGCCCGCCGATCAACGCCGTGATGACACCGACTGGAAGTTGCGTTTGAAATTGGGCGCCGGCAAACAAAGTGCGTGCAACAAAATCACACAGCATGAGAAAAATAGCGCCACCAATGGCCGACGCTGGCAATACCAAACGATGATCGGAACCAAATAATAGTCGGATCATGTGAGGAACAAAAAGACCGACAAACCCGATAAGCCCCGCCAACGCCACGCTGGCACCGACCATAATGGAGGAGGCAAAAAAGAGAATTGTCCTTTCGCGATCGACCGCCACTCCCAATTGTTGGGCCGGCTCGTCGCCGAGCCCCACAACATTCATCCGGGGCGACTGCCAACACAAAATCGAAAACCCCAAAAGAGTAAAAAATCCCATCCACAAAACTTCTTTGAGACTTGAAGATTCCAGAGACCCCATCAACAAATAAATCATCTGATGCGCTTCTCCGAGAGTGACCAACGAATTGATCAGCAAAATAAGAGCAAACGCAAACGCGTTGAACACCACACCGGTTAAGAGAAGCGCATGAACCGGCAATCTTCCTTCAACCTGAGCCAAAGAATAAATCAAAAATAAAGTCAGCAAAGCGGCAATAAAAGAAGTGACAAAAATGAGAGGAACAGGAAAACTAAAAGCCATAGCGATGGCCCCGCCAAGAGCGGCCCCACCGGAAACCCCTAGCAAATAAGGATCAGCAAGAGGATTGCGGAGCAACGACTGAAAAGCAACACCACTTGAAGAAAGAGCCATGCCTACAAAAATGGAGAGCAAAACGCGAGGAAGCCGGGCGTGAAAAAAAATATCGTGCACAACATTGTTGTTTTCGAACAAAGCATGTGGACTAAGAACGGGGCTTCCGACAAATAAACAAAAAATAAAAACAAGAAAAAGAATTCCAAAAAGAAATCCATTAATCTTGAGCCATTTTTGTATTGTAAGAGGCATAAATTAATTTGTTTGGCCCAGTCTTTCACGAGCAAGCTGAATAGATTGATAAAGTTTCTTCTCTAAAACTTTTCGCGAAGGGAGATCGGTCATATATTCCGCCACCCGAATACCGCTTTTACTAAGTTCTAAAAGTTCAACATGTTTATCTGATTTTCCGGCACATAAAATCAAACCAATAGGCGATTTTTCGCCAGCTTGTTTTTCATGACGGTCTAGCCAACGAAGATAAAGCTCCATCTGGCCTTTATACTCTGCTCTGAACTTATCCAATTTCAATTCAATAGCAACCAATCGCCTGAGACGGCGATGGTAGAAAAGGAGATCGAGATAATAATCTTCAGAGTCAACACTAATACGTTTTTGTCTGGCCACAAAACTAAAACCATCACCCATCTCCAAAACAAACGATTCCATGTCGCGAAGAATAGCCGATTCCAGATCCTTTTCTTGGAAAGCTCCTTTAAGGCCCAAGAAATCTAGAAAATAGGGATCTTTGAAAACTAAATCGGGTGTTAACTGGTCGCGTTGCTTCAGTGATTTGATTTCTTGCTTGATAACAACTGCCGGTTTTTTAGCCACGGCCGTGCGTTCATACAACATGTGCCCGATTTTGTGACGCAACGTTCTCACACTCCATTTTTCAAGGCGACACATTTCGGCGTAGAAGTCACGCTTGAGGGAATCTTTGAGGGGAATAATCTCTAAAAAATGAGTCCAAGTTAATTGTCGCATCAGTGATGCGAGAATCTTTTCGTTGGGAAAAACATCATAAAATTGAACCATACGGTGCAAGCTTTTTTCAGAAAACCCGGAACCATATTCCTTGGTCAATTGTCGCGACAGTGATGCGACAATTTGCTCACCATACCCAGCTCGCTTTCCCTTTAGAATTTCTTGCTGAATGCGCCTTCCAATCTGCCAATAGAGAGCTACTAATCCTGTGTTTACTGCACGCGCAACATGCTCCCGGGCCTGTTCAATCAAGGAACGGATGTCTCGGCTAAGGGACCCGGTTTTTTTAAAGGGAGTTTTGGATAGGGAAACAAGGGATGTCTTCTTGGACTTCTTCATCCGCCGATTTTATGACTTGATGCCCTCGAGGAAGCAAGGAATTTGTTGAGAGTTAAAAGAAAATCCTATCTCCCCATCAAACCAACCAATTGTTTTGCCCCGATGATCAACCGCGGCGACGCCAAAAAATCTTCCATGTTCAAAAAAAAGATTTTGTTATTTTTGACCGCCGGCACCGAATCAAAATGCTGATACCAAGCCAGCGCCGCCTTCGCGTCCGTCTTTTCGCTCCCCATGCTCAGATCAAACACGACTGCGGGTTGCGACGCAATGAATCTTTCGTAAGTATACGTGGGATATTTAATGGTGGATCCGCGGGCGATATTTGAAAAACCAAGCTCGACCAACAGATCATCCAACAAATTATTTTTCCCCACAACCACCAACGGGCGGGTTCCTACCACCATCAAAACCGGCAAGCTATTCGCCGGGATTTTCGGTTTCAGAGAAGCCAGATCCTCTTTCATTTTGCCGATCATTTCTTCCCCTTTGGCCTCGACGTGCAACAAATGGCTGATGCCACGGATGGAATCGTAAGTCTCATTAAGCCGATCAAACGAAAAAAGATGGACGGCGATCCCTTCGTTCTTCAAAAATTCGACATCTTTTTGAATGCTATTTTCTTTCGACCCAATCACCAGATTGGGCTTGAGGGCGATCACTTTTTCAACATCCACATGGACATAATCGGCTACTTTTTGGATTTTTCTAACCGCTTCAGGATGATCGCAATAGGTGGTAACCCCGACGACGCGATCACCAACTCCCAATTCGAAAAGTATCTCCGTGATGTTCGGCTTGAGGGAAATAATTCTATCTTTCCCTTCATTCCCCCAAACAACACCATTCCACGAAAGAAATATTATAAATAAGTATATGAAATTAAATGATTTTTTTAAATTTATCCACATATGAACAGAACTGTGACAAATGTGTAACTTTTTAATCTCCGCTATTGACACATCGCGTCAATGCCACTATATTATGCGACAAGAAAGGAGAAAACTTATGTTATTAGCAATCAAAATATGGTTCGGGTTTCTGTTGGTACTTTTAGCAGTCGACCTGCTTATTGGCCAGTTGTTTTCAAACAAGAAAGAAACACCGACTAAGACCAGAAAAAGAACAGTAGCTCTTAAACAGGCTAGCCTGAGGCAGGCAGCCTGAGGCAGGCCAGCCTGAGTTTTATAACTTATACTCAATTCTCCCAAAAAAACTTCTCCCCGGCAGTGGAAACCCCACGACATCGTAGATCTGATTATTCGACAAATTTTTCCCCTCAAACGATAAAGTCGTTTTTGAATTTGGCGAAAAACTCAAACCGCTGTTTAAAATCAAACGATTTTGAATGACACGGGTGTTCAGCGGATCTAAAAAAGTGCTGTCCATCCAGTTAACCGCCAGAAAAATTTTGCCGCGTTTGTTGTAGCCAGTCAACTCGGCGTCCGCTTCGTGCTGGGGTTGGCCGGGAATAAATTTTCCCGGATTATTCCCCTCGTCTTTCGGATCCTGAAAAGTATAGTTGGCCGAGAGACGCACATGTTTGAAAAAATCGGCACTAGCCATCGTCTCAACCCCGCGAATACGCGCCGACCCCACATTTTCGGCCCGGGCAAAACCGGAATTTTGTTCGAACTGAATCAGATTGTCGATGCGGCGCTCGAAATAGAAAACAGATAAATCCCCCTTTAGCCCCCCTTTGTCAAAGGGGGGATGGGGGGATTTTCGATCCAACTCAAAACCAATATCCCAATTCAAACTCACCTGCGGTTTTAACAGTGGATTCCCCACCACCCCGCCGCGATCTCCAAAAAGTTCTGAAAAAGTCGGAAAACGATAACTGTGGGAAACGTTCATTGGCATTGAGAGCCACGGAGTTATCATTCCCTTCACTCCCATTTTTTCGGAAACAACATGGTGCGAGCTCGAATCTGTAAAAGTGGCGGGAGTTAAAAAAGAAGGATCGTTATTATTGATGCGATCAAAAACGTTCGAGAACCAAACAGCGGGATTGAGATAGAGCCGGTGATTCAACAAATCAATTTCGTCGCCGGCTCCCACATTCCACATTTGCCGCACGCTGGTGGAACCATGAGACGGTGTTGCCAAAAAATTCTGCGGACGAAAATCTTCCATTTGATAGAGGAAAAAACTGGTCACGTTTTGGTGGCGGTCGGGATAATAGTTCCAGGTGAACTGATGATTAAAAAAAGTGGTGTCGTCATCATTGTCCTGCGCCCCGCCCAATCCAATTTCTCCATTGGGATCGGAGAATTGACTTTTGCTGACCTTCACCGACGTCAAACTTTCAAACGAAATTTTTTGGCTGAAAAAAGAATCGCGGTGAATTTTGAAGCTGGAAAGAAGGGTGGTCGTAGACAAATCGGCGGTTTGCGATTGGTTAGTTGAGAGCCCCGGCACACCGGCGTCCTTGCGGATAAAATGGATCAGCCATTCCATTTTTGTTTTCGAGTCGAAATTGTAGAAAATTTTGAAAAAAGGATGAACGGTTTGCGACGCGTTGTTTTGGCGTTTGACCCGTTGATCGTCGTTGGGATTGGCAGGCGTTCCATTATCATCCAAAAAAGAAAAATCGCCATCAGTACGAAGATAAGAAGTTGAAAGTAGAAAGCCATAACGCTCGTTCGCCTGCGAATAATGGGCGTGGCTGCTCACCGTATTAAAACTTCCATAACCGACAGACGCATTTACTTCTTTTCCTTTTTTTGGAATTTTGGAATTGAGCTCCACCGCCCCCGCCGCCGGAGCTGCGCCAAACTGAACGGGCGCACTGCCGCGATAAATAGCGATCGAATCGAGCGAGTCGAGTAAATAGGGCGAAAGATCGACACTATCTCCCGTAGCGGAGTTGAGCGGAATTCCATCGAGTAGAATGAGCACCTCGTCCCCTTGAGATCCACGAATGGAGACGGAGGTAAAATCCTCCAACCCACCGTAACGTGTAAGATGCACTCCCCCTTGCGACGACAGAACATCGGAAACGGTATCCATCGAATGCTGCTCGTCGGAGACGTGGATCACCGTGCTATCGGCCGTTACATCTTGTGATTCATTTTCGGTGTCACCATAGACGGTAATGGAGGGAATGGAAGCCGGTTTTCCGGAAACTGGTTCACCGGCAAGGGCCAGCGGGGCTGATAAAAATAGCAGACAGAATAGGGAAATGGGCAAAAACTTCATCCTGCCACCAGCTACGTGAAAGTGAAAGGATTGTCAAACTTAGGGGACAACACAAAAGTCAGAAACAACAGCCTCCGACGATATTGCGCCAAGACTGGCGGCCCCTAGAAGCATAAGGGCTCTATTTCTTTCGGCGGGGTTCACAAGTGTAGCCAAACGATGTTGATAAGAACTATGTGCGGCCCAACGACGATGCCCCACTTCATGTAACACATGAGTGGTAACCCCTTTCGCAAAAAGTCCTTCTATCTCGCCGGCCGCTACAAAATGTCCTGCTGTTTTTAAACGATATAATAATTCCTGTTGGTTTCTGGCTTCTTTATCTCCCTGCTTTCCTAATCCCTCCTTTACCTTCCCTAGCAGAGACGAACGAGGCGCGGGTGAATTGGCCGCCGGAAGTCTGACAAACTCTTGAGCAACAGCAAAAGAAGACATCACAGCTGGCACCTTCACAGACTTTGGAGTTTCAAATATTGTCGTGGGAAATGATAAACTGATGGTGGTTCCCGCCCCTACTACTGAATCAACGCCCATCTTCCCGCCTACAATCTTCAATCTTTGCAAAGCACCATTCACCCCAACCCCTTTTCCTTGTGCAACTTGGGCCATGGCCTCTGGTGCCCGAACCCCAAAACGCCCAAACTGGGTTTCAATAAAATCGCGAGCCATGCCTATTCCTTTATCGGCCACAATCACAAAAAGTTCTCCCTTCTCAACACGCACCGTTACATGAATAGTTCCTCTTCCGTAACGAACCGCATTCTGCAAAAAGTTATCAACTACTTTCTGAAATAATGTTTTTTGTACAATACTGACAAAATGCAAGTCGTGTGCCTCTGAAGAAATAGCCACACTCCATACTATAGGAAATGTTGGGGAAGTTTGAGCTTGCAACCCCTTGATTAACGATTGAATAAAAGCCCCAATCTCCCGCGGGGGAGCCAACTCTACAAAAGAAATCGGTTTGAGTGCTAAAATGCTATCTCTCCACGCTTCATCGAACGCAGGATAAAATCCTACGAGCGTATTATTAAAATCATGCACATTAATAATAGCTTCGTCTCTCTCGGGGGTTTCTGGTAGCTCACCATAAAACCCCCCCATCTTAGCAGATCGTCTCCCCCTCGCCCCATGCTTGTCAAAAAAAGAAGGATAATGTAAGTCCGGTTTACTCAAACGTTCAAAAACTGCGAGGCGTTTCGAAGAAGTTTCCCAATTTGTGGAATCATTGACACCAGCCTCTAACAAAGCGGAATGGAGTTTTTCCCCTTCGACTACGGCTTCGCTAGAATAATGATCCATTAAACCAACAACGGCCCGATGAAAGGTCGGAGGAACTGTAGACTCCAATTTCAGATCACCAGACCCCTTCCGCAAAAGTACAAAGAGGTCAACAATCCCCTCGACTCTTTTCCAATCTTTCAATCCGACATCACGGATGACGTTAAAATGAATCGTCCGATCATAATTGATTTCTACCCCTAACTTGTCAAAACGAAGAGGGCCAAGTGCTTGCGTTGGATTATTTTGGATGGAACGATAAAACCATTCGAGAAGAAGTGTTGCACTATCGGCATGAAAATAAAAATCGGCAGAAGGCACCCATACCCCACGAGCTGGAGAGAACATTACAGGCCGATCTATTCTATTTTGTAATGCCAACCAATAAGATGTTTTTCCATCGACCACAGGTGCCGAAGAGAGAGCTGCCCCTGTAACTTCAGGCAGATCAGCTCCCCCGGCATTGGAATCAATAGGATGAATGGGCATGGAATTTCCTCCCTCCCCCCTTTTTCGGCAGCCCGCCAAAATTGTTGCTAAAATAATTTCTACCCGATAACGTATTGTGTCATGAGCGTATTCTATTGGATTTCCTTCGTTCTCTACCTTTCCCCCATCTTAAAACTTTTCATCAAAATGGCGTCTTTTGTTTTGGCCCTGTTTCGCAGTCGAATGACTATGAATCCTTTTTTCGAACGGATCAATCGCGAATTGGGACGTTTGGAATATGTCATCCGCGTGCCACGCAATCTTATTTTTGGGGCTCTGTTTTCTCTCACCTTTATTTATTCTGTCGTTAAAGGCACACTTCACGGCATTCCCGCAGGAATGAGCACATGGGGGTTTTTGCTTCCCGCGCTGTTTTTAGGGCTAATCGGATTTACCATTCATCAGGAAATTATCATCAGCCTGCGCCTCGCCGAATTTCTGCGTCAATTCCCCGATCTGCATCCACAAACTTTTTTTGATATTTGTCATCAAATGCGCGGGCCCTTTCCCTACGATATTCCGGCGGGACAAACTCTCCCCACGGTGTCCCCCGTCAAAGTCGATTTTAAGAAAAATGCTCGTTTGCAACAAAGTGCCTGGCTGTTAATCCCGGCGCTATGGGACACCGCCCATCTGGCCCACGCCAGCCTTCGGTCTCTGCGTTATGTCGGCACGCAATTTGCCCGCGGAACTTTTGATGTCATGGCGTCGATGTGGGGAAAAAGAATGCTGCAACTTTTTCAGGCGAGTTTGCAGGTGACCGGAAGCGAAAAATTGGAAAACCTCGATGGAAAAATCATTCTGGTCCTCAACCACAAAAGTCAGCTCGACTTTGCTCTCACGTTTTTTGCTCTCAGCGCTATTCGGCTCCCTTCGGGGCGAAAAATAAAACCGCGATTTATCACCGCCAAAGATCATTTTGTCGATAATCTCCTGGTCTATCAAGTTTTGGGAATGGGAAAATTGATCGAAGCGATCGACATGGTTTTTATCGACCGAAAGAAAAAAGGGGTTGGTTTTCAAAATTTGAAACAAGCCGCCGATTTTTTGGTTAACAAAGAAATTGAAATTGCCATTTTTCCACAAGGAACCAGGGCCGAGGGAAATGTGGACCGCTCCGAAAAAAGACGCGACGCCGGTTTTTACACAACGATTCCCCCCAAAGACAGCGAGGCGGATTTGGGCCACTTGCGCAAGGGGTGCGCTTTTCTCGCCGTGGATACGTTGATAGAGCTAGCACTAGCAAAAAAACAAGATTCACTTCTTCATCTTGTTTTTGTAGGCATCAGCGGAACCGCGACTACCTTTTCGAAACAATCTCTCAAAATTCAAACCGAAACCGACATTCGCT
>Ga0209515_10010805_pt1 | contig 10080 bp, 12 predicted proteins | sample Subgroupgradi54m_FD_187454 | JGI IMG/M metagenome (GOLD analysis project Ga0209515, IMG submission 187454) | Subsurface groundwater microbial communities from S. Glens Falls, New York, USA - GMW60B uncontaminated upgradient, 5.4 m (SPAdes)... ...
AACCTGAATAGTGCATTACGCGTCAAACCTGAGCCTCGTGATACGGTCCATGGCATACAGGAAGGCCTGCGCATAGGGGTAGTGTTCTGGCAGCTTGAGGATCTGTCGCCGCGCGATCCGGACGAGGCGTCCGGGAAGCACGATGAACTTCGTGCGCAGACTGCGGACCGTGTCGTTCCGGTGCTCCGGCGGCAGGCACAGCCGCTTGAACCAGTTGACCAGGTTGTAGGCGAGCAGGAGGAGGTGGAAGTAGGCCCGGTTGGCGGCGAAGGAGCGGGTCGGGATCTTGGCGAGGTGGAACTCGGCCTTGATCTCCTTGATGAGGTTCTCCGCGTTCGCTCGGCCGTTGTACAGGCGCCAGACGGTCTCCGGCCTGAACCGGAGGTTGCTGACCAGCACCTGGTACCCGTAGGGGGCCGCAGGGAAGAGTTGGAGTTGGCTGGAGGGCTCCTCGGGGAGCGGCTTGCGGACGACGACAAACCGGTGCTCGGTCCGCCAGCGCGCCGGCCGATACTGGAATTCGGCGGCCTGGAACCCCCGGTAGAACCGCTGGTACGACAGCCCCGGGAGCCGCGCCCGCACCGGCGCGGTGATCTTGGCGACGATGGCGTACTGGGCCCCCAGGCCGTCCAGCGCCTCGATGATCACCCGGTCGTAGAACCCCGCATCCCCCCGGACCAGCACCGGGCGCGAGGTCGCGGGCAAGCGGGCCAGGCAGTGTCGGAGAAAGCGCAGGGCGCCATGCGCGGTGTGGACATCGCCGCGCCGGAAGGTCCCGCCCAGGCAGTCGCGGCTCATCCCCTCGAACCCCACGAGGGGGTGGTAGGACGGGCGGCCCCGCTTGCGGGGGTTGTAGCCGATCCGGGCCCCCTGCTGGTGACCATAGACGGTGAGCACGGTGGAGTCGAGATCGAGGAGGCGGCGCTGCCGCCCCCGCTCGACGCCCTGCACGCGCCGGAGCAAGGTGTCGTGGGCGCGGACCAACCCCCGGCTGGCGGTGATGTGAAACCGGGCCAGGAATCGCCGGAGGGTGGCGGCCGTCGGGTACTGGCGCACGCTGATCAGGCGTTGGAAGGCGCCGTTCTGCCGGAGGATCCGGGTGCTGCCGATCCGGCCGATGCCGACGATGATGGCATAGAGCAGAGCGAATATCGCGTCGGAGGTCTCGTAGTGGCGAACGCGCCGCGGGAAGCGGACGTTCGCCTCCAGCACCTCTGCCACCCCTAACGCCTTGAAGAACTCCCGGAAGAGGAAGGCGCCGCCGAAGTGGGTGAGGTTCTTCCCGGTGAAAGAGACGGCGATCTTGGTCCGACCTCGCAGGGTATTCCGGGTGCGCATCGTGGTCACTTTTTAAGTGACCGCTACCGAGCACGGGCATCATGCGGTCCCGCCTACCCTATGCCCTTCGAAGCCGTGCGTCAAGCTGGTTCCGCGAAGCGCAGTCGAGTGACGGGGTCGGTTGGAGTGTGTGTCTATGCATGATAATGCACTATTCAGGTTCAAGTTTCCGGAACAAGGGGAGCAGCCACACAACCCCTTGGATGCTCTCATCAGATCTAAAAGAGAACGTGGAGACAACGCTCTATGAAGATCTATACCAAGACAGGCGATAAAGGTGAGACCGGACTGATCGGTGGCACCAGGGTGTTGAAATCCGCGCTCCGAGTCGAGGCATACGGGGAGGTTGATGAGCTGAACGCCGTCCTGGGCTGCATCAGGGCCAAGTTGACGGACGAGAAGATCGGGGATATCCTTCTGGGGATCCAGCGTGACCTCTTTGCCATCGGCGCTCAGCTCGCTGACCCGAGGGGTCAGGTTGAGAAGAAGGCCGAGAAGGTGGCCGTCACTGAGGGGCGAGTTCGAGAGCTGGAGGAGATCATTGACCGGCATGATGCCATCCTGCCTCCCCTCCGCTCCTTCATTCTCCCAGGCGGTACAGAGGACGGCGCCCTACTCCACCTGACCAGGGCTGTTTGCCGGCGGGCAGAGCGGCGGATGGTGGCGCTGTCCCAGGAGACGTCGCTCTCTCCCATCCTCATTGTCTATATCAATCGGCTCTCCGACCTCCTCTTCACCTTGGCTAGGGCAGTTAACCGGGAGGCAGGAATCGAAGAGATCCCTTGGTAGAAAGGACGGAAGGCGTTGGCGATCCTGAAGGTGGCGCGTCTGGGGCATCCGGTCTTGCGGCAGTTAGCGCCGCCCGTCGAACCGGATGCGATTCAGGGCGCCGAGATTCAACGCCTCATTGATGACATGATCGAGACCATGCGGGAGTACGACGGCGTGGGCATTGCTGCCCCTCAGGTCCACGTCTCAAGGCAGATCACCGTGATTGAGGCAAAGGGGAATCGGCGCTATCCTGACGCTCCCGATATCCCGCTGGCGGTCTTGATCAATCTCGAGGTGACCCCTCTCGCCCCGGAGCTTGACGAGGACTGGGAAGGGTGTCTCAGTTTAATCGATTTCCGGGGAAAGACACCTCGCTACCGCCAGGTGCGGGTAAAGGCTCTCGATCGGCAGGGGGGGCCTGTCGAGTTTGTCGCCACGGGGTTCCATGCTCGGGTGCTCCAGCATGAGCGAGACCACCTCCTCGGCAAGCTCTTCATCGATCGGATGCCCAGCTTCGAGACCCTCTCGTATCTTTCCGAGTTCGCGCGCTACTGGAGCGGCTAGTTCCGTGGCCCAAGATTGGCTTTGCGAGGAACCCGTTTGGGCTGAGCCTGTCGAAGCCCAGATTGTCCACCCGCCGACACGCTCAGGGTGAACGTAACGGTTAAGGCATTGAGAGTTACTTTGTTAGGTGAGAGGCGAGGATGAACGGGAATTTGCTGGCGCGACAGGGCTTTGCGACGATGATGACCAAAGGGGAGGAGGCGATGAACCTCGCCGAGGCCGCCCTCCTGATTGCCCAGGAGGAGTACCTCGACATAGATATCGGGGCTTATCTCGATCGCCTGGACCGAATGGCCGACGAGATCGGAAAGCGCTCCCGGGATGAACAAGATCCCCGTAGCTGCCTGGAGGCCTTGAACCGGTATCTCTTTGACAACGTCCGGTTCAGGGGCAATGCCGAAGAGTACTACGACCCGAGAAACAGCTTCCTGAACGAGGTGCTCGATCGGCGGACCGGGATTCCAATCACCCTCTCAACGATCTATCTGGAGATAGGATGGCGTCTAGGAATGCCACTCCAGGGCGTTGGTTTCCCCGGCCACTTCCTCGTAAAATACTGCCTCTCGGAGGGAGAAATCGTCATCGATCCGTTTCATCAGGGCACGGTCCTGACTGCGGAGGATTGCCAGAGTCGGCTGAATCAGTTCTATGGCGGGCGAATCCGGTTCCGGCAAGCCTTCCTGGCCGCGGCGACCAAGCGCCAGATCCTGACTAGAATCCTGACCAACCTCAAAGGGATTTACCTGGCTGCAAAGGACCACCGCAGGGCCCTCGCTGCGGTCGAGCGGGTCCTGCTCATCGACCCTGATCTTGGTCGTGAGATCCGGGATCGTGGGATGTTGCGGATACAGCTTGAACAAACCTCTCAGGGCATCACCGATCTCGAGCGCTATCTGACCATGAACCCCCAGGCAGACGACGCCGAGGAGATTCGGACGCGGCTGCGGGCTTGCCGACAAGCCCTAGCGAGCTTGAATTAGTGGAGCAGGAGGCAGGCGATGGAACCCCATGCGTTCATCAAGGAGTTGGAAGATTTGAACAACAAGCTGCTGGATCGCCTTGAGCCTGGCGATGCGCTCACGGCAGAAAGCGGCGGGAGTCTTGACATTGGTCGCCTGCTCAAGATCGCCTTGAAGAACGAGCTGGAGGCGTTTGAACTTTCAGCCCGATGGATCGAGAGCACACCGGAGGTAGATGTGAAGCTCGGCTTCGCCCGGCAGGTGGGGGATGAGGCCAAGCACTACCGGATGATCGAGGATCGTCTGAAAGAGCTGGGCGTTGATCTCAGCGGCTTCAACCCGATCGGCAATGGGTATGGGGAGCTATTTCAGTACCTGACCACCCTCACCGACACGGTGGAACGGTTGGCGGCCGGACAGTTCACGCGGGAAGCGATCGCGCTCGTCAAGAACCGGCAGTTCATCGAGCTCTGCGAGGCAAAGGGGGACCAGATCACCGCCAAGCTGTACCATGAGGTGATCCAGCCAGACGAGACCTACCATCACAAGCTTGGCCGGAGTCTCCTGTTGAAGCATGCGCTGACGGACGAGCAACAGGAGCGGGCGAGGCAGGCTTCTCGCAAAACGCTGGAGCTGGCCGACGAACTCTCGGCGTTGGCCTTAAAGAAAGCCGGGATCCATCACGCCCCGGGCTGCTGAGGGGCCGATCTCCCCCGAGGCGATCCGGCGGACCAAGGGTAGGTCGGCCGGCGGAAACGGGTAGGCACTGATCTCTGCCGGGGTGACCCAGCAACACGCTTTACACCCGAGCGGTTGCGGTTCACCAGCCAGGATGGTGCATCGGTAGAATCGCAGGTGGACCCGGCGTTCGACATCGCAATGCTCGGCGGAGGCGACCTGCTCGTGAACAGCGATGGTCAGCCCCAGTTCTTCCATTACCTCTCTGGTCAGACAGGCCTCGAAGCTCTCGTGAGGCTTTCGCTTGCCGCCGGGGAACTCCCAGAGGTCACCCAGGTGGGCAAGGCTATGGCGCTGGGCGATCAGGATCCGGCCCTCCCTGATGATGAGGCCAGCCGCTACCTCGACTGTCGGCACAACCTCTCGCACTAATTGCTCCCGTCCCTGGCGGAATGTTTTGATCGGCTCGTCCGCCTGCGAGAAACCCGAGGCAGCTCCCAGGGATAGGAGACGCAGATCCGCTGCATCGGGCAGACAGGACAGGCCGGCTTGCGAGCGGTGCAAATGAGGGCGCCGAAGTCCATCATGGCCTGGTTGAAGTCGTACGCTTTCCCCTTGGGAATCAAGGCGGCTGATAGATCCCAGAGGCTTCTGGACGCCCTGGACTGCTTGGGGCTACGGGGGCCCAGGAAGACCCGATGCAGCAGCCGCATGACGTTGGTGTCGAGGATAGGGGCGTCCTTGCGGAAGGCGAAGCTCATCACTGCGCCGGCGGTGTAGCGGCCGATCCCCTTGAGAGCCTGAAGCTCCTCCAGCGAGTCGGGGATCCTACCGCCATGGCGACGAATAGCCTCCTGAGCGATAGCGTGAAGGCGGACCGGCCGGATGTTGTAACCCAAGGGCCGCCAGGTTGCCTCGACCTCATTCACCGAGGCGGCGGCGAGCTCTTGAATCGAGGGGTACTTCCTGAGGAACTCATGGTATTTGGGGACGACCCGATCAACTTGGGTCTGTTGCAGCATCACCTCCGAGACCAGGACCTTGTACGGGTCGGAGGTGTTCCGCCAGGGAAGGTCGCGCCGATGACGCGCATACCAACGCAGGAGTCGTCGCTGGAATGTACGCCTGATGGCGGGATCCGGGAAGTGATCATTGCCGCGCGGCATCGGCCGTAGTGTAGTGCGTTTGGGGATCGATTTCAATAGCATTTAGCCGCCAGCCGCCAGGAAGCTGAGCGCTGAGCGCGTAGATGAGACTGAGGACATAGATGACGAGACAATTGGTGAAACCGGAGCGGTTTTTCCTGGAGAAGTTCGGCCTGACGGAGCGGCACCTCGAACGGGGGTTGGGGGCCGCGCTCGGCAAGCAGATCGATTACGCCGACCTCTATTTTGAGTACCGGATCAGCGAATCCCTCTCGCTTGAAGAGGGGATGATCAAGCGGGCATCGAAAAATATCAGTCAGGGGGTTGGCGTCCGAGCCCTGGCCGGTGAGAAGACCGGCTATGCCTTCTCCGATGAGATCAGCGTGGAGAATCTCGAGCTGGCTGGCTCCCGGGCAAAGGGGATCGCCGAGCGGGCGGGCGCCGGGAATCCGCCGCCGGTGAGAGTTGGCGGCACACCTCTTCACGATCTCTACCCGGTCCGTATTCCACCGATTGAGATCCCGGTGGAGAGAAAGATCGATCTGCTCCAGCGCATCGATTCCATTGCCAGGAAAGAAGACCCCCGGATCGTCCAGGTGATGGGTTCATTTGCCAGCGAGTACAAGATCGTATTAGTGGCTACCTCCGCGGGCATCATGATCGGCGACATCCAGCCACTCTCGCGCCTGAACATCACCTGCATCGCCCAGGAGGGAGATAACCGTCAGATGGGGACCTGTGGAGGTGGTGGACGGGCCGAGTTCGAGTTCTTCCTGGAAGAGGGCCGATTCGGGCGCTACGCAAAAGAGGCCGCCCGTCTCGCCGTTGTCAACCTCAGCGCGGCCGACGCCCCGGCCGGGACAATGGACGTGGTCCTCGGCCCGGGATGGCCAGGGGTCTTGCTGCACGAAGCGATCGGACACGGTCTCGAGGGCGACTTCAATCGGAAGAAGACCTCGGCCTTCACTGACCGAATCGGGCAGCGGGTGGCCTCTGAACTCGTCACCGTGGTGGACGACGGCACGATCCCTTCGCGTCGGGGCTCTCTCAATATGGACGACGAGGGGACGCCGACCGGGCGCACCGTCCTGATCGAGCGAGGGATCCTGCGAGGGTATATGCAGGATCGGCTGAACGCGCGCTTGATGGGGATGAAGCCAACGGGCAACGGCCGACGCGAGAGCTACGCCTATCAACCGATGCCCCGCATGACCAATACCTTCATGCTCCCCGGCAACTCCACGCCGGAGGAGATCATCGGGTCCGTCAAGCGGGGGCTGTACGCCGTGACCTTCGGCGGCGGCCAGGTGGACATCACCAGCGGCAAGTTCGTCTTCTCGGCGAGCGAGGCCTACCTGATCAAGGACGGGAAGATCACACGACCGGTTAAGGGCGCGACGCTTATCGGCCACGGTCCAGAGGTCCTCACCCGAGTGAGCATGGTGGGAAACGATCTGAAACTGGACGAGGGGATCGGAACCTGCGGCAAGGACGGTCAGATGGTCCCGGTGGGAGTGGGCTTGCCGACCATCAAGGTCGAGGGACTCACTGTGGGCGGAACGCAGGGTCCGACCAAGGAAGAGGGCTTTCTCCAATGATCGGCCAGAGGATCGCCGAGGAGGTCTTGCAGGAGGCGAAGCGAAAAGGTGCCACCGAGGCCGACCTAGCCCTGGTGCAGAATGAGTTGGTCACGGTCCAGGTCAGGTTCGGCGAGGTGGAAACGATCCGCAGCGCCAAGGAAGTTGGCCTTGGGTTGCGACTATTCTTCGGCAAACGGTCGGCCACCAGCTCTACTTCGGATCTCTCCAGGGAGTCGCTTGATCGGTTGGTGGAGGATACAGTCGTCCTGGCAAAGGCAACCGCCCACGATGAGTTCTCGGGTCTCCCTTCGCCAGAGGAGCTCGCCAAGAGGTTCCCAGAGCTTGATCTGTACGACCCGGAAGGTGAGACCCTCACCGTCAAGGAGCGGATCACCCAAGCCAAAGAAGCCGAAGCTGCGGCCCTGGCCTACGACAGCAGGATCACTAACTCCGAGGGGGCGGATTTCTCTAGCAACCTCTATCGAATCATCTACGGGAGCAGCCAGGGCTTCGTGGGCGAGTACCGCGGCACGACCTTCAGCCTGGCGGTGACACCGATCGCGCTATCGAACGGAGCGATGCAGCGCGATTACTGGTACTCGTTCACCCGCCACCTGAAAGACCTGGAGTCACCGGAAGCGATCGGCCGGCAAGCAGCCGAGCGAACCGTCAGGCGCCTCGGCGGGAAAAAGATCAAGACCCAAGAGGTCCCGGTGGTGTTTGACCCGGAGACCGCCGCCAGCCTCATGCGAACCCTCTGCTCTGCAGCCTCCGGCCCTTCCCTCTATCGCGGGGCTTCCTTCCTGATCGACAGGCTGGGGGATCGGATCGCCGCAGAGATCGTCTCGGTACATGACGACGGGACGATGCCAGGTCACCTCGGCTCGAAACCGTTCGACGGCGAAGGGCTGCCGACCCGCCGCACAGCAGTCATGGAGAATGGCGTCCTGCGCAGCTACCTCCTGGATACCTACTCTGCCCGGAAGCTCAAGCTTGTGCCGACCGGGAGCGCGGTCAGGGGCATTGGCGACGTCCCTACCGTCGGACCGACGAACTTCTACCTCCAAGCAGGGCCACACGATCCGGCCGACATCATCCAGTCAGTGGATAGGGGCCTTTACGTCACCGAGATGATCGGCTCCGGCGTGAACCTTGTGACAGGCGATTACTCCCGAGGGGCGGTCGGGTTCTGGATTGAGAAAGGGGAACTGGCCTATCCAGTCGAGGAGATCACCGTGGCCGGCAACTTCAAGGAGATGATGCTCGGGATCGAGATGGTCGGCAACGACCTGACCTTCCGCAACAGCGTCGTCGCGCCGACCCTCAAGATCCGCCGCATGACCGTCGCCGGCCACTGAACCGAGAGTACCCCTCTATTCTCTGCGGTCATTGCGAGCGCCAAAAGGGCGCACGGTAATCTTATCTCTCAATAACATCCCACCGTATTAACAGAATCCGAACCCTCGATCTGCTTTCCACCTACGGTCTCCCCGGTTAGGGAGGCATTCGTGATTCCTCCTGCTTTATCTTGGAAATTCATGTATCATAATAACAAGGAGGAAAGACGACATGGGAAAGAAACAAACCGTCAGTGTGGTCTTAGATGCTGAGGTGGCGAAAGCCCTGAAAGCGGAAGCCGAGGGGCGGGACCGGAGCATGAGCTGGATCGTGAACCGCCTCCTGGCGGCTGCACTCCGGCCGCCCCGCCGGATCGCCCTCGAGGAGGTGCTACCAGAAGACCCAGACTGGGAGATCATCCAGGCGCGCCGCCACGAGCCGCTGGTCAGCTTCGACACCTATCACCGGGAGCTGGTGAATAAGACCCGGCGGCGAAAGGCCGCACGGGATGGCTGAGGTCTACAGGGTCCGCTTTCGCAGCCGCTCTGTCCGCAAGGAGCTGGACGGGCTGGACGATGAAACGTATCTCCGTATTGTGGCGGCGATCCACCGCCTTCGAGAGAACCCCCACCCGCCAAGCATGAAAAAGCTCACTGGGCAGGAGGCCTACCGCATCCGGATCGGCGACTACCGGGTTCTTTACACCGTCGATGACAAAGCTAAGGAGGTACGGATTGAGGCTATGCGTAAGCGTGACGAGCGCACCTATGACTGACGGGAACCGCTATGTCACCGAGCTGATCGGCCCAGGAGTGAACCTCGTCACCGGGGATTATTCCCGGGGCGCGGTGGGCTTCTGGATCGAACGCGGGGAGCTGGCCTATCCAGTGGAGGAGATCACCGTGGCGGGCAACCTCAAAGATATGCTGCTCGGGATCGAGATGGTCGGCACCGACCTCACCTTCCGCAACAGCGTCGTCGCGCCGACCATCAAGATCCGCCGGATGACCGTCGCCGGCCATTAGCCAGACGGCCCCTCCGGCTCCCCTCTAGGTCGCATCAGACCCAGAGGCTCCTGGCGGGAATGGTGCAGATTACGGGGGTGTAATCTGCCCATTCGAATGCGCCCGTGCCCTTGGCAACCCCTCCCATGTCGGCGTTACCAGTATAGAGGGCCTATTCCTCGGATAGAATGCCCGTAGTGGGTACTCCCTATTTCACTGGAACAGTGCGGGGCTGGCCCTTCTCACCGATCACGCACGCTAGCAACTTGAGCGGAGCGGTCGTGCTGGCGTTCTTAATGTCGTGTACCAGCTTGGGCTGCTCGTAGAAAACGCCCCCCTGCTTCCGGGTGACCGGCGGCTGCCCCTCCAGCTCCCAAATCCCCGAGCCTTCAAGGACGTAAAGGAAGGTGTGGCTGGGGTGATAGTGCTTCCCACTGCTCGCCCCGGGTGCGTACTCCGTGAGGTTTAGGGACGCTTCCTTCCCCTCGATCCCCACCAGGTCGGATTTGAGGAGCACCGTTCGCTTCGCCGGCTCCTGCTGGGCGGTCAGGACTCCGGTGCCGATCACCCCAAGTGCGATCCCCGCTACTAGACTCGAGCTAACTAGCAATGCTGCTCGCTTCATGGTTCCCTCCTGTTCGATGGCTGCAATTCTAACGTAAGTGGGCCCACTCACTGTTGCATACACTCCACCCCCCAAGGT